>Ga0335080_10005616_pt1 | contig 12926 bp, 7 predicted proteins | sample Lox_Sample_34_FD_206720 | JGI IMG/M metagenome (GOLD analysis project Ga0335080, IMG submission 206720) | Soil microbial communities from Loxahatchee National Wildlife Refuge, Florida, United States - Lox_Sample_3.4 | ecosystem: Environmental > Terrestrial > Soil > Wetlands | place: USA: Florida... | reverse complement strand
TGACTGACACCATTGCAGGCTTCTCATCACCCGCACAACGATCGCTCCACCCCAAACCCACACAGAAATCCGCTGAAATCCCCCAAAATCAATGCGCGTGAGAAATCGCGGCTAGGACACGATCTTTGCAGCCGGCGGCCGTGTGAGAAGGCACGCGGGGACCCTCTCGGTTGCAAGAGGCCGTCAACCCCATCATGTTTCGCCCTGCTTCTAAAACGCTGATTCCATTCTCAAAACTCCTATCTCCGTATTGCATATAATTCCGCTCGTTTGAAGCACAATGAACGCAGTCTCAAGAAGCCTCGCCTGGCAGCCGCGCTGCGACAAGCCGTTTATTTTGAGGAATTTGTTCGTAAGTCGTTATGCGGAAGGAATTTGCATAGAAAGGGGGTATCGATGTCGGATCATACAGCTCGTACGTTCATTCGAGGCCCCTAACTCATTTATTGAGAATAATTTACAAATAAGCCCTTTCGTGAGAATAATTTGCGGATACTCCACATCATCAACTCTTTTGATATCTATAATTTACGAGAATAGGGGGGAGGGGGAGGGGCCTCCGCTGGACCCCTCCCGAATGAGGGCTGACGGCTGAGAGCTGTATGTTCAGAACGTAAACCGCGCCCCAAACTGGAATTGACGAGGGGTATTAACGGTGCTCGTGATCTGTCCAAAAACAGCCGCCACGGAAGGCTGTTGTTGTACATCCGTGATCGTCGGGGTTCCCGGCATACCCAGTTGCGCCCGGTTCGCGATGTTAAAGGAAGAAATCTCAAACCGGAGATTCTTCTCTTTGGCAAACGTGAAATTCTTGTAGAGGGAGATATCGAAATCGTTGGCTCCCATCGTTCTCACGTGATCGAGATAGGCCGGTGCCGTGCCGGCAACAAACGGACTCGCCGGAAATGCAAAGCAATCGACCGTGAACCACCTGTCGACCGTGTGAGGCGCTCCTTTGCTCGGATCGCAGACAAGATCCGGCCTTTGATTAAAGTAAGAGATCGGCGCACCCACGGTCGACGAAGCAATCGGAACGCCCGTGCTGATATAGGCAATTCCATTGATCGTCCACCCCCCCAGTATCTGGTTGCCGATGCCGTTTACATTAACCACCCGTCCCGGCCCAAACGGCAAATCGTATGACGCTTGACCTGTGAACTGGTACTTCACATCCTGCGGACTAACTGAGCGCTCGAGGTTGAGATTCTTTGAATCTTGCGGTGCGCCATTGTGAGATCCCACGAAACTCAAAGGGGGGTTGCCGTCGTCGGTCAACAGCTTTCCCCACGTGAACGTCGCAAGAGCTGTGAAATGGCTCGTAAGCCTCTTTTGCACTTTTGTTTGCAATGAGTTATAGGTCGAATCGCCCGCGGGATAGCCATGCACAACAACGCCGTTTCCCGCGCCGTAGTTGCCGCTGCCGAATTGCGGGAATTCTTGTAACGAAACCCAGAGCGGAACTTCATCCGCTCCGTAATTTGAGTTGGTGGGCGGCAGAACTCCTGCCCAATTGTTGGCAACCATCGCGCAGCTCGGATCCGATGTGTCGACGCAGAGCGCCACACCGTTGCTGGCAATCGTATTCAGATCGAGTTCGTTCAGATCGAGCGACCCAAGCGGAATGAAAAGTCCATGACTGCCCACGTACGCAGCACTGAAAATGACCTGACCCGGCAACTGATACTCAATGCCGAAGTTGTAGTTGTAAGTCGTAGCTGTACGCTGTGAGTGAAGCATCGTGTTCAACGACGTGCCTAGGTTGTTTCCCAAACCTGTCGGAGCGCTGATGGTCTGAACAACTCCGTTCGGGAACGGATTGCTGAGGGAGTAGATTCCGGTGAAGCTCCCATCCGGACTTCCCTCGTCCGCTCCCACACACGCAGACGTGCCGTTAAATACCGTGTTGCCATCGGCGTTGTAGCAGGTTGCGTCCCAGTTTGTAACTGTCGAATAGCCGTCGCTGTTGAGCGAAGCACCGGCCACCATCTGGGTACTCGGGCCGTAGTAGAACCCTCCGCCTCCTCGTATAACCAGCTTGGGCACGGCTTGCCAGGAGAATCCAAGACGCGGACCGAAGTCCTTCATATTTGTTGTGAAAGGAGAGCGATCCTTGCTGGTCACGTAGATTTCGGCGCCGGTGTACGAAACGCCGTTGACTGTGTTCGCAGCGTTCCCGTCCCAGTATTCAAGCCGGTTATGCCTCTCCGTGCGACCGCTGAAAATGTCCCAGCGCAGCCCAGCTGTAAGAGTAAACGATCTGGTGATGTGATAAGTATCTTCGACAAATGCCGCGTAGTACGGATTGGCCTCGGCGACAAAGAGATCCTTTGTGAAGTTGTAGCTCTCCGACCCCGGCGGTGTTCCCATGCCAATCAGGAACGAAGCAAAATCACTACCGCCTTCGCCGGAATCTACCGACAGATCGGTTGCGGAGTTATCAAACACGTATGAACCCGAAGAAGCGGGAGGCTGTCCCACGTTCAGGAACCGCTTCATATACTCGAATCCGGCCGTTAGTTCGTGCTTGTTCAGAACCTTGGTTATCGCTGCACTTGCGTCGCTGTTTTCACTGGCGTAGATGAATGTATTCCAGTTTGCTGTTCCGCCGATTCCGCCTCCGAGGTCATTGAAATTCACGTAAGGCAGCGTTTTGTATGTTTGCTCTGCCGCCAATGACGCCGGGAAACCTAAAGTCGTGATGTCAAACCCGTTCTGCCGCGGATCGCCCCCCTGGTCCTCGTAGTGCCGCGTGAACGAATACCGAAGTTGAAGGAAGGTGCTCGGATTCAGCGTTAGGTCGTCCGCGAGAATAACGTTCCGTCCGTTGGTTGTGTTCTGCGCATAATTCAGGTCCCACATGTTGCCGAACGCATTCACGAGCGAGAAGTACAGGCGATCGAAAGAGAAGCGACCGAAGATGCGCTGCTTCTCGCTCTGCATCCAGTCCACGCGTATATCGAACTTCTGCGCCGTGAGCGGATCCGTGCCGGGTACGTAGAGGTTGTTCGCCACACCGTCCGTAATCGAATCGCATGAGTCACCGGACTCATTTGTCTCTGGATTCCAGTTGCATTTGGGAAAATTCGAGAGAAATTGCACCGCCGTCGGATTCGGGTTAACGATGATGTTGTTCGGAAAAGGCTGCCGCGTGCCGTCAGGGTTGTCCGGGAGCAACGGATTGTAGATAGTGAAGCTGTCGGCCGAGAAGTCACCGGTGCGCTCCGCGGTGGTCGGAACGGAAAACCAGTTCGATCCGTCAAACTGCTGTTGCTGTGTCGCCTCGTAATCGCCAAAGATAAAAAGCTTGTTGTGCAGAATTGGGCCGCCGATCGACGCCCCCTCCTGGTAGCGATGAAAGTCTGGCGTACCGTAACCGCTCCTCTTGTTGAAATACTCGTTGGCGGCCATGACGTCTGGCCGGAAGACGCCGAAAACATCGCCATGAAATTGGTTCGTTCCCGATTTTGTCACCAGACTGATGACTCCTGCACCGCCGCTCTGGTACGAAGCCGGCGTATTTTGCGTCTCGACACGTGTCTCTTCGACCCCATCTTCGGGAATCTCAAGCGCTGGAATAATGGCGCCTGCGTTATTCTCCGCAATGCCGAGCGGGCTGCCATCGACCATGTAGTAGACCGAGCCAATAATTGCGCCGTTGATCGTGTAAGAGGACACGTCAACACCCGGACGGCCGCTGGTGATGCTCGAAATTGCTTGCGAACTCGAAGAATTTGGAGTGCCATTTGCCGGCGTTACACCCGCGCTTAACTGCACCAGGTCAAATACATCACGTGTGAGCAGCGGGACGCGGTCGATCGTATCTGACGAGATCAATTGGCCAACCGTGGAGTTAGTCGCCTCGACAAGGGAGGTGGATCCGCTTACGGTCACGACCTCGCTCACCGCGCCAACTTTGAGCGTAAGGTTCACAGCGGTAACCTGATCGACCGACACCGCGACATTGCGCATCACGACGGTATCAAAGCCCTTTGCGCTGACATTCAACTCGTAATTGCCCGATGACAGCGACACAAACGAGTAAAGGCCGGCTGCTGTCGTAACTGTTGACAGCTTGGCTCCCGTCGCCTGGCTGTGAAGAACCACTTTTGCCCCGGGGATGATGGCGCCCGAAGGATCGGCCACCAACCCGCTGATGGAACCTCTGCCAGCTTGTCCGCTGGACGTCCCCGTCAACCCGATGAGCAAGAAAACGAGGAACATAGAAAGGCCAACACGGCCCCGCGCACACTGGCTAACCATAAGTACCCCCGGCGTCAAACTCTTATTCAAACGTTTGAATCTCTTGACGAATGAATGTAAGATTGTTCCTTCTGCATGTCAAGCGGAAAGTGAGCAACTGGTTTCATCCGGCTGCGCTTGGTGGGTAAAAGCTTCGCGCCATCGGTTCTCTATGGCAGAATTGGCGCTGGATTCCCGAAACCGCACTGCGAATGGAGGCAAATGGTGCAACGCAAGTCTGGCCATGTGACACTGCTCGACATCGCGCGGGCCTGCGGATACTCCGTCTCGACCGTCTCAATCGTGTTGAGCGAGGCGCCGCTCTCGCAAAACGTGGCCGCCTCAACCCGCGAACAGATCCGAGAGATGGCGCGGCACCTCGGCTACCACCCCGATGCCTACGCACGCTCTCTTCGACGCCGGCATAGCCAGACCGTCGCGGTGCTTGCCTACGATCTCTCCGACCCTTTCTGCATCCCGATCATGCATGGCATCCAGTCGGGCCTTCAACCTGCCAACTACATGCCGTTGATTGTTGACGCGCAAACCCAGCGCAAACTTTTTGACAACTATCTCAGGATGATCCTTGAGCGTCGCGCCGAGGGGGTCATCGTCATCGCCAGTTGGATCTTCCAGGAAACCAATCTCCTCGAGGACATTGAGAAGAACCAGGTTCCCATCGTCATCGTGGGCCGCGATCTCACCAACAGAAAGGTCAGTTCCCTGCTCGTCGATAACGAAGCTGGTGGTGCGATGGCAATGCATCATCTCATTAAGCTCGGGCATAGTCGCATTGCCATTATTCGCGGTCCTGAAGAACTCTTCGATACTGAGCCGCGCTGGAAAGGTGTGCAACGCGCCGCCGCCGTAGCCGGAATCAAAATCGACTCAAGGCTCGTCCTCCAGTTACCTAACCTCATGGACCCCACCTCCGGCTTCGAAGGAGGCCTCAGAATCTCCAATGAACTGCTCGCGTCTAACCGTCCGTTCACTGCTGTGCTCGCCTTCGATGATTTGACTGCGCTGGGCGTCGTGCGCGGCCTGACCGATGCTGGTCTCAGAGTTCCCAATGACTGTTCAGTCGTTGGATTCGATGACGTTCTCCCCGCCACGGTCTCCACCCCCGGCATCACCACCATTCGACAACCGCTGAAGGAGATGGGGCTGCTGGCTTCAGAGTGGACCCTGCAAGCCATCAACGCCCGCGAGCAGCAGTCAGACAAACCTGTTCAGCTTTACAAGGCGCCTCCGGAACTGGTCGTGCGCATGTCCACCGCGTCCTGCCCCTCCGCTCTGGCAAAAACCAGGAAGTGAAAAATCTCGCTTGACAATCCAGCTGGCCCAAGCGATATTCCTTTATTCAAACGATTGAATCAGATCGGACCTCAACATGATCGCGCTTTCAACCAGAAGCCAGGTAACCATGAAACTGAAGAACATTGCTTTGATGTCCGTTATTGCCGTTCTACCTTGCTCCCTCGCTGCAGAAACCCGCACCCCACTTCACGACGATTGGCAGCTCCAGTCTGCCTGCAAAGTCACCGCAGATGGCGCGTCAATTTCCGCTCTACAGTTTCCGACCGTTGAATGGTTGAAGACCTCGGTACCAAGCACTGTGCTTGCGGCACAAGTGAAAGCCGGCGTGTTTCCTGATCCGTACTTCGGCACCAACCTGCGGCAGATCCCGGGAACCAGCTACCCCATCGGACACAACTTCTCCAACCTGCCGATGCCCGCCGACAGCCCCTACGCTTGTGGATGGTGGTACCGCAAACAGTTTGACGCGCCTGCTCTCGCCACAAAGGATAATCGCCTGTGGCTTCATTTCGGCGGCATAAACTACCGCGGTGAAATCTGGATCAACGGCCGCAGGATTGCCGACTCCAATTCGATTGCCGGGGCATATCGCACCTACGATTTTGACGTGACCGACGCAGTCATCCCGGGCAAACCCAACATTGTCGCCATCAAGACAACCGCACCCACCGAGAAAGACCTCGGCATCAACTGGGTCGACTGGAACCCCTGTCCTCCAGACAAGGACATGGGACTCTGGGGGGCCGTCGATCTGGTTGAAACCGGGCCTGTAACTGTCCGATCCCCTCTCGCCGTCACACACTTTCCCGACGGCATCCTTAGCAAAGCTGATCTAACCGTATACGCAGAGCTGCACAACGCCAGCGTCAACGCGATAAAAGGCATCGTCTCAGGGACCGCAGCAGGAGTGAAATTCGAGAAGTCTATCGAGTTGGCGGCCCACGAAGATCAAACCGTAGTCTTCAGCCCCGAGCAGTTCCCCTCCCTCCGCATCCAGAATCCGCAGCTCTGGTGGCCGCGCCAGATGGGCAACCCGCACCTTGAGCGCCTTACCATCAACTTCAACTCGCAAGGGCGCGCATCAGACGAACAGAGCGTCAACTTCGGCATTCGCGAGATTACTTCGGAACTCACTGCCAATGGCAGCCGTCTCTTCCGTGTCAATGGCCAACGCATCCTCATCCGCGGAGCCGGCTGGTCACAGGATATGCTTCTCCGCACCGACGAGAATCGCCTCCGCGATCAGCTCCAGCTCGTGGAGAACATGAACCTGAACACCATCCGGCTTGAAGGCAAACTCGAAACGGAGGACTTCTTCCGCCTCGCCGACGAACGCGGCATCCTTGTAATGCTCGGCTGGTGCTGCTGCGATCACTGGGAACATTGGTCGGAGTGGAAACCGGAGGATCTCAACATCGCCTCGGCCTCATTGCGCTCACAAATGCTTCGCCTGCGCCATCATGCCAGCCTGCTCGTCTGGCTAAACGGCAGCGACAATCCGCCCCCTCCGGATGTCGAAAAAGCCTATCTCCAGGTCGAAGCCGAAACGCACTGGCCCAATCCCATACTCTCTTCTGCCACTTCAACTCCAACGAAGGTGACCGGCGACAGCGGCGTGAAAATGACCGGCCCGTACGACTATGTTGCTCCGAGTTACTGGTACTATGGCGTTCGCTTCGGTGGCGCCATCGGCTACAACACCGAGACTAGCCCCGGTCCGGCAATTCCCTCCCTCTCAAGTCGCAAGCTCTTCCTGCCTGATCCCGAAGCTTGGCCGCCGTCGGCAAATTGGACCTTCCACAACGGAAGCGGCGAATTCGCCAACTTAAAGGTGCTCAATGGCGCAATGGAAGCGGTCTACGCCAAACCCAACTCCGCCGCAGAGTACGAGCGCATCGCACAAACCATGGCCTACGACTCAGAACGCGCCATGTACGAGGCCTACAGCAAGAACAAGTACACCTCTACCGGTGTCATTCAGTGGATGCTGAACAACGCCTGGCCTTCCATGATCTGGCATCTTTACGACTACTACCTTGACGCCGGCGGTGGCTACTTCGGAACTAAAAAGGCTTGTGAGCCGATTCACATTCAATATGCCTACGACGATCGTTCGATCGTCGTAGTGAACAGCACCTATGCCGATGCGCCGAACCTTCGCGTCGACGTTCATGTCTATGGCCTGTCCTGGAACGAACTCTACAGCGCACAGGCAAGGGTCAATGTCGCTCCCGACAGTTCCCAGCGCGTGTTCTCGATCCCGTCTGCACTTTATTCAGGTGCGGAGCGTATCTTCTTCATCGATCTCTCGCTCTACGACGATGCAAAACATGTGGTCAGTCACAATTTCTACTGGGTGCCCGGGACCCTGACCACATTCGAATGGGATGAAACTGACTACACCCACACACCAGCAGCGCGCCATGAAGACTTAACGGCACTCACGCACCTGCCGTTAGCCCAAGTCGACTCGCAGGCCGAAATTGAAAACACCCAGTATGGCCGCGAAATCCACTTGCATCTTGCCAACAAATCCAATGCGCTGGCATTTCAAATCCGCGCCGCGGTCAGAACATCATCCGGTGGACTGATCGCACCGGTATTCTGGTCAGACAACTGGATCGAGCTCAAACCCGGAGAGTCCACCATATTGACCGCACAGTTGCCACAAGGCGATAACAGCACGCCAACTGTTCAGGTTGATGGTTGGAACGTCGCACCCGTCTCGCTCAACCCCATATCGGCAGCGGCAACCCGCTAAGGACATGATGACGGCGACATCCGGCACACAATCCGAAACCATCGGGCTGAAGCGCACGCTGCGCTTCCGCGACCTGGTACTTTACGGAATAATCCTCATTCAACCCACTGCGCCGATGCCCGTCTTTGGCGTACTTTACGAGGAGTCGCGTGGTCATGTTGTCGCCGTGATTCTCCTGGCAATGGTTGCTATGCTGTTCACCTCTATGAGCTACGGACGCATGGCTCGCGTGTATCCTCACGGAGGTTCGGCATTCCTCTATGTTGGCAAGGAGATTCACCACAGCCTCGGCTACATCACTGGCTGGTGTCTGGTGCTCGACTACGTCATCAATCCACTGATCTGCGTGATCTGGTGCAGCCGCGCAGCCATCAACTTCGTGCCTGAAGTCCCTTACCTTGCCTGGGCAATTTTCTTCGCACTGCTCTTCACCGTCCTGAATTGCAATGGAGTGGAGACTTCGGCACGGATCAATGCCGCGATGGCGGCAGCTCTCGGTGTAGTCATCGTCCTTGTCTTGATTGCCTCAGTTCGCTGGATTCTCCATCTCAGCCACCCGACTGCCGGTCTCTTCCTCGATCCGCTCTACAACCCATCGAACTTCAACACCGGCGCCATTCTGCACGGCACCTCCATCGCGGTCCTCACCTACATCGGCTTCGACGGCATCTCCACCTTGACTGACGAAGCAAAGGACCCGGCGAAAAGCGTCCCTCGCGCCATCGTTCTGACCTGCCTGATCACTGGAATTCTCGCCAGCGTCGAGGTCTACTTTGCGCAGCTCGTGTGGCCGCGCGGAGCCTCGTTCCCTGACATCACCACGGCCTATGTTCATGTCGCGGGAGCGATGGGCGGCCCGATCCTGCTTGCCATCGTCAACGCTTCTCTGCTGCTGGCCAATATGGGCTCGGGCATGGCCTCGCAGTTGGGTGCCGCCCGCTTGCTCTATGCCATGGGGCAGGATGGCGCACTGCCCCGCCGCTTCTTCGGGTCTGTCGGCCTGAAGAATCGCATCCCGCGCAACAACGTGATCCTCATCGGTTCCGTCTGTCTCGGCGGCGCGCTCATCTTCAACTATGACCTCGGCGCGGAACTCCTCAACTATGGTGCGCTGCTCGCCTTTATAGGTGTCAATCTCTCGTCGGCGCTCCGAGGCTGGCGTTTCGGACGCTGGTCCCAATGGATGCCGATCCTGGTCTCCCTCGCCGGCATGGCCACTTGCGCGCTCCTGTGGTGGAATCTCAGCTCGAAGGCCAAAGTCGTCGGCACCTGCTGGGCTATCGCCGGAATCCTCCTATGGATCGCACGTCGTCGCTTCACAGTACTACCGGGAGAAACGGCATGATCGAGCGCTCATCTCATCAGCGCAGCCTGGGAGCACCAGGCTTTGACATAACATTGGTCGGCGACACCAATCTCGACGTGCTGATGTACGGCTTGCCCGAAGAACTGCCCTGTGAACGCGAACTACTAGCCAGCGAAATGGCGATTCGCGTCGGAGGATCCGGCGCAATTACTGCGCACAACCTCGCTGCTCTCGGTAACGGCGTCGGATTCATCACAACCGTTCCTGGCGATGAATTCGGTCAACTTTGTCAGATGGAGTTACGGACCGTGGGTGTGGACCTGTCTCGCTGCGTGCAAATGCCTGAAGCACGCACCGGCGTAACGGTGCATCTGCAGCACTCCGAACAGCGTCACATGTTCACGTATGCCGGCGCGACATTTCAGTTAGGCTTCGATCACCTCGACCTCGGCTACCTCACAGACGCGCGCCACTTCCATATGTCCTCCTATTACCTGCAGCGTGCGCTCACGCCGCGCATCCCCGAGCTCTTCGCGGAACTCAAGTCCGCAGGTCTTACCGTCTCCCTCGATCCGAATGACGATCCCGCACAGACATGGGATCGCACCATTCTCGACTCGCTGCCCTTTGTAGACGTGCTCATGCCCAACGAACGCGAGGCATGCCTCATCGCTGGCGAACAGGATCTCAACCAGGCCGTCGTCGCTCTTCGCTCCATGGTGCCGCTCGTCGTCATCAAGCGAGGCGCAAAGGGCGCGTCCGCCTACAGCCGCGACAACGAGTGGCATGCGCTCGCCGAATCGGTCCAAATTGTGGATGCGGTAGGCGCCGGAGACAGCTTCAATGCGGGATTTCTGCATGGCTGGACACGCGGATGGGAGATTCAAAGAGCATTGGCCTTTGGCAACCGATGCGGCGCAATGTCCACGTCGATGAGCGGCGGCACTTCGGCGTTTCGCGATCGAGCATCGCTCAAGGCCCTGGAATCGGCGACGACGATGCAAGTAGTGGAAGTCCGCGCGGGAGGGTGACACCTATGGATCGGGACTGCATATTATGATGGCCCCATGCCGAATCGAAATCGCGTCTTCGCTGCCCTCACTGGGCTTGCCCTGAGTTTTGGGGCCCCCGGAAAAGCTCTCGCGCAGGTCGCAGCGCCGCATTCTGCTCTCGATGATTTCCACGTCCGCTTCGAAGCTGATCTCAAACAGCATCGCGTTGTTGGCGGCGGCTTCGCACTCGTGCGCGGGAATGGCCCTACCGAGACAGTTTCATTTGGTGAAGCAAGCACGGAAACCCGCACACCGATCGATGATGCCACCGCATACAATTGGGCCTCGATTACCAAGACCATGACCGCCATCGCCATCCTGCAGCTACGCGATCGCGGCAAACTCTCCCTCGACGACTCCGTCGTTCGCTATGTGCCCGAACTACGCCAGGTTCACGATGCATTCGGCAGCATCGATGCAGTCACCATCCGCCATCTGCTCACTCATAGCGCCGGCTTCCGAAATCCAACATGGCCGTGGGACTGCGACGACCCCTCCAACTGCGACTGGCAGCCCTTCGAGCCAACAAAGTGGACCCAGGTCGCCGCGATGCTCCCCTACACGCACGTCGCATTCGCGCCCGGAACGCACTGGAGCTATTCCAACCTGGGCTATGTCTTCCTCGGCCAGATCATCGAACGTCTCAGCGGCGACGACTTCGAAGTCTACATCGACAAGAACATCCTCAAGCCGCTGGGAATGACGGAAAGCTACTTCGATCGTTCACCCTACTTCCTCGAGAGCCATGTCTCCGCGAGCTATCTCCGCACGGGGGCGCGACTGACGCCCCAGCCCTTCAACTTCGATACCGGCATCACCACTGCCAACAGCGGCTTGAAAGCGCCGGTCACTGACATGGCAAAGTACCTCCGCTTCCTTATCGGTGATTCTGGCAACACGAGATTCGACCTCGTCCTGAAGCGCAGCTCCCTCGAAGAAGCCTGGACCGGCGTCCTGCTCGTAACAGAACTGGGGCCTGCGCCCACTGTCTACACAGCGGGTTCCCACGGCACACCGCCCATGATGGGTCTCGGGTTCTTCATCCTCAACAATGGCGGCCGCCGCTACATCTATCACGACGGCGACCAGGGTGGGTTCTCCTCGGAACTGCTTGTCGATCCAGCCGATCACTGCGCAAGCATTCTCGCGGTCAACACAACCGATACGGGCGCTCCGTCACCCACACCTGAACTTCATCCACAATCCAACACAGAGCCAGATGCAAAAGCAGACCTGCGCCAGACGCTCAGGACAATCCTCATCGAACAGGTCTTTCCGGCATCGAAGTAGCTACATCGACCCCTTGCCGATGTCCATCGCTGGCGAAATCGGGTTGCGTTCGTCGATATATTCGTCGATCACTCTCTCGAGAATGCCCTTCGCTTCAAGAATGAACTCAACTGCGTCCCTTCCCGCGCCATATCCGCCGGCATTCGGCGTGACATAGTGCGCCTCGGCTTTCACCTGCTCCCGCGCGTTGGCCACGGCAACGGCAAATCCACACACGCGCATTACGGGAAGATCGATCACGTCATCCCCGACATAACAGATCTCTTCGAGAGTTATGCCTTCCTGCTCCACAATCTCGCGCACCGCCTGCATCTTGAATGCCTGCCCCATGTAGACGAACTCGAGTTTGAGATCACGCGCCCGTGTAGCCACCGTCTCACTGATTCTTTTGGTAATCACACCGCATTTCATTCCGCCAAGACGTGCCAGCGAAATCGCCGTGCCATCGTGAGCGCTGTAGCCCTTCGCCTCCATCATCGTCGCCGAGTGCACGCCAAATCCAACCTGGCCCTCATGCTTCGCAAGATGCGATTGCGTGGCAGCGCTGCTCGATGTCTGGTCGGGTGCGGGAACCAGCCAGATGGTTCCATCGGTCAAAACGCCATCCACGTCGAAAAGGATGATTTTGATGCGGCGGGCGCGATCCTGCGCTGTCAGTGTCATGCTCCGATTCTAATTCTCGGTCGAGGCGAGTCATCGTGACAAGATTCCCACCCTTGATCTGAGAAAATGCGGAGAGATGGAAGGCGATCCAAAATCCGTACATGCAGCATCACCGAAGCTGGACCCGGAAGACTATTATTTCGATGGACCCTACATGGTTTTCACCGCCACTTACCTTCTTAAGCGCGGGACTTGCTGCGGCTCCGGATGCCGCCACTGCCCATACCGCGGCACAGACCGCGATCGAAATCCACCCCCAGCCTGAACCGAGTCAAATCTCGTCCTGGATGATTTCTTC
>Ga0335080_10005614_pt1 | contig 12928 bp, 9 predicted proteins | sample Lox_Sample_34_FD_206720 | JGI IMG/M metagenome (GOLD analysis project Ga0335080, IMG submission 206720) | Soil microbial communities from Loxahatchee National Wildlife Refuge, Florida, United States - Lox_Sample_3.4 | ecosystem: Environmental > Terrestrial > Soil > Wetlands | place: USA: Florida... | reverse complement strand
CAGTCGAAGCAGCACATGTCGGGCGGCGGGCGCGGCGCCGTGAAGCTCATGGACGACAAGGTCGAGATCGGCTCGACGGTCATCCACGAAGGCACCGAGGGCCGCACCTCGAGCCTGTACGGCACCGACGTGCGCGTCGACCTCGACGACGCGACGCGCCTGCGCGCGGAGTACGCGAGCACGCACTCGGCGCTGCTCGACCCGAACGCGAACGCGGACGGCGGCGCGTGGCTCACCGAGATCACGCGGCGCGACGGTGGCCTCGACACGCGCGCGTACTTCCGCGAGCAGCAGGCGGGCTTCGGCATCGGCCAGCAGGCCGCGAGCGAGACCGCCACGGAGAAGTACGGCATCGACGCGAAGTACGCGCTCGACGACTTCTGGCACTTCTCGGGCCAGGCGTTCCGCGAGCTCGACCTGCAGTCGAGTGCGACGCGCGACGTGTTCGAAGGCCGCACGGAGCAGCACTCGGGCCCGCTCGCCGGCTACGAGGGCTTCCGCTGGGCGCGCGACACGCTGGAAGACGGCTCCGTGCAAACGGCGCCGCAGCTGCTCGGCGGCATCTCGTGGATGACGCTCGACAACCGCCTGCGCCTGCGCGGCGATGCCGAAGTCGACATGGGCGGCAACGCGGCCCTCGACTTCCCGACCCGCTTCCTCATCGGCGCCGACTACGAGATCCTGCCGCAGCTCACCGCGTTCACCGAGGAGCAGCTCTCGCTCGGCGACCGCGCCACGACGGAGACGCGCGTGGGCTTCAAGACGAGCCCGTGGCAGGGCAGCCAGTTCACGGCCGCGCTGGGCCAGGCGGCGCAGCAGGACGCGTCGCGCGTGTTCACGAGCCTGGGCGCGCTGCAGACGTTCCGCATGACCGACGCGTGGAGCGTCGACGTGGGCGTCGACAACTCGACCACGCTGAAGGGCTCCGACATCCCGGCGAGCCAGGTCTCGCCGTTCTCGGACAAGCAGCCGGTCACGACCGGCCTCAGCTCGAGCGGCGGCCTGTCGGGCGACCAGGGCAGCACGAGCTTCACCGCGGTGTCGCTCGGCACGACCTACACCGAGAAGCTGTGGGCCGCGAACCTGCGCGTGGAGACGAGCCAGGGCAGCGACGCCGACAAGTGGGGCGTGACCGCGGGCGCGTACCGCCAGATCGGCGACGGCATCGGCCTGGCCTTCCGCGCGCAATTCTTCAGCCTGAACGGCACGGCCGCGCCGCTGGGCACCACGCCCACGTACTCGACCACGTTCGACTCGCCGGCGCCGCCCACGTCGCCCACGAGCCCGTCGACGGGCCCGAGCACGCTGACCTCGCTCTACGGCGTGCAGTCGCTCGGCCAGCTGCGGCTCTCGGCGGTGTACCGCCCGGTGGGCAGCCCGTGGATCTGGCTCGACTCGCTCGAGTACGACCGCGAGCTGCTCGACGGCGACGTGTTCTCGAGCACCTCGCACCGCGTCGTCAACAACATGAACCTGAACCTGAAGCTCGACCGCGCCACCCAGATCTCGTTCCAGTACGGCGCCAAGTACCTGCTCGAGAACATCGACTCGGCCGACATGGCGGGCTACACCGACGTGACCGGCGTGGAGATCCGCCGCGACATCTGGGGCGGCTTCGACCTGGGCGCGCGCGCGGCGGTGCGCCACTCGTGGTCGGACGGCACGGCGCAGCAGCTGTACAGCGCATCGCTCGGCTACATCGTCGCGAAGAACCTGTGGGTGACCGCGGGCTACAACTTCGGCGGCTACAAGGACAGCGACTTCTCGAAGTCGGATTGGACGGCCCAGGGCCCGTTCGTCACGTTCAAGTACAAGTTCGACCAGGAAACGATCAAGGACCTGGTGAACTGGAAAGAGTGAGCCGGGGCTAGGCCTCCTGCTCTGGCCCGCGGTCCACGTCGGGCTCCAGGAAGATGAGCCGCGCCGACGGCACCACCACGCGCACGCGGCGCTCCGTCTCGTCGATCACCTTCGCGAGCGAGGCGAAGTCGAGCTTGGGATCGAACGAGAGCTTGCTCGCCACGAGCAGGTCGTCGGGTCCCAGGTGCATCGTGCGCAGGTGGATGATCCGGCACACGTGCGGCGCGGACTCCATGGCGCCGCGGATCTTCGCCACGTCGCGCGGCGACGCGGCCTCGCCGATCAGCAGGCTCTTCATCTCCGCCGCGAGCACCCACGCGATCGCGGCGAGCAGCACGCCGATCGCGATCGAGCCCGCGGCGTCGAAGCGGGCGTCGCCCGTCGCGATGGCGAGCCCGATGCCGAGCGCCGCGAACGCGAGCCCCGCGAGCGCGCCCACGTCTTCGAGCAATACGACGGGTAGCTCGGGGTTCTTCGTGTGGCGGATGAAGGCGAGCCACGACTCGCCGCGGCGCACGGCGTTGGCCTCGCGGCGCGCCGTCACGAGCGAGAAAGTCTCGAGCCCGAGCGACACCGCGAGCACGCCGACCGCCCACAGCGGGCTCTCGAGCTCGCGCGGATGGCGGATCTTCTCGAAGCCCTCGCGGATCGCGAACAGCGCGCCCGCGCTGAACAGCACGAGCGCCACCACGAACGCCCAGAAGTAGCGCTCGCGGCCGAAGCCGAACGGGTGCTCCTCCGTGGGCGCGCGGCGCGCGCGCGCGCCGCCCAGGAAGAGCAGCGCCTGGTTGCCGGTGTCGGCCACCGAATGCACGGCTTCGGCGAGCATGGACGCCGCTCCCGTGAACGCGAACGCGACGAACTTCGCGAGTGCGATGCCGAGGTTCGCCGCGAACGCGGCGACGATCGCGCGGCGGCTGCCCTCGTGCATGCGCGGACGAGCCTAGCGCGCGAAGACGGCGAAGTCGTGCGTGCCGCGGAAGCCGAGCCGGGCGAACAGGTGCTCGGCCGTGCGCGCGCCTTCGGGCACGTGCGCGAGCGCGCGCCGCTCGGACGTCTCGAGCGCGGAGGCGAGCGCGCACGCGAGCGCGCGCGCGTGGCCCTGCCGGCGGCAGTCGTCGCGCGTGTCGAGGTGGCCGATCTCCGCCACGCGCTCGGTCACGAAGCGCGCGCCGGCCACGGCGACCAGGTCGCCGAACGCGTCGCGCAAGCCGAGGAACGGGCCGAGCTCGAGCTCGAGCGGCGCGAACGCCGGGCCGCAGAAGCGCGCCAGCTCGGCGGCGTCGGCGAGCCGCTCGATCTGCGGATCGAGCGGGGGGCGCGACCTCGGGGGATCGAAGCGCACCATCTGCCGCTCGCGGCGGATCGGCCGGGCGCCCGCGCGCGCGAGCTCGCGCGCCAGCCGCGCCGGCGCGCGGCACACGAAGGGCGGCTCGACGCGCTCGAAGAGCGCGCCCGCCACGCCCGGCAGCACGGCGTCGATCGCAGCGACGCGGAAGGGGAACAGCCCCGGCAGCACCGCGCACAAGCCGATCAGCCGCTCGCCGTCGTAGGCGGCGAGTGGCTCCGCCCTAGCGCGCAGCACGGGCAGCTCGAGTGCGGCGTGGAGCCACACGCGCTCGTAGACCGACGCCCGCGCGAACACGCGCGCCTCGGCCTCGCCGGCCTCGTTGCCGTCCTTCAACGGCCGATATGCGTACCCGCGCGGCATCCCCACTCGATCCTAGCCAATCTCGACGGAGCGACGGCTACTTTCTGTGACGCAGGTCCACTAATTTGCGTCGGGCCGCGGACTGCTGCGGCCGACCGAGGGGATTTCTGGACGAGTCGGGGGAAGCGAAGCGCCGCGACGCGCTCTGGCTGGCCGCGCTCGTGGTCGCGGCGGCGGCGGTGCGCGCCATCCGCTGGGCGCAGACCGCCGTCATGATGAACGACGGTCCGGAGTTCATCGGTCTGGCGCAGAAGTTCGCCGGCGGCCAGTGGCGCACGGCGATCGACCACAACTTCCACCCGCTCTATCCGGCGGCGGTCGCGCTGGCTCACGCGGTCGGCGGCGACTGGGTGAGCGCCGGCGCGGCGGTCTCCGTCGCCGGCGGGGCGCTCGCGGTGGCGGCGCTCTGGTGGCTCGTGCGCGAGGCGTTCGGGCGGCGCGAGGCGTTCGTCGCGGCGACGCTCCTGGCCGTGAACCCGACGGCGATCGAGCTCGCCGACGTGCAGAGCGACGCGCTGTACCTGGCGTGGTTCGTGGCGAGCGCGGCGCTGCTCTACCGCGCGTACGCGCGCGGGAGCGCGCGGAGCGCGTTCGCGGCGGGGCTCACGGCGGGACTCGCGTACCTGACGCGGCCCGAGGGCGTGGGGACGGTCGTGGTCGGTGTCGCGCTCGCGGGCTTCGAGGGGGTACGTCGACACTTTTCCGTGTCAGAAGCGCTGCGGCTCGCGGCGCCGCTCTGCGCCGGTGCGCTGCTCGTCATGTCGCCGTACGTGGCCTACCGCTCCGTGCAGGCGGGCGGGCTCGTGCTGACGGGCAAGAAGTCGGTCGGGCATCTGCTCGGTCTGTCGGGCGACCCGCGGCCCCACGCCGTCGACCCACTGCTCGCCGCGCACCCGGAGTTGCCGCCGCTGCCGCGCGGCGTGACACCGTTCCGCGACGCGCCCGCGCCCGAGGGGAGCGCGCGGCTCACGGGCGCGGCCGTCGACCTCGTCGCCGAGTCGCTGCGCGCGCTGCGGCCCGAGGGCGCGCTGCTCCTGGCCGTGGGGCTGCTCGCGCTGCGCGGCCGGCCCGGCCGCCGCGGGCGTTGCTTCGGCGCGTACGCCGGGCTCTACGCCGTGGTGCTGTTCGGGCTGCAGGCGAGCTCGGGCTATCTGAGCCGGCGCCATGCGCTGCCGCCGCTGACGCTCCTGCTCGGCTACGCCGCCGCGGGCCTGTTCGCGCTGGCGGCCGCGCTCGAGCGCGTCCCGGCGCTCGCCCCGCGGCCGGCGCTGCGCGCCGCGCTGCCGCTCCTGCTCGTCGCGGGTCTCGGGCTCGGCAAGGCGCTGCGGCCCGTGCGCGACGATGCGCTGCCCGAGCGGCGCGCGGCGGAGTGGATCGCGCGCGAGGGCGGCCTCGCGCCGGGCGAGACGGTCGCCGCGGTGAAGCAGCGCGTCGGCTGGTACGCGAACGCGCCGTTCGTCGATCTGCGCCGCGCGCCGCACCCGGCGCTGCTGCTGCCCTTCCTGCGCCGCGAGCGCGTGCGCTACGTGGTGGTCGACGCGCGCGAGCGGGAGGAGCTCCTGCAGCTCGCGCACGGCGAGCCGGACGCGCTCCTGCTCCGACACACCGAGGTGGAGGGCCGGCACGAGGCGTACGTGTTCGAGCTGCGCGGCTAGCCGCCGAAGCGCTGGAACAGAGCCTCGCGCACGCGCGCGGTGGCGAGCCCGGGGTCGCGGAACAGCAGCCGCAGCACGATGCCGCCGCGCCAGACGACGTGGCGCGCGGTGAGCCACAGGTGCTTCGCTTCGAGCGCGAGCCGCGCGCGCGCGACTTCGCCGGCGCCCGCGTTCGCGAGGAAGTGCGGCGGATAGCCGCAGCGGCGCAGCCCGTCGCGCTCGATGGCTTCGACGGCGATGCCGTTGGCGCGGCCCAGCTCGTCGCGCCAGCCGTCCGCGCGCTCCTCGATCGCCGGGCCCGACACCAACTTGTGTAGACTGCGCTCGCGCTCGGGCACGGCGAAGTCGGCGACGCCCGCGCCGGGGCGCAGCTCGACCCCGAGGCGCCGGGCGAGCTCGCCGCGCAGCCGCTCGGCTTCCGCGGCCGGCTCGCGCACGAGCTTCTCGTACGCGACTTCGACGACGCGCTCCGGCATGCGCGCGGCGAGCGCCGCCACCGAGTCGAGCTGCCGCAGCCACAGCCGCGCGGCATGGACCGGGTCGCCGCGACCGAGCTTGTGCCCCGGGTCGTATACGCTCTCGGCGTGCACGAGCGAGTTCACGACCGCGCGGCCGTCGCGTTGCAGGTGCACGAACACCGCCTCGGGAAAGGCGCGCACGAGCGCCTCGGCGGCGCGGTGCGCGACGTCCTTCTTCACGACGACGACGCGCGGCTCGCGGCCGCGGCGCGCCGCGTGCGCGAGCACGAGCGCCTCGCACAATTCACGGACGCCGCCGCCCGCGCACGCCCGGATGCGGCGGTCGAGCTCGTCGTCGGGCAGGTCGAGGTTCGCGATCTGCAGGTCGTGGCGGACGAAGCGCACCAACGCGTCGGACGACATGGCGCGCAGCGCGGCGTCGCCCGCGCGCGCGGCAGTGACCACGAAGTTCAGCTCGGGCGTCACGACGAGGTCGCGCGACGCGGCGTCGAGCCGCCGCGACAGGAACGTGGAGCCCGAACGCCCCAAGTACACCAGGAACGCGAAGCGCACACGCGGCGCGGCGGTTTCGCTCATCGCAGCGCCGTTGCGACTCGAGCGCGGATCTCCGCGATGCGCGCGGGCCAGCCGTGCTCGCGCGCCAGTGCCACGCGCTCCTCGCGGCCCTGCCCCGCTTCGGCGAGCGACTTCGCGAGCGCCGGCACGAACGCGCCCGCGCCCGCGTACAGGCGGATGTCGCGCTCGCCCGCCAGGCCGCGCAGGTTCGGCAGGTCGCGCGCGACGACGGGCAGCCCGGCGGCGAGGTACTCCCACAGCTTCAGCGGCATACACGAAATGGTGTGATCGTTCTCGAGGAGCGGCAGCAGCGCGACGTCGCAATGCGCCAGGAAGGCCGGCAGCGCCTCCTGCGGCACCGGCCCGGTGAAGAGCACGTTCCGCTCCTCGGCGAGCGCCTCCGCCTCGCGCGCGGGATTGCGCGGGTCGCCGAGGCCGATCGGGCCGATCAGCGCGAAGTCGACGTGCGGCAGTGCGCGCGCCGCCGCGCGCAGCGCCTCGAAGTCGAAGCGGTAGGCCGCGAGGTTGCCCACGTAGACGGCGCGCGGCCGCGCGCGGCCCGCGAACGGCGCGGGCGCGGGCCAGCTCTCCGTCGCGGCCCGCGAGAACAGCTCCACGTCGGCGACGTTGGCCAGGAGCTCCACGCCGCGCCGCTGCCTGCGCAGCCGCTCGCACGTGACCGGGCTCGCGGCGAACACCAGGTCCGCCGCGGCCACGAGCTCGGCCTCGCGCGAGCGCAGCCACTGCGCGTCGACGCCGGGGTTCGCCGCGTAGTCGTCGACCGCGTGGTACGCGAGCACGCGCGGCGCGAGCGCGCGCGCGGCGGCGAGCTGCGTCGGCAGCATCGCCCATGCGACGGGCCGCGCCATGCCGAGCCGCCGCGCCGCGCCGCGCACCGCGCGCGCGTACAGCGCCTGCGACAGCGCGCGCAGGGGCCCCGGCCAGCCCGCCGGCAAGGTCAGCGGCGACAGCACGTCCAGGTTCGCCGCGACGCGACGCGGACCCTCGAGCCCGCGCGCGAGGCGCGCCAGCACACGCCGGCGGTCATGGGCGGAGGCGACGAGCGCGGGCGCGCGCAGTCCGCTCGAGTCGACGAAGAGCACCCGGTGGCCGGCGGCCGCGAGCCGGCGCGCGATCTGGTGCGCGTTCACCGGGTTCGTCGTGTCCCACACCGCGCTCGCGAGCACGACGAACGGGACGTCGGTCGAGAGCTCGGCCACCCTCACGCGCCCCCGAGGCGCTCGCGCAGCCGCCGCGCCTGGCCCGCGTAGTCCGCGAGGTCGCCGCGGCTCGGCACGAGCGTGTCGCGCAGGCTGCGCTGCGCCGCGCGCCGGAACGCCAGCACCGTGGCCACGGTCTCGACGCCGTACGACAGCACGCTCGCCGCCGCGGCGCCCACGATGCCCCAGCGCGGAATCGCGAACAGGTTCGCCGCCACGTTCGCGCACACGGCGCCCGCCTGCACCCAGGCGTTGAACCCCGGCCGGCCCACCGCGATGAAGTAGTTCGACACCATCGTGCGCACGGTCAGCATCGCCGTGGCCGGCAGCAGCACGAGGAACGGCGCGACGGCGGGCGCGTAGCGCTCGCCGTAGAAGAACGGCAGGAGCAGCGGGGCGAGCAGCGCCAGCGCCGCGCCCGACGCCGCGACCCACACCACGGTGTGCCGAGTGACTCGCGCGGTGTATTCGCCCGTGCGCTCCGGCTCCATCGTCGCCAGCGTGGGCAGCAGGGACGCGCTCACCGCTTCCGGCACGACGCGCAGCCGGTCGACCACGTTCACGGCGATGGCGTACACGGCGATCTGCACGGGATCCAGGCGGAGCAGCGCCATCACCACCACGTCGACGCGCTCGTGCACCTTCGCGAGCAGCACCTGCAGCCAGCCCTTCACGCCGAAGCGGAGTGACTCGCCGAGCTCGCTCCCGTCGAGCGTCCACTCGAGGCCGCTCTGCCGCAGCGTGAGCGCGCCCATGCCCGCAAGCAGCGCGAGACGCGCCGCCGCCACCGCGACGAGCGTGCCGACGAGGCCGCAGCCCAGCCCGAGCAGTGCCACCGCCCCCGCGGCGAGCGACACGAGCGGGATCGCGATCTGGTTCGCGTTGCGCAGGTCGAAGCGGTCGATCCCGCGCGCGACCGCGTCGGACAGGCCCGAGAACAGGTCCGCGGCCGCCAGCGCGAGCGCGAGCCCCAGCACGAGCGGCTCGGCGCCCAGCAGCACGCGCTCGCGCAACGGCGCCGCGAACAGCCACGCGAGCGCGCAGATGACCGCGAACGCCAGGACCGTCCACTCGAGCGCGGCGCCGACCGCGCGCGGGCGCGACCCCGCGGGCCGCGTCATGCGGTAGATCACCGTGAACCGCATGCCCAGGTGCGAGAGGTGCTCGGCGAACACGCCCACCGTGGCGACGACGGCGAACACGCCGCGATCGGCCTCGCTGAGCCAGCGCGCGATGAGCACGCCGAACACGAAGCCGAACAGCCCGCGCACCACCTGCGTCAGCGCCGTCGACGACGCGTTGCGGGCAAAGTTCATGGCCGCCACGGCGCGTAGACTAGCCGCGCGCCGTGGCGGGGACAGGGCTCGGGCTCAGTGCGTCGCGCGCGCCTCGCCCATCATGCGTGCCCTCGTACCCGGCTGATAGCCGCCCGCGGGCACGCGGAAGCTGATGCAGAGGCGGTTCCAGCCGTTGATCGCGATCAGGGCGAGCGTCAGGTCCGCGAGCTCTTCCTCGCTGAAGTGCTCGCGTGCGCCCGCGAACACCTCGTCGCACACGTGGCCGTCGGCGACGAGAGTCACGGCCTCGGTCCACTCGAGCGCCGCCCGCTCGCGGTCGCTGTAGTACGGCGCCTCGCGCCACGCGTCGAGCCCGTACAAGCGCTGCTCGGTCTCGCCCGCGGCGCGCGCGTCCTTCGAGTGCATGTCGAGACAGTACGCGCAGCCGTTCAGCTGCGACGCACGCATGCGCACCAGGTCGAGCAGCCGCTCGTCGAGGCCGCTCTCGTCCACGTGCGCCTGCAGCGCGCCCATGGCCTGCATGCGCTTCGCGCCCACCTTCTGCACGTCGATTCGCGCTTTCATCGCGCGTCTCCTCTTCGGTTCGTCTGGAAGTTCTGACGACCGAGGAAGAGCTTCGATGTTCGGCGGATCTTCAGCCCTTCGGCGGCATGCGGAGCGCGCCGTCGAGGCGGATCACCTCGCCGTTCAGCATGCCGTTCTCGACGATCGAGCGCGCCAGATGCGCGTACTCGACCGGGCGGCCGAGGCGGCGCGGGAACGGGATGTTCGCGGCGAGCGCCTGGCGCGCGGGCTCGGGGAGCCCCGCGAGGAGCGGCGTGTCGAACAGGCCGGGCGCGATGGTGACGACGCGGATGCCGAGCGAAGACAGGTCGCGCGCGGCCGGCAGCGTCATGCCGACGACCGCGCCCTTCGATGCCGCGTAGGCGATCTGGCCGATCTGCCCGTCGTACGCCGCGACCGAGGCCGTGTTCACGATCACACCGCGCTCGCCGTCGGCGTCGGGCGGGTTCTTCGACATGCGGTCGGCCTCGAAGCGGATCGCGTTGAACGTGCCGATCACGTTCACCTCGAGCACTTTCTGGAACGGCTCGAGCGCGTGCGGGCCGTCCTTCGTGACCGTGCGCTGCGCCCAGCCGATGCCCGCGCAGTTCACCGCGATGCGCAGCGAGCCGAACTCCGCGACGGCGCGGTCGACGGCGGCCTGCACCTGGTCGGCCTTCGTCACGTCGCCCGGGCAGAAGATCGCGCGCCCGAGCGACTTCGCGAACTCCTCGCCCTTCGAGCGCGGCAGATCGAGGATGCACACGCGCGCGCCCGCGGCCGCGAGCTCCGCGGCGGTGGCACCGCCGAGCCCCGAGGCGCCCCCCGTCACGAGCGCGCCGGCGCCCTGGATCTGCATGGTCTACGCCTCGCGAGGGCCGCCCCGAGCGGGGCGGCAAGCGCCGGAGGCGCGCGCAGTGAGGCGGAGCCGAACGGACGCAAGCATGCCTAAGCCTCCTGCTCGAGGTACGTGTAGCCGCTCATGCCCTGCTCGAAGCGCCGGCGCAGGAGCGCCGACTCCTCGATCGTGAGCCGGCCTTCGCGCATGGCCGCTTCGGCGGCGAGGCGCACCGACTCCGAGAGCTGGCGGCGGTCGTAGCCCAGGTACTGCACCACCTGCTCGACCGAGTCGCCCTCGACCACTTGCTCGACGGTGTAGCCTCCGTCTTCGTACACCTTCACGTGCGCCGCGTCGGTGTCGCCGAACAGGTTGTGCATCTCGCCGAGCGTCTCCTGGTAGGCGCCCACGAGGAACACCCCCAGGTAGTACGGCCGGCCGTTCGGCGCGTGCAGCTCGAGCACGCTCTTCACGTCGCGCAGGTCGATGAACTGGTTCACCTTGCCGTCGGAGTCGCACGTCAGGTCCGCGAACGTGCCGCGGCGCGACGGCGCCTCGTCGAGCCGGTGGATCGGCACGACCGGGAAGAGCTGCTTCATGGCCCACGAGTCGGGCAGCGACTGGAACACCGAGAAGTTCCCGTAGTACGTGTCCGCGAGCTGGCGCTCGAGGCGCTGCAGGTCCTCGGGCGCGTACTCGAGGTCGCGCACGATGCGCATGATCTTCTCGCAGCACGCCCAGAAGAGCTCCTCCATGCGCGCGCGCGTCTGCAGGTCCAGGTAGCCCAGCGAGAACGCGGTCGTCGCCTCTTCCTTCAGCTGCAGCGCGTCATTGTAGGACTCGAGCACGTTGCGGCTGGTGATCGAGCTCCACACTTCGTGCAGCTGCTGGATGACCTTCGGCTCGTCCGGGCCCGGCGCCTGCGGCTGCGTGGCGCTCCTCACGCCGTCCACGCCCAGCACGTCGAACACCAACACCGACGCGTGTGACACCAGCGCGCGGCCCGCCTCGGTGACGATGTCGGGGTGCGGCACGCCCTTCTCGTCGCAGATGTCGCGGATCGCCGACACGACGTCGTACGCGTACTCCTGCGTGGTGTAGTTCATGGACGAGTGGAAGTTCGTCTGCGAGCCGTCGTAGTCGATGCCCAGCCCGCCGCCCACGTCGAGGAGCCGCATGGGCGCGCCCAGCGCGTGGAGCTCCGTGAAGATGTGGCTCGCCTCGCGGAAAGCGTCCTTGTGCGAGCGGATCGCCGTGATCTGCGAGCCGTTGTGGAAGTGGAGCATCTCCAGGCAGTCGAGCATGTCGTCGTGGCGCAGGCGGTTCACGACCGACATCAGCTCCTCGGCCGACAGGCCGAACTTCGAGCGGTCGCCCGAAGACTCGGCCCACTTGCCCGCGCCGCGCGCGGCGAGGCGCGCACGCAGACCGATGTGCGGGCGGATGCCCAGCTCGCGGCTGGCCTTGATGAGCGTGTCGAGCTCGTTCGGCCGGTCGATCACGATCACGACGTGCCGGCCCAGGCGCTGCGCGAGGAGCGCCAGCTCCATGTACGCGCGGTCCTTGTAGCCGTTGCAGATGATGAGCGCCTCGGGCGTGTTCAGCAGCGCCAGGCCGACCAGGAGCTCGGGCTTCGAGCCGACCTCGAGCCCCAGATGGTAGGGACGCCCGTAGTTCACGAGCTCCTCCACGACCTGCTTCTGCTGGTTCACCTTGATGGGGTACACGCCGCGGTAGCGACCCTTGTAGTCGTAGTCGCGGATTGCGCGCGCGAATGCGTCGGAGATGTGCCGCACGCGGCTCGCGAGGATGTCCGAGAAGCGGATGACGAGCGGCGTGCGCAGGCCGCGGCCGCGCAATTCCTCGACCACCGCGCGCAGGTTCACCGTCGAGGTGCCCGGCCCGTTGGGGTGCACCAGCATGTCGCCTTCGGGACTGACGGAGAAGTAGTCGCCGCCCCAGTACGGGATGCCGTACAGCTCGGCGGCTTCACGAACGGTCCAGGCACGCATCGATCGATCACTCCGGTTCATGTTGAAGGGACTGAAAGAGCGCGGCGGTCGCGCCGAAAGGCGCGAGTCGCGGCGCATGTTATCTCCGCTCTCCCTACAGGTCGAGCAGAACCGCGAAAAACTTGCGTCACTCGAGCGCCAGCCGGAGCACTTCGGCGAGCTCCGCGATCTCGAAGTGGGGCAGACCGGCGGTTCCCACGCCGCTGCCGGGCGGCGCAGCACCGGCTTCGCGCAGGAGAGCGGTCGTCATGCCGACCGCGCGCGCGCCCGCGATGTCCTGCTCGGGTGAGTCGCCCACGAACAGCACCTGCTCGGGCCGCACGCCTGCCTTCGCGCACGCGAAGCGATAGATCGCCTCGTGCGGTTTGCACGACGCGGCTTCCTCCGAGCTCGTCCAGTCGTCGAGCAGCTCCGCCAGCCCGGCGCGCGCGATCATCGGGTCGAGGTAGTCGTCGTCGATGTTCGACACCACGGCCACGTGGAGCCCGCCTGCACGGAGCTTCTCGAGCGTGGCGGCGCAGTCGTCGCGCAGCTCGAACGACTCCGTGACGATTTGGCGTTGCAGGTCGATGAGCCCCTCGACCCAGTCGCGCCGCGGCTCGCTGCCCAGGCCGAGCGCGAACCGGCGCCACGTGTCGGCGAAGAGCTCGCGGTGCAGGTAGTAGGGCTGGTCCTGCAGCGCGAGGTACGCATCGCGCGTCGCGTCGCGGTAGGCGCTGCCGATGCGCGCGGGCTCCGCGGCCACCCCGAGCCGCCT
>Ga0335080_10005613_pt1 | contig 12933 bp, 9 predicted proteins | sample Lox_Sample_34_FD_206720 | JGI IMG/M metagenome (GOLD analysis project Ga0335080, IMG submission 206720) | Soil microbial communities from Loxahatchee National Wildlife Refuge, Florida, United States - Lox_Sample_3.4 | ecosystem: Environmental > Terrestrial > Soil > Wetlands | place: USA: Florida... | reverse complement strand
AGCGCAGGCACTTTGGATAAGCGTTGGATGATGTGCCGGTAGCGCGTCTCGACCGGCGCATATTCGAGCACGAAGGGCGTGAAAAGCGAATTACCGACCAGTTCCACGTAGACGGTCGGATTGTGGCGATAGCTCTGAATCTTATCGATCTCCAGTAGAGCCAGTTCAACCTGATGCTGGATGATATCGAAATCCGCGCTCTCTTCCATGGACAATGTGCCGCGCGGGATCTTCGCCAGCCGGTCGCGGAAGTCGGAATAGAATTTGCGCTGATTCTGAATCCCGCCGGCGCTGTAGTCGTCGAGTTGTTCATCCAGCCGCACGCCCTGATGTTCGTGGTAGCCGGCGGACGTGGCCGAAGTGGGAGACAAGGCCAAGGATCCGTACACGAAGTCTTCAGTCAGTTTGGAAAGGTCCGGTTTTTCGACAGGCATCTTGCAACTGGTGATAAATAGAACGAAAGCTATTGTTGTTACAAACATCCCCTGGCTACGCAGACGGCTCATACCGAGCCACGACCGAAGGGAGTGGTCCACAAGGATTTTAAGCGATGGCCGCATACACTTTCTCCAGGTCCCCGGCTTCGCCGAACTTGGAACCTTCCACACCAGTGTCGATGTTGCGAAGCAGTCCCGTGAGCACGCCGCCCGCGCCTACTTCAATAAAGCGGCCCGCTCCCAAAGAAACCAGTCTTTGAATTACCTCGGTCCAACGAACTGGATTCGGCACCTGCTGGAACAAGCCTTCGCGCGCCTCCCGGCCGGTCCGCGCCACCGCCGCCCGCCAGTTGTTTACCAGAGGAACAACCAAATCCCGGAAGCCGGCCGCATCCAGTTCCGCGGCTAGTCGCTCCTGCGCCGGCTTCATGAGCGCGCAATGGAAAGGTGCGCTAACGGGAAGCAGGATCGCTCTTTTTGCACCCGCCGCTTTGGCCAACTCCATGGCCCGCGACACGGCGCCGGCATGGCCGGCAATGACGATCTGATCGGGCGAGTTGAGATTAGCGGCGCTGACCACCTCTCCCTGGGCCGCTTCGGCCAGTATCCCGTCGAGTCTTCCCTCGGGCAACTTCAGCAGCGCCGCCATGGCGCCTACGCCCGGCGGAACGGCCTCCTGCATGTATCGCCCGCGCTTGCGAACCAGGCGCAGGGCATCGGCGAAATCGAGCGACCCGGCGGCTACCAGCGCCGAGTATTCTCCCAAGCTGTGTCCGGCGAGATAGTCGGGCTTGACTCCCTCGCTGTCGAGCACCCGAAAGGCCGCAACCGAAACGGCCAGCAAGGCTGGCTGCGTATTCTCGGTCAGTTGGAGCGTTTCGGCGGGCCCTTCAAAGCAAAGTTGGGTGAGCGAACACCCAAGTGCGCGGTCCGCTTCATCGAAAACTTGACGCGCTGCTGTGTATCTCTCGAACAGACTCTTGCCCATTCCCACGTATTGCGAGCCTTGCCCGGGGAAAATGAATGCCGTTTTCATAAGGAACCAGACATTTCAGTGTAGCTTCTTCCGGCAACGGCCGATTTTTCCCACCGACCCTGTTTACAATTTTTTAGCAATCGTTTGGTACTCGGCTTGCGTCAAAAAGGCGGACAAGAGGAGGCAGCATGAGCAACTCAGTTCGATTTCAAGTTCAAGCGCAACAAGTTCAGCACGAGATGCACGGGTTCGTTTATTGTCCTATCTGCACCCACACGGTGGAAGGAATTGTCGTCAGCAGTGGAAAAACTGCCAAGGTGAAACCGGGACAGAAGTGCTCCCGCTGCTCGGCGGCGCTAGACCCGGCGATTATCGTCAGGATGGACCGGGCAGCTTAACCGATCCCAGCCGTGCTACCGTGGTGTTAAGCGATGAAACGCAAACCACTGCCAACCGAAGGGCCGGTGATCGACCGGAAGCTGTTGGAGGAGGCTAAACGCGCTGTGATGGCGGATCAGATCCAGCGCGTCTCCAAGTGCTCCGTGTGCGGCGGAGCTTGCGCGCCGAACTCATCGGAAGGCCTGTGCTGGGTTTGCCGAAGGCTGAAGATCAGCGCTTGGCGCGATTCCGATCAGCAAAGCGTTCAGGAGTAGCGAGCGCCCGCTCGTAGATGAAGGCTCCCGCAGCCACATCCTCAACACCGATACCAAGCGATTTGAAGATCGAGACCCGTTTCGGGTCCCAGTGGCGCTGTATGGCGTGAAGCTCGACAACTTTCGACCAGCAGTCTGCCAAAAGGAGATCGCCCGCCTCGATCTTGGCCTGCTCCAGGGAATCGACGGCAATGAGATCGGCCCGGCACACTAGATCGCTGGGCAATTCCCGGCGGGCAGCCTGGTTCGAGCCGATGGCGTTGACCAACGTCCCGGGCAGAATCCAGCCGCTCTCGAGAACGGGATTCTTGGCGTTCGTGGCGGTCACTACGATGTCGGCTCCTCGCACTGCCGCTTCGGCGGAATCTACGGCTGTCGCCGAGCACTCCTCCGCGAACCGGCGGCGCTTTTCCTCGCTGCGGCTCCAGATTCGAACCGTCTTGACTGGCCGGACCGCCCGGATCGCTTCCACCTGGGTTCGTGCCTGAAAGCCGGAACCGATGATCCCCACCGTAGCGGCATCGGGTTTAGCCAGCAGGTCCGTCGCGTAGCCGCTGGCTGCACCGGTGCGGATTTGTCCGAGGTGGTTGGCTTCCATCAATGCCAACGGCTGGGCCGTAGCGGCATCATACAGCATGAAATGAAAGTATGCCCCGTAGCGCGGATTTGTCGAATAAAACTTCGTACCGAAGTAGTTCAAGTACGAACCCGCCAGGCTGTGCAGCGTGGACCCGGTATCGAGAATCAGACGCCTGCGCGGTTGGTTCTGAGCGCCGCCCGCCCCCAAGGCCTCGAAGGCGCGGCGCATGATCCCCACCGCCTCGTTCATCGGCAGAAGCTCTTGAACGTCGGCTTCGGTCAGATAGAGCATCGGCTCGATTTTATCTCGTAACCGGGTCGGGGCTATCGGGATTCAGACCCAATTCGACCACGGCGCCTTGCGCTCGAGTCCGATCGAATTTCCCGTCGCGCGCCAAGCGCGCCAAAGCCGCCGCGGCAATCGCTTCGGCTCCGTTCTCGAAATGCTTGCGCAGGTAGGCGCGGCTCTCGCTCCGGCCGAATCCATCAGTCCCTAAGGCAACGAACCGGCCAGGAAGCCAGGGAGCGATTTGATCGGCCACCACCTTCATGTAATCGCTGGAGGCGATGATCGGGCCCTCAGCGCCGGCCAGCGCTTCCAGAAGATAGGGCCTCCGCTCGGGCTCCGCCGGATGCAGACGGTTCCAGCGTTCCACGTCCAGCGCATCGCGGCGCAGTTCGTTATAGCTGGTCACGCTCCAAACGTCGGCCGGCACGCTGTAGGTCTCGGCTAATATTTTTTGCGCCCGCAGGGCTTCGTTCAGAATCGGTCCGCTGCCGAACAGATGCACCTGCGCGTTTCCGCCGTCAGCCAACTTGCAGCGATAAATCCCGCGCAGTATGCCTTCGTTTACGCCTTGCGGCATGGGCGGCTGAGCATAGTTCTCGTTACAGATCGTCAAATAATAGAAACGATCTTCCATCTCCTGGTACATCCGGCGGATCCCATCCTGGATAATCACCGCGATCTCATACGCGTAAGCCGGATCGTAGCTGTGACAAGTGGGCACCGTGCTCGCGTGAACCAGGCTGTGCCCGTCCTGATGCTGCAGGCCTTCTCCCGAGAGCGTCGTCCTGCCGGCGGTCCCGCCCATGAGGAAGCCCTTGCCCCGCGAGTCGGCGAAAGCCCAGATGAGGTCGCCCACGCGTTGGAACCCGAACATCGAATAGTAAGTGAAGAACGGAATCATCGGCACGCCGTATGTGGCGTAAGCAGTGCCCGCGGCCGTGAATGAAGCCATCGAGCCCGCCTCCGTGATTCCCTCTTCGAGAATCTGACCATTCTTGGCTTCTTTGTAGAACAGGAAGTTCTCGCTGTCGACCGGCTTATAAAGCTGGCCGCGGCTCGCATAGATCCCATACTGCCGGAATAGCGACTCCATGCCGAACGTCCGCGCTTCATCGGGAACGATCGGGACGATGTACTTGCCCAAATTTTGATCTTTGAGCAGCAGGGTCAGCACCCGCACGAACGCCATGGTCGTCGAGACTTCGCGCCCCTGCGATCCTGCCAGCGATTCGGCGAAAGTTTCCAAAGGCGGCGCCTGGATGGTGATCTTCGGCACGTTGCGCGCGGGCAGGCTGCCCCCCAAAGTTTCGCGCCGATCCTGGATATAGCGCATTTCGGCGCTGTCCTCGGGCGGGCGATAAAACGAAGCCGTGTGCAGCGTCTCTTCAGAGATAGGGATGTCGAAGCGGCGGCTGAAATACACCATTTCGTCTTCGTTCAACTTCTTCTGCTGATGCGTGACGTTGCGGCCCTCGCCGGCCTCGCCCAGACCATAGCCCTTGATCGTTTTAGCCAGGATCACGGTGGGCGATCCGGTATGCTCGACCGCTCGCTTGTAGGCGTTGTACACCTTCTTGGGATCGTGACCGCCGCGCCGCAGGCTGCCGACCTCTTCGTCGGACATATGCTCGACCAGCTTCAGAAGCTCCGGATACTTGCCGAAGAACTCCGCCCGCACATAAGCGCCGCCCTTGGCCTTGAAGCTTTGATACTCGCCGTCGAGACACTCGCCCATGCGTTTGATGAGCAGGCCGGAAGTATCGCGCGCCAGCAAATCGTCCCAGCTCTCACCCCAGAGAACTTTGATCACGTTCCAGCCAGCACCACGGAACATCGCTTCCAGTTCCGTGATGATCTGCCCGTTGCCCCGCACAGGACCATCCAGCCGCTGCAGGTTGCAGTTAACCACAAAGATCAAGTTGTCGAGCTGCTCGCGCGGAGCCAGCGTGATAGCGCCCAGCGACTCGGGCTCGTCGGTCTCGCCGTCGCCCAGGAAAGCCCAGATCTTGCGGCCCGTCACCGGGATGATCCCACGGTTCTCTAGATAGCGCATGAAGCGCGACTGATAGATCGCGTTGATCGGCCCCAGCCCCATCGAAACGGTGGGGAACTGCCAAAAGTTCGGCATTAGCCACGGATGCGGATAAGACGACAACCCCGGATGCTCGCGCAATTCGTGACGGAAGTTCTCCAAATGCTTTTCGGTCAGACGCCCTTCTACAAAGGCCCGTGCGTATTCTCCAGGCGATGCATGGCCTTGGAAGTAAATGAAGTCTCCGGGTTGATCGCCATACTTGCCGTGAAAGAAGTGGTTGTGACCCACCTCGGTGAGAGTGGCCAAAGACGCGTAAGTCGAAATATGGCCGCCGATGCCGGCGTCGTGCTTGTTGGCCCGCACCACCATGGCCATCGCATTCCAGCGGATCAGGCTCTTGATCCGGCGTTCAATCGCGCGATCGCCAGGATAAGGAACCTCTTCTTCGACTGGGATGGTGTTGATGTAGGGTGTCCGGAACTTGTGGGGAGGGCTCACTCCGTAGAGCGCGGCCCGATCGATGAGACGGCCTAAGATGTAGGCAGCACGTGCTTCTCCGCCCTCTTCGACCACTCCGTCCAGGGATTCCAGCCATTCGCTGGTTTCCTGCGGATTAACGTCCTCGCTGGTTACGAGTTTAGTTTCAAGCATGGGTTGTGGCTTTCTCTTTCAAAATAGCACTTCAGTGTTCGGAAACTCACTGCGGAGTGGAAGGCCGAACGGAGGCCGGAAGATTGACCCTTTATGAATGGGTAACAATTTGATTCTAGCGTGGATTTGGCCCGGCTAGTAGGCGCCTTTGGCATCCGGCGCCGAGTACACCTTGCGTCCTCCCACGTAAGTGGCCAGGGGATGGAGCTTGAGGATCTCGTCCTCGGGTACGGTCATGAAATCTCCGGAAAGGACCACAAAATCCGCCAGCTTGCCCGCCTCAATCGATCCCTTGACCTTTTCTTCCCAAGTGGTGAACGCATTGTTATTGGTCGCGATGCGCAGTGCCTCTTGGCGGCTGATTTTTTCTTGAGCTCCCAGCACTCTGCCATCGCGAGTTTTGCGTGAGACGTAGTAATACAGCGGGATGAACGGGTTATTGGAAGTGGTCGTGTCCGGATTCGGCCCCGTGTAATCGCTCCCAATGACGACCACCAGATGGTGGTCCAGCATCTCCCTCACAGGCGTTTGCCGTTCGGCCTGCTCTTGACCTAGAGTTCGAACAGCCGCATCGTAGTTGCCGGCGTACCCGGCCATATTCGTGGAAACGATGACGCCCAACTTCGCGAGCCGGTCCATCAGCGGAGGCGTGACGTTGGGAATGTGCTCCACCACCCACCGCTTGTCGCGGATGGGGCTCTCGCGATCGGCTGCTTCGTAGGCTTTCAGGATGTTGTCTAAGACCTCGTTGGTCGGCACGTGCGGCGAATGCCGCCAACCGAGGCGATTGATTTCAAGAATCAGCGACAGGTATTCGCTCTGTGGGACATTCGGCGGCCACGGCTCTTCGCCCGCCGAGTCGATGCGCAGCCAATGGTCGCCGAAACCCGGCGTCACGCCCTGCCGGCGCAACAAGCCCGCGGGATCTTCAGCATCCGGCAGATCCAGGCCCATACTGACGCGCACCGTCAACCGTCCCTGCCGCCACATTCGCACGAAGGCACGCATGCCCGGCGGCCAATTCGAAAGATCACGGATGCTGCTGATGCCCAATGCGTTTCTCTGCTTCTGGCCATCGGCAATCATCTGATCTTCTTCTTCGGGCGTGGGCGGCGGCACGACTTTGTCCATCGCGTAGATTCCTGCGGGCCAATCGGGAAGCTCGCCGGTCAGTTCTCCGTTGCTGTCTTTCGGGATCGGCTTACCCATGTAGGACTGCATGTCCTTCGCGATGCCCGCCTTCTTGAGAGCCGCTGTGTTCAAAAGCGCCGCTCCCCGGCGCCCGCGGAGCGCGACGATGGGAACGCCGCTGGACAGTTGATCGAGATCTTTCCTGGTCAGCGGCGCCCTCCATCCGACGCTGCCGAAAACCGTTTCCCCCGGCTTGGCTTTAGCCAGTCCCGCCCGAAGCCTTCTCAGCACTTCCTCATTGGAGGTGACTCCGGCCAGGTCGATGCCGCGCATCACCTTTTCACTGTTGTAAAGATGATCGTGATTGTCCGACAGCCCGGGGATGACTGCCGCGCCCTTGAGATCCACGACGCGGGTGTTCTTGCCTGCGAGCGCCCGGATGCTGGCGTTCGCGCCGACAGCAGTATATTGCTCGCCTTTGACGGCGAACGCCTGCCGGATCGTGAACTCCGGATCGACCGTGATGATCTTGCCGTTGTAGAAAACCGCGTCGGGCGGAGTGCTTGTTTGCGCGATCGCGCTCGCAGCGATGAACACGCAGGACAACCCGAGTCGTAAGGCAGGCGGCAGAGGAGGTTTGCCCAGGCCGATCACTCTTCGTCCTGGCAGGGATCGTCCACTATCTCAGTATCCAGCTTCTTGTAATAGCGCGTGTAGCTGTATGGCTTGGCTAGCGCTTTTGGATCTTCGGCCGTCATCTTGTACTCGAGATATTGGCCACCCATTACAGGGCGGATTCTTTCCACCAGATGCAGCGCATCGCTGTGCTGCGCGCCTTCTTCGTTCAGCCAGGTTCGATCGTTGAAGCCGATTGTGTCCACAATCAGCGTGTCGCCTTCCCAGCGTCCCACCGAGTCGCCCAACCAGTTCGGCTCGAACTTCTCCAGGTGGCCTCGTTTCAAATAGATGGTGCGCAGCATACCGCGCGACAGATCCTCGAACAGCATTATGATCTTTTCACTCACCGGCGCTAGCTCGATCTTGGTCTGATCGGCCGCCATCATGCGAAACGGGCCGACAGGCTGGCACATTTTCCACGGGTCTCTTTTTAGATTGACGGAGCGGGCCTGCCGCGCAGCCTCTGGCAACAAACTGATTGCGGCCGGCGAACCCGCGTTCTTCAGACCTCCCGGAAGAGTGGTCTGCGGGGAAATCGATTGATATACACCCTGCAAATCCAGCGTCGCAGACGCGCCGCGGCCTGCTTGCGCCATGGCGAGCGGCACACACAGCATCGAGGCAGCCGCCATTCCCAGAAAGTGCATGAGCCTCTTCATTTCACCTGCTTGGCCCGATCCAGCTGCCGCTTCAACGCCTCGTTTCGAAACTGCTTCCAGGTGTCGGGATCCTCGTTGCAGACCTCCTCCGGCATCTCCACTTTATCCGCGAATCTTTTGTAATAGCGGTTATAGCTGTAGGCGGAAGTAAGCGCATGCCGGTCCTCTACCGTAATGTTGATGTGCATGAACGCTCCATTGCCTACGCGTTCGATGCGCTCAATCAGGTGAGCCTCCTCGGTGTGCGGCTGCATCCCGCCGAACAGCCATGATTTGTCGTTGAACCCGACCGTATCGACATGCAGCACGTCTCCCTCCCACCGTCCGATCGAATGGCCGTTCCAGCTAGGAGATGGATTCTTCGGATGGGGACGGTCGAGATAGATCCGGCGAACGCCAGCCGTATTGATGTTGGCGAAGACCATGACGATCCGGCCGCGCTCCTCGAGCCAAAGAAAGCGGCCGGCCATGCTCGGATAGCGGAAAATCCCATCGGGCAGGCATACCTGGCCGGTGTCGTCCGCGATTCCATCGGTCGCCTCCATGCGAGCCTTCGCCCAGGGCTGCAAATAGGGAGTGATGAGTTTGTTCAACTGTTCACCAGGAGCATCCTGCTTCAGACCTAAAGGAGCGAGATCGCGATTGTTCGCCAGCGCGTAGTATCCGGTCCAGTCAGTGTGCGCTGTCTGCGCTAGGGACACACCGGCGGCCATCCCGGAGACCAGCACGATGACAACGCTGCTAAAAAACGTTTTCCTCATGATCCCTCCACTTGGAGTGGGCCATTTGGCTTCTGGCCAGTATACACCCTCACGATTGTTGCAGGCACCGTCCTCTTAGGGCGCGTTCCTGGCCACCGCTGCTTGGGATAAAATCGGTAGCACGCGCCGCAAAGGAAAGCGAAAAGAGACACCAATATGACAAGACTTTTGAACTGGGCAATCCCCGCCGCCCTGTTGATCGGGCCTCTGACCATCGGCATCGCGCAAGCGCAGGTGCCGCCGAATATCGAAGCCGAGCTGATTAAAATCGGGCACATCGTGGACCCGGCCTGCACCGCGAAGCTCTACCGGCCGCTCATGCCGGTCAACGACTACAACAGCAACGTGACACCTCTGTACCCAGGCATCACCATCACGCGCGACGTGTCGTTTGGCCCGCATCCCAAAGACCTGATCGATATCTTCACCGCCGATAAGGGCGGCGACAAACGGCCGGTCCTGATGTACATCCCCGGCGGCGCGGGAAACAAAATCGAACAGCAGGATCGCGAAGCCAACGCCTTCATGGACAACGTCGGCCGATGGGCCACCAAGAACGGCATGGTCGGCATCCTGATGCAGCGCCACCCCGGCGCCAATTGGGACGACCCCGCCAAAGACGTTTCCGCCATGATCCAGTGGGTGCAATCCAACATCTCGAAATACAAAGGCAATCCAGACCGCATGTTTATTTGGGCGCAGTCGGCTGGCAATGGGCCGCTCGGCACCTATCTTGGCCGGCCGGAAGTTTGGGGACCGAAAGGCGTAGGGGTCAAGGGCGCCATCATGATGTCTGGCCAGTGGAACATCGCGCCGCTCGAAGTGCCGGGCGCCGGCAGAGGTCCCGCTCCCAACGAGCCGGGTGGAATTTTCTACCAAGCCGGCAGCACCTGCGGCGCCAACGGACCCGCGGCGACCGACGGCGCGATCTCGGGTCCCAGCAGCATTCGCAACCAGGGTGGCCCCGCCGGTGGCGGCAGAGCGGAAGGCGGCCGCGGGCCCGCGCCGGTCGACCCTGCTACACAAATCGCACGATCCACTCTCCCGGCCCTCAAGAAGAGCACCGTGAAACTGCTATTCGCCTCCGCCGAACTTGACCCCGGCGTCAATGGCGGCATGAGCCCCTTCTACCAAGTCCTGCACGATGAGCTCTGCAAAGAAGGTCCCGAACATTGCCCGACGATGCTGTATGAAAAGGGCGAAAGCCACATGTCCGAGGTCTTCTCCATCGACACCGACGACAAGACCGTCTCCGGCCCTATCCTGGCGTGGATGAAGAAGATCAAATAGGAGCCTTACTGCCGGACCAGCTTCTGCTCGGAAAGCGTGTGGCGAGTCACGAGGGGAACGGGGGCCGCGCTGTCCACCATGCCGCGCGGCTTCAGAACTTCCGTGAGAATATCGCGGAGCGTTGAAGCCTGAATTGGTTTCTGCAAGTATCCGCTGTAACCCTCTTCGCGCAAATCAATTCCGTCGCCGCGCAAGGGAGACGATGTCATCGCGATCAGCAGGAGATCCTCGGTCAGCCGCAAGCTGCTCCGGCTCGAAATAATGCTTTTGTTCAAATCCGGCAGATCGATGTCCACCACAGCCAATCGGAACGGCTTACGTTCTGATTTTGCGTCTTGCAACGCGCGGCCGATCTCATCTCCCGTCGACACAACCATCGCGTGACAGCCCCAGCTCTCCAGAAGCTGCTGCAGCGGATCGGTGATAGCCTTGCTCCCTGCAATCAACACGCGAAGATCTTCGAGCGAAGCCGGCTCCGGGTCGGTCAAAACCCGCTGTTCGGGGACATGGCGGTCGAAAACCGCCGTAAACCAGAAGGTGCTTCCCCGCCCCGGTTCGCTGGAAACGCCGATTTCTCCGCCCAGCAACTCCACGATTTGCTTTGAAATCGCCAGCCCGAGCCCGTTGCCCTCGAACTTGCGCGTGAGAGTGCCATTCGCTGGCCCGAGGTTCTGGAACAGGTCTGACTGTTTTGAAGGCGCGATGCCGGCCCCCGTATCCGATACGCTGAATCTCACCGTGACGGTCTGGCCCGCCTTCCGAACCAGATCCACGTCCAGTTTCACTTCCCCTTGCTCGGTAAATTTGATCGCGTTCGCCAGCAGGCTCGACAAAACCTGCCGTAAGCGGCCCGGATCGCCCACCGCCGTCCCCGGGAAAGCGTTGGGCAACGCATAGGAGAAGCTCAAGCCCTTTGCCCGCGCTCGGATCTCGAAGATCGTGGCGAGCTCTTCGATGAGCGCGCGCAAATGGAACGGAATCCGCTCCAGCCGCAGTTTGCCCGCATCGATCTTTGAAATGTCCAGAATGTCGTTGATCAGCCCCAGCAAAGAGTTAGCGGATTGCTTCGCCTGTTCGGCAAATCCCTTCTGCGCTTCGCTCATCTCGGTTCCGAACAAAGACTCCAGCATGCCCAGAACGCCATTCATCGGTGTGCGGATCTCGCGGCTGATGTCGGTCAGGAACTGGCTCTTCAGTTTCGCGGCTTCGCGTGCCGATGTAAGCGTAGCTTCCAGTTCGTCGTTCTTGCGCTCCAACTCTTCGGCGTAGTGCGCCAACTTGCTTTCGGCCACCTTCTGCACGGTGACATTCCTCAATACCGCGGCCGTCTGATCCCAATACAGCGGAATCACACGGCACTCATAGAAAGCCAGGGTCTCGCTGGTCTTGATCGAGTACTCCACCACGCTCAACGAGTTCGCATGCCGGGAGGACTCCGCCGCTTCACCGATCAAACGGGCCGCCTCGGCCGGAAGAACATCCTTCAACTGCTTGCCCAAAAACTTTTCTGGAACCAAAAAAGGATCCTTGGGATCCCCCCGCTTGCAGTCCAGCACCCGGCCTTCAAGATTTAATCGCAAGAATAAATCCGGAAATGCCTGAAACAGCGCGTTCAATTCCGACGCGGTTTCCGCAGCATGCTCTTCGGTCTTCTGGCGATCCGTAATATCGGTCGAAACTAGAAGGATGCCAACCGGCTTGCCCAGCTCATCCCGCAGCAGAATCTCCCGAATCTCAACCGTGCTTACGCTCCCATCCGGCCGCTGAAGCGTTCGATGATAAGGGGCCACAGCCGATCCGCCCAAAAGCTTCTCTCCGATTTCCTCGCGGCACCGTTCCTGCATGTTCGATGGCTCGAGTTCTGCATAATGTTTGCCGACCATCTGGTCCACGGAAAGCCCCCGCAACTCGCTCTCCTTGCGGTTGGCCCGCTTGACAACGCCATCCCGGTCAATTTGCAGATATCCGGCAGGAGCTTCTTCGAAAAAATCATGGATCGGCTCAGGCGAGCCTGACTCGTGAGCCGGCCGCCGCCGCAAACGGATCACATAACTGATGGCTTGAAGAATTAAGGCTGCGGCAAACCCGATCAGAGCCCACGCCAGAAGTTGTTTATTGCCGGATAACATCGCTTAAAAAAATGAGTCTGATAGCTATTTCGGCTTCTCGGATTCAGTCCTATAGTCAAAACCGTCGGCAAAAGCCGGAGTCTAAGGCTAATCCACTAGAACCGATTGGCTCGGCGCTTCATCCCTCCGCTGTGCCATCGTGGAGGGAGTGAACAAAGCTAGAACTTGGCTCCACGCAGCCTTCGACCTGGGAACGCGCCAGCAAGTCACCCGGCTAGGCCTGCTCTTCACCATGGCGGCGGTTCTGGTCGCCCTAGCCTCGTTCATCTCAGCCAACAACCTGCTGTTCCTGATCCTGGCCGCGATGCTCGCCACCCTGATGATCTCCGGCTTCATTAGCCGCTTGTCCCTCGCCGGCCTGGAGCTCGATTTTCTGCTGCCCGAACACATCTGCGCCCGCCGGAAGCTCATGGGCCGCATCGTGATCCGCAATACCAAAAGCTGGATGCCGTCCTTCTCGATCCAAGTAACTGGATCGCCGGACAGCGGCCTTTCCCTCCCGCTATATTTTCCCGTCGTCGGCGGAGGAGCGCGCGTGGAAGGACCCGTGGAGCTGTTCTTCGCGCGCCGCGGCGCCTACCGCCATAACAGCTTTCGTTTTTCCACCCGCTTTCCGTTCGGCTTTGCCGAGCGCCGTATCAATGTTCCCCTGCTTCGCGAAGTGA
>Ga0335080_10005612_pt1 | contig 12934 bp, 9 predicted proteins | sample Lox_Sample_34_FD_206720 | JGI IMG/M metagenome (GOLD analysis project Ga0335080, IMG submission 206720) | Soil microbial communities from Loxahatchee National Wildlife Refuge, Florida, United States - Lox_Sample_3.4 | ecosystem: Environmental > Terrestrial > Soil > Wetlands | place: USA: Florida... | reverse complement strand
CGGCTTGAGCTCGCGTCGCATCGACGTCGGCTCCAACGGCGTCGACACGGTCATCGCCGCGGAGGCCAACGGTCGCTCGCGCGTGGTGCTGAACCTCGATCAGCAGTTGCCGTACCAGACGCGCGTCAGTGGCAACGACATCATCGTCACGGTCGGAACCGGTGCCGCGCGCGCCATGGCCGCCGCGAGCAGCCCGGCGTCCGCGAGCGCCTCGCCTGCGGCCGCTCCGGCCGGTGGCCGCGCGATCCGCAGCATCGATTTCCGTCGCAGCGAAACCGGCGCGGGACGGCTGATCGTTCGCCTGAGCGATCCGCGCACGCCGATCAACCTCAAGCAGCAGGGCACGCAGATCATCATCGACTTCTCGGGCGCGGACCTGCCGAAGAACCTGCAGCGCCGCTACGACACGACCGACTTCGGCACGCCGGTGAGCGGTTTCTCGGCCGGGCGCGTGAACGGCGATACGCAGATCGTCATCGACGCGGGCGGCGAGGTCGATCCGCTGGCGTACCAGTCGGACAACGAGTACGTCGTGGAAGTCTCGCCGGCGAAGAAGCCGGACCAGAATGCGCAGGTGGAGACGAAGAAGGAATACAAAGGCGAGCGCCTGACGCTCAACTTCCAGGACATCGAGACGCGCGCGGTGCTGCAGCTGCTGGCCGACGCCAGCGGGCAGAACATCGTGGTCAGCGACACCGTCACCGGCAACGTGACGCTGCGCCTGCAGAACGTGCCGTGGGATCAGGCGCTCGATATCGTTCTGCGCACCAAGGGCCTCGACAAGCGCCAGGAAGGCAACGTCATCATCGTGGCGCCCTCGGCCGAGCTGGCGGCGCGCGAGAAGGCGGATCTGGCCGCCAAGAAGGACATCCAGGAGCTCGCGCCGCTGCACGCCGAGTACCTGCAGATCAACTACGCGAAGGCCTCCGACATCGCGAACCTGCTGCGCGGGACCAGCGGTGGCGCCGGCGGCGGCGCGTCGACTGGCGGAGCCGGCGGCGGCACGGGCAACGCCGTTCTGTCGCAGCGTGGACGCGTCTCGGTCGACGATCGCACCAATACGCTGCTGATCCAGGACACCTCCGATCGCATCGCGGACGTGCGCCGCCTCGTGGCGACGCTGGACATTCCGGTGCGTCAGGTGCTCATCGAAGCGCGCATCGTCATCGTGACCAACGATTTCGAGCGCGACCTCGGCGCCATACTCGGCGTCTCGGCCACGCGGCGCAACGGCAACAACGGTCTGTATGAGACCACCGGCACGGCCGCGGGTATCGACCAGGGTGTCAGCTCGGCGATCACGAACCTCGGCACGAATGGCACGGTGTATCCGGTCTCGCTGCCGACCGGCACCAACGCCGCCAATCGCTACAACGTCAACCTGCCGGTCGCGAGCCCGGCCGGCAGCATCGCGCTGGGCATCCTGGGATCGGACTTCCTGGTCGATCTCGAGCTCGACGCCGCGCAGAAAGAGAATCGCGGCACGGTCATCGCCTCGCCGAAGGTCATCACGGCCAATCAGCGCGAGGCCACCATCAAGCAGGGTGTCGAGATTCCGTATCAGCAATCGGCCTCGAGCGGCGCCACGACGATCTCGTTCAAGGACGCCGTGCTCGAGCTCAAGGTCAAGCCGCTGATCACGCCGGACGGCCGCATCATCCTGGATCTCGCGGTCTCGGACGACACGGTCGGCCAGGTGGTCGTGGCCTCGGGTGGTGTCAACGTGCCGGCCATCAACACGCGCGCCATCGAAACGCAGGTCGTGCTGACCGACGGCCAGACGGTCGTGCTCGGCGGCATCCTGACGACCAACCACACCGATGCGGAGACCAAGGTGCCGTGGCTCGGCGACGTCCCGGTGCTCGGCAATCTATTCAAGAACACCACCAAGACCGATGTCAAAGACGAGCTGCTGGTTTTCGTGACGCCCAAGATCATTCACGAAGGCGCCAACCTCAACCAATAGCGTAGCCACGGGTGCTACATCGATGCGATCGAACACAGGTGAACATGATGCGTAAATATGGTTGGTTCTTGGGAGCTCTGGCGGCGGCCATAACGCTCGTGGGCTGCGGTGGCGGCGATCCCAGTTCTTTCGCCAACACCACCTCGTCCTCGTCCTCGTCGGGCGTGACCAACGGGGCCTCGAGCATCACGCTGATCTCGAGCGTGCCGCAGATTCAGTCCAATAGCGCGACACCGGCGACGATCACGGCCATCGTCAAGAACGCCAGCAATGCAGTCGTCACCGGCGCGGATGTCGTGTTCTCGACGAGCTCCGGAGTGATTGCGCCGATCGCGACCAGCGTAACCGGCAGTGTCGCCGGTGTCACCGACAGCAATGGTGAGGCGCAGGCCACGCTGGCGTCGCCCGGCGATCCGAGCAACCGCACGCTGAAGGTGACCGCGACCGTCGGCACGGTCAGCGCCACGATCGACGTCGATGTCGTCGGCACGCATCTGTCGCTGACGGGACCGTCGAGCCTGATTCTCAGCGCCAGCGGCACCTTCAGCGCGTCGCTGACGGATTCGGGCGGCGCAGGTATTCCGAACACGACTGTCGCCGTGACTTCGGCGAAGGGCAACACGCTCAGCGCGTCCAGCCTGACCACCGACGCGACCGGCCATGTGACCTTCAGCATGACAGCCACCACCTCGGGCACCGACACCGTGACGGCTTCGGCGCTGGGGGTCAGTGCGACGCAGAACGTCTCGGTCAGCAGTCAGGCGTTCGCTTTCTCTTCGCCCGCCACCAATACCTCGGTGGCGCTCGGCGCCTCGCAGGTCATCACGCTGGTGTGGACCAACAATGGCGCGCCGGTCGCGAATCAGCCGGTGAGCTTCTCCACCACGCGCGGCCTGTTCACGGGTGGCAATACCACCTTCTCGACCACGACCGATGGCACCGGCACGGCCAGCGCGACGATTTCGTCCAGCACCGCGGGTCCGGCGGTCATTACCGCCTCCGGCACCGGTGTCAGCTCGCAATTGTCATTGAACTTCGTCGCCACGAATCCGAGCAAGATCGACGTACAGGCGAGTCCCACGACGGTGCCGACCTCGGGCTCGAGCAACATCACGGCCATCGTGCGCGATGCCTCGAACAATCTGGTGTCCGGCGTCACGGTCGATTTCCAGCTGACCGATCTGACCAAGGGGTCGATCTCGGTGGGCAGTGCGGTGACCAATGCGCAAGGCGTGGCCTCGACCGTGTATACGGCCACCACGACCTCGAGTGCTGCCAAGGGTGTGACGATCACGGCTACGGTGCAGGGAACCGCGATCCAGGGGGCCGTGCAGTTGACGGTCGGTGGCCAGACGGTGTTCCTCTCGCTGGGTACCGGGAATCTGATCAACGTGCCGAATGACACGCAATTCTCGATGCCGTTCACGGTGCAAGCGCTCGACTCCGGTGGCAATCCGGTCACCGGCATTACCGTGACGTTTACGGTTCATTCGTTCCCGTACGCGGATATTCCCCCACACAATCCGACCTACCCGCAGGCCGACGGCAGTATCGCCACGCAGTACGCCGCCTATGCCAAGGGCAGCTGGATCGCGACGCCTGCGATTCTTCCGGGCGCCTGCAACGGCATCACCGGTACATCTTTCTGTCAGGTGATCACCAACTACTGCTTCAACGAGGACCTGAATGGTTCGGGCGTGCTGCAGGGCTCGTCCGAGGACATCAATGGGAATGGCAAGCTCGATCCAGGCGATGTGGCTTCGGTGAGCCCGGCCTCGGGGGTCACGGATGCGACCGGCACCGTGCCGGTGCTGGTGCTCTATCCGCAGGATCACGCGGGCTGGGTCCAGGTCAAACTCACCGCGAGTGCGACCGTGGCGGGCACCGAATCCTCGACTTACTCGGTGTTCTGGTTGGCGATGCTTGCGGCTGACGTCAATTCGACGACCAACGGATCTCCGCCGGGAGCGACCAGCCCGTACGGCGTCGGGGCCTGCAACGTCCCGAACTGACCGGCCGACGAATCGGAGCGGTCAGTGAGGCGATGCGGATACTGCTGGTCGAAGACGATGCGCTGGTCGCCGATGCGGTGGTCCGCGGGCTGACGCTCGCGGGCTTCACGGTCGACCACGCACCTTCCGCCGAGCGCGGACGCTCCGCGCTCGAGTCCGAGCACTTCGATCTGGCGGTCGTCGACATCGGCCTGCCCGGGGCCGATGGTCTGACGCTGGTCTCCTCACTGCGCACCGCCGGCCGCGCCATGCCCGTGCTCGTGCTGACCGCGCGCGACACGCTGGCCGACAAGATCCGCGCCTTCGATCTGGGCGCCGATGATTTCCTCATGAAGCCATTCGAGCAGGCCGAGCTGTCGGCGCGTTGTCGCGCGCTGATTCGTCGCGCCAATCTCGCCCCGAGCGGCATCGTGCGCCTCGGACGCCTCACGATCGATCTCAACGGGCGGCAGGCGCAGGTCGATGAGCAGGCGGTCGAGCTGACACGGCGCGAATGGCTCGTGCTCGAGAGCCTGGCGCACAATCTCGGCCGCATCGTCACGAAGGAGCGCCTCATGCAGGCGCTCGCAGGCTGGGAGCAGGATCTGACCGCGAACGCGGTCGAGACGCACATCTCGCGACTGCGCGGCAAGCTCGGATCGGCCGTGCGAATCCGAGCCGTACGCGGCCTCGGCTACCGACTCGATGAGCTCGGAGCCGAACCGCCATGATGACGATCCGCCGGCGCCTGCTGCTGACGCTGCTGCCGGCGCTCGCGCTGCTGATGCTGATCGGCGGCGTGGTGGATTATCGCGTCGCCGTGGCGACCACGCGCGATGCCTACGATCGCGCGCTCGCGAGCACGGCCCGCTCGCTCGCGGCGCAGCTGCATGTCGAAGACGGGGCGCTGCGCCTGAGCCGCGAGAGCGTGGGCAGTGCGCTCGAAGACGGCACGCTCTACGCGATCACGCGGCCGGAGCAGGGTCTCATTGCCGGGACGCCGCAGCTCGCGAGCCCTGCCCCGACGGCGTCACGCGCACCGGGAGCCGGCCACACGAGCTTTCGCGACGTGCAATTCCAGGATCGCGGCTGGCGCGTCGCCGAAGTCGCGGTGCTCACGGCGCTCGGCCCGGTGCAGATCGCGGTGGCCGAGACGCAGGCGCGCCGCGCGCACACGCAGCAGGTCATGCTGCTCGGCAAGCTGCTCGTGGATTTCGCCGAGCTCGATCTGACGCTGCTGCTGGTGTGGGCGGCCGTCTACTACGGCCTGCGGCCGCTGGACCGTATTCCGGCGCAGATCGAGCAGAGCTCGGCGCGCGAGCTCCGAAGTTTCGACGAGACACAGGCCCCGGGTGAACTGCGGCCGCTGATCGTGAGCTTCAATCGGGTCCTGGCGCTGCTGCAATCGGCAGCCCAGGCGCAGCAGCGCTTCGTGGCCGACGCCGCGCATCAGATGCGGACGCCGGTCGCTGGACTGCTGGCCCAGCTCGAGCTGCTGATCGCGGAGCCGCAGGCAGCGGTGTTGTCGAGCCAGCTCGCTGCGCTGCAGCGCGGTATTCAGCAGCTCGCACGCTCGGCCAATCAGTTGCTGGCGCTGGCGCGGGCCGAGCCGGTTGCTGCTCTGCACGAACAGTTCAAGCCCGTGGCGCTGAAGCCGCTGGTCGAGGAACTCGTGGAGCGTTATGTTGACCGCGCCGACAGGGCCGGTATCGATCTCGGCGCCGAAGCCGGCGCTGCGAGCGTGCGCGGCGATCCGGGCCTCATCGAGGACCTGCTCGAGAACCTGGTCGACAACGCACTCAAATACGCGCCGAGCGGCGGTCACGTCACGGTGCGCAGCACCACGCACGGCTCGTCGGCCTGGCTCGAAGTCGAGGACGATGGGCCCGGCATTCCGGAGGCCGAGCGCAGCCGCGTGCGCGAGCGCTTCTACCGTCTGCCGGGCTCGTCCGGTATCGGCTGCGGCCTGGGACTCGCGATCGTCGATGAGATCGCGCGCGTGCACGGGGCATCCTTCAGCATCGGCAGCGGCGCCGAAGGCCGTGGCGCGCGCATGCGCGTGCAATTCAAGAACGGGGTATCGCATGAGAAGGCGTGAACTGAGTCGCAGATTGAGCAGCCGGGCGGCGCCAGCCAGCTTGCCGCAAGCTCCGAACCGTATCGTGGCCGCCATGAGACTGGGATCCACAATGCGCGCCAACCGGGGATTTACGCTGCTCGAGGCAGTCGTCGTCATGGCCATGGTCGCCGTGCTGATGGCGATCGCGGTGCCCTCGTACCGCTACGTGACCAATGCCAACCGGATCGCCGGCGAAGTCAACGGCCTGCTCGGCGACATGCAGTTCGCGCGCGCGGAAGCCATCAAGGAGGGCCAGACCGTGACGGTCTGCGTCTCGAGCAATGGTGCGACTTGCTCCGGAGCGGGTGTCTCGACCTGGCAGAACGGCTGGATCGTATTCCAGGACCCCAACAACAACCACGCCGTCGATGGCGGTGAGAACGTCATCCGCGTACAGGCGGCGTTCACGAGCACCGACACCTTCGTCGCCGCTCCGGCCACCGGCTACGTCACCTTCAACCGCGAGGGATTCGCCAGCGGCGGCACGACCGCAGCGGGCCTGTTGATCAAGCTGCACGCGGCCACGGCGACCAGCGCCTCGACGCGCTGCCTGAACGTCACTTTCGCGGGTCTCATGACCGTGCAGACGTACGGTCAGACCAACAACACGCTGACCTGCACATGAGCCCGCAACCCATGAGCCCGCAACCCATGAGCGCGCAACCCATGAGTCCCCAGCGCGGCTTCAGCCTGGTCGAAGTGCTCGTGGCCCTCATCATCATCGGCGTCGGGATGCTCGGCATCGCCAAGATCCAGGCGCTCGCCTACGCGAGCACCGGTACCGCCGCGGCGCGTTCGATCGCAGCGATCGAGGCCTCGAGCCTGGCTTCCGCCATGCGCGCCAACCGCGATTACTGGACCACGGCGGCTGCCGCCGTGACCCAGACGATCACGATCTCGGCGGGCAGCGTCACCGCCTCCACGGATGCCACGCTGATGGCTGCGGCGAACTGCAGCGGTGCCATCTGCGACAAGGTGCACGTGGCGGCCTACGACGTGCAGAGCTGGGCGACCACGCTCAATACGGTGCTGCAGGGAAGCACCGGGACCGTCAACTGTTATCCGCCGAATACGGCGAATAATCCGGCACCGAACAGCACCTACCCGGTCAGTTGCGTCATCCAGGTCAAGTGGAACGAACGCAACATCGGCGTCAATACGCAGTCGCAGGGCACGACGATGGCCCAGCCGACTTACACCCTCTACGTGGAGCCTTAACCGATGCGCCGGCAACGCGGTTTCACGCTGGTCGAGGTGATGGTGGCGCTGCTGATCGGGCTGTTCCTGATCGGCGGCCTGCTGAAGCTGGTGCAGGGCAACCGTCGCACGTTCGCGAGTCAGAATCAGCTGTCCCAGCTGCAGGACGCCGAGCGCGTCGCGATGACGATGATCACCGACGTCATCCAGACGGCCGGCTATTTTCCCGATCCGACCACGAACACCGCGACCAGCTCGCTGCCTGCGGCCGGCGCGGTCAGCGCCGGCCAGGCACTGACCGGCACCTACAATGCCGCGGCCCCCGGCGACACGCTGACCGTGCGCTTTGCGACCACCACGGGCGACGGCGTGCTCAACTGCCTCGGCCAGTCCAACGGCACCGGCGTCGTGGCGCCCACGATGTACACCAACGTGTTCAGCGTCGCGAACGGCCAGCTGCTGTGCGCGCTGAACGGCGCTGCGGCGATCGCACTCGCCGGCACGGCGCCGATCTCCCTGACCAATCCGGCGCTCAACAATGGCGTCGTCATCAACAAGTTGATCGTCCTGTACGGCGTCAATGCCACCGGCGCCGACCAGAGCGTCACCGAGTACGTCAACGCATCGGTCGTGCCGAACTGGGCCAGCGTCATCTCGATCCGCGTCACCGTGGAGTTCCTCAATCCGATGTGGTCGCAGGCCGCGCAGGCGGCGGGCAGCACGGTGCCGCAGTACATCGATTTCACACGCGTCATCGGCGTCATGAATCAGACGGGTATTTAGCCATGCAGCCGCAGAGTCATTCGCCTCGTACGCAGCAGCGCGGTGTCGTGCTGATCTCGAGCCTGTTGCTACTGCTGGTCGTCACGATCATGGCGCTCAGCATGTTCCGCAGCTTCGGACTGCAGGAGAAGATCGCCGGTAACGTGCGCGAGAAGCACCGCGCCCTGCAGGTCGCCAATAGCGCGCAGCAGTACGGGGAATGGTGGCTGGCCAATCAGAGCGGCGCGATCTACGCGGTGGCCTCGGGCGGTGCCGCGTATGCCGATACGACCTGCACGGCGGCCACGATCGATGCCAACACGGGAACGCCGCGCATCTGCACGCTGGCTACGAGCCTGCCCGTGATCAGCGGTGTCTCGCCGGCGCAGTGGCCGGTCAGCTCGCCCGGGGTCGGCATCGCCTACACGCCGCCCAGCATGAACGTCACCACTTCGACCGGCGCGGACTACTACGCGAACCGGCCGCACTTCTACATCACGGACCTCGGCGCGCTCGCCACCGGGCGCGGCGAGGTCTATCAGATCGATGCCTATGGATTCGGCCTGAGCTCCACCGCGATCTCAGTCGTCGAAAGCACCGTCGCGATCGTCTGCGTCGTGTGCAATTTGGGAGGACCCTGATGAACACGAAGTACACCGTCGCCGCTGCCCTTGCTGCCCTGGCCACCGCGTGGTCGAGCGCCAGCCTGGCGCAGACCACGTACGCGGAAGATTTCACCGGTGCCGGTACCACCAACAGCTGGTACTTCTACAACGGCGCCTGCCTGACGGCCGGCAGCAGTGGCAACACGGCGAGCCCGGGCCAGATTCCCTCGTGCTCGACCATCAAGAACTCCTACTACGGCAACGCGCCGGATAACGATACGACCCTGGTCGGCGGTTATACCGGCACGCTACCCGACCCCGTCGGCAATGGCGCTTTGCGCTTCACCAACGGCTATCCGTACGGTCACGGCGAGAACGGCGCGATCGTTTCGGCGAACGCGTTCGACGCCGGGCAGGGTGTGCAGATTACGTTCAAGACCGTCACCTACCGCGGCGACAGCGGCGGGCAGGGTAACGACGGTGCCGACGGCATGAGCTTCTATCTGCTCGACGGCGGCGTCACGCCCGGCAGCACCACCTGGGACGGCATCGGCTCGTGGGGTGGCAGCCTTGGCTACACCTGCTCCAACGCGAACCCGCCGTACGACGGTCTCGTCGGCGGGTACCTCGGCCTCGGCATCGACGAGTTCGGCAACTTCCTGAACGGCGTGAACTTCGTATCCGGCTATACCGCCCCCACCGGTGTCAATGCGACCGGCGACAATACGGCGGTCGGCTATGGCTACGTCCCGGGCCGCATCGGTCTGCGCGGCGCCGGCAACGTGTCGTGGGCGTATCTGAACGCGGCCTATCCGGCCTACTACCCCTCGAGTCTCACGACTGCGCAGAGGCAGGCGGCCGTCAAGGCGACCTGCAAGACCGGTCTGGTGCAGAACGCGTCCTCGGGCACCCCGGTCTCGACGGCGACGGCCATCGCCGACTACGCCCCGATCACGAACGCGTTTTCGGTGCTCAACGGCGTCACGTTGGCCAACGAGTCGACGACGACGCGTCCGGACGGCACCGCCGTGCAGAACGTGTTCCTCTACAACCTGCAGATCACCCAGAACGGTCTGCTGAGCTTCTCGTACAGCATCAACGGCGGCGCCTTCGTCAACGTCATCTCGAGTCAGAGCATCAGCGCGTCGAACGGCGCGCTGCCGGCGACTCTGCGATTCGGCTTCGCCGGTTCGACCGGTGGCGACACCAACGTGCACGAGATCCTGTGCTTCAAGGCCGCGCCTTCGGTGGTGTCGGCGAGCTCGGCAGCCGTCGACGAGAAACAGACTTCGCAGCTGCAAACGAGCTCGCAGGCCTACTTCTCGTTCTACAACCCGAACGACTGGACCGGACGCGTGACTGCCTATCCGCTGGTCGATACGAATGGCCAGGTGACGATCGGCTCCGGCTCCTCGGGCAACATCTGGGCCAACTGGGACTCCGAGTGCGTGCTCACGGGCGTACCCTCGGGCGAGACCTGTCTGTATACCGGTAGCAGCTCACCGGCGACGGCCGAGGCCTGGGGCTCCACGGGACGCCAGATCGTGACCTGGAACGGACTCGGCACCGCCGCAGCGCCGGGCACGGCGGGCATCGCTTTCGAATGGGCCAGCCTGACCAGTGCGCAGCAAACGGCCATGGGCGGCAGTGGCAGCGGCTCGACGCGACTCAACTATCTGCGCGGCGACCGCTCGAATGAGATCAACAGCGCCGGCGTGGGCCTGTATCGCGCCCGCGACGGCGTGCTCGCCGACATCATCGATTCGAGCCCGACGTTCGTCGGGCCGCCGAGCTCCCCCTACCTGCAGAACTGGAAGGACCGCTACCAGAGCTCGGGTGACACCATCGTCGAGAATTCCGGCCAGACCTACGCGACGTACTTGGCGAACAATCAGAGCCGCCTGAACGTCATCTACGCCGGCGCCAACGACGGCTTCCTGCATGCCTTCCGTTCAGGGCAGGAGGATGCGCTCGGCAACGTCATCAGCAACACGACCACTCCGAACGACGGCGCCGAGGTGCTGGCCTATATGCCGGGCTCGGTGCTGAACGCGATCCACAACGCCAACACGAGCCTGGATTTCTCGAACACGCAGTACGCACATGCGTTCTTCGTCGACGCCACGCCGGGCAGCGGCGATCTCTACTACAACGGCGGCTGGCACACCTGGTTGGTCGGCGGCCTCGGGGCGGGCGGCTCGGCCATCTATGCGCTCGACGTCACCAACCCGAACAACTTCACCGAGGGCAATGCCAACACGCTGGTGCTCGGCGAATGGACCAAGAGCACGATCAGCTGCAGCAACGTCTCGAGCTGCGGCAACAACATGGGCAACACCTACGGCACGCCGCAGATCCGCCGTTTCCACAACGGCCAGTGGGGTATCGTCTTCGGCAACGGCTATGGCAGCTCCACCGGTGACGCCGGCATCTACATCATGCTGATTCCCACCGGCTATACGAGCGGTGCCGTCACCCCGACGATCCTCTATCTCAGTACCGGCGTGAGCGGCGGGAACGACGGCATCGCGTATCCGTCCTCTGCCGACCTCGACGGCGATCACATCGTCGACTACATCTACGCCGGCGACCTCAAGGGCAACGTCTGGCGCTTCGATGTCACGAGCACGAACACGTCCAGTTGGGCCGTCTCGACGCCGGGCCCGCTGTTCAAGACGCAGACCGGCCAGCCGATCACGACCCCGGTGGTGGTGGCATCGGCCGTGGTGACCGGTTCCGTGCCGCAGGTCATCGTGTCCTTCGGCACCGGACAGCGCACGCAGTTCACGCTGACGAGTTCGACGACTTACGTGACCAACACGACCCAGAGCATCTACGGCGTCTGGGACTGGAACCTGACTACCTGGAACGCCCAGTCGAACGCCGACTATCTGGCGCTGACCACCTCGCAGGCATCGACTGGCTTCAGCATCGGCTCGGGCTCACCCATCACGGCCTCGAAGCTGCAGCAGCAGACCTTCTCGATCGTCTCGGGATCGCCCAACACGATCACCGCCAGCAACACGACGTTCAACTGGGCGTCCTGCAGCGGCTCGTGCACCGGCAAATTCGGCTGGTACGTGAACCTGCCGAGTACCAACGGCACGACCGGTGGCAAGACCATCGTCGAGCAGATCGTCTCGCCGCCGTCGTTGTTCGAGGATGCACTGGTCGTCAATTCGACCATACCGGCGAACAACCAGATACTGAGCTGCACGACACCGACCACGGATCAGGGCATTACCTACGCCATCGACATCACGAACGGCGGTACCTTCTCGCAAGGTGGGGGAGTTGCGACGCCGACGACCTCGACCTTCAGCAGTGCGTTCGTCAACTACCGCGATACGCCGACCGTGGGTATCCAGACCAATGAGACCGGATCGCTCTCGGTGGTGAATACCAAGGAAACGACGACCTTCCTGGTCGGCCAGAACGTCTCCGTGACGATCGGTAACGCGCCTGGCCAGACGCAGCAGGTGTCGCTATCGGATACGTCGGTCAACCGGCTGACCTGGGTCGAACTGCGCTGATCAGACAGTCGAAGGAGCGCACAGCCATGACAATGCGGATCAATCGTACGGCGGGCGCTGCCCCGGGCTTCAGCCTCATCGAGTTGATGGTGGTGCTCGTCATCATCTCGGTGCTCGTGGCGATCGCGGTACCCAGCTACTACAACAAGGTGCTCAAGGCGCATCGCACCGAGGCGAAGACGGCGCTGCTGGACATCGCGGCGCGCGAGGAGCGCTACTTCAACACCAACAATCTGTACAGCGCCGCGCCGGCCGACGTCGGCTATACGGGCGCCTGGCCGCAGGCCGTCGGCAGCGGCTATTACACGGTCACGGTCACGGCGCCCGCAGCGGCCGCCGGGGCACTGCCCACTTACACCATCACGGCCACCTCGATCGGCACGCAGACCAAAGATACGCCCTGCGCCACCTTCACGCTGACGAGTACCGGTGTGCAGACCTCGGCACCGAACACGACCGACTGCTGGAAGTAAGCGCGGAGTGACAAGCCCGCGTTTGGTGTAACCTGCGCGGGGATGGTCGGAAAGCAGAGCATTTTCCTCATCGGGCCCATGGGATCGGGCAAGACTGCGGTGGGCAAGTACCTGGCCCGCGCGCTGGACTTCCCCTTCATCGACAGCGATCACGAGATCGAGCGGCGCACGGGCGCGGACATTCCATTGATCTTCGAGCGCGAGGGCGAGGCCGGGTTCCGGCAGCGCGAGCGCGACGTCATCGCAGAGCTCACGGCGCGCGATCGCATCGTGCTCGCCACCGGCGGT
>Ga0335080_10005611_pt1 | contig 12935 bp, 8 predicted proteins | sample Lox_Sample_34_FD_206720 | JGI IMG/M metagenome (GOLD analysis project Ga0335080, IMG submission 206720) | Soil microbial communities from Loxahatchee National Wildlife Refuge, Florida, United States - Lox_Sample_3.4 | ecosystem: Environmental > Terrestrial > Soil > Wetlands | place: USA: Florida... | reverse complement strand
GGGGGGGGGGGGCCGGGCGGGGGGGGGGGGGGGGGGGGGCTAACCCCCCCCCCGCCGCCGCCCTCCTGCTGGCCGCGCCGGTCGGCGAGCTGCTGCGCACCGGCGACGCCGCCCAGACCAGACGCTCGTTCTTCGCGCCGGCGCTCGCGTTCGCGCTGGCCGCCCGCAACGCCGACTACCGCTGCCACGTGGTCGCCCTGCGTCTGCACTGGGAGGCCTTCTACTTCCCGCAGGCCGGCCTGGCGATCACCCGCGGCTGGTTTCGCCAGGACGACTGGCAGCACAACGCCGTGCTGTACCGCTCACCGACGCCGGCGCAGTATGTCGCCTGGCTGCGCGACCTGGGCGTGCGCGACGTCTTCGTGCCGCGCGCGGCGCTCGACGCGAGCAGCACGGCCGAACCGGGACTGATCGCCCGCTCGGGCGCGTTCGTCCGGGTCTACGCGGCCGGCGCCTGGACGGTGTACCGCCTCCGCGACCCGTCGCCGCTCGTGGTGGCGGCCGGCGCCGGCGCCGGCACGGCGCCTACGCCGGCCGCCGTGGGCGCCGCCGTCACGGCGACCGGCCACGACGCGCTCACGGTCACGGTCGCCCGGCCGGGCCGCTACGTCGTGAAGGTCACCTGGACGCCCTACGCCCGTCTCGAGACGGCGTCGGCTCGCGCCTCTGGGGGGACGGCAGCGGCCGCTGGAGCGGCGCCTTCGGGCCGGCTTGCGCCGGCCCCGGGCGGCTGGACCCTGCTGCGCGCCGACCGGCCGGGACGCTACGTGCTGCGCGTGCGGGTCGGTCTCGGCGCGGCGCTTTCGCACCTCTTCTGAGTAGCCCGCGGCCGCGCGTACGGTCGTACGGTCAGGCCACCCAGCTGAACATCGCGAACTTGGCCGTGAGCACGACGCAGAAGAGGATCATCAGGCCGGCGTAGATGAGATGCGTCCGGGGACGCCGCTCTGTCGAGATCGCGATGCTCATGAAGATCGGGAACGCGGCCAGCAGGAAGCGCGGCATCGACATGAGCGGCATCGAGGTCGCGGGGAACAGCAGGGGGTACCCGATGGTGACGACGGCGTAGGCCGAGAGGGCGACCGGCAGGCGCCGCAGGCCGTAGAAGATGGCGAGACAGGCGACGACGAACGACGCCAGATTGACGAGGTTGGCGACGGCGAGCGGCATGGCGGCGCCCGGCTGCGAGGCCGGCCAGTAGAGGCGGCTCGTCTGGGCCGAGATGAGCTGGCGGGCGCCCTCGTAGGCGGCCTCGACCGACTTCCACAGGGCGAAGGTGGGCACGGCCAGGTAGCGCCGCCACTGGTCCTGCACCTGGGCGAACAGCAGGGGTTTGCCGAAGCCGAGGCTGAGGTAGGCCATCCAGACCATGAGGCCTTCGGGGATCATGAGCAGCGACGCCGCCGAGGCGTCGGTGCGCCGCAGCTTCCAGCCGCGCTGCTCGTAGTAGCAGATGACCATCGGCACGATCAGCAGAAAGCCGGCGCTGCGCGTGAGAGCGGCCAGCAGGCCGGCCAGGCCGGCGACCTTCCAGCGTCCCTCGGTCGACCACAGGATGCAGGCGAGCGAGAGCATGAGGAACATCGACTCGCTGTAGACCGCCTGCCAGTAGAAGGCCGTCGGGAAGATCGAGATGTAGAGGCAGGTGCGATAGGCCACCACCGGGCTGCAGCGGGCTTCGACCAGGCGATACAGGAAGTACATGGCGGCGAAGTAGCAGGCCAGCGACACGACGATGCCGGCGATCACCAGGTTGTTGTCGAAGAGGATCCCGACCCAGCGCACCATCAGCGGATAGAGCGGGAAGAAGGCGACGGTGCCGTCGTTGCCGGCGTAGCCGTCGGCGGCGATCTTGATGAACCAGACGCCGTCCCAGACCGCCCACGGGTTGAAGAGGTGTGCGAGAGAGCCGTGGAAGGGTTCGGCCAGGCGGGGCAGGCGCTGCGCCCAGGGCGCCGCCTTGACGCCGATCAGGTCGGTGGCGAGGAAGGCCGTGAGGCCGATGAGCAGCCGCGAGACGACGGCCATGACCATGGTGCGCCGCAGCATGCTGGCCGCGGGGGCCGTCGCGGCGTCGCTCGCCGGGCCGACGGCGGCGATCTCCGGCGCGGGCGCCGGCTCGAGGTCGGTGTGCGGGGACGGGTCCGTGCGAGCTCCCGTAGGGCGTGGTTACAGATCGGACAGCCTGGTCCGACCCCTTTCGGAGTCTACGACTTCTGGCGCCGCTCAGGCTGGCGTGACTTCGTCGCGCGCCTAGTCCGGCCTCCTAGTCTACGACTTCTGGGGCCGCTCAGGCTGGCGTGACTTCGTCGCGCGCCTACTATCTCACGTGGGCGGCGCCGGCGCGGCGCCGCCCGCCGTGAGTCCCGCGGCCTTGAGGCGTTCGTCGAGGGCGAAGCGCAGGCCGGCCGCGGCACGGTCGGCGTCGTGCTTGGATTCCTGCCAGATGGCGAGGCGCAGGTGGACGGCGTCGGCCGAGAGCTCGGTCACGACCAGGGCCGGCTGGCGCTCGGGGGAGCTGCCCCGGCTGAATCCGGCGGCCACCTCGAGCGCCTCGCGACGCACGTCGGCGAGCGCCGCCGACGCCGGCACGACGAACTCCACCACGGCGCCGCTCGCCTCGTCGGCCAGCGTGAAGTTGCGCACGACCTTGCTGGCCAGCTGCTCGTTGGGAATGACGATGCGGCTGTTGTCGTCGGCGCGGATGTACGAGTAGGTGAGTCGCACCTCTTCGACCGTGCCCTCCCACTCGTCGATCGCCACGTAATCGCCGATGCGCACCGGCTGGGCCAGCGCGACGATGACGCCCGACACGACGTTCGCCAGCACCGACCGCGCCGCGAAGCCGACGACGAGCGCCGTGATCCCGGCCGAGGCGAGCAGGCCGCGAGCGAGGGTGCGCACCTCGGGCAGCCTCGTCAGCGCCCACATGACCCCCACGAAGATGATCGCCGCGACGACCAGGCGTCGCGCCATGCGCAGACGCGTCTCGTCGGCGGCGGGCAGCTTGCGCGAGATCGCCCGCGTGACGCCCCCGCCGTGGTCCTGCAACACGCGGTCGACGACACCCGCCACGACGAAGGTCAGCACCAGGTACACGGCGGCCGTGATGATCTCACTCGTGGTGGCGCTGGCGGCGATCGGGATCACGGCCGCGGCCGCCTCAGGAGGTCGCGCCCGGCGTGGGGGTGGCCCCGGGCGAAGCCTCGTCGCCCGGCGTGGTCGTCGGCTCGACGCCGCCGAGCCCGGGCAGGTCGCGGCGCACGTCGTAGAGCGTGCGCCCGCTGCGGTAGTCGAGCAGCGCCACGACCGTGTTCGCGCCCTTCACCCTGTCGACGTGGCCGGTGACCTGCCAGACGAACCGGTAGGGCGGCGTGATGGTCGTCGTCACGGTGCGCCGCCCGAGCTTGTGGGTGAAGGTGTACGGCTTGCCCTCGGGCAGGAACAGCAGCCGGACCTCGCGGGGATCGATCGCGGAGCCGCTGAAACGCGCGTCGGCGCTGCGCAGGGCGATCCCCGAGGTCTTCAGGCGCGAGTCGCCCGGCACGGTCAGGGCCGTGACGATGAACGACCAGCTCCGCCACGGGTGCGTGAGAAAGCCGGTGCGCTGGGTGGAGGCGGTGTAGCGGAACGCCACGAGCGAGGGCAGGTAGAAGGCCAGCACCACGACGACCGCGATCAGGATGATCCAGAAGCGCTTGTTGCGGTTCCGAAACAGGGGCGCGCGTTCGATCTTCGGCGTGTCGGTCTGCACGGAGGACAACACTATCAGAGGCTGGCTGCGCCCGCCGGATCCGGCCTAGCCTCCGAGCGACCGCTCGAACAGGTCGGGGTAGATCGAGGTCGCGGTGAAGATCTCGCGGGCCGAAGCCTGCATCCGGGCGTAGTACTCGTCGTCGCGCAGCGGGTTCAGGTGCATGATGATGAGCTCGCCCACGCCCGCCTGCGCGGCCAGGCCGGCGGCCTGGCGCGCCGAGCTGTGCGCGCGGTAGGTGGCGCGCACCATCTCCTCGCTTGCCGGATCGCCCTCTTCGACGCCGTCGATCCAGGCCTCGTGCAGGAGCACCTCGGCGCCGCGGGCGAACTCGGCCGTGGCCGGGTCGGCCGAGGTGTCGGTGGCCAGCACGAACCGGTCGTCGAGCCGGTAGGCCACGCTGGTGTCGGGGTGACACTGGGCTCGCAGCCGCAGCTCGTGCCCGGCGACCTCGTTCACGCCCTCGTGGAGCGTGGCCAGCATCACGTTCGTCTGCTCGCGCCAGTCGGTCGGATGGTAGGGCTTGCGCATGAGCTCGGGCAGGGCGCGCTGGGGGTCGACGCCGTTCAGGGCCGCGTCGGGCACGTGCACCATGAGGGTGCGGCCGGCGAACACGGCGGACAGGTAGGCGAGGCCGCAGGTGTGGTCGAGGTGGTAGTGCGTGAGGAACAGGTGGATCTCGCGCGCCTGGGCGAGCAGCGCGGACGCCGGCGGGCGCAACAGCCGGGAGAGCCCGGTGCCGGCGTCGAAGACGAAGAGCAGCGCGCCGTCGTCGACGGCCATGCACGTGGTCTCGCGCGCCGGCGTGGGGATCCAGCCCTGCGTGCCGAGCAGGGTCAGCCGCACGCCGCGCCGCCCTCGCCTTGCTGCCGCGGCCCGTTCATGGGTTATATGCTACCCGGTACCGGCACTCCTCGGAGAGTGGGCGTTCATGCAAGCGGTCCTTGAGGCAGCCGCCCAGGCAGTCGCGCTCGACACGCCATACGATGCCGTCTTCGCTCCCCTGGTCGGCGACCTGATCGATGCTCTCGCGACCGACGACCCCGCCACGTTCCTCACCGCGGTCGAGGGCCGCGCGCGTGTGCTGGCCGCGGCCCGCGAGGTGCGTCTGGGCGACGTGTTCGCCGCCCTGCAGCTCGGCCTCGGCGCCTTTCGCGAGGCGCTGTCCGGCGACTCCGCCGACGAGGCCCTCGCCGTGCAGCGCCTCGACGGTCTCGAGGGCGTCGCCCTGCTGCGCGCCGGGGTCGGGTACGCCGAGGGCCTCGAGGACGCCGTCGACCACCTGAACCGGGTGGTCGCCGAGCTTGCCCCGACCGACCCGGAGACCGGCCTGACCACCAGGAGCCACTTCGAAGGCCGCCTCTCTGTGGAGCTCGAGCGCTGCCGGCGCACCGAGGTTGGCCTCGGGGCGCTGATCGTCGCCGTCGTGGGCGGCGACGAGGCTCGCCGCCGCGCCGCCGAGGACCTGACCGCGCTGGCCGCCAGGGCCGGCCGCCTGCTGGCGGCCGGCGTGCGGCGCTACGACGTGGTCGGCCGCCTGAGCGAGAGCGAGTTCGTGGCGGTGCTGCCCGACGTCAGCCGGCGCGGTGTGCAGGCGGCGCTCGAGCGACTGCGTCGCGGCCTCGCCGGTGAGTGCACGGCGCAGCACCGCAGCGCCTTTCGCTTCGTGGCGACCTATCTCGACGTCGCCGACCTCGGGGCCGACGACCTCATGATGCTGCTGCGCCAGGGTCTGGTCGGGGCCGGCGAGCAGGGCGAGGCGGTGGTCTGGGTCTAGGGCTCGGCGGGCGGCTCGACGGTGGCGTGCTCGAGCAGTCCGAGGGCCTTGCGCACGATCTGGCGCTCGTTCGGATATGTCATGCGATCGAGCGCCCGCTCGACGGAGAACCAGGCCGCCTCAGCGACCTCGTGATCGTGCTGGGCGGTGTCGCCGGCGACGAAGCGCACCAGGAAGAAGTGGACGACCTTGTGGACGCGGACGTGATCGTCGCGTGACGAGAACCAGTACTCGATGCTGTCGAGGTCGCCGTCGATCACGCCCTCGATGCCCGTCTCCTCGCGGATCTCGCGCAGGGCCGCCATCTGGTGTGTCTCGCCCGGCTCGACCCAGCCCTTGGGCAGCGTCCAGGCGCGCCGGCCCGCCGGTCTGATCAGGCACAGCTCGAGGGCCTCGCCCGGGCGCGCCACGACGCCTCCCGCCGACACCTGGTGCCTGATCTCCATGCGTTCCCCCTCGAGATCGGAAGCGAAGCGGACGCCGCCGCTTGCCTGCGGCTAGTATATCCTCGGGCGCTCGAAGGAGGTCGCGTCCTTCACGGCGGCGGAGGTGCTCGGTTGTTCGCGGCGATCGGCAGGTTCTCGTACCGGTTTCGCTGGTTGGTCATCGCGCTGTGGATCGTGGGCTTCGTCCTCGGCCTGGTCGCCGTGCCCCGGCTCCATCACGAGCTCAAGGGCGGCGGCTTCTCCAATGCCAACGCCCCCGCCCAGCGGGCTCTCGATCTCATGCAGCGCCGCCTGCATACCGGCCTGGCGAGCATCGCCATCGTCTTCACGAGCCCGTCGCTCGACGCGCGGAGTCCCCAGTTCCAGGCCGCCGAGGCGCAAGCGCTCGCCGGCGTCACGCCGGCCACCGTCCCCGGGCTGCAGAAGGTGCAGACCTACGGCTCGACCGGCGACGCCCGGCTGATCTCGAGCGACCACAAGGCGTCGCTGGCCACCCTGATCTTCGGCACTCAGGTCGAGCAGGCGCAGCAGCAGGTCGACCGGATCAAGTCGCGGCTGCGGCCCAGCGGTCTCACGGCCGCGATCACCGGCGACCCGGCCGTCTACCAGGCTCTGGAGACGGTCTCGGCCAGCGACCTGCGCCGAGCCGAGACCTACGCGCTGCCCTTCGCCCTCGTCGTCCTCGTACTCGTGTTCGGCAGCGTGGTCGCCGCCGCGCTGCCCGTCATCGGCGGCGGCCTGGCCGTGACCGTCACGCTGGGCGTGCTCTACCTGCTCGCGCAGCGCTTCAGCCTCTCGATCTTCACCATGAACGTCGCCTCGCTGCTCGGCCTCGCGGTCGGCATCGACTACTCGCTGTTCATCGTCGGGCGCTTCCGCGAGGAGCTCGCCCATGGGGCGAGCGTCGCGGCGGCCGTGGAATCGACGGTGGCCCACGCCGGGCGGGCGATCTTCTTCAGCGGCATCGCCGTGATGGTGGGGCTCTCGGGCCTGCTCATGTTCTCGTACATGTCGCTGCGTTCGATCGGCGTGGGCGGCGCCATCGTCGTCGCGTTCTCGGTGCTCTCGGCGCTGACCCTGCTGCCGGCGGTGCTCGGCCTGCTGGGCCGGCGCGTGGACTCGCTGCGCATCATGGGTCATCCGGGCGCCGAGAGCCGCTTCTGGCGCGCCTGGGCGAACTGGGTCATGGACCATCCCGTCGTCGTGCTGATCGGCACGATCGTCGTCATCGCCGTCTTTGCCGGGCCGATCCTGCGCATCAGGACGAACGTGCCCACCGCCACCTCCCTGCCGACGAGCCAGGAGGCGCGTCGCGGCTACGACATCGTGCAGGCACGCTTCGATCGCGGGGCGCTGAACCCGATCCAGGTGCTGATCACCTGGCAGGGGACCGGCGCCGCCGCCGAGGCGACTGCGCCGCGCAACCTGGCGGCGCTCTACGGGTACGGCCGGCAGCTGGCCGCGTTGCCCGGCGTCGAGAGCGTGACGAGCATCGTCAACCAGAGCGGCCTCACGTCCGCCGAGAAGGCGCTGGCCTTCTGGAGCAGCGCGCGATCGTCGGCGAGCTTGCCTCCCGGTGCGTCCGTGCCCTCCCCGGAGGCGCGCAACGCGGCCGCCAGCGCCCTTCTCGCCGCTACGACCGCGCCAGGCACCGTGCTGTTCCAGGTCGCGCCCAGGAGCGATCCGAGCGGCGGCGCGGCCCAGGCCCTCTCACAGACGATCAGGAACCTGCCGCCGCCGGCCGGCTATACGGCGCACGTGGCGGGTCTGTCGGCCGGCACGCGCGACTTCCTGTCGGCCCTCTACGGCCGCTTCCCCTGGGTGATCCTGTTCGTCGTGTGTGTGACCTACGTCGTGCTGCTCCTGCTGCTGCGCAGCGCCTGGCTGCCGCTGAAGGCGGTGCTCGTCAACTCACTGTCGATCATGGCGAGCTTCGGCGCCCTCGTGTTCGTCTTCCAGCAGGGGCACCTGTCGGGCGTGCTGAACTTCGTCCCAGAGGGCTACGTCGACGCGACCCTTCCGATCATCATGTTCTGCACCCTGTTCGGTGTCTCGATGGACTACGAAGTCTTCCTGCTCACCCGCATGCGCGAGGCCTGGCTGGAGACCGGCGACAACCGCCAGGCGGTCGGTTTTGGCCTGGAGCGCACGGGGCGCATCATCACGAGCGCGGCGCTGATCATCGTCATCGTGGCGGGCTCGTTCGCCACCACGAGCATCCTGATCACCAAGGCGATCGGCGTCGGCCTGGCGGTCGCCATCGCCCTCGACGCGACCATCATCCGCATCCTGCTGGTACCGGCCACCATGCGCCTCGTGGGCTCGATCAACTGGTGGCTGCCCTCATCCCTGGAGCGGATCCTGCCGAAAACGGGAGAAGGGTAGCGGCGCTGCCAGCGGCGCCGTGCGGGCACGAGGGAGGATGACGATCAGCCTTCAAGGCAGGGGCATGTTCGAGGCCCTGCGCGAGCGGGATTTCCGGCTGCTCTTCGTCGGGCAGAGCATCTCGCTGGTCGGCAGCTCGATCACCACCATCGCGCTGGCCTTCGCGGTGATCGACATCAGCTCGCCGCATCGCTACGCGCTCGACTACGGGGTGGTGATGGCGGCGGGCCTCGTGCCCCTGCTCGCGTTCCTGCTCGTCGGGGGTGTCTGGGGCGACCGGCTGCCGCGACAGTGGGTGATGCTCGTCTCCGACGTGGTGCGTTTCGCCTGTCAGGCCGTCATGGCCTGGCTGCTCGTCACCCACAGGGCGACCATCTGGGAGCTCGTCGTCCTGCAGTTCGCGCGCGGCACCGCCGAGGCGTTCTTCCGCCCCGCGCAGACGGGTCTCGTGCCGCAGACGGTGAGCGGCGAGCGGCTGCAGCAGGCAAACGCCCTGCGCGGCCTCTCCGACAGTCTCGGGGTCACGCTGGGCGCGGCCCTCGGCGGCGTGCTCGTGGCAGCCATCGGCTCGGGCTGGGCCATCGGCCTCGACAGCCTCTCGTACCTGGCGAGCGCGGGCTTTCTGTGGGGTCTGCGCGGCCTTCCGCCGGTCGTCGGCCGCGGCGAGGCGCTCGCGGCCGCCGAAGCCGGCCTCACGGCCGGCGTCGGCGACGTCGGCCTTGCGCTCAGAGACGCCGCCGCCGAGCCGGCCGGCGGTTTCGTGCGCGACCTGCGCGACGGCTGGACGGAGTTTCGCTCGCGCACCTGGCTGTGGGTCATGGTGGCCGAGGCGGCCGTGTTCCACCTGCTGATCATCGCGCCGCTCATGGTGCTGGGTCCGTCGGTCGCCGAGCACGGCCTCGGGGGCCCGGCCGCCTGGGGGGCGATCCTGGCCGCGTTCGGCGTCGGCCAGATCGCCGGCGGGGCGGTCGGACTCCGTCTCGAACCGGCGCGTCCCCTGCTGCTGTGCGGCTGGCTCACGCTCGTCGAGGCGCCCCTGTTCGCCTTTTTCGCCCTCGGCTACGGCATGGCGCCGCTGATCGCCGCGGCGATCTTCTGCGGGGTCTCGGCGGCCCTTGTCAACGTGCTCTGGGAGACGACGCTGCAGGAGCAGATCCCGCCCGAGGCGCTCTCGCGCGTGTCGGCCTTCGACCTCATGGGATCGCTCGCCTTCTACCCGCTCGGCACGGTCGTCGTCGGCCCGATCGCCGCGGTGATCGGCGTCGCCGGCTCGTTCGCCGTCGCGTGCGGCGCCACGGTGGCCTCGGGCGCGCTGCAGATCGTCCTGCCCGACATCAGGCGCGTCCGGCACCGGCGTGTGCCGGCGACCGCCTCAGGCGCCGCGAGCACGGTGGGCAACGCGGGCATGGCGGGCGCCGCAAGCACGGTGAGCGCCACGAGCACCATCTACACCGGCCTGCCGGTCTCCTCCCACTCGCGGTACAGCGCCGAATAGCGTCCGCCGGCCAGCACGAGCTCCTCGTGACTGCCGCGCTCGACGATGCGCCCGTCCTCGATCACCAGGATCTGGTCGGCGTAGCGCACCGTGCTCAGGCGGTGCGCGACGACCACCGACGTGCGCCCGCTGAACAGGACGTCCATGGCCCGTGAGATGCGCTGCTCGCTCTCGGCGTCGACGCTCGAGGTCGCCTCGTCCAGGATCAGCACGCGGGGGTCGGCGAGCAGCGCCCGTGCGAACGAGATGAGCTGGCGCTGGCCGGTCGAGAGCGCGCTGCCGCCCTCCTGGACGTCGGTGTCGTACCCGTCGGGCAGGCTCTCGACGAAGTCGTGCACACCGACGATGCGGGCGATGCGCTGCACCTCTTCGAGGCTCGCGGCCGGCCGCCCGAAGCGGATGTTGTCGAGGATCGAGCCGGTGAACAGGAACGCCTCCTGGGGCACCACCGCGAGCTGCTCGCGCAGCGAGCGGGTCGTCACCTTGCGCAGGTCGTGGCCGTCGATGCGCACGGCGCCCTCGCGGGGGTCGTAGAAGCGCGCCAGCAGCTTGATGATGGTCGACTTGCCGGCGCCGGTCGTGCCCACCAGGGCGACGGTGCCGCCCGGCGGGATCTCGAAGTCGACGTCGTGCAGCACGTCGCCGCCGCCGTAGCCGAAGCTGACGTGGTCGAACTCGACGCGGCCGTGGACGTCGGGCAGCGGCCGCGCGTCGGGCGCGTCGGAGAGGTCGGGCTCGGTGTCGAGCACGGTGTAGATCTTCTGCACCGCCGCCATCGACGACTGGAAGGTGTTGTAGAGCTGCGAGAGCTGCTGGATCGGGTCGAAGAAGCTCGCCAGATAGCCGATGAAGGCGACCAGCACGCCGACCTGGATGGCGCCGCCGGTGACCAGCGTGCCGCCGTACCAGAGGACGATGACGATCCCCACCGCCGACATGAGCTCGACGAAGGGGAAGTAGAGGCCGCTCTGCACCACCGTCTGCATGTTGGCGTCGCGATAGGCGGCGTTGACCCTGACCTGCGTTGTCGTGTCGCGCTGCTCGGCGCGGAAGGCCTTGAGCACGCGCATGCCCGAGATCGATTCCTGCAGGTGCGCCGAGACGTCGCCGATGCGGTTGCGCACGAGGGCGTACGAGCGCGCCGAGCGGGTGCGGAACATCAGCGTGGCGACCAGCAGCAGCGGCATGATGGCGAGGGTGGCCAGCGCCAGGCGCCAATCGAGCACGAAGAGCAGCACCGCGGCCCCCAGGATGGTGAGGCCGTTGGTCACAAGCGAGGTGACCCCGTCGGTGACGAGCTGGTCGAGGGCGTCGATGTCGTTGGTCATGCGCGAGACGATCCAGCCGGTGCGCTGCCGGCTGAAGAAGTCGAGCGAGAGCTTCTGGATATGGGCGAAGACGCTGCGCCGCAGGTCGAGGATGACGCGCTCGCCGACCCAGCTCACCAGGTAGGTCTGCACGTAGCTGGCGCCGAGGTTCAGCAGGTTGACGGCAAGGAAGGCGACGATCACCAGGTCGAGGACGCGCAGGTCGCTCTTCGAGATGCCGGAGTCGATGGCGATCTTCACGAGGTAGGGCACCGACAGGCCGGTGACGGTGACCACGATCATGGCGACGATCGAGAGCGCGGCGCGCCAGCGGTAGGGATAGACGAGACGCGCCAGGCGGGCGAGCTTGAGCTCGCGCGCCAGGTGGACGAACGCGCGCCAGCCGCGGAACTCGTGCAGGTCGGCGCCGCTGCCGTGGGGGCCCGATTGCCGCGAGGTCCAGGCCACGGTCAGCTCACCTCCTCGGGGCGCGCTGGCGAGACGCCGCGGCGCCGGTCGGCGGGGGGGGGGGGGGGGGGGGGGGGGGGGGGGTTCTCCCGGCGCCCCCCCCCCGCCGACCACCTCGGCGTCGTCTAATGTCGTGCCCTCGAGCTCGGCGGCGCCGAACATGCGACGGTAGAGCGTGTCGGCGGCGATCAGGTCGCGGTGCACGCCGCGCTCGACGATGCGCCCGCCGGCCAGCACCACGATCTCCTCGGCCAGCGAGATCGTCGACGGCCGGTGGGCGATGATGAACGTGGTGCGGCCCTTCATGACCTCCACCAGCGCCCGCCTGATCTTGAACTCCGTCTCGGAGTCGACGCTCGAGGTGGCGTCGTCCAGGATCAGGATCTGCGGATCGACGACCAGCGCCCGGGCGATGGCGATGCGCTGCCGCTGGCCGCCCGAAAGGGTCAGTCCGCGCTCGCCGACCACGGTCTCGTAGCCCTCGGGCAGCGCCTCGATGAACGAGGCGGCCTGCGCGCGCTCGGCCGCCTCGCGGACCTGCTCGTCGCTCGCGTCCGGTCGCCCGAGACGGATGTTGTCGGCGATCGTGGTCGAGAACAGGAACGGATCCTGGGTGACGACGCCGATGTGGCCGCGCAGGTCGGCGAGGCGCACGTCGCGCACGTCGTGGCCGTCGATCAGCACTCGGCCGGCCCCGGCGTCGTAGAAGCGCGGCACGAGGTTGGTGAGCGTGGTCTTGCCACAACCGGTGTGGCCCACCAGCGCGATCGTTCGTCCGGCCGGCACCTCGAGGTCGATCTGCTCGAGCACCGGCCGGTCGACGTACGAGAACGAGACACCCTCGAAACGGACCTCGCCGCGCACGCCGGGAAGAGCGGTCGCATCGGGGCGCTCGGTCATCTCGATCGGCGCGTCGAGGATCTCGTACACGCGGTGGCCGGAGGCGATGGCCCGTTGGGCCAGGCCGGTGAGCCAGCCGATGACCTGGGCCGGGTAGATCAGCAGGATCAGGTAGCTGTAGAAGGCGACGAGCGAGCCGAGGCTGAGGGTGTGGTCGATGACCTGGCGGCCGCCGACGTAGAGCAGCACGACGATCGCGAGGTTGGGCAGGAAGCCGATCAGCGGGATGTAGAGCGCCCTGATGCGAGCGGCGCTCACCTCGGCCTCGAAGACGCGTGTGCTGCGGTCGGAGAACTTGGCGAGCTCGTCGTCTTCGCGGGCGAAGATGCGCACGATGCGCGAGCCGGTGACGTTCTCCTCGGCGGTCTCGGTGACGTCGGCGATCTTCTGCTGCACGTCGCGC
>Ga0335080_10005610_pt1 | contig 12936 bp, 7 predicted proteins | sample Lox_Sample_34_FD_206720 | JGI IMG/M metagenome (GOLD analysis project Ga0335080, IMG submission 206720) | Soil microbial communities from Loxahatchee National Wildlife Refuge, Florida, United States - Lox_Sample_3.4 | ecosystem: Environmental > Terrestrial > Soil > Wetlands | place: USA: Florida... | reverse complement strand
GAGCACCGGGATCGCCGGGCGCGCGGCGGCCGCGGTCGTTAGGTGTGGCGCATGGGACTTCGCGGATCCCACCGGCACCGCGAGCGTCGGGATCGCAGGGGGAGCGACGGTCGTCGCCGCCGGAGTCGTCGGGGTCGCAGGCGTGGCGGCCGTGCGGGGCGGCGGCGCCGGCGGGACCGGCGCTGTCAACGGCGCACTCGCGACGGGCGCAGGCTTGGCGCTGTCGAGCGAACTCTCCAGCGAGGCGGGGTCCAAGTCGAGCATCAGCGACAGCGCGAGCGATTCGACCGTGTCCTCGAGATCGTCGTTGGCGGCCGATGCAGCGGGCTTCGCCGGCGCCGCGGAAGCGGCGGGCGTGGCGCGCGCCGCGGCCGGCGCGGCCTTGGTCGCCGGGGCCGCAGGCGTGGGCGGCGGCTCCGGCACCAATTCGACTTCGACTTCGAGTTCGAGCGTCGGTGACGGCACACTGACCGCCGTGGCGAGAGCGGGCGCCGCGGCGCGCGGCAGCTCGGGCTCGAGCGCCAGCGTCAGGAAGTTGTCGTCAAGATCCGAAGGCGCATCGTCCCACTCGACCGGGACAATCTCATCGAGCGTGCTGACCGCCGCTGGTGGCGCGGGCGCGGGCGCGACGACCGCGGCGGGAGCATCGGCCACCGGCTTGGCCGCGCGCGGTGCCGGCGCCGCCTCGGGCATCTGCGGACGCTCGGCCGCCGGCGCATTGGGAAGCCTGGTCGGCGCGGACTGCGGGACGGTTACTGCGGGAATCGTCAGTTCGGGAGCGCGCGGCGCGGCCGGTGCCGCGACCTTGGCGGGCTCTGGCGCCGGCATCGCCGGGGCGGTCACCGGCGCGGCGGGTGTTGGCGGTGCCGAGCGCGCGAGCACGCGACGTGCGTCGGCGGCCGCGAGTGGGGGCAGCGGCGCGGCGGAGTCGAGCACGGCGCGCGCGGCTTCCTGCAGCCACGACGGCGGCCCGTGGGGTGCGCCGGCGCCGGTCGCGGTGGGCCGGCGTGCGCCGGTCGTGGCACTCAAAGACGCACGTGGCGGCAGTGCGGCGGGTGCGGTCGGGCGCGCGTTCATCGCCTGCTGGATCGGATCGATGGGCGCAGCCTTCGGGGCCGCGGGCGGTGCAGGCGCGCGCGCGGCGGCGGCCGGGATCTGGCGCGCAACCGGGGTGCTGGGTGCGCCGGGCGCGCGCGTCGCCGACGAGGCCGCGACCGCGGCGATCATGCGGATGTCGTCCTCGCACGCGGGCAGCGCGCTGGCGTCCGGATAGTCCTTCAGGATCTCGGCGACGATCGCGCTCGCCTGGAGCTCGGAGTCGATCGGGCCCAAGCGCAAGCGGAACAGCAGCCGGTCGCTCTTCCAGGCCGTGACCTGGTAGACCTGCATGCCGTCGAACTTGAGCAGCGTCGCTGATGGCAGGCTGATCGGCTCGACCGACGTCGCGAGGTTGATGACGTACGGGCCGATGTGGGCCTGCGACGGCTGCGCTTCCGTTGGCGCACCGCCGAACAGGTCCTCGAGTTTGAGGTCCCAGATGTCCCCGTCGCTAGCCTGTTCGCCCATCAGCCCGCGCCCCGCCACAGATGAGGATGGCTCAGGCGATTCTGTCGAATCATTCCGTCTGAAAGGGTGACGCCTGTCTCCAAGTCGCAAGCCGCCGACAACCTTGATGTGCGGCGGTGCGACGCCGCGGGTCGTTATGTCACGTCGACTGCGGGCACCGCCGACGGGCGCGGCGACCGACGGCACGGCGCTGCGGCGCGGGCGCAATCTCGCCGCGTGCATTGAGGAGGATCCGCAGTGCCGGATGGGCCGGCCGGCGCGCGGTGCTCAGTCGCGCGGCACGATGGGCAGCAGCACGCGTGAGGGCCGCACCGCGTCGACGTAGACGCGGTTGGTTGCCACACGCAGGCGCGTCGCCCGACCCTCCGGCTCGCCGGTGTTCGGGTTCAGGTCGAAGTGCGGGTAGTTGCTCGAGGAGATGTCGATGCGTATCCGGTGGCCCGCCTTGAACAGGTTCGACGTCGGGAACGCGTCAATCCGGATCCGGTAGACGCGCCCGCGCTCGAGCAGCGCAGGGTGCTCCCACGAATCACGGTAGCGGCAGCGCAGGATGCCGTCGCTCAAGTTCATCGCGTAGCCGTCGGGATAGTCCGCGGACGGCGGGTACGCGTCGATCAGCTTGAACGTGAAATCCGTGTCCGGGCAGTCGGAGGCAATCCACAGCTCCGCCTGCAAGGGGCCGGTGACCTCGACGTCGGCGGCGAGCGGCGGCGTCTCGAACACGAGCACGTCGGGCCGGCGCGCGAGCGGCAGGAACGGCGCGCGCGAACCGAAGAACTCCGGCGCCTCGCGCTGATCGAACGCGCCGCCGACCATGATCGGCTGACCGGAGGTCACCGTGCCGCCGATCGTTGGCACCGGGTGCGCGGGGTCGTAGCGGTACTGGAGCGCGGGATGCCGGCCGCGCGGCGGCGCCTGGCTCAGCAGGCCGCCGGCGTGAAGGTAGAAAGGCGTCAAGCGGGTGCGCGCGAGCGGCCACGTCGCCTCGCTGCGCCACACGCCGCCGTGCTCGAGGCGCCCATCGGCGTTGCGCCGGCCGCTGCCGCCGCCCATCACGAAGATCCTCACCGCGGGATCCGCGTCGACACCGTTCGCCACGTCCTTCAGGTAGCGGTCGAACCAGCGGAGCTTGCAGTCCAGGTAGCTCGGCGCGACGTTGCCGGCGAAGGTGGCGGCCGGGCCGAAGTCGACGTCTCCCGAATAGCTCTGCTCCCGGTTGCCGTGGGTCCAGGGCCCGAGTACCAGGCGGATCGGGCCGCGCTTGAGCCTCGACAGCGCGACGAAGTTGTCAGTGGCCGTGCGCGGGTAGGGGTCGTACCACGACGAGATCAGCATCGTCGCCGCGTCGCAGTAGCGCTCGTAGAAGCCCTGCGCGTAGATGCCGAGCTGCTTCCAGAACGCGTCGAAGTCGCCATGCTCCCACTGGTCGAACACGTAGTCCTCGTACTCCGGCACCGCGCTCAACGGCGAATGGCCGCGCGACCACGGCAGCTTCGCGAACCAGGCCTTCAGGTCGACGGCTTTGAGGGCAGCGAGCTTCGACGGATCCTTGCGCACGTCGGGCGCCTGCAGGGCCTCGTTGAACGCCCAGGTCACCTGCTTCATCTCGAACGCGCCGCCCTGGCGGATGCCGCCCTGGTACGCGTTGGAAAACCCGCCCGAGTCCATGAACATCGCCGCGATGCCGGGCGCGCCGGCGCTCGCGAGTGCGCCTTGCGTGTGCGCGGCGTACGAGAGCCCCATCGTCCCGATCCTGCCGTTGCTCCACGGCTGGCCAATCAGCCACGTGCAGCAGTCGAAGCCGTCGTCGCCGTCGCTCAGGTACTTGACGTACGCGCCCTCCGACTTGCCGCGGCCGCGGCAGTCCTGGAACACGACCGCGTAGCCGTGGCTCGCGAACAGCATCGCGACCTCGGTGCTCGCATGGCGCGTGCCGGTCTGCGACTTGCCGTACGGCGTGCGCTCGAGGATCGCGGGAACGCGCTCGGGTGCCGCGCTGCCGGCCGGTGCGGGCAGGTAGACGTCGGTCGCCAGTGAGACGCCATCGCGCATCGCGACGCGCACGTCGCGCAGCACGGAGACGTCGAACGGCCCGCGGGCCGGATCGGCGCGGCCCCGCAGCGGCACGGCGAGCGCGGCGGCGAGCTGCAGGAAGCGCAGAGCGAACTCACGGCGGTCGATCCGCTTCATGGCGTGCGCCCCCGGGCCCGGCGCGTGGCTCACTGGGAGATCGTTCCCGTGACGCCCCAGGTGTCCGGCAGGAAGTACCCCTCCGGATACGGGTCGTCCGCGTCGACCACGTAGTGGTGGTAGCCCGTGATCCACGCGCGTCCCGCCACGGCCGGGCGGATCCCGGGCCGGCCACCGACGTCCGCGGTCGCGAGGATCCGCCCGCGAAACTGCGAGCCGATCAGCGATTCGTGCACCATGGAGTCTCCGACCTTCATCTGGCCTCGCGCGTGCAGCACGGCCATTCGCGCGCAGGTGCCGGTGCCGGTGGGGCTGCGGTCCGAACGCCCCGGGGCGACGATGCACGTGTTGCGCGTGACCTTGCCAACGCCCTCGAACGGGCGGTTCAGCTGCACGATCGACACGCCGGCGATGCCTCGGTTCTCGGGATGTACGACATTGAGCTGCTCGCGCGCCGCGCGGCGGACCCGCTCGCCGAATACCGCGAGCTCGCGCGCTTCGCTCGCATCGACCCGGAAGCCGTGGCGCGTCGCGTCGACGATCGCGTAGAACATGCCGCCGTAGGCGATATCGGCGCCGACCGTACCGACGCCCGGCACCTCGAGCATCGCGTCAAGGCGCTCGACAAAGGCCGGTACGTTCTCGAGCTCGACCGACACGCACTTGCCGTCGCGGCAGGTCGCGCGCGCGAGCACCGGGCCACCGGGTGCCTCGATCGCGACGGTGGTCTCGGGCTCGCGCATCGGCACCATGCCCGTTTCCAGGAGCACGGTCGCCACGCAGATCAGGTTCGAGCCGGAGCTCGGCACGTACTCGGTCGGCTCCATGATGATCACGCCCGTCGCGCAGCGCGGGTCGACCGGCGGCACCAGCAGGTTCACGTGGCGGCACACGCTGCCGCGCGGCTCGCACAGCAGCATGCGCCGGATGCCATCGTGCTCGCGCTGCATCGTCTGCATCTTCTCGAAGATCGTCGCGCCGGCCGGCGCGAGCACGCCGCCGATGATGACGTCTCCGATCTCGCCTTCCGCATGACAGCCGACGACCGAGATCGTTCGCTTGGCCTTCATCGCTTACCCCCTCGGCGTGCCGCGCGGACACATGCCAGCGGCCGGTACGTGGCCACTATAGCGAGAGGCCCCCGCCGAGCGCACGGGGAGGGCGGCGAGTCAGCGGCTGCCGAACAGCGAGGCGAGTGCCGGATCGCCGGCCTGGCGCGCGAGGTCCGCGACGCTCTGCGACGCGCTGTTGCGGATCCGCTGATCGGCGCCGAGCTCGACCAGCACGCGCGCGGTATCGGCCTGGCGGCCGGCGACGGCGGCGAGCAGCGCCGTATTGCCGAGTTCGTTGCGCGCCTCGAGCTTGGCTCCAGCGCTGACCAGCTGGCGCACGGCGTCCGTGCGGCCGGCCGCGGCCGCGAGCAGCAACGGCGTATTGCCGGTCCGCGTGCGGGCCTCAAGCGCGGCGTGCGCACGCAGCAGGCGTCCAAGGATCTCGCCGTCGCCGCGCTGCGCGGCGATGGCAAGCGGGGTCATGCCGTCGCGGTCGGCCGTCTCGAGCTCGCCGGCCCCGATCAGGGCTCCGGTGGCCCGCGCCGCGCCGGCCTGCACGGCGAGCGCAAGGGCCGTGCGGCCTGCAGCCGAGGTGGCGTGCGCGTCGGCGCCGCCTGAGAGCAACGCGGCGACCGTCGCCGCCTCGTCCTTCTCCGCCGCGATCATCAACGCCGTGCGACCGGTCGCGTCGGCGGCGTTGGGCTTCGCGCCTGCGGCGAGCAGCGCCTTGACCGCGTCAGCGCTTCCGCCGGCGGCGGCGAGCGACAGCGGCGCCGCGCCTTCAGCCAGGGTTGCGTTCGCGTCCGCATGCTGCGCGAGCAGCAGGCGCACGATCGCGTCTTGGCGGCGCCGGATCGCAGCGCCGAGCGCGGTATCGCCGCTCGCCGCACGCAGGTCGAGCCTGGCGCCGGCGCCGATCAGGGACTCGACCTCCGGTGCATGCCCGGAACGAGCGGCCAGCATCAGCGCCGTCAGGCCCTGCGGGTCGGTGGCGTTGACCTCGGCGCCGGCGGCGAGCGCCGCGCGCAGGGCCGTCCCGTCGCCGCGCTCGGCCGCGATCATGAGCGGCGACCAGCCGCTGAACAGGTCATCCGCGCGTGCGGCGCGCGCGACCGATGCCCGCGCGACCGAGCTTGCGCCTCGGGCGCGTAGCGCCTCGGCGATCCGAGTCGCCGACGCCGACTTCCCGGCACGTTCGGCAAAGTCGAGGGCCGAAAGTCCGGCGCCATTGCGAGGCGCAACGTCCGCACCGTGCGCGAGCAGCGCATCGACGGCGGCCGGCGCCGCAGCCGACACCGCCAGCATCAGCGGCGTGTCGCCACGCGCGTCGGTCAGATTCGGGTTGGCCTTGGCGTCGAGCAGTACCCCGATCACATCCGCCGCGCCGCGCCGCGCCGCGATGGCAAGCGCTGTCTCGCCGGCGGCGTCCACCGCATCCACCGAGGCGCCTTTGGCGATCAGCAGCCGTGCCGCGGCCGCCTGCTGCCCGTCGGCGGCCTCGTGCAGGGCGGGCCGCCGGTCGGTGCCGGTCAGGGTCGCGGGGACCGCCGCGAGCAGGCGGTTCAGCGCCGCGAGATCACCGGCGCGCGCCGCGCGCCTTAGCAGCGTCGCCGGATCCTCTGCTGCCGGCACGCTCGTGGGCGGCGCCGCGCGCGGGGCCTCGTGCCCGCCCGCCGCTGCGAGCGCGGACCATTCCCCGGCGGTTCGGCCCGTATCCTTGCACGTGCCCGACTCGACCTGCGCGGCGAGCGCGTAGGCGGCGCGGCTGCTGGAGGCGGCCGCCTGGCCGAGCAGCCGGCACGCGCGACTCGCATCCGGCGGCAGTCCGACGTCGGTGCTGCGCGGCAGGTACAGGAGCGCCAGCTGGTAGGCCGCTTCGGCGTCGCCACCATCCGCGAGCGGCGCGAGTAGCGCAGCGGCGCGCGCATAGTCATGCCGGCGCAGCGCGTCCCGTGCAGGCTCGAGCTCACCCGCCGGCACGGTCGGAGCCGCGAGCAGCATCGCCGCGAGCAGCGCCGCGCTCACGCCGTACCCCACTTGGTCTCGACCTCAACACCGATGCTCTTCAGGAAGTCGGTCGGCAGGATGCCACCCGCGCTGATGATCACGGCGTCATTCGGCAGCTGCAGGCCGCGCTCGTTCTGGACGAGCGCGACGCGGTCGGCTGCGATCGCCTTCACCTCGGACTTCAGCAGCAGCTGCAGCGCGCCTTTCTGGACCGACTCGTTCACGCGCTGGCGGTTGCGGGTCTTGGCGCGCTGGAAGGCATCGCCGCGGTACGACAGCGCCACCTTCGCGCCGCACTCGGCCAGGCTCGCGGCCGCCTCGAGCGCGCTGTCGCCGCCGCCGACTACGAGCACGCGCTGCCGCGCGTACTGCTCCGGATCGATCAGGCGATACACGACCTTCGAGGTGTCCTCGCCGGGGACGCCGAGCTTGCGCGGCGTGCCGCGCCGGCCGACCGCCAGCAGCACAGACGCGGCGCGCAGCTCGCCCTTGCTCGTGCGCACGCGGAATGAGTTGCCATCGCGCTGAATCGCATCGACGCGCTCGTTGCAGCGGATCTTCAGCCCCGTGCGCTGCTGCACGTCGAGCCAGAACTTCAGTAGCTCCTCCTTCGTCGTCAGCGTTATGCGCACGGCACCCACGATCGGCAGCGTCGCCGGCTGCGTCATCACGATCTTGCCGCGCGGATACTGGAACACGCAGCCGCCAAGGGATTCTTGCTCGACCGTGACGAAGCGCAGCTTGCGGGACATCGCCTCGAGCGAGGCCGAGAAGCCCGCCGGGCCGGCACCGACGATCACGAGGTCGAGTTCCTCGCCCTTGCCGCGCGGGCGCCGGCTCGCGATCGCCTCGACCGCCTGCCGGCCCTGCTCGATCGCGTTGCGGATCAGGCCCATGCCGCCGAGCTCGCCGGCGATGAAGATGCCGCCGACGTTGCTCTCGAAATACGGCGTCACCTTCGGGATGTCGACGCCGCGCTTCGCCGAGCCGAACACGAGCTGGATCGCGTCCGCGGGACACGCCGTCTTGCACGCGCCGTGGCCGATGCACTCGCTCGGCGAGACCAGCTCGGCCTTGCCGCGGATCATGCCGATCACGGTGTGCTCGGGCATCTCCGGGCAGGCCTTGATGCACGAGCCGCAGCCGATGCACTTCACCGGGTCGATGACCGGGTGCAGCGAGGCCGGCTCCGTCAGCCCGGACTCGATCGTCTCCTGGCGTGTGGCGATGCTCACGCGCTGCAGCTGGCGGCGGCGAACGCCGTACCAGGCGACGAAGATGATCAACGGAATGGCGTAGGCGATGTATTCCATGGGCGACGCGACGGTCCCATCCGGAGGCGGATTCTGTCAACGAAACGTCTCCCGAAAACAGTGTCTCCAGAACGCGTCAGCTGCGTCGCAGAAATGACTGGATTTGCTGGTTTTTCCGGACCTGTGTCACATGTCGCGAACGCGCGACGCAGGCACTCCTAGCGCGCCCCGTCGCCGCGACCGATACTTGAATTAATGCGCGCCATCCGCCGCGCGCGCGGCTGCGCGGGCGGGAAGAACGGCGCTGCCGACGGGTTCAGCAGGAAGCACCAGTGAGCAGCCCGGCCGTCGTGGCCATCGTCGCTTTTGTCGCGAGCCTCGCGCTCGGTGCCTGGCTGTGGCGGTCCGGCCGTGCGCCGGCAGCCTTCGCGCTGCTCATCGGTGCGCCGCTGGTCGGCGCGCTCGCCTTTGCCGGCGTTGCCGCGCTCTCCGGGCGCGCAGACGCGCATGCGGTGGCGGCGGAGCCGGCATCGGGGCCCGTGGCCTCGCCGCCGCCCGCGGCCGCCGCACCCGGCGCGGGCTCGACGGAGGTCGACGGCTGGCGGCACGCGGCCGAGCAACTGCGCCATGCGCGCCGCTTCGCCGAGGCGCGCGACCTGCTCCAGAAGGTCGTCAAGGCGGCACCGATGGACGCCGACGCGTGGGCCGATCTCGGGGATGCGTCCGCGGCAGCAGCTGGCGATGACCTGACGGCCGGCCGCGACGCCATCGACCGCGCACTCACGCTCAACCCCGCGCACACGAAAGCGCTCTGGCTAAAGGCAAGCCTCGAGCTGCAGGAGCACCACTACGCAGCGGCCGCGAAGCTGTGGCAGGAGCTGCTCGGGCACCTGCCGGCTGGCTCGAGCGACGCCAAGATCGTTGAGGCCAATCTCGAGGAAGCCCGTGCGCTCGATGCGCGCGGCGGGCGCCCGTGAACGCGAACAGTCGCGACGACATCCTGCAGCGCCTGCTCGGCGAGGATCCGCCGGTGCGTCCCGCCGTGCGCGCGGCTCGCTCGCCCGCCGACGCGTCGCCGGAGCCCCCCATCCCGCTCGAGCGCCGGCGTGCGGAGCGCGTTGCGGAGGCGCCTCAGCGGCGACCCGTTGATCCATCGCTTGCAGCGAGCCGCCAGGCGACCCCTCAGCGCCCGCCAGCGGCGGCGGCGGCTGCGGTCGCGCCACGGCGGCGCTTCCGCTTCGCGGCCGACCACCTCGGGCTCATCCTGTCCGCGCTCATTTTGGGCTTCGGCTGGTTCGCGCCGCTGACCCAGTACCTGACCCCGCGCTCGGGCCTCGGCTACGCGCTCGGGATCATCGGCGGCTCGCTGATGTTGCTGCTGCTGGTCTATCCGCTGCGCAAACGCATCAAGAGCCTCGGGTTCATCGGCTCGAACAAGATCTGGTTCCAGATCCACATGATTCTCGGCGTCGCCGGCCCGATCTGCATCGTCTACCACTGCTGCTATCGCCTCGGCGCCACGAACAGCAACGTCGCGCTGATCTCCATGCTGATCGTCGCGAGTAGCGGACTCGCCGGCCGATACCTGTACACTCGCATCCACCACGGCCTGTACGGGCACAAGGTGACGCTCAAGGAACTGCGGGCGGAGGCCGACCAGCTGCGGCAGCAGGCGGATGGCATCGTCAAGGTGATGCCGGAGTTCATCGCCGAGCTCGACCGACGCGAGCAGCGCATCGCCAACGGCCTGTGGCTGGTTCCAAAGGCCGTCTCGGCGGCGGCGCTCTATCACCTCGGCCGCGTGGGCATGCGCCGCTATGTTCACCACACGCTGCGCACGGCGGCCGCGGGCTCCCGGCCCATCGCCTGGCACCGCGGCGCGCTGACCCAGGCCGCCGATCGGTACGCGGACTCGCGCCTGACGGCGGCGCGCCGGGTGGCGGAATTCGACAGCTGCGAGCGGCTGTTCGCCCTCTGGCACGTGCTGCACGTGCCGCTGTTCGGGATGCTGTTCGTTGCCGGCATCGTGCACGTGATCGCGGTGAACGTGTACTGATGCGCCGCTGGGCAGTCGCGGCGGGAGGCGCGCTGCTGACCGGCTGGGCGACCATCGCCACCGCCGGAACCCTCGAGCGCCTGCTCATGCCCGGCCAGGTCGCCCAGGCGCACGCCAAGCTCGAGGACACGTGCACCAACTGCCACGATCGCAGTGACCGCACGCGCCAGACTGCGCTGTGCCTCGACTGCCACAAGGACACGGCCGGCGACATCGCCAGGAAGCGCGGCTTCCACGGCCACGCGCTGAAGCCTGGCGCGGAGTGCACGGCCTGCCACACCGAGCACAAGGGCCGCACGGCCGACATCGTGCGCTTCGACCGTGAGTCCTTCGACCACGCGATCACGGGCTTCAGGCTCGACGGGCGTCACCAGACGACCGCGTGCGCCGAGTGCCACGTGGCCGGCAAGAAGTTCCGCGAGGTCAAGACCGGCTGCAACGACTGCCACCAGAAACAGGACGTGCATCGGGGCAAGCTCGGCCCCGACTGCGGCTCGTGCCACACCACGACCACGTTCTCCAAGACCGAGTTCGACCACTCGAAGACCCAGTTCCCGCTCAAGGGCGCGCATGCGCGCGTCGCCTGCGCGGACTGCCATCGCGACCCGGCGTACAAGAACACGCCGACGGACTGCGTCGCCTGCCACGCGCGCGATGACGCGCACAAGGGCGGCCGTGGCCCGAAATGCGGCGAGTGTCACAACGAGAGCCGCTGGAAGGAATCGCGTTTCGACCATGAGCGGATCGGGCACTTCGCGCTCAACGGCGCGCACGCCCACATCGAGTGCGATGCGTGCCACCGCTCCGGCGACATGAAGGCCAAGGTTCCGGACAAGTGTGCCGGCTGCCACGCCACCGACGACCGCCACGGCGGGCGCTTCGGCGACGACTGCGGCGCCTGCCACGGTGAGCAGAAGTGGAAGGATGCGAAGTACGACCACGAGGCCAAGGCTCACTTCGCGCTCGTCGGCAAGCACGCGAGCATCGATTGCCACGCCTGCCACACGACCAAGGCGGGCGCGCCGCAGCTGCCGACCGACTGCAACGCCTGCCACCGCGCCGATGACGTCCACCGCGGCTCAATGGGCGCCAAGTGCGAGAGCTGCCACGTCGCCACCGGCTGGAAGGACAAGGTGCGCTTCGACCACGACATGACGCGCTTCCCGCTCGTCGGGCTGCACGCGAGCGTGGCTTGCGAGGAGTGCCACGCGAGCCGCGCCTACCGCGACACTGAGCGAGCCTGCATCGCGTGCCACCGCAAGGACGACGTGCACAAGGGCGACCTCGGCAAGGACTGCGCCGGCTGCCATAACCCGAATGGCTGGAAGTTCTGGCAATTCGACCACGGCAAGGCGACGGGCTTCCGGCTCGAGGGTGCACACTCGAAGCTCGAGTGCGAGAGCTGCCACGTAAAGCCCCCGGACGAGGTCAAGCTGCCGAAGGAGTGCGGCGCGTGCCATGCGCGCGACGACGTGCACCATGGCGGTTTTGGCAACGACTGCGCGCGCTGCCACGGCAGCATCTCGTGGCGCGGGGCCGGCGTGCGACGCTGACGGTGGCGCCGGCGGATCGCCGGCGGCCACCGGCCTAGAAGTTCACCATGTATCCGACACTGAACCAGAAGCGCCGGCTCTGCTGGTTCAGCAGCAGCGGGTTCGGGTTGTTCGGGTCGATCGGCACGCCCGGCGCGAGGCTCGCCTGGTACACATCCTTCTCGTAGCCGGCCTCGAACTGCACGACGCCGTGCGAGAAGCGCCAGTCGCCGAGCAGCGAGGGGCTCAAGGACCAGCCGGCGCTCGTGCCGGTGTTCGGGTCGTTGCCGGTCGTGTGACTGACCTGCAGGCGCGGCCCCACGCGCAGCGCATCGCCGAGCGGGTAGCGCGCGCTCATGTACGCGGACGCCACCTTCGTGCCGGCGCGCGTGGTGTAGCTGAGCCCGGCCGTGTTCATGTCACGGTCAACGAGCCAGCCGCCGCCGAGCAGCTCCGTCGAAACGCTCACCGCCGAGCCCGACGGCGGGACCGCCGGGACGCCGCCCGAGGCCGGCGTGCCGCCGATCTCGGCGTACGCACCGTCAACTCCCCACTGCAGGCGCTCGCCCACGGGGTGCTGCAAGCCGAAGGTGAACGTGTCGCTCGAGGCGCTGCGCGCCACGGCGAGTGCTCGCACCTGCTGCAGCCCGAGTGTCTGCACGAGGTCGGTCAGTGAGGTCGTGGCCTGGCCGATCAGCGCATCGAAGGTCTCGATGAACGGAGTCTTTCGATGGTCCGCAATGCCGGTCAGCGTCCAGCGGTCGGGCAGTGACCAACTCGTCAGCAGGGTCGCCGCGTTGAGGACCTTGTAGTCCGCGTCATAGTCGAGCTGCGCGACCACGGAGTGCCCGTCCCGGAAGTAACGCCCCTCCAGGCCAATCTGGCGGGCGTCCTTGATGCCGTGGACGTTCGCGCCGTACAGGAAGGTCGTGAGGTCGATGCCTGGCAGGACGCCGAGGAACTCCGCGCTCAAGTTCGCGAACTCCCGGTCGTGGCTCACGTTCGCCGCGTAGGTCTCGAGCGGCGAGCCCGCCGCGAGGCCGAGGCGCACACCCGGGGTCACCAGCCAGCCGAAATATCCACCGTCGAACGTGCCGTACAGACCGCCGGTCGGCTGCGACTGCCGTCCGAGCCGCGCGACCCAGTGCTCGCGCGAGTTGTCGAGCTCGGCATAGGCCTGTGGCAGCATCAGCTCGCTGCCCGCAAAGCCGTCGACCGTGTGCAGGTCCGACAGATAACCGGCGTAGATGCGCGACTTGAAGTCGTAGATCTCGCCGCGG
>Ga0335080_10005609_pt1 | contig 12938 bp, 8 predicted proteins | sample Lox_Sample_34_FD_206720 | JGI IMG/M metagenome (GOLD analysis project Ga0335080, IMG submission 206720) | Soil microbial communities from Loxahatchee National Wildlife Refuge, Florida, United States - Lox_Sample_3.4 | ecosystem: Environmental > Terrestrial > Soil > Wetlands | place: USA: Florida... | reverse complement strand
GCCCCCGCCATAGAAATTCCCGCAGCGCGTCACCGCCACCGGCAGGTCGTAGGTTCGCGCGTAGGCCTGCGCAATCAGGTCCGCGCAGGACTTGCTGACGTCGTATGGATGCCGGCCGGCCAGCGGGGCGTCTTCCGTGTAAGGCAGGTCTTCCTGGTCGCCGTACGCTTTGTCCGAAGAGGCGATGACGATCGATTCCACCCCGGGCGAGCGCCGGCAGGCCTCCAGCAGGCTCCACGTGCCGCCGATGTTCGTCTCGAACGTCGACACCGGGTTGCGATTCGCCACCCCGACAATCGCCTGCGCCGCCAGGTGCAATACCGTTCCCGTCTCGTACTCGCCGATGGTTCGCTCCATCAGGTCGCGGTCGCAGATATCGCCGCGCACTACCGTGACCCGCTCCAAAGTGCCGGAGCGCACCAGCTCGCTGCGCGGCACCCAATCGCGCATCAGGCAAACCACGTCCGCGCCCGCTGCCACCAGGCGCGGCGTCAGCCACGAACCCAGCAGTCCGCTGGCGCCGGTCACCAGCACCCGCCGGTCCTGCCAGAAGTTCTTGCTCATTCCCAGACCTTCCACGGCGCGTTGGCTCCGCGCCACAGTTCGTTCAGGTGCTGATGGTCGCGGTACGTGTCCATCGCATAGAAAAAGCCCTCGTGGCGGTATGCCATGAGTTGCTCCCCGGCGGCCAGCCGTTCCAGCGGCTGCCGCTCGAATATGCAATCGTCGCCGTCCAGGTAGTCGAAGACTTCCGGGTTCAACACGAAGAATCCGGCGCTGATCCACCCGTCCGTCTTGGGTTTCTCGGCGAAACGCGCCACATGGTCGCCGGCCCCCAGATCGACCATCCCGAACCGCGAAACCGGCGGCACCGTGGTCACGGTCGCTGTCCGCCCGTGGCGCTGGTGAAAATTCGCCAGGTCGGCGATATTCACGTTCGCCAGCCCGTCGCCGTAAGTCAGCAGGAATGGCTCCCCGTGGACGTACTTCTCGATCCGCCGGATGCGTCCGCCCGTCATCGAGTTCAGGCCCGTGTCCGCCAGCGTTACACTGAACCCCTGCTCGGTATGCTTGCCGTGATAGCGAATGTGCGAGGTCTGCCCGAGGCAAATGGAAAAGTCGTTGTTCATCGCCTCGTAGTTCAGGAAGTATTCCTTGATCATGTTGCCGCGGTAACCCAGGCAAAGCACGAAATCACGAAATCCGTGGTGCGCGAAGGTTTTCATGATGTGCCACAGGATCGGCCGGCCGCCCACCTCCACCATAGGCTTGGGGCGAAACTCGGTCTCTTCCCGAAGCCGCGTTCCCAACCCGCCGCACAAAATGACTACCTTCACCGCCCGCAAACCTCCTACGCTCGGGACACGTCTGTTGTGCGCGCGTCCAATGTGTTCATTATTCGAGAGATAGGCTTACCAGGCTAGGTCGAATTTGGTAGTGAACCTTCCGTATCCTTTGGTTATGGGACTACGGGGCCTCGCCGAGCTTGCCAGGGGGGCCCACCGTCCAGCCATGCGCGGGGCTTTTGTCAAACAGAAGCCGGCGTGCGGCGCACTCACCGCCCGGAACCGTCCGGATTCTGTTTGCGCGTCACCGCGATCAGCGACAATCCCGGCCAGGGCAGGAACGGGTCCACGCGGCTCCAGATCCAGACAGTCTTATCGAAGATTTTCAGCACCAGCTTGCTGATCTTCTGCCTGCCTAGAATGCGGCTGTAAATCCACCAGGGCAGAGTGCCGGCCTTGTTGAGCTGATAGGCTTTGTCCAGCGAAAAGCCGTGCGCATCCAGCAAGCCGCGCAACGCCGCCTTGTCGTAGCGGCGCTTGTGCCCCAGGCGGGCATCCAGGCTGCCGAAGAGGCGCAGGCCGTTGGGAACCAGCACCAGCAGGGTGCCGCCGGCCTTCAACACGCCGCGCAGGAAGTCGAGCAGGCCCCCAGGGTCCTCCAGGTATTCCAGAACATTCAGGCACAGCACCGTATCGAAGGAGGCCGCGCGATCTCCCAGGCTGGGATGCTCCGGATCGAAACTCTGCACCAGCACGTGCGGCGTTCGCAGAAACCGGTTGCGCAGCGCGTGCAGGTGCAAAGCGTCCTTTTCTGCGGCCACGTACAGCACGCGGCGGCCCATCAGCCGGCCGCTGATGTTGCCGATGCCGGCGCCGATTTCGAGCACCGTATCGCCCACGTGCGGGCGCAGTTTGCGCGCCAGCCAGGCGAGGTACTGCGGCGTGCCCGTCAGATTGTTCAGCACCCCCCTCCCGTAAGGCGCCGCATACAAATCGTCGATCAGCCAGAATTTGAAGACGACCCCCAGCGCTTTGAGTCCGTCCTTCCAGCCGATCTTCTTGCCTTCCTCGTACGTCCTGCCGTGGTAGCTGATCGGAACCTCGTATATGCGGAACCGCCGTTTGGCGGACTTCATGACGATTTCCGGCTCGAAGCCGAAGCGGTCGGACCGTATCGGAATGCTCTTGAGCAGGTCGGTGCGAAATACCTTGTAGCAGGTCTCCATGTCCGTCAGGTTCAGGTTGCAGAACATGTTGGAGATCAGCGTCAGTCCCTTGTTGATCATCGAGTGCCAGAAGGGCAGTACGCGGCTCTGCTCGCCGGCCATGTACCGCGAACCGAAAACCGCGTCGGCGCGCCCGTCCAGCAGCGGACGCAGCAGGCGCGGATACTCGGCGGGGTCGTACTCCAGGTCCGCATCCTGGATAATCGCAAAGTCGCCGCTCGCCTTTCCTATGGCGGTCCGCACGGCCGCGCCCTTGCCGCCATTGCGCTCATGACGGTGGAGTTGGATCTCGGGATGGGCCCCGGCGAGCCTTTCCAGGATTGGATAGGTCCCGTCGCTTGAGCAGTCGTCCACGATCACCAGTTCCCGCTCCATGTTCTCCGGGATCGGCGCCGCCAGTACTTGCGAAATGCACCGCTCTACCATGGCCCGCTCGTTGTAGACCGGCATCAGGATCGACAGCTTCATGGAGAATACAGAGTCTAGCAAAGGTTGCGCGGCCCTTCCTGCGATAATTGAGAATTGGCGGTTGTTCCCTTGCGTATCGCGCTGCTCCAGATCAACACCACCCCCGGCGACTTGTCCGGCAACGCCCGCCGGATCACCGCAGGCGCTGCGCGGGCTCGGGAGCTGCGCGCTGATCTGGTGGTGACCACCGAGCTGGCGCTCATGGGATACCTGCCGCGCGACCTGCTGTTGAGCGCGGCCTTCGTGCGTCATAGCAAGGACATCCTCGCCCGGATGGCCCTCGATCTCGCCGGCGGCCCCGCCCTCCTCGTGGGTGTCGCCACCCCGAACACCGCCGGCAGCGGCCGGCCGCTCTTCAATAGCGCGGTGCTCCTCGAGGCGGGCCGCGCCGGCCGGGCATTTCACAAGACCCTGCTGCCCACCTACGACGTCTTCGACGAGGACCGCTATTTCGAGCCGGCCTCCGGCGCGCAGATTCTCGATTGGCATGGCCGCCGCCTGGGCATCAGCATTTGCGAAGACGTCTGGAACGACCGCAATTTCTGGCAGCGGCCCCGCTACCAGAGCGATCCCATCGAGGCGCTGGCAGGCGCCGGCGCGCAGGCCATCCTCAACCTCTCCGCTTCTCCGTTTTGGGTCGGCAAACAGCTTCTTCGCCAGGACATGCTCAGCCACATGGCGCGCCGCCACGGCCTGCCGCTCGTGTCCGTGAATCAGGTCGGCGGCAATGACGACCTGCTCTTCGACGGCCGCAGTTGCGCCTTCGATTCCGCCGGACGCATGTTTGCCCGCGCCCGCGGATTCGAAGAGGATCTGGTGGTGGTGGACCTCGACGCCGCGGACGGTTCGATCGCCGCCGACGATTTCACCGCCGAAGCCGAGATCTGGAACGCGCTGGTCATGGGAGTCCGCGACTACGCCTGCAAGACTCGTTTTCGCCAGGCCTTGCTGGGGCTCTCCGGAGGCATCGACTCCGCGCTCACCGCCGCCATCGCCGCCGACGCCCTCGGGCCGGAGAACGTCCTCGGCGTCCTCATGCCGTCGCTCTACTCCAGCGCCGGCAGTGTGGAAGATTCGCTCGCCTTGGCGCGCAACCTGGGCATTCGCACCATCACCCTGCCGATCACCGGCATCATGCAGACTTACGAAGCCGTCCTCGCCGAGCCCTTTGCCGGCCGGCCGCGCGACGTCAGCGAGGAGAATATTCAGTCGCGCATCCGCGGCAACCTGCTCATGGCCCTTTCCAATAAATTCGGTTCCCTGCTGCTGACCACCGGCAATAAGTCGGAGATGGCGGTGGGTTACTGCACCCTGTACGGCGACATGAACGGCGGCCTGGCCGTCATCGCCGACCTTCCCAAGATGATGGTGTACCGCGTCGCGCAGTGGAGGAACCTTCGGAAACCAGCCATCCCGCAGAATGTGTTCACCAAACCTCCCTCCGCCGAACTGCGCCCCGATCAAACCGACCAGGACTCGCTCCCCCCTTACGAGCTGCTCGACCAGATCCTCGAACTGCACGTCGAGCAGTCCAAGTCCGCGGAGGAAATCGTCGCCGAGGGCTTTGCCGAGGTCGATGTGCAGCGCGTTCTGCGGCTCGTGCGCAATGCGGAATTCAAGCGCCGGCAGGCTGCCCCTGTCCTGAAGGTGACCTCGCGCGCCTTCGGCACCGGTTGGCGCATGCCCATCGCCCGCGGCGAAGGCTGACCGCCGCAGGACTGGCCGTCGCCTTTCGCGCTCTTTCCGCACCGGCCCCCGTGGGCGCCATCCGGTTGCTTTTCAACAAGCGGCGCCACCCTCGCAGGCGATGCTCACAGGCCATGCCGCGCCCCACTGCTATCATGTGTTTTCATGCGCGTACCCTTGCTCGATGTGCGCCGCCAGAACCAGCCCCTGGAGGACGAACTGGCCGCGGCCTTCGCGCGCGTCCTCCACTCCGGGCAGTTTATCCTCGGCCAGGAAGTGGAGCAGTTTGAATCCGCCGCCGCCGCCGTGGCTGGAGCCCGCTTCGGCATTGGCGTTTCCTCCGGCACGGATGCCATCCTGGTGGCGCTGCTGGCGCTCGGCGTCGGGCCCGGCGACGAAGTGATTTGCCCTTCGTTCACCTTCTTTGCCACCGCGGGCTGCGTCTCGCGTGTCGGCGCAGTCCCGGTGTTCGCCGATTCCTGCCCGGACTGTTTCAACCTCGACCCGGCCGGGATCGAGAGCCGTATCTCGCCGCGCACCAGGGCCATCATCCCGGTGCACCTTTTCGGCCAGCCGGCCGACCTGGATGAAATCCTCGCCGTCGCCCGCCGGCACGGCCTGGCCGTGGTTGAAGACGCCGCGCAATCCTTCGGCGCCGCATATCGCGGCCGGCCGGTGGGCGCCATCGGCGACATCGGAACCGTCAGCTTCTTCCCCACCAAGAACCTGGGCGCGCTCGGCGATGCCGGGTTGGTCGTCACCAACGATCCCTCGCTGGCCGAAAAAGCCCGCCGCCTGCGCAATCACGGGATGCATCCGAAGTATTTTCACAGCGTGGTGGGCGGCAATTTCCGGCTGGATGCGTTGCAGGCCGCGCTGCTGGCCGTCAAGCTTCCCCATCTGCCCCAATACACCGCGCAGCGCCAACGGCACGCCGCCGAATACACCCGGGCCCTCGCCGGAATCGCTGAAGGTCCAGCGCTGGCGATCGTCACTCCCCAGTCTCACCCCGACCGTACCCACATCGTGAATCAGTACTCGATCCGCGTGCGCCGCGGGCCCGCCTGGCGTCATGCCGAATCGCCCCGCGACGCCTTGCGCCGGCGCCTCGCGGAGCGCGGCATCGCGTCCGAGATCTACTACCCGCTCCCCCTGCACGCGCAGGAATGCTTCCGCACGCTCGGCCCGCATCCGTCGCTGCCGGTAGCCGAAGCTTGCGCCGCCGAGCTCCTGAGCCTGCCGGTCTTCCCCGAGATGACCGCCGCGGAATCCGCGCTGGTGGCCGCGGAGATCCGCCAGTATGCGAGCGAAGCCAATGGCTGAGACCCGCCTCCAGTACATCGCCGGGCGCCTCGCCGCGGGCCGCATTCTGGTGGTGGGCGACCTGATGCTCGACGAATTTATCTGGGGCAGAGTGTCCCGCATCTCGCCGGAAGCTCCGGTTCCGGTGGTGGAGGTCACCTCCGAGTCGTACTACCCTGGCGGCGCCGCTAATGCCGCGCGCAACGTGCGCGAACTCGGCGCCGCGGTCCGCGTCGCGGGGATCGCCGGCATGGATGCGGCCGGCGCCCGGCTGATCGAGCTGCTCGATGCCACCGGCGTCGACACCACCGCCGTGTTGCGCGACGCGTCATTCTCCACCACCATGAAAACGCGCATCATCGCCCGCCACCAACAGGTGACGCGCGTGGATCGCGAGCGCCACGCCACGCTCGATGCCGCTCAGACCGCGCACATGCTGGCCCACCTGGACCGCGCCATCGACAGCGTGGATGCCGTCATCGTGGCCGACTACGGCAAAGGTTTCCTCACCCAGCCCCTCGCCGATCAAATCGGGCGCAAGGCGCGCGCGGCGGGCAAGATCCTCGCCGTCGATCCTCATCCCCACACCTCGCTGCTCTGGCGCGATGCTACCGTGATCAAGCCGAACCGCCGCGAGGCGTTTCAGGCATCCGGCGTCATTCCTGGTGCGCCCATCCTGCCGCCGCTCGAAGATGAGGCGCTGCTGGCGGCATGCAACCGCCTCCTGCAGCTGTGGCAGCCCGCCAGCCTCTTGGTTACGCTCGGCGCGCAGGGGATGTTGCTGCTCCAGGGGCAAGCCCCCCCGCGTCACCTGCCCGCCCACGCCAAGGACGTCTTCGACGTTTCCGGCGCCGGCGACACGGCGATTGCTGTGCTCGCCCTGGCGCTTGCCGCCGGCGCTACTCCCGGTGAAGCGGCCGAACTCGCCAATCACGCCAGTGGAATCGCTGTCGGCAAGCTCGGCACCGCCACGGTTACCGCGGAAGAATTGTCAGCCAGCGTCTCGCAATCATGAACCGGCGGCGGGCGGTATTCTTCGATCGCGACGGCACCTTGATGGACGAAGTGGAGTATTGTAGCGACCCCGCCAGGGTGAAGCTCATCCCTGGAGTGCCGCAGGCCTTGGAGGAATTGCAGCGCGCCGGCTTCCTCGCTATTGTCATCACCAATCAGGCCGGCATCGGCAGGGGCTACTTCACCGAGGCCCAATATCACGCCGTGCAGGCGGAGCTGCTGCGCCAGATCGGCCCCGGGCGAATCGATGCATCCTACTTCTGCCCCGACGCCCCCGGCGCCCCCTCCCTCTGCCGCAAGCCGGAACCCGGAATGGTGGTCCAGGCGGCGGCTGATTTCCAGATTGACCTTGCGGCGTCCTTCCTGGTAGGAGACAAAGCGATCGATATCGAATGCGGCCGCCGCGCCGGCGCGCGTACCGTCCTCGTCCGCACCGGCTACGGAGCCTCCGTCGAAAACGCCCCGGATTTCCAGCCCCCGGACTTCATCGCCGCCGATGCGCCCGCCGCAGTGCGTTGGATTCTCGGCCGCTCTTCCCTCTGAGCATTGTCTTGACGAACCACTCTGCTCCCGCCGCCGGGCCCCGTCCGGCGCCGGCTCGCGGCTTTGCCGCTCGCTCTCACCCCGGTCACGCCTCCTCCAGGTTTTCTTGCCGGCCGTTAAGCCCCCGAAACGGAACGCCTTCCGCTCGGCGTCCCAAACTCCTGGCCACTCTGCCCTCCCCCGGCCGTGCCACAGTATGGTCAGGAAGGACCCGGCATTGTATGACACTGTTCCTCCAGCCCGAGCATCCCGGTGAGCGCACGGTGTGCGAGGGCTGTAGCTCCGCCGGTATGGGGCAAATTCACCCCATTTTCGGGCAGTCGTTTTGTTCTTTTTCAATAGGTTAGGGCGTCTTTCGTGGGGCAAAATCACCCCATTTTTTGGCGCTTGGGTCAGCTGGGGCTATTGCAGGGCCTCGATCGCATCCCCCAACTGCCGCCGGTAAACTGCCCATTCCGCGGCGCCAAAGTGCGCGTCCGGGTCCGTCTGCCCTAGGTGGAACGCGGCCATGCGGTCGTGAATCAGCGCTTGGGCCTGCTTGGCCGCGGGTGTGCCTTCTTTGCCTTTGGCCAGCCGTGCCAGGGTCAGAAGGTAGCGGTAATCGGTCAGTCCTGCGCTGATGCGCAGAAACTCCACCGATGGCACCAGCTGCCGGTCGGCATTGGCGTTGGCCCAGGCGAAGTCGTCTTCGCGGCAATCCAGTGCGTAGTACGGATCGCCGGCAACCAGATTCCAGTGCCAGGACAGGCGGAATCTGAGGCCGAATTCCTTGACGGCTTTGTAAAGATAGATGCCGAATGTCCACCGATTGCCGTTGTTGTAATACGCCCAGTTGCCTCCCGCGGCCGCCAGGCGCTTGATGCCCGCTTCGTCGTGCACGTTGAGTGTAGCGACCGGGAGCGTCTTGGCCAGCTCGAAATTCAAATCATTCGTGCCCGGCGGGTAGATGCTGGTGGCGGCGGTGAAGAAGGGCGGCCCGCTGGGAAAAGCCTCCCGGTATGCCCGGGCGTTTTCAATCGACGCTTTGACGGCGTCGGCCCCGCTGGGCTCATCGCCCAGGTTCCAGTAAACCGGCAGCCACTCCTTTTCCCGGGCATGCCGGTCGATAGCAGAATAGATCGCCTGGATGAAGGCGCGGTAGTCGGCAAAACCCGCTTCCTTCATCTTGCCCAGGTCCTCGTGGTACGCGTCCAGGCCTGTCAGGCCCGCGCCATAGGAATTCACGGCGAGGAAGCCGTACTTCCTGGCATCCGCCATCTGCTGATCGGCGATCGTGAAGTCCAGCGCCGGCTTGCCGTCGTGGAATCCCTGATACACCAGGTATGGAATCCCGGTGAACATCGTGAACCCGTGTTCGCGGAGCCGCAGCAGACTCTTCTCCATCATCTCGGCGTCGAACCGCAGCGTGGCTGGGTCGTTCTCCAGCCAGGGCGTGCCGATGCGCCCGCCCCAAGGCCCCACCGGGATGTCCACCGCATCGAGCGCCCCCTTCCGCACCGTGAATCGCAGCGCCATCGATTGCGGCGCGCCCTGCTGCGTGGCCAGACTCACCTGGCCCTTGTAGACGCCGGGCGCAGCGCCGGCGGGAACGTGCACCGTCAGCCAGAAGCGCCGCGCCACGCCTTTGGGCAGCGCCACGCTGCTCTTCGGCACGATCAGCCGCGGTGTGATGGTATACACCCCGCCATCGTTGGTGACCCTGGTGAGCCGGTAAGAAACGTACCCCACCTCGATGTCGCTAGCCGGTATCGTTCCCTGCGGCCCGGCCAGCGCGCTGACGCTCAAGGTCGCCGCGCCCAGGTCCTTGAGCGGCAGTACCGACATGGTCATCGGGACCAGTTCGCCCGCGAATCCGTCCGCGCTCAGCGCCGTCCCGGTCTCCCCGCGATGCGGAGTGTCATTGTAATAGACGTCCTCCATGAAATCGCGCTGGAAGAGCACGTAGCCGCGCGCCGTGTCTTCCGCTGCCGGTTGCTGCGGGTCGCCGGAGGCTGGGTGCAGAACCCGCTTGAACGAGTTGTCGAAATAGAAACGGCGCTTCTCCTTCACGTACTCCAGAAAGCGCGCGCCTGCGGCGGCCTTCTCCAGCGGAAACAGGATCACCGCCGAAACGCTGCAGGCCCAGTTCTCGCCCTGGAATTCGATGTAGAGTTGTCCGTTCTTCACCTCGGTATCGAACACTTTCTCGGCGAAGTGCGCGTCGCCGTATTTATCGAACGCGCTCTCCGAGGGAAGATCCTCCGTGTCCCAGAAGCGGAAATATTTCTTCTGAAACGCTTTGAAATCCATCCGCTCGGTGAACACCTTCTTTCCCTGCGCCAGGATGGCGCGCGCGCTGTAGGCCTGGTATTCGCCCCAGAAGCCGGACGGGCTGTCCATATTCACGAAAACGCGATACCTTCCGTTCGGCACGTCCACCGCCAGTCCGCCCGATTCGATGCACAGGAAGTCCTGGTAGAGCGGATCGGGTTGCAGCGCGTCGTCCGCCCGCCAGACTTTGGCGTTCTTCAATCCGTAACCCCGTCCGGGGGAGTATGCCGTGGCGGGAGTGATCTGCGTAAAGCCATCCATTACCGGGCTGGAGCCTGTGCCGAAATCGAAGGCGTACAGCCCGTCGAAAAAGGCGCTGCGTGCTGACGCGTCGCGCTCCAGGCGAAGATTGTCCAGAAACAGCGGCCCGGCTCCCTGCGGCGCCAGCACCAGCCGCGTGATGCCGCGCAGCAGCAGGCGCCGGCCCGGGCGCGATTTCTCGCCGACATATAATTGCTGCAGCGCCAGAATCAGCGTGCCCGCTCCGGGCGGCACCACCGTGTTGTAGTTGACGCGCGTCCAGTAATCCGTAGTCCCGGTGTCCTGCACCTCCACCACCAGCGGAACCGGAGTTTTCCCCTCCAGATAGGTGTCGACTTTGAGATAGTCGTAGCCTTCCCAGTCCTGCGGCGCGAACATCACGGCGTACCCGCGATCGATCCGCAGCGCCTTGGATCCGTCGGTGGCGTGTGCCTCCACCACCATGCCACCGTCGAAGGGATTTCCCCGCTCGAAAGAGGTGATCGGCCGCACTGCCGGCCCGCTGGGTTTCTCGATGGTATCGGTCAGCGGGCTGCCGCAGGCGTAACACTTCTTCCACTCCGCCATGTTGCGGTAGCGGCAGCGCGGGCAGCGCATCGCGCCGGGGCCGAGCGGCGACGGCGGGACGATGGCGGATTCTTCGCGGCCCAACTCGGGCGCCGCGGTCACCCTCACGTCGCTGCCCACCCGCTCCATCGACACATCGTCAATCCAAAGGTAGCCCGGTGCCATCAAGCCGAACGAAGGGCCCGCTTTCCTCTTTGTCGAGACGTCGGCCACGTAGGTGAGCCGCGTCCAGCCGAAGGTTCCGTTCTTCTTCAACTGGATATACTTCTCGTCGAACATGAATTCGGTGGTCGCGTCCCACGTCCCCGTGCCGATCTCCAGGCCGCGCAGGTACGCGGTGATCCGGTAACGGCCCGCTTCCAAATCCTGCGGCTGCGCGATCCGGATCTTGCCTGCAGAAGAACAGAGCAGCAGCGCCGAGGTCTTGCCGGTATGCGGCACCTCGCCCACTTCGAACGAACAATCGCCCTCGTATTTCCAGCCTTCCCACTTTGCAAACACCCGTCCGAACTGATCGCGGTTCTTGGCCAGCTCAAACGACGGGTCTGCCACCAGGTTTTGCGCCGGCACGAGGGGTGCCCCGCAGAGCGCCAGCAGCACCGCCGCGCACGCCGGGCGCGGCTGCATGGGAATCCGGCTTCGCATGGCAGTTACAGTCTCATTCTACCAATGCGGCTGCGAGACGCCGCCGGCGGAAGCGTGCTCACGGCGTGCCCAGCGCGCAGAGCGGGTCTCCCAGGATCACGCCCTGCCAGCTCAGGAAGGGCATCCCCAGATAATAGCTCTCCGCCAGGTTACGGCCCGCGGCGTAAGCCGGCAGAGTGTGTTCCGGCCGTACGCACCCGCTCAGGTAAGGTTCGTACACGTTGCCGGAGGCGCCGGTAGCCCCTTCATGGATGGAATCGGCGCTCAGCGATTGCGGCGACCCGGCGAACCAGTGCGAACGGTCCTCGTAGGTAGTGAGATTCCAATCCCGCGGCGGCGCCTTCAGCGTGCGCGCGCTGCTCGATACGAACTCGGTTACGATCGCGCCCGGCAACCATTCGAAGCCCAGCCAGCGCTGCTTGCGGCCGCCGTCGTTCGATCCCCAGGAAGCGTAGCCGATCACGTTCCGCTGTTTGTACAGAACGCGGGGGGTATCGTCCAATACCACCCTGCCGGCCGGCAGCAGCAGGGCGGCCGCGCGCAGCCAGTCGTTGCCGTCGCCTCTTCCAGGAGAACTGGTGTCGATCACGAACATGCCGCGGTTGCGCGCGGACAACGAGCGGTCGATCATCGCCCGCACGTCCGCCAGGTCGTTCGCCGCCAGCCGTGTCACCAGATAGATGGGGAACTGCGGATGCTGAAACGGGCCGGCGCGCCTGCCGAAGAACGGATTGGGGACTGGGCCCGCCCGCGCGAAACGGGTTCCGTGCAGTTTCCCATACAGCAGGGTGAGTTCGGAATCCACCGATGACTGCTCGGATCCCTGCAGGGATCCGCCCACGCCGTCAATGCGCAGCGGAACGCCCAGCGTTGTCACAATATACAGCACCGTCTCCTCGAGATGCCCCCGCTTGAGACAGGCTCCCACGGGGCTCTCGATTCCGCTGACGTAGGTCTCCCAATCGATCGTCTCTTCCGCCGTGGTGTCGAGCAGGCACACGTGGCTGGGAGGCACCGGCCTCCGTTTCAGGTAATAGTCGGCCACCGCTCTGGACTCGCGATCTCGCCGGTTCACCACCAGCAGCACGTTGGCGGCGCTCTGTCCGCCAAGCGGGCACGCGCCGGCGGCAAGGAAAATGCCGCACCACAGCAAGCCGGCAACCCGGCCGTTGACAGATTGCCTGGTTCGCACTGGTGTGGGCGGACTCATGGATGGCGCAGATTGCCGTGCCGCGCTACGGCTGCCCGCCCCAAAGCAACAGGTTCTTGATCGCCTGCGAGACGATGAACATATCCAGCGTGGGAGAGAAGTATTTGATGTAGTAAAGGTCGCACTCCAGCTCCATCATGGCATCCGGAGGCACTGCGGCATGCCGCATCTGGATCTGGCTCCAGCCGGTCATGCCGGGCCGCACCTTGAGCCGGTGCGGATAGAACGGGAGGAATCGCGACAGCTCGTCCCCGAACTCGGGGCGGGCGGGTCGGGGCCCGACGAGCGACATCTGCCCGCGGACCACGTGGACCAGCTGCGGCAGAGCGTACAGACCCGTCCGTGCCAGCAGCCGGCCTACTCTGCCGCCGCCGGCATCCACCCGGAATCGCAGCAGGGTAAAGGGTCCCCCGCGGCCTT
>Ga0335080_10005608_pt1 | contig 12938 bp, 5 predicted proteins | sample Lox_Sample_34_FD_206720 | JGI IMG/M metagenome (GOLD analysis project Ga0335080, IMG submission 206720) | Soil microbial communities from Loxahatchee National Wildlife Refuge, Florida, United States - Lox_Sample_3.4 | ecosystem: Environmental > Terrestrial > Soil > Wetlands | place: USA: Florida... | reverse complement strand
CAAGCCGTAGCCATCCGCGAGGAATTGGATGAGGTTTTCAAGCTGTTGCTTGATGCCGAAACCAGCGAGCGCGGTTATATCATCACCGGTGACAAAAAATTCCTGGAGCCGTTGACCAGGAGTGAAACCAACCTGCCGGCGCGATTTGACCATTTGATGGAACTCACCCATGACAATCCTTCCCTGTTGAAAGGCGTGACCGATTTGCGCGTCCAGTCTGGCGTCTTTGTAAATTCCCTCAACGAAATCATCAAGACCCGCGACCGCGGCTTTGACAAGGCCGCCCAGATGGTTGCCGCCGGCGACAGCCGGAAAAACATGGATCAGCTCCGCCAGCAGGTGGCCGAACTCGGCCGGATGCGTTCCGACCTGGTCTCCGATGACGGTGCCGCGGCCCGGAGCCAGTTGTTACGGGCCAGCCTGACGAGCCTGGTGGCCGGCGTCCTGGGCGTAGGCGCGGGGCTGCTGGCCTTCTGGCTGTCGCGCCTGACCATCATCCACCAGCAGCGGGAACGGGAATTGGTTGAAGCCAAGCTCCAGGCCGAGCACAGCAACCAGGAAAAAACCGTTTTCCTGGCCAACATGAGCCACGAAATCCGCACCCCCATGAATGCCATACTCGGTTTCAGTGAGGTGCTGCAAGGCGAGTTGCGCGAGCCCAGACACCGCCAATATCTGCAATTTATCCGGTCCAGCGCCAACTCACTTCTTTTGCTCATCAATGACATACTGGACATGTCGAAAATCGAGGCCGGCGTGATGGAATTGCATCCCGAACCAACCGATCCGCGCGAGATTTGCGATTTCATCCAGACGCTCTTTTCCGAACCGGCGGCCAAAAAATCCCTCAGACTGGAAAGTCACGTCGTTGAAGATTTGCCGCGTGCCCTGCTGATTGACCGAGTCCGGCTCCGGCAAATTCTGGTCAATCTGGTTGGTAACGCGGTCAAATTCACCGATCACGGTGGAATCGGCATCCGCATCCTGTGGGAAAAGCAGGAGACCGGCAGTTACGTTACGCTCGTCATCGAAATCCAGGACACCGGCGTGGGCATACCGCGGGATAAACTGGATGCCATTTTCAAACCGTTTGTCCAGGCTGGCGCCCACCGCGACAAGGAAAAACAAGGCACGGGCCTGGGACTTTCCATCGTCAAACGGCTCACGGAAACGATGGGCGGCACGGTGACGGTGGACAGCGTGTTGGGCCAGGGTTCCGCCTTTCACCTGCGATTTCCCAATGTGCCCATCTCCATGCGGCTGCCGACTTCCGGGAAATCGGCGATCAATAGCGAGGTGGATTTCAACGAACTGCGCCCGGCTACGCTACTGGTCGTGGATGACAATGACACCAATTGCCAGTTGCTGGCCGGCATGTTCGCCGGCACCCATCATCGCCTGGTTTTCGGTTCCACGGGCGAGGAAGGGCTGGCCCGCGCCCGGGAAATCAAGCCCGACGTCGTTCTGCTCGACGTGCGCATGCCCGGCATGGGCGGACGCGAAGCTCTGACGGCCATTCGCAAAACCACCGGCCTGGAATTGCTTCCCGTCATAGCCGTCACCGCTTCCAGTTTGACGGATGAGGAAAATTCATTGAAGGAACGCTTCAGCGGTTACGTGCGCAAACCCTTTTCCAAACATGAATTGTTCGAGGAACTGGCCGAATTCCTGCCGCGCCGGGCCGGTGACAGCGCCTCGACGGGCGTTTCGGCAAAGATCGATACGGAGATTGTGCCGGCGGCCAACGGGCCGGCGCCGAAGGAATTACTCATCCACTTGCGCCAGTTGCTGATTGAGCCTTGGCCGTCCATCCGCGACAGCGTGGCGGTCAACGAAAGCAAAATGTTTGCCCGGGGACTGGAGGGACTGGGCCAGCGCTGGCAGTGTCCGCCGTTGACCCATTACGCCCGGACGGTTCTGCGCGACGCGGAAAACTACGCCGTCACGGATTTGGAAAAACATCTGGGCGAATTTGCCGAACTCGTCGAACAATTGGACGGGGACCACCAACATGATTCTGGATAAAACCGACACCAACATTGCCCAGGCGATGCCCGACCCCGTTGTTTCGGATGCGGCTCCTCCGATATTGCTGTCCCGCTTCTCCCTCAGCGACGCACCCCCGGCCCGGATCCTGGTGGTGGATGACCAGCCCACCAATATCCAGGTCGTCGGTTCGGCACTGGGTGGGTTGGGTCATGAGATCATTCCCGCCTGCGACGGTCCCACGGCTTTGAAACGCCTGGCTTTGCGACTGCCCGACCTGATCCTTCTCGACCTGCTGATGCCAGGCATGGATGGCTGCGAAGTCTGCCGGCAATTGAAGGCGAACCCGGATTGGAAGGATATTCCCGTCATTTTCCTTTCCGCCGCCGACAACAAGGATTTCATCGTCCGGGCGTTGGACGCGGGCGGAGTGGACTACATCACCAAACCGTTCAACCAGGCCGAACTCATCTCGCGGGTGCGCACCCAGTTGGTTTTGAAGACCGCGCTCGACCGCCTAAAACAACTCGCGGAGGACAAGGACGAATTGCTCGGTATGCTCGCTCACGACATGAAAAATTATCTCGGCGGCATGAACATGAGCGCCGAATTGTTGCATGAGGGAATTGGCCGGCTCAAGGACGAGCGGCTGGCGAAGTTGTCGGATAACATTCTCCGTTCCACCGCCCAGTTGCTGGCTTTCATGAAGGAATTCCTCGCCAACGCCGCCACGGATTACGGTTTTACCCTGAAACCCACCGCGCTCAATCTCGCGGACGTTGCTCTGGCCGTGATCCGGCAATATCAGGAGGCGGCCCGGCGGAAAAAAATTGTGATCCTGACGGACTTCCCGGCCAGCGAGTCCACCGTCCTCGCGGACGCCTCCGCGCTCGACCAGATCCTGGACAATCTGCTTTCCAACGCCCTCAAATTTTCTCCCGCCGGCAAACGGGTTTTCGTCTCTGTCCGCCTCCTGGAACGCCAGGTTGAATGTGTGGTCCGGGATGAAGGGCCGGGATTCACCGCCGGGGACAAGGAAAGCATGTTCCGCCGTTACGGCCGGCTTTCGGCGCGCCCCACCGGCGGCGAACCTTCCACCGGCCTGGGATTGAGCATCGTTCACAAACTGGTGCGGGCCATGAACGGCGAGTTGTCCTGCAAAAGCAGTTCTGGACAGGGGGCCGCCTTTGCCATCCGCCTGCCGCGTCATGCCTCCACTTGAAAGAATGAAACTATGGACTTTTTAATCATTGATGACGACAAAACCTTCCGCGATGCGACTTGTTTTCTCATCGAGGATGCCGGTCACTATGCGGAAGGCGCCGAATCCGGCGAACTCGGGCTCACCACGCTGAAGGAGGATAAATTTGATGCCATCCTGTTAGACGTGAATCTTGGCCGGGAGAATGGCCTGGATGTGTTGATGGAAATCCAGAAACAATACCCGCAAATCCCGGTCGTCATGTTTACCGCCCAGGGCAATGTGAAGACCGCCGTCGAAGCCATGCGCCGCGGCGCGGTGGACTTCCTGGAAAAACCTTTCCAACGCGAGCAGTTCCTCACCGTGCTCGCCCGGCTGCAGCGACTCCGCTCGATGAGCCGGCAGATCGAGCAGCTCGAGCAGGAAGTCAACGATACCAAGGCGCAAAATCCCGAACCGATTTTCGATTTCACAACCACGGCCATGCGTGAGGTGATGGACGTGCTGCTCCGCGCCGCCAAAACGCCCGCCACCATTCTCATCTGCGGCGAAAGCGGCACCGGCAAGAGCGTCGCTGCCCGCGCCGTCCACCGGCAAAGCCACCTGGCCGACAAACCGTTTGTGACCGTCAGTTGTCCGAGCCTGTCCCGGGAACTTCTGGAAAGCGAACTGTTCGGCCATGTCCGGGGCTCGTTCACCGGTGCCGTCAAGGACCATTGGGGCAAGGTCAAGGCCGCCGAGGGCGGCACCCTCTTCCTTGACGAAATCGGCGATCTGCCGCTGGAAATCCAGCCAAAGCTGCTGCGCCTGCTGCAGGAACGTGAATATGAACGGCTCGGCGAAAATGTCACCCGCCAGGCTGATGTCCGCGTTATCGGCGCCACCAATCGCGACCTGAAGAAACGCGTCGCCGAAGGCGCCTTCCGCGAAGACCTGTATTTCCGGCTCAATGTTATCACGGTGGAGATACCGCCTTTGCGCGAGTGCGAGGCAGACCTGCTCCGGTTCGCCGAACTTTACCTCAAACATTTTGCCGCGCAGTGCGGACGCCAATTTGACGGACTTTCCTCCGAGACCGTCGCCTCCCTCCGCGCCCATTCCTGGCCGGGCAACCTGCGCGAGTTGCGCAATGCCATCGAACGCGCCGTCATCATGGCCCGGGGCGGCAAACTGTTCCCCGAAGATTTTTCCATCGAGCTGCGCCGCCCCAATGCCGCTGCTGCCGTCAATGGTGAATCGCCGGTCCAGGTCGGCTCGTTTACCTCGCTTGAAAAACTGGAGGAGGCGCACCTGCGCAAAATCATCGAACGCACCTCCAGCCTCAGCGATGCCGCCGAAATCCTCGGCATCGATCAGGCCACCCTCTACCGCAAACGGAAAAAAATCGGTTTGGAGTAAAAAGTGGCAGTACCAACTGGAGGTCGCAAAAAAATGGTTGATTTATGCGATTGGTTGTCGTTTCCAACCGGTTGCCCTTATGAAGGTGCGACGGGAACCTTTGCCTCCGGGAAAATATATTTCATCTTGAAATGTTTGAGGACAGGCAGGAGACTTTCTTTTGATAATGGAGCTTTTTGTTCGCTATTTCCAAAAGCTGCCCAAGCAGACTCGCCTTCTGGTGCAGACCTGTTTGTATGGCTTGGTTGCCGGCGCGGCCACGGTGGCATTTCAACTGGCGATGAACTGGTTCTACCAGCTGGGGCTGGTCAAGCTTTCCAACCAGTCAACGGGAACCTTTCTCGTTGGCAGTTTTGCGGTCGTTGTGGTTTCGTCCCTCCTGGTGGGCTGGCTGCTGAACTCGTTCTGCCGCGAGGCGGCCGGGAGCGGCATCCCGCAGCTCAAACTCGCCTTCTGGAAAGATTTCGGGACGGTGCCCTGGCGCGTGGCCTGGGTGAAATTTATCGCCGGCGTCGTCAGCATCGGCGGCGGCCAAAGCCTCGGGCGCGAAGGACCGAGCGTGCAACTGTCGGGCGCGTTAACTTCCAATCTCGCCGGCCTCGCGGGCGAAGCCAAGCAGAGCCGGCGCATGGCCGCGGCGGCGGGAGCGGCTGCGGGCCTGGCGGCGGCCTTCAACACACCGCTGGCGGCCACGACGTTTGTGCTTGAGGAAATTATCGGCGACTTGAACAGCCGATTGTTGGGCAGTGTGCTCCTGGCATCGGTGCTGGGCGCTTTGGTGGTGCATGGGGTCATCGGCAAACAGCCCTCCTTCACCCTTAGCGGCGTGGATGCGCCGTCTTGGGCCGCCTACGCGCTCACTCCCGTGGTCGCGGCGCTGGCGAGCCTGGTGGGCGTCTGTTTTCAAAAGGCGTCGCTGGGGCTGCGGGCGCGGATGAAATCAACCCGCCATGTCCCCGGCTGGCTGCTTCCGCTGGCGGGTGGTCTGATCACCTGGGGACTGGGCGTGGCGGTGTTCCGGCAAACGAAACACCTGGGCGTTTTCAGCCTGGGTTACGCCGACCTGTCCAGCGCCTTGGCCGGCGACATCGGCTGGCAACTGGCGGCGGTGCTGCTGGTCGCGAAGTTCACGGCCACATTTACGTGCTATGGTTTCGGCGGGTGCGGGGGAATTTTTTCGCCGACGCTGTTTTTCGGCGGCATGACGGGAGTGGTGGTGGCAGGGCTGGTGGGACTCGAATGGCCGATTGCACGGGTGGATGTTGTGACGCTGGCGGTGGTGGGAATGAGCGCCTGTCTCGGCGCGGTGGTTTGGGCGCCGGTGACGGGCATCCTCATCGTGTTTGAAATGACGCATCAGTTTTCGCTGGTCCCCGTGCTGATGATTGGAGCGTTGGTAAGCCAGGCCGTCAGCCGCAAGCTGAACCAGGAGAATTTTTACGACGCTCTGCTCACGCAGGATGGCCACGTCATTGAGCACGTCCGGCCGCCGCGCGACCTGCAGAGCTGGCAGCAATTTCCCGTCTCGGCCATCGCGAATTTCCGGCCGGTAATCATCTCTGATCTGACCCCGGCCAAAGTGCAGGGCAGCCTGAAAGCGCATCCTTATCAACGTTTCCCGGTAATGCAGGGCGACAAGCTGACGGGCATTCTCACGCGCAAGGAAGCCGAGGCCGCGCTGCGGGAAAACCGCGCCCCCAGACTGGAGGGGGTTACCACCTGCCTGCCCAGCCAAACGGTCCGCGCCCTGCAAAAGCTGCTGATCAAATCCACCACCAACTTCGTGGTGCTGGTGGATGGCGACGGCGGAAAACTCCTGGGCGTCATCACCCTCCACGACCTGTTGCGCGCCGAGGTCGAGAAGGCCAAGGGTGGCGACATATGACCGGCGGGATTGCGGGCCGGCGCCGCCAGCCGGAAAAGAATCGAAAGTCGAACTTGCAGAAGGGAGTCCCGCGAATACATTTGTCATAGACTCAGGGAAAATCGTTGCCGGTTTTTCCACGGTGAGGAAAATGTTTGATCCGGTTGCGCCTCTTCCCGCCCGGACGCCATTGGTGCAGCCCGACGGCGGCGCAGGCAAAAAAGCAGGTTATATTACTTATGCGTTTGGTTGTCGTTTCTAACCGGTTGCCGTTCACGGTGTCTTTCGCCGAAGGGACACCGCAATTCAAGTCCAGCGCCGGCGGGTTGACCACCGGATTGTGGAGCTATCTCGATAGCAAATCCCAGGATGGAGTTGAACGGCCGGATTGTCTATGGATGGGCTGGCCGGGTACCAGTATTCCACCCGCACAGGAAGCCGCGGTGCGGGCTTATGGAGCAAAGCATTATAAATCCAACCCCATTTTCTTGCCGGAAGAGTGCATGGACCGTTTTTATCTCGGCTTCTGCAACAAGACCCTCTGGCCGCTGTTCCATTATTTCCCCACGCTGACGCGTTATGAGGAAGAACACTGGCAGGAATACCGCAACATAAACCGGCTTTTCGCCGAAGCCCTGGTGAAAGAATTGCGCCCGGATGACGTCGTCTGGATTCATGATTATCACTTGATGCTGCTGCCGAAGCTGGTGCGCGAAAAGTTCCCGGAAATGCCCATCGGCTTCTTTCTGCACATCCCGTTTCCCTCCTGGGAAATCTTCCGCATGCTGCCGCGCGGGTGGCGCGAGGAGATTATCGAGGGGCTGCTTGGTTCCAGCCTGATTGGTTTTCACACCCACGATTATGTCCGGTATTTTCTAACCTCGGTGCTGCGCACGGCCGGTTACGAACACCATCTCGGCAGCCTGACCTTGCGCGATCGCACCGTAAAGGTGGACACGTTTCCCATGGGCGTTGAATTTGAACATTTCGAGCAAGCCGCGTCGTCTAAGGCGACCGGCTTGCGCGTGGAGGAGTTGCGCCAGAAGTGCGTTGGGCAGAAGGTGATTTTTTCCGTGGACCGGCTGGATTACACCAAGGGCCTCATCGACCGGCTGCGCGGCTATGAAACGTTTTTGAAGAACAATCCGCAGTGGCACGGCAAAGTGGTGTTCATCGTTTCCGTGGCGCCCTCGCGGATCGGTGTGGACAGTTATCAGGTGATGAAGCTGGAACTGGAGCAGACGGTTGGCCGGATCGTGGGTGATTTCGGGAATGTACATTGGACCCCGCTGGTCTACCAGTTTCGCAACCTGACGTTTGATGAAATTGTGCCGCTCTACCGCCTGTGCGACGTGGCGCTCATCACGCCGTTGCGCGACGGCATGAATCTGGTGGCCAAAGAATTCATCGCCTCCCGTCCCGACCGGACCGGCGTTTTGATCCTGAGCGAGATGGCCGGGGCGGCGAAGGAAATGGGCGAGGCGCTCATCATCAATCCGTTCCACCGCGAAGATTTTGCGAATGCACTGGAGCAGGCATTGACCATGCCGGTCGAGGAGCAGGTCAAACGCAACAAGCTTCTGCAGGAACGGTTGCGGCGTTACGACGTGGTCCGCTGGGCGGATGATTTTGTGCAGTCGCTGCTCTCCACCCAGAAAACCGAGGCGGCCTTGCGGGCGCGCGCGTTGACGGGCAAGGCGCTGGCCATGCTGATCCAGCAATATCATTCGGCGACCCGGCGGGCGTTGCTGCTGGATTACGACGGCACGCTGGTGCCGTTTGCCGCCGAGCCGAGGCTGGCACAGCCGGACGCGGAATTGCTGGAGTTGTTGACAGTCCTGGGCTCCGATCCGGCCAATGAACTGACCATCGTCAGCGGACGACCGCGGCACACGCTCGAAAACTGGTTCGGCCGGCTTCCGATTTCCATGATCGCTGAGCACGGCGTCTGGCTGCGCAATACAAAATCCGACTGGCACATGTTAAAATCCATGACCAACGACTGGAAAGAGCGCGTGCGTCCGATTCTCCAGCTCTTCGTGGACCGTCTGCCGGGGGCGTTGCTGGAGGAAAAGGAATTTTCGCTCGCATGGCATTACCGCCGCGCCGACCCGGAACAGGCTCCGCTCCGCGCGAAGGAACTGCTCGACGATCTGGCCGGCTACACGCGGAACATTGACGTACAGGTGTTCGAGGGCAACAAGGTCATTGAAGTGCGCAATTCCGGCGTAAACAAAGGCACGGCGGCGTTGGAATGGCTTTCCGGGCAAACGCCGGAGTTTATTTTGGGCATCGGTGACGACTGGACGGACGAGGATTTGTTCCGTGCCCTCCCCGCCTCGGCTTTTTCTGTGCGCGTTGGCGTGGCCAACACCGCGGCGCTTTATTATCTCAGCAACCATACCGCCGTGCGGCGGGTGCTGCGGGAGTTGAGCGACAGCTCGCGCGGGCAAAACAACGGAACCGTCCGGGCAACATAATATCATGTCCGCTCCCAAACAGACCCGCGCCGGGCTTGGCCGTGAACCGTTCTGGTATAAAAGCGGCGTGATTTACGAGGTGCATGTCCGCGCGTTTTACGATGCGAACGGCGACGGCGCGGGCGACTTTCGCGGGTTGACGGAGAAACTGGATTACATCAAGGACCTCGGCGTGACCGCGATCTGGCTGCTGCCGTTTTATCCCTCCCCGCTCAAGGACGACGGCTACGACATCGCCGATTACTGTGATGTGCATCCGATGTATGGCACGCTGGGCGATTTCAAGGTCTTCCTGGAGGAGGCACACCAGCGTGGCTTGCGGGTCATCATAGAACTCGTGCTGAACCACACCTCCGACCAGCATCCGTGGTTCCAACGCGCCCGCCGCGCGAAACCGGGCAGCCGCTGGCGAAATTTTTATGTCTGGAGTGACGACCCGCACAAATACAAGGACGCTCCGATTATCTTCAATGGCGTTGAAGTTTCCAACTGGACGCTCGACCCGCTGGCCAAAACGTATTTCTGGCACCGCTTTTTCTCGCACCAGCCGGATTTGAATTTTGAAAATCCCGAAGTCCACGCCGCCTTAATCAAAGTGGTGGATTTCTGGTTCGACCTTGGCGTGGACGGCTTGCGCCTGGATGCCGTGCCCTTTCTCTACGAACGCGAAGGCACCGCCTGCGAAAATCTGCCCGAAACCCACGCCTTCCTCAAATCCCTGCGCGAACACGCGGATAGAAAATATGGCGACCGGATGTTGCTGGCCGAGGCGAATCAATGGCCGGAAGACGCCGCGGCTTATTTCGGGCAGGGGCGCGGCGACGAATGCCACATGGCGTTTCATTTCCCGCTCATGCCGCGCCTGTTTATGGCCCTGCGCATGGAGGACAGTCTGCCCATCGTGGACATCCTCGAACAAACTCCGCCCATTCCCGAAACCAGCCAGTGGGCGCTCTTCCTGCGCAATCATGACGAGTTGACGCTGGCGATGGTCACCGACGAAGAGCGCGATTTCATGTTTCGGATGTATGCGCAAATGCACCAGGCGCGGCTTTACCTTGGCATCCGCCGCCGCCTCGCCCCGTTGCTGAGCAACGACCGCAAGAGCATCGAACTTCTCAACGCCCTGCTGTTTTCGCTGCCGGGAACGCCAGTGCTGTATTACGGCGACGAAATCGGACTGGGCGAAAACATTTATCTGGGCGACCGCAACGGCGTGCGCACGCCGATGCAGTGGAGTTCGGACAAGAACGCCGGCTTCTCCCGCGCCAATCCGCAAAGCCTCTACCTGCCCGTCATCCTCGACCCGGGTTACCATTACGAAGCCGTCAACGTGGAGGTACAACTGGCCAATCCGCACTCGCTGCTCTGGTGGACGCGCCGGCTGCTCGCGTTGCGGAAACGCTGGCGCGCGTTGGGGGAAGGCAAATGCGAATTTCTCCATCCTGACAACCGGAAAGTGCTCGCCTATCTGCTCCGGCACGGGCCGGAGACGCTGCTGGTGGTGGCCAACCTGTCGCGCTTTGTGCAATCGGTCGAGCTGGATTTGTCGGCGTTCAAACTGCGCGTGCCTGTTGAACTATTCGGCCGCTCGGAATTTCCCGCCATCACCGAACGGCCTTACTTTTTTTCACTCGGCCCACACAACTTTTTCTGGTTTTCACTGGAGGACAAACCGGTCCCGGCGGCGGTCGTCCCGGCCTCCGGGTTGCTAACGCAGCTTCCGGCGCTGGCGGTGGAAGGGGACTGGGACGGGATTTTTGATGGAAAGAACAAGGCCCGGCTGGAAGCCGTCCTGCCGCCCTACCTGAAACTGCACCGCTGGTTTGCCGGCCGGGAACGGAACATCAAGTCGGTCACCATCAGAGAACTCATTCCCGTGCCATTGCCCGGCGATAATCGCGCCCACCTTGCCCTGCTGCAGGTGGATTACAGCGCCGGGGATCTGGATTTTTATACGCTCCCGCTCGCGTTTGCCGTGGACACCGAAGCCGGCCGGTTGCGCGAGGGTTCTCCGCAATCGGTCGTTGCCGAAATCCGAACCTCAGGCGGAGGACCCGCCGGCATTTTATACGAAGCTACCGGCAGTCAGGCTTTTTGCCGGGCGCTGCTGGAGTTGATGCTGAATCGCCGCCGTCTCAAAGGCGCGCACGGCAAGGTCGAATCCGCGCACACGACCGCGCTCCGCCCGATCTTCGGCAAGACGGCCCTGCCGGAATCAACCCGGTTGAAGACCGATCAAAGCCACTCCTCGATTCTTTTTGGCGACAAGATCGTTTTGAAACTCTTCCGCCAGTTTGACTGGGGCCTCAATCCCGAGCTTGAAATCGGACGGTTCCTGACCGCAAAAAATTTTCCCCAAAGCAAGCCGTTGATCGGGGCGCTGGAATACATTGACGCCCAGAACAACCGGACCACTCTCGCCGTCATCAATACGTACATTCCGGAAGGCAAAACCGCCTGGGAATACACGCTGGACACCCTGGGCCGGTTTTACGAACGCATGACGACGTCGAATGCGCCAGGAGTGGCGGTGCCGGCGGCCTCCGCCGACCCGCTGAAAATTTTTGAGCAGGACATTCCTCCGGTCATGCTGGAGCACATCGGCACTTATCTCGAATCCGCGCGCCTCCTGGGTGTGCGCACCGCCGAATTGCACCTTGCGCTGGCATCGGAATCCGAGGACAGGATTTTTGCGCCCGAACCGTTCACGACGTATTACCAGCGCTCGCTCTTTCAATCCATGCGCAATCTGGCCGTCGAAACCCTCTGGCAACTGCGCAAACAGCTCAAGGCCCTGCCGCCGGAGGTTTTGCCCCTGGCCCAGCGCGCCCTGGAATTGAAACCGGCCATCATCCAGCAATTCCGCCGGTTGTTTGAACATCACCTCGCCGCCCAACGCATCCGCATTCACGGCAACTTGCATCTCGGCGAGGTGCTTTGGACCGGGAAGGACTTTGTGTTTCTGGATTTTGAAGGCGGCATCGCGATGCCGATCAGCGAACGCGGCATCAAGCGCTCGCCGCTGCGGGACGTGGCCGGCCTGGTCCGTTCATTTCGCCATGCCGCCCATGCCGGTCTCGCCCAGCATGGCGAGCGCGGCAATGTGCATCTGCCCTCGTTCGAGGCGTGGGCGCAATATTGGAGCGATGGCGTGAGCGCGGTGTTTTTAAAGGCGTATTTCCAGCGCGTCGGCAAATCCAACTTGTTCCCCGCCGGCGAGATGGACCTGCGGGCGATGCTGCAAGCCTACCTGTTAAACCGGATGCTCCGGGAATTGAATAGCGAATTGAGCGGCCGTTCCGACAAGCTGAAAATCCCGCTGCAAGACATTCTCCATTTGATCGGCGACCCGCCGCCGGCCCGAGGCGCCGGCCCGGCGTCAACCCCGTCTTGAACTCATGAAGCCGGTTCGGCAGTTCTTCCGGGGATTGCTTGCCTGTGGGTTGCTGACCACCGCGGTCGCGTGGTCCCAGACCATTCCAGTTCCGGGAAACCTCTGGCGGCTGGTGGCGCAGGAAGATACCGATGGCGACCACAAAATTACCATCCACGATCAAACCACGCCGTTTGAAATCCGCGCTGACAACGGCGTGACGGTGCGCACGGTCACCAATGTTTATCAACTTTCCGTCCTGCTCCAGGAACTCAAGCGCGCGGACGACCGGCACACGGGCAATGTAGCGCCGGACGAACTGCGGCTCGACGAATCACCTGTGAACCGCACCCACCGGCTCATCCGAGAGTATTACTGGGACGCCCTTACCCGGAGCATTGACGCGGGCCATCTGGACCAAGTGGTCCGCGACCCGAAGGTGGCCTCGAAATGCGATTACCTTTACGTGCCCGGTTCGGACCCGGTGGCGGTCAAATATTTTCAGGGGTTGGAAAAAACCGCGGCGGAACAAAACCGTTCGCCTGCACTGAAAGTCGTGATCTTGCCGGCACCGGACAAAATCACCGGCGACTTCGTCCGCAACCTCGACGGTGTCCATGGGCTTTTGTCGCT
>Ga0335080_10005607_pt1 | contig 12938 bp, 10 predicted proteins | sample Lox_Sample_34_FD_206720 | JGI IMG/M metagenome (GOLD analysis project Ga0335080, IMG submission 206720) | Soil microbial communities from Loxahatchee National Wildlife Refuge, Florida, United States - Lox_Sample_3.4 | ecosystem: Environmental > Terrestrial > Soil > Wetlands | place: USA... | reverse complement strand
TTCACCGGATCATGCATCAAAAGATGTAAGCGTTTGCGTGTCAGTTCGCGGTCGTCTGTTTGCACGGCTTTCTTGGTGCTCTCCTTGATCCGCTTCATTATCTCGGGGTCGGCCTTGGTCCCACCTGCGGCAACCAGCTGCAGCGATCGCACGCGTTCCGGTCGGTGAATGGCGATCCAGGCGCTGATCCAACCACCGAGTGATTCGCCAATGAAATGGACGCGCTCAATCCTCTGAGCGTCCAGGTAATTTATGATGTGTTCCGCGTAGCGAGGGATCTCATAGTCGAAAGCCGGCTTTCCGGTATATCCGTGACCCAATGCATCCAGCGCATGGCACCGAAATCCAGCCTTCACGTGTGGCACGATGTTGCGAGAAAATGCTTCCAAATGACCACTTGTCCCGTGCAGCATCAGGACGTCCTGGCCGGCACCCGCGATCAACGCGCGTGTCGGTACCCCACCGGCATCGACAAATGAAACACAGAAAGAAATACCTGTAAGATCCGTCCAAATACTCATCGTGAATTTCCTTGCATTGCAGGACGACCTTCCACAATCGATACGGCCATGCCAGTGAGCCACTCGGGCATGGGCGAGTAGGCCAACGTCCGGCCTGGCCCCTGCGCAAGGGCCGCCGTCATGATCTGCCAAGCCCTGAGCTCTGCGGCACCATTGCCGGCCTCTTCATTTAGCTGTTCGTCTGTATAAAGGTCCGGAAAGTGACGCATATGACCTGTGGCGACGAGCTCTAAGAAACGTTGATCAAAAGCTTCATTCAGCCGCGGTGGGGCACCAACGATAATTCCGCGACGACGCGTTTCGAAGTCCTTCCAGCGGCTGCGACCGATGCGCCAGGAGTCCACCAAGAACTTGTCATCGTCCGACTTCGGCGCACGCCAATCCGGAAACGGGAGCTTGTGGGATAACCCACCGGTTGCGATGACCGTTACCCTGCGGCACGTATCCGTAGACCGAAGGGCTTCAGCAAGCGCCTCCCCCAAGGAAAGGCAGCGCCGCAGAGACGGTAGCGGTGGGGCAAAGCAGTTAACGACAAGAGGCACGATGGGAACGCCCGCATCCCGCACAATCCACTGAACGGCGTGACTGATGCCGTGGTCGATCGTCAACCGATCAGAAAACGCTACGTCGAAGTCATGTCGCATTAGCCGCGCGCAGAGCTCTCTGCCGAGCGTCGGGTGCGACAGCAAAGTGCCAGCGGGGGTGCCGTGTTCACCGCTCGCGATGACCTCACCGACCCCAATCGTAAACGCGGGCATCAGGTCAAGCCAAAACCCACGGAAGTGATTGGATCCAATGATGACGACCGCATCTGAATCGCTGGACTTGAGTATTCCAGCGGCGTTCAGGAGCGCATCGCGATAGCGATGTGCGCGCTGGAGATGATCGACTGCGCCCCACCGTGTATTCATTAGCGTGGTGTGTGACGCTCCGATACCCAGTACGACGTCAGCCACGGCCACGTTCCCGTTGCGTTGCCGCACAGATATGTGATGGCTTTAGCGACATCCAATGCCGGGGACGCAGTGTCTCTGGGTAGTGCCGCGCATCAGCGACGGGTTGGACGCGGCGGTGTTCCGATCCAAGTCCCGGTAGTTCGCGTAAGGAGCAGTACAAGGAGGCGTTTGAGTTGGCCTAGAGGATTCATGGCGCTTCTCCCACAAGCGATTCGCGCTGTGGCCAGTAGTCTGGCAAAAAGATCCGGGACTGTAATCCCAATAATGTATACTGCATACATTTATCTGTCGTGTAAAGGGGGCGAAATGCCATTTGTATGGGATGAGCAGGACGGGTCGATTTCAGACAACGGCATCCGCTATGTTCTGATAAGGCCTGACGTGCTGATGGGCATCGCTCACGAGCTGCCTTCCCCTGACGCCGCAAGGTCCTTAACCGCTCTTCAAGCGTCAGCTTTTCGTCGGTCAAGAGCCTCCTTTGAGCAGTACCGGAAGGAAGGGCGATTTAATGACTCGGACCTGCTCGCCGCGTCCCTTCCGATGGCCACTTATTTGGGCTGGGGAGTTTGGACTTTTGCCCGCACCGACTCGCAAAGCCGGGTGATCGAAGTGCGAAACAGTCCCTTCGCGGCCGGGTACGGGGCTAGCAAGACACCGGTCTGTGCGCCTATCGCCGGAGTGCTGGGCGCCATGGCACTGGTCGCCTCGGGAACAACCGTTCATGTCGAGGAACTCGAGTGCAGCGCGCAGGGTTTTGAGGTGTGCCGCTTTCGCGTCACCGGCAGCGGCAAGTAAGCGTGGAGACAGCGCGCGACAGCATCGCGTTGCGCCTGGCTAAGGGCTCGTGCATGTCATGGCTTGGTAACACAAATGAACAAATTCCTCAGTTCCTGGCGGCTGTTTGCGATTCTGACATTAGTGATAAGCATTGGCGTGCTATTGGGCATTCTCACCGGCGTCCCAACGACGATCGATGGCATGCACGCGATTGCAGCGAACGCGGTGCGATGGTCGATTCCACCATTCGTAGCAGCGTTCGCGGCCTCACCTATCGCGAAACTGTGGCCTAGCAAGACGGGGCGATGGCTGCTCGCAAACAGACGCTACTTGGGTCTGGCGTTTGCCGTAGGAATGGGACTGCACCTGCTGATTCTGGCATGGCTCGGTTTCGCGCAGCCCAAGTATTTCACGGAGAACTTTGTGAATTGGAGGACAGCAGTCCTCGGCGGTGTCCCCTATGTGGTTCTTGCCTTGATGGCAATCACGTCATTTCGACGCTACGCACGCCATGTCAGTCGCGCAACTTGGCGCCGACTGCATAAGGCAGGAATGTACATTTTCTCAACGATCATAGTGGTTGCATACATACAGTATCTTCTCGAAGGCAAGGATGGGCCGAATCTGTATCGCTTCTTGATATTGTGTGCACTGTTGTGCATATGGGGCCTTCGCTTCGCTGCTTGGAGAAGGCACCGCGTGACCGTCCCCGCGAGAGCCCCGGACTTTAGGGGCTAACCGCCTGAGGCCTTAACTGCTCGGGCGCGACAATACCCGGCGCCGAGATCCTGATTTTCAGCGTATTCAGCGGCCTTACGCACGGTCCCGTTGCCGCTCTTCGCTTGGATTACACTGGACCAGTAATCCCCTGTCGGCATGCGCGCCAGCCCTTCGGTCCCTTCTCAAAAACGTAGAGTGCGCGGAACTGCTTGTTGCCTCCACCGGGCTGCTGAGCGGGATAGGTTTCGATTACAAATGCAGCGGCCAAGTTCCGATCGGCCTTAATCGGATCTTCGATCTCCCACTTGACTGGCTGATATTTCACCCACTGGCTGAGCAAGCTGCCGAATTGCACAAAGCCGCGGTACGTCTTATCTCCGGCGGCTGTCAGGACCAAATCATCTGCATACCAAAGGGCATAGGCCTCTTCGGCAGTCGTCCCACGACGAATAGCGGTCAACAAATCGTCCATGGCCTTTTGAATTCCCGCACGCGCCTGCGCGACTAAGTCGGATTGAGTGCTGCTCGTCATTCTGACTCCTTCGTATATTGTTCGGCGATTCGCGCCGCATGATCGTTGAGACAGGAAGATTTCGCCACAAGGTCAGTCGCCAATGTTTGTGATCGTTTCGCATGGCACATATTGACTTCACTGCCCCACGCCAAGAGAGTGCGTCAGAGCACCTCCCTAGTGAGCACAGCTAGTCGAGTGCGATGTCGATGTACTGAGGCCGCAAAAACTCTCGCAACCCGTCCTCGCCCCATTCGGCGCCTACACCGCTTTTCTTATATCCGACGATCGCCCCATCCGGCCGATTCGGGCTACCGCCGTTAATCTGAATAGTGCCCACTCTAAGTTTCGGCACCAGCTCGAGACATTCCTTTCTCGAGCCGAACACGTACGCTTTGAGTCCAAGTTCTGAGTCATTAGCAATGGCTACCGCTTCCTCTACGGTTCTATACGTCAGCACCACACAAACTGGCCCGAAGATCTCCGACCGAGCAATGCTTGCCTGATTGTCCAGGCAACCGAGTAATACCGGGTTCAGAAACCAGCCTTTTTTGCGATCCGGACGTCCGCCACCGGCAATGATCTTTGCGCCGTCCGCAATGGCGCGATTCACAGTCTGTTCAATCCGATCCCGCTGAGCCGACGAGATTACAGGCCCCAATACTGTGCTCGGATCCCGTGGATCACCCACCTTAAGTTGCGGATACACGTCTCGACTGATCTGTACAAATTCGTCGAAACGACATTCTTCGATGAGAATGCGCGTCGGAGAACCACAACCCTGCCCTGCGTGCCGCGCATATCTGGCGTGAAGCGAGAACGCGTACTTCTTGAAGTCCACCTTGGGAAGCATGATGGCTGCCGACTTCCCGCCAAGCTCCAGCACGACGCTCTTCAATCCGGAGGCCGCCTGCTGCATGACTTTCCGCCCGACATCCACCGATCCAGTGAAGGTCACCTTATCGACGCCCGGGTTCTCCGTTAGGGCACGGCCGATCTCTGCACCACCAGCGATGATGTTGACAACCCCTTGCGGGAATCCCGCCTTGCGAATCAAGTCGCCGAGCAGAAACACGCCCAGCGGGGCCTGAGGCGAGGATAGCAGCACCGTGGTACATCCCGCCGCCAGCGCTGCTCCGATCTTTGCGGTCGCCAAGAACAGCGGATAGTTGAAGGCACTGATTGCAGCAACGACGCCCACTGGGCGATACAGGATCGTCCCAAGACCCGTCGCACCCGCATTCAACCCAAGGTGGCGTGTCCGATCAACGACCGCCGCGTTTGCCGACCAACGCAGTAAATTGATGCAAGTGTTGATGTGGACGGACTTGAGACTAACCGGTGTGCCTATTTCCTCAATGAGCGTCTCCATAAGCCGGTCTTGATTGCGCTCAATTTCGTCTGCGAAGCGGCTCAACGCTAAGCGCCGATATGCCGGATCCTGCCACTCGCCGGCACACTCGAACGCTCTCTTTGCCGCATCAACAGCTTCGTTGACTTGCGCCAGCGACGCTGCCGGGAATTGCACGACAGGTTCCTCCGTCGCGGGGTTTATCACCGCGACGGCACTGCCTTGGCCTCGTTGGTCGACGTTGTCGATCAGGAGCGTCGTTCGAAACTCCTGTCGAGCTTGTGCGGGCGAGTAGCTGGGCATATTTGGAACCTACTGGCGTTGCCACACTACCACTGGCCTTTTTTAGTGATGCAGCCCTGCATAAACGTCATCGAGTGTCTTTCTCGCTTTATTCACCATCTCAATAATGTCTGCTTCGGTGATGATAAACGGCGGTGAGAAATGAATGCGCAGATTCCCGAGAACACGCATGAACAGGCCGTTCTTCAACGCTGCCGACGTCAGGCGCACATTAATCTGCGTCTCCTTACTGAAAAGACTGCGATTCAGTTTATCGTCCGTGAGATCCAGCCCGCCGATCAGAGCCAGTCCCGAGACATTCCCAATGAGAGGATGATCGCCTAGCGATGCCACTTGCTGCTGGAAGAACGGCGCGATTTGGCGAATGTGGCCAAGTATGTCCTCTTCTTCGTAGATGTTGAGAGTCTCGATCGCGACTGCACACGCCACAGGATGTCCGGCGAACGTGTACCCATGCCAGAACGCTCCGAGACGGTCCGATTGCTCTTTCATCACCGAATACATGCCCTCACCGATTAGTAACGCAGATATCGGCTGCATACCTGCGGAGAGGGCCTTTGCACACGTGATCATGTCCGGCCGAATACCGAATGTCGTACAACCCCAGAGATTTCCAGTGCGCCCAAATGCGGTTACAACCTCGTCCGCGATCAGAAGAACGTCATATTTCTTCAAAACCGCCTGTACCTTTTCCCAGTAGCCGGTGGGAGGCAATACGCCGCCACTGTTCGCCTGAGTCGGGTCACCAATAAACGCCGCCACGGTTTCAGGTCCCTCGCGCACGATCAAAGCCTCGAGGGAGTCGGCCAGGCGCTGTGAAAACTGCTCTTCGGTCTCTCCGGGATTCGAATGCCGCCAATAGTTGGTTGGTTCCGTACGTAGGAATTCCGGGAATCGCAACCCAAACCCTTGATTTACCGCCGCATTTCCGCACAGGGCGGTCGTTACGCACGTGGTTCCGTGGTAGCTGCCCTCACGGAATATGATCTTCCGCTTCTCGGGTTTGCCGAGCGCACTCCAGTAGTACCACACAAGTTTGACCGCGGTATCGTTCGCCTCCGATCCACCGGACTGCAGCAGCACCTTCGCCATCGGAACCGGCGCCATCGCAAGTAACCGGTCCGACAGCTCGATAGTCGGTGCGTTTGAGATGTTGCGGAATACGTGGAAGCTGCCGAGCTGCTTCATCTGATTGTAAGCGGCCCGCGCGAGCCGCTCATTGCTGAAGCCAAGGGAGCAATGTCCTAGACCAGCAGCGCTATCTAAGTACTTGTTGCCCGCCTCATCATGAATGTAAACGCCAGAGCCGCCGGTCATGATGATCGGCGGGTTACTCCCCTGATTCTTCAAATTACTATGGGGATGGAGCACGGCCACGCGATCGCGGTCGTATAGGGTAGCTGCAGAGCTAACGGGCATTCTTACTCTCCTGGAACTGCATCGAGATCGCTAAAGGTCGCTCAAAACCGAGCGAACGCGCAGTTGCGACCCCGCAGTCAACGCGACCGAAGCCGAGACCCAGTCCAGTTTTCGAGCCGCTGATCTGACACATCGCGAGAAAGCTGCAGTTGACTGGCGCGCCTCATCTATTGTCGACGGTATACCGCATGCTTTGGTATTATTCAACGGCCTCAAGCGAGCTAACTCGCACTTTCCGCAAGTCTGCCTCGCCAGGAAATGCGACAAGTCCACTCTAGGCGAACTCTGAGCGTGGCGCCGATTGAGGCAGTTGACGCAGCACCCCTTTACGGGACACCGGCGGTCCTCTGTACTTTTTGGCAGGGTTTCTAAGAAACCCGCGCAGCAAAATTCATGCGCTGTGATTCCAGCGTGTTGCGCATCGCCCTAAGCGCCGGCTGAACCCGCTCGACATTGGCGCGGCTACGCTCTCGTATCGATCCGCACGCTCGCCACCCCTCGCTTGTTCTCGTGCGCGGCCTCCGCGAGCGGGTTTTCTCAGGCTGCCAACTTCCGCTGTCGACCGAACGTTGAACGATGTCTTCCTGGCTTCGTTTTGGGAGAAACGGATTCGGCGGGACCCACTTGCTCCTCTCGGCATGCACGAAGCATCTCGTGGGCTTGCTCAATGTAAGCGACCCACAACGCCTGTGCTCGACCTGCGTCATGTTCACTCACCGCGTTTCGAATCTCCAACTGCTGGGCGACGACGTGGCGTCGGCGATCTCGATTCTTTAACGTGAGGGCGCGGATGTAGTGCAGATGGCCGCCGAACTCACCAATCACCTTGCTAAGCATCTTGTTTGATATGCCACCGAACAGGGCACGCCTGAAGTCGTCCAGAGCGCTGATGAAGGCTGCAGGCTGGACTTTCGGAATCGCGGATTCGGCGTCCTGTATAGCCTTCGTTATTCTCTTCACCTCCTCGGGGCCATATTCTTCCGCTGCCATGCGTACCGCAGGAGGTTCCAACAGAAGGCGCACGGCAATTGTCTGGCGAATTTCCTCAGCGGATGGCGAAGGAACCAGGTAGCCACCGCCTGCCCGTACATGCAGGTTCCCCTGGCGCATTAGTTGGCTCAACGCTTCGCGAATGGGAGTGCGGGAGACCCCGAGGCGCCGGGCCAAAGCGTCCTCGGTGATGCGAGTGCCCGGTGGAATGTCGCCGTTTCGCAGTTCGCTTAGCACTACCTCGAACACCTGCTCACGCAACGCTAGGGCTTTTGTAATGGCTGATTTGACCACAATTCCTCGCTGGCGATCCGACGTACTCACTCGAGGCTGGGCAAGGTTACGGAATCCCTTATCCCACTGTCATCGAGCAAACAGCGTCCCTGCGTTTACGTCCACACTCGTTGTCGTGCCATCGAAATCCCCCGCTGCGACGGATACTCCACCAGAGATTGCACCACGCAATCCGTGCGTGAGAGGGATTGTCCCCGCTCCCCCACACGATAAGCCGAAAAGCGCTAAAATTTCGCCGAAACTGAGAGTACATACGTTCTAGGCGGAATCGTTGCCGCCCACGACGGCGGATTCGGGCTGACGAACGAACCCAGACGCCAATTGACCAGCGAAGAGTAGCCGTGTTCATTGGTCAGATTCGCCACTCGCGCTTGGACCTCGTATCTCCTCTGCGTGCCCCAGTGGACTCCCGTACGAAAATCAAGCGTCTGGTAACTCGGGATCCAGACACCGGGGTTCGCATCGGCTCCGGGGAACCCAGAAATCCTCTTTCCCTGATAGGCATACGTAAGGCCGTACACGAGCGCAACATCGTCCGAAAGCGTTTGAGTGTAATCGACGGTTGCCGCTCCAGCCCACTTGGGAGTGAAAGGCAGGAGATCACCAGAAACGGCGCCGATTGCCTCGGTGACCCCCGGGCTGACGCTGGTGAGTTTCGGATCAGTGTACGTAACCGCTGCGCCCAAGGTTAGGGGTGGCAAAGGCGCGTACTTAAGCTCGAGCTCGGCGCCCTGTATTCTTGCTTCACCGCCGTTCAAGGTGACCGCGATCCCTTGCACCAACTGCTGCAGCTGGATGTTCTTCCACTCCATGTCGTACAGCGCAAGACTGGACTCGAGTCGGTGATCGAGCCACTGACCTTTCAGGCCGATCTCATAGTTCGTAAGTGTGTCATGGTTATATGTCTCTGGCGCGCCGGGTACCGGCAGCGCCTGTGGGCCACCCGGTCGGTACGACGTGGCCACGCGCGCATACGTGTCGATGTTTGGAGCGGGTCGCCAGCGCAGTGCGGTCAGGTACGTAAAATCGTTATCCGAGAGATCCGTAGGGATACATCCGCCCGGCGCGGCGAAGCCCCACGTGCACGCGTTGGAATCCTGTGAGTTGTGGCTATATCGTCCGCCGAGCGTCAAGTCAACGGCGTCGGTGAAGTAGTACGTCAGATTGGCAAATGCCGCCTCCTCCTTATATCGAGAGTTGACGGAAGCACCGAAAATAGTACCCACCGGCTCCGGTAGTGGCTGTAGCGTCTTCGGATCGACATTCAGGACGGGGAAGTAAGGGGTTACTTGCTCGTTCGTGTAGAAGAGACCCAGCATCCCTTCGAACGCACCCATGCGCTGCGTCGCAAAGCGCACTTCCTGGGTGAATTTGCCCACCTCCGGATTCTGAACAACTCCAATCGCAGAGTTTGGTGGCGGTGGAACCGGTACTGGCGAAAAGTCATTGTAGGGACCGAGATACTGAGTCCAGTCCTGAAGCTCTTGGTCCACGTATCGCGCATAGCTTGTTGAGCTTGTCAGTGTGCCGATGGAGCCCACCTTATAGTTGAGAGTCAAAGCGTAGATGCTATACGTCGTCAGGTAACGCGCATCGAACAGGGTTGAATAATTGTAATCTGCGATTGTCGGTTTGACGGTGAACTGGTCGACAAACTCATAGTTCCAACCGCTCGTCTTCTGCTCCTGCCAGAACCACATCAACGACGCGTCAAAGTTTTCGGTCGGCGCCCAGCGCACAGAAATGCGCGCGCCGTCACTGTAGTTGCCGCCGCGGTCGGTAGTGCCAAGGTAGGCGTTCGTCATGTAGCCCGGATCCTCACGTTTAAATCCGGAAATCCGGATAGCAAGGTGGTCCGGGTCCACCACCATATTGACAGCACCCGACATGCCATATCCGGAGCCACCATCCTGTGCATGCATCCCCTGAAGTCGAACCTGGCCACCATCAGTTTGCAGGTCCGGCTGTTTCATTACGGTCTTGATGAGGCCCCCGAGGGTGCTTGCACCATAGAGCGTCGCCTGCGGGCCCTTCAGCACTTCAATGTGGTCGACATCAGCGAGATCCACGTCAGGAGACGCGAAATTCTGGAACGCAACAGAGCTGTTAGCGCTAAACGGGGTGTCGTCGACGTAGTATCCAACGGTGCCCGTCAGCTGGCCGCTTCCCGTGTTAAGTCCCCGCATGATCATCAAGCCGTGCCCGACGGAGCCACCACTGTTGAGCTCGAGCCCCGGGACTAGGGTCATGTAGTCAGTAAAGTTGGTTGCGCCCTCATTTATCAGGGTCTCCGATGACAAGACTGTCAGCGAGCTAGGCACCTCCATGGTCGTCTCGGGGCGCTTTTGCGCGGTAACGACGACTTCCTGAAGACCTTGAGCTGCGGAGTCGTCCGCGCTCGCCATCGGCACGTGCGCTCCGACCACCACGGCAATCGCAGCCGCGAGGTTCACCGTCGCAGCGCGCGCACATGCCCGTACCCCGGAACCGAAGACGTCGGTCAACTGGCGGTCTCCCAGATACTTCATGCATCCCCCCTGCTGATAAGCCGGCGACCAAAAAGATCTCATTAACGGACCCCGTATCCTGTATACAAAATGGGGAGATACTTGTCAATGTAGGCAGCGGTCTGTCGGTCCATCGACGGCGGCGAAATTCTGGTCATCTACCCCAAATTCCTCGCGCACCCTTCTTGCATGCGCGGCGCCGCATCCAGCCATTCCGCGAACAAGCTGCCGTCCACCAGGTGGGCTGGCTATCGGGCGGTTGATGGCAGACGTGCCCGAACGTGTCCAGCTACTGTCGACCGCGTGCGGTCATCGTCAGCGGCGGAGGGCTCGGTAGCACGTTGCCATGGGGACGCTGGCCAGGCCCATGAGCGCTCCATTCATTATCAGCTGCCCCTGTCGCTCCTTAGCCAACGAAGCCGCTGCAGCCTTCTCGGCTTTGTCATTAACGATCTCAATCGGCGGCCCCATCCCGTTGTCTTCGGAACCTGCGCATCTCGCGTGACTAATGAATTTCTATGATGTAATTCCCAAATCGAGTCATGCGGACTGTTGAACCCGGCTCGATCACCACGGTCGTCAACGAATCGTCAATCAATAGCGGCCCATCGATCCGCTCTCCGATCGGAAGCGACAGCGGGCCGTATACGGGCACATCAAGCGCCTCTTTGAGACCCTTGAAGTACACTTTGCGAGTCCCCGTCGGAGGACTGACTTTTGCCGTCTTGCTGATATCCGGAAGCTCTATATCCGCGATCCTTCCGTGCGCCTTAACGTTCCATTCGGTGAACTCAACGACGTCGCCCTCTGAAGCTGTCGCGTACAGTGCTGCGTGCAGCTTGTGAAATCTCTGGCAGAGCCGCCCGACTGCATCGCCAGTTTGGATATCCGTCTCGTCGAACGAAAGCGTCAGCTGCCAGACCTGGCGTGCATACCGGGCCTCGCAACTGAAATCGAGTCGCTGACTCCCGTCGGGGACGGACATGTTCTCGAGAAACTGGCGGCCATCGTTGCTCAGCTCGGCGATAATGCTGCGCACGGCGACAAGATTGAAGTTCACAGACGATGTCACAAAGCTCCGCGCAAACCCGAAGCTGATTTCACCCGCCAAGATTCCGTACGCGGAAAGCACGCCGGCCATCTTCGGAATGATCACCGTCCGGAGTTCCAGTTCTCTGGCGATCGCGACCGCGTGAGCACCCGCCGCAGATCCGCCCGCCACAAGCACGTACTCGCGAGGATCGATCCCGCGCCGAACCGTAATGTCCGCAATGGCCGCAACCATGTTTTGCTCGCACGCATGAATGACGAGCGCCGCAGCGGCCTCCGCACTTAATCCCAACGGCTTGCCTACGTCCCTACTTATCGCCTCTTCGGCCAACTGACGCGACAGCACCATCCCGCCGCCTGCGGAGAAACGGTCGCTCAGAACACCGCTCGAGAGATTTGCATCCGTAACAGTGGGGCGCACGCCGCCGCGCTGGTAGCAGGCAGGGCCGGGCCGCGAGCCTGCACTCTCCGGTCCAACGTGGAGGAATCCGCCCTTGTCAACACTCGCCAGACTACCGCCACCGGCCCCGATCGCATGAATCTCAACCGACGGGACGCAGAACATATTCGACCCGATCCGACCCTCTCGATGCATGGGCAGTTTATCGCCCGTCACGATGCTGACATCGAAACTGGTGCCGCCCATATCGACCGTCAATACATTGCCGTCGTTGAAGCCCTCCATATGCGCAAAATGCCGGCCCGATTCCGGTGCGGCAGACGGTCCGGAGTAACAAAGAAAGACCGGCCGCTTGATTACGTCTGCGGCCGAAGCCTTACCGCCGGTGGAAACGATGTAGCTCAACCTACCGCTGAATCCGTACTTACCCAGCAGCTCATCCATCAAACGAACGTTGTGCGCTACGAGGGGCTTTAGTGATGCGTCGATAGCTGCCGTGATGGTGCGGCGGTACTCGCGGACGCATGGATTCACCTCATGGCCAAGACTGATTGCGACGTTCGGCATCTCCGTGCGCACGATTTCCGCGACGCGCTGCTCGTGCTCGGGGTTCGCAATCGACCAAATCAAAGACACGGCAACGGCCTCGACGTTCTCAGAGCGTAGCTTCGAGATTGCGGCGTGGACAGTCGCCTCGTCGAGCGGTCGGAGTACGCGTCCCTCCGCCGTCATTCGCTCATCGATCTCCATTGTGAGCGAACGCGGGATGAAGGGCCTCGGATAGACGGCTTTCATGTCGTACGTGTCTGGTTTCCCCTCCTCCCGGATCAGCAGCGTGTCGCGGAATCCGCGCGTGACAATGAGGCCTGTGCGTGCTTCCTTGCCCTCAAGCAGCGCGTTGGTCGCCGCCGTCGTTCCGAAATCGATCCGCTGAGTGCGCTTTATGATGGTTTCGAGACTCACGCCCCGTTCACTCGCGATGAGCTTCAGGCCATTGAAGAAGCCTTCGATGATGTTCGGTCGAGTTGATGGCGTCTTGTAGCCTGTGACGGATCCGTCTTCATGCGCGACCACGAGATCCGTGAATGTTCCACCGACGTCGACGGCAATGTGCATTGGCGGCTGCCTGTCTCAGTTCT
>Ga0335080_10005606_pt1 | contig 12938 bp, 7 predicted proteins | sample Lox_Sample_34_FD_206720 | JGI IMG/M metagenome (GOLD analysis project Ga0335080, IMG submission 206720) | Soil microbial communities from Loxahatchee National Wildlife Refuge, Florida, United States - Lox_Sample_3.4 | ecosystem: Environmental > Terrestrial > Soil > Wetlands | place: USA: Florida... | reverse complement strand
GCGCAGTAGGCGCGCCACTCTCCTTGTTCAGAGGAGCACCACGGAAGCAGGTACACGTCCTTGCTCACACGCTCCGCAATTGTCTCGCGCGCACGCCGCATGCTCCGATCACACACGCTATGGCGATTGTTACAACAACCACCGCGTACGCCATTTCGTGCGCTCCATTCGCAGCACCGGTATAGTCCAACCCTGGCGTGTGATTGATCGCCCCGACATACCACGCGAGCGTCAACGCCCCCTCAAACGGCTTGCTCGTCCCGCTCATCACTCCGAGGAATAGCGCCGCCGACGGCAACACCATCGCGCCAGCCAGCCACCCCACCATTCCCGCAGCATCTCCCGCCAACGCCAAACGCACCGCCGCTCCTGCCCCAACCAAACTCGAAACGGCCACGCCCGCCGCCCAGCACGCCAGCAATTGCCGAGGCAAAATGTTCGCGCACGAAAATAGCAACCCTCGCGTTTCGAACCGCGTCTCGCGTGCGCCCATCCCGGACCAAACGAACACGCACCACATCCACGCGCTAGCCACCAGCGGTCCTCGCGACGCGGCCAACGGAGCCACAAACTCCGCGATCAACAATCCCGCCGCTACCGCATACCACCACCAGCGCAAGCCGAACAGCATCAGCCGCAGTTCCGCCCCAAATAGTCTTCCGAACGCATGCACCCGCGCAGGCATCACTAATGGAGTCAGGTGAACCGGCTCCGCCACGTTTGCGGCAACATTTACCCGCTGCGCCGCCATTCCCATCGCTGCGGCTTTCTTTCCCTTGCGCGCGCCGGCCAACTTCGCCGTATCGAACCGGTCGAACACAACTGCCGCCAGCACCGCGATCCCGCACGCCACGCCAAACCACAGCAGCCGCACCGCCACCAGTTCCACAGTCCAGGGAATTCCCGCAAATCGCCAACCCGAGATCACCTGCATGTGCTGTCCCACGTCAATCTGAAACGACATCCCTCCCCGATACCCGGGCACATACTGTTTCGCTTGCGCGCCCAGCGTGTTCATGACCGCGATCAGCCCCATCGGGTCCAGCCACGCGCGCCCGCTCCAGATGGGCGCCGCCAGCGTGAAGTTCCACACAAAAAACCACGTCACATTTCCCAGGCCGCCGCGCAGCCACGGCACCATCTCGAAAAATAGCGCCACCACGGCCGTCAGCGCCACGGTCGGCAGCGCAATCAGCAAAAAGGGTGAAAGCAGCGCCCACAAATTCAGTCGCGAATCTTCCCCGACGATGAATTGCATCACCATCGCGGCCACGGCCAGTACGCCCACCATGGTCGACAGCACAGCAAAATTGCTCAGAAATTTTCCGAACGCGTACGCGATCTTCGAGAGCGGTGTCGCTGCCAGAATCTGTCCCACGCCGGTCGCGCGATCCCGCTCCACAGAATTTTTCACGACGTAAAATCCCACCAGCGACACGAAACACGTAATCGTGAGCGCCACCAGCGTGCCGATCCACCCGGACGTATACACCCCGCGATATTCGTCGAATTGAATAAAAACTTTTCCCGTGGCCGTGGCGTAACCGAGAAATACCGCGAAGAGCAGCGCAAGGAAGAAGCTGTAGCGCCGCGTGCGCTCCAGAAAATCGGCCCGCGCAATCGCCACTAGAGTCCGCGCGACGCCGTTCACACCTTGCCGAGAACTCTCGATTCCGTCATTCCGAGCGAAGCGTGGAATCCCTCTTTCTTTCTCGGCCGTGCCACCCTCCGCATCACTCGATGCGTTCACGCCGCCACTCCTGAAGGCACACCGCTTCGCTGTGATGCCAGCACCGCCAGGTAAGCATCCTCCAAAGACGGCTCCAGCGCCCGCGCCACACCACTCGGCGCCGCGTCCGCCACCACTCTCGCGTGCACGCCATCGGACCGGTGCGCCGTACTGCTGATCAGGTATTTCGCCCGCAGCGTCGCCAGTTCTCCACTTGGCACCACCACTTCCCAAATCTTCCCATTCACGCGCTCCAGCAATTCCTCCGGCGCGCCGTGTGCGAGCAATTCGCCCCGCGCCAGAATTGCGATCTCTGTCGCCACTGCCTCCACATCCGAAACGATGTGCGTCGACAGAATCACGATCCGCTCGCCGGACAGCTCCGAGAGCAGATTGCGAAACCGCACACGCTCTTCCGGATCGAGCCCCGCCGTCGGCTCATCCACTATCAGCAACTTCGGATCGTTCAGCAGCGCCTGCGCAATCCCAACGCGCTGCCGCATTCCGCCCGAATAGCCGCCCAGGGGACGCTTCGCCACATCCGCAAGATTCACCAGCGCCAGCAACTCCGAAATCCGTCGCTTCGCTGCTTCTGCAGGAATTCCCTTCACTGCCGCCAGATAATCCAGAAATTCAATCGCACTTAAATTCGGATACACGCCAAAGTCTTGCGGCAGATATCCCAGCACGCTGCGCAACGCATCGGGATTCTTGGCTACATCCGCATCATTCCAGATAACTCGCCCCGACGATGGCCGCGTGATGGTCGCCAGTATCCGCATCAGCGTCGACTTCCCCGCCCCATTCGGCCCCAGCAGTCCCAGCACGCCCGGACGCAGGGATAGGTTCACTCCGCGAAGAGCGCGCACGCTGCCCCGATACGTCTTGCTCAACCCCTCGACCGTCAGCCGCATTCCGCCTCCAACGCACAACTCACAATTGTTTTTGTAGAGAACGCCTTACGCGTCCATGGTCGTGTCTGGCACACCGCTCGCACTGCTCAAGAATACGAGGGTCTTCCTCCAAAAGTTTCCCAGTTGGCACACACGTTTTTCAGGGGCGTCGTTTTTCCGAAGCCGATACAATCCCGCCCGCCAGCAACATGTCTGGCCGGCCACAACCCGTCGGGAAACCTGGAAGCTATTGCACAGAGATTCGAGTTCCTAGAGTGGCTGCCACAGCTCAATCTTGTTTCCGTCGGGATCGTAAATCCACGCGAAGCGGCCGTAGCTCTCGTCCTGGCGCTTCGGGTCGATGCGCACGCCGTCTTTTGCCAGCCGCTCGAGCAGGGCATCCATGTCGTCGACAATGTAGTTCACCATGAACGAGGCTTGGCCAGGTTCGAAATATTTGGTATTGCCGGGGAAAATGCTCCACACCGTCATCTGCTCGCTTTCCGGATTGTCTCTTTCCCGCCACGGCAGCATGACGCCCTGCCCGCTATCCGCAAGTCCGAGATGCTTTGCGTACCACTCCTTCATCTGTTGCTGATTCGCAGACTTGAAGAAGATACCGCCGATGCCGAGGATCCGGCCTTTCTCGCTCATGGTTGCTGTCCTTTCGGGGGATTCGCAGGGACAATGCTCTTCGACTCTAACCCAGAAGCTCGTCCTTTTCTGCTCGCAAGCATCTCGGGCCGCCAGGTCCGTGCGCGCCCTAGTATCCCGTAGTACGCGAATTTACGCGAATAAATGTAAGTTGACATTCCGTTAAATCTAAATTTTCAAGTGTGATGCTGACGAACTCCTCCGGCCAGGCATACCGTGTGGTGAGATTACCGGGATTGTAAGTTGACCCGCAAATATCTCCAGTTCCCTGTCGCAAGAATCTACTAGTCAGAAGCCAGCAGGGTCTTGTCGTAGTTGATCATTCGTTTGCGATCCCCGCGGTAATTCGGATGTAGAGGCACACGAGCGTGAACAGTCGTGCCGCAGTTCGGCCTCGAATCGATTGACAGTTGTCCGTCCACCAGTTTTAGCCGCTCAGTCATACTTATTAGACCCAGCCCATGCGAGTTGATGGTTGAGTCGATATCGAAACCTACTCCCCAATCTTGTACGCTCAGGTGGATTTCGTTTGGGTTGCTCTCCAGCTTGACTTCAAATTGGCGCGTCCCGCTGTATTTAAGGGCATTTTGAAGGGCTTCCTGCAACACCCGGAACAGACAGAGCGAAATCTCGGGTGGAAATGTTCTTGGAATGCCGTCTGAGTGGAACCCGACTTCGACATTATGTTGCTTGGAATACTCCTTACAGAAACCGGCCGCGGCAGCCGCAAGTCCCAAATATTCCAGTTTCGAAGAGTGCAACCTGTGTGAAAATGCTTGAACATCCTTCCCAAGCTCGTGAACGTCTTGACGAACCTCGTCAACGGCTTGCCTTATCGCGCCGCCCGAATCGGGCACTTCTTTGTTGACGCTCGACAATTTCACCGCTATTAGCGCCAGCCGCTGATTAATATCGTCGTGCAACTCTCTGGCAATTCTGGTCCGTTCTTGTTCCTGCGCCTCTATCAATCGGCGACTAACGCTTGAAAGAACTTCTTCTGCATTTCTGCGATCCGTCACGTCGATGCATGAACCGATATATCCGGCAAAAGAACCGTCCGCATTAAAGCGCGGCACTCCAAGGTCGAGGATCCAACGGTATTCTCCGTCATTCCGCCTCAGCCGATATTCCATGCGAAAAGATTCGCGCTTGTTGAATGCTCTCGTGTAGGTTTCCAGCCACCGATGGAGGTCGTCTTGATGGACGCCATCGGTCCAACCATTCCCCGATTGTGACTCGAAAGACTTCCCGGTAAAATCGAGCCAAGGTTGGTTGAAGTAGTTGTATAACTTATCCGTTTCAGACATCCAGATCATTACTGGTGTTGCGTTTGCCACCAGACGAAATCGCTTCTCGCTTTCACGCAGCTTTGCTTCCGATTGTTTCCGCTTGGCCCGCTGCCATAACAATAAGAGTATGGCCAGCGTCTGCATCGCCAGGACGGATGCTCCTGCCAGCACATATCGTTTATATAACTGCCAGAAATTCGGGGATCTGTTGAGTACAATGCTACCCGCAGGCAAGTCGCTCTCGTTGATTCCCCACCGCTGCAGGGCCTGCCAGTCAAACATGTAAGCATCCGCGCTGGTGACAATTGGGATATCCTGCGTTTTCTCTCCGTTAAGAATCTTCACCGCCATTTCGGCTGCGACGCGACCATCGTCTGACCAATTCACCAAGTCGCCCCCCACCGTTCCTCCCCTAAGATCGACATCGTCCATGACAAATATCGGTGCGTTCGCGGCACTCGCTACCAGAGGTACCGACTGGGCTGAATCGATAAAGCGTTGCCCATCCGCGTCCTTCGTCATTGCCGTGTGGTAGATGATCGTATCCGGCGGTATATGTTTGACCCGCTCAAGCAGGTCAGACATGCTTAGGGTCGTCAGATACGTAAACTGGAGCCTGGAGCCAAAATTCTGAAAACCCGCTCTGGCAATGTCTTCGAAGGCCTCGTCAAATGTGCCCACGCCTCCTGTAACTATCACCCGTTTTGTATTGGGCAACATGTGCAACGCGGCAGAGAGAGTTCCCTCCGGGTGCAACTTACCCAAAACTCCGGTAAATCGCCCATCGCGTCGTAGCTCTTCGGGGACATTTCCGAGAATTGCACAGAATATGATGGGAGTATCCCGGAAAGATCGTTCGTGCGATTCAGCGATAAATTTTAGGGATGCCGATCCAACAGCGATGATTACGTCGGGTTTTCGGTCTGAATATTTTTGAATGAAGTCTTTCCGAAAGCGTTGTTGAGAAGTTTCATCTGGGAACAGCGTGACTTCCAGGCTCTCATGATAAAGCTCGATTTGATACGGCGACTTTTGTAGACCACTAAAAATAGCTTGATCGACCTCGGCGAAGCCCGGTGAGGAGATGACACCTAGATCGTTGAGAATGACCACGCGGCGGATTTGTTTAACCTGGGCCGCGACAGGAATCTCTGACAAGAGAAGCATCACAAACACAAAACAAGCGCCAGGCAAAGATCGGGGTGAGTAGACTCTTTTCATAGGCTTACCGAGCTAGCTGCTCTTGCTTGATCAAATGGAGTCATTATGAGCGTTCGCCATCGACTGCAGAAATCGCGCTCAAGCCGACCTGATGGCTCGCCGGAAGTCAGAAGCTGCCTGACCAGACGGTCGAAGCTACACTTCTGGGAGTTTATCTGCGGGAGTCCGGAATCCTAAGGCTTTTCTTTGGGCGTTGATTCGAGGCAGCGAGACCTGGTCGAGCTGCGTTTCAGAAGGAGGTATCAGCACCAGGATTGACTGGAAATTGCCGCACACCAAGCCCTACTTCCTTCCCACAAAACGCAGCCGCGCGGTGATGGCTCTTCCCTGCCCGCCCGAAAACGTCAAGTACCCCGGCGTCGCTCCCTCCGCATCCACATTGTTCACCACCACGTCCGGATTCTGCCGGTTCAATGCGTTGACCGCCGAAACACGGATCGCAAAAATGTACTCCTTGAACCGGAACGGCTTTTCCAGCGACACCGTCAGGCTGCTGTAGTACGGAAATCTCTGCGACGCCGGCGCTCCCACAAGAAATTGCTGCTGATCGACAACATTGAACGGATAGCCGCTTCGATACTCATAAAAGTACGCAAACAATAGTCCCCAGATATTCGTCGGGATGCTTCCCCACGACACAAACCGATTTGGCGCATCCCACAGCAGATCTCCGGGCTGCTGCGCCGCAAAATACAGCTGCCCGAAGTACGGATCGATGGCCTGATCGGTGCTCGCCTTCGATCGCGTGTACGCGCCAAACAGCAGCGCCCCATTTTCGAAAGTGTGCTTCGCGCTCACGGTCAGCGAGCGATACTTGTCCCTCCGTTGCGTCTCCAGCAAAAAATTCGACCCAATCTGCCCCGGCGTGGCGGTCCTGAACACCAGCCCGTGGTGCTCGTCGCGTGCCAGGAGATCGAGCGTAACCAGCGTGCTTGCGCCGATTTTTTGCTCATAACTCGCATTGGCGACCTGAAAATACGGCATCTTCCAATTTTCGCCGAGCACGAACTGGCTCGTGGCCGGACCGCTGGTCGTCAGCAGGTTTCCGTTTACGTCGTAGCTATACGTCGCATCCACTTCTTTCTGGTCCGACGTCAGCCCGATCACCGACAGGTTCAGCGGAATCGAATACATTCCCCAGCCAATCGAAAATTTCGAGCGATTTTCCGCGAACGGAATCCAGTTCAGCGTGACGCGCGGCTGCGGCAACGCTTTCTCGACGTAGCGGTCCAGATCCAGCCGCAATCCAGACTGCAAGAACCAGTGTCTGTTGATTTGCCAGCCGTCTTGCACGAACATTCCCGCAAGAGTATCCGAGACGCTGTACTGCCCCGAACCCGTAAATTGCGATAGGCGGAGCAAGGTTGTGCCATCCTGCGCCACCGCGTGGATGTCGCTGCGCTCGGCGTTTTGGTTCATGTCCACGCTGGACAAATTCGCCCCAATAGAAATCGTGTGCGTTCCATGCCAGTTCAGATTCGCGCGGCTCACCGACGCGAATCCCTGATACCGGTGCCCGGTGGTGCGCAATCGCTCGAACCAGTTTCCCGCCGCTCCGTTCACCAGTTGGACATACGGTTCGGTTCCTTGCGGGCTGGTCCGGTAATAGCTTTCGTCCGCGGAAATTCCCAGCTGAAACAGCGTCTTCTGCCACCAAAGCTGGTCCAGAAACGATCCGAACAGGCGGTGAGAGTTGGTGTCCACCGTAGCCGATTGCGGCCTGTACGCGTTCAGCCCGATGTTCTCGCCATAATCCTGGTTGTACAGAAACTCGCCATGGATACTATGATTCGGGGCCACCAGCCACAGCAATCGCGTCAAGGAGTCGCCTGCGTAATTCTTTTGCTCGTCCGGTTGTCCCGGGGCCAGTCCGTTGATGATTCCCAGCGTGTATTGCAAACTCAGGGATTCGCTGAACCACAGCTTGCCTTTTTCGATTGGCCCCGACAGCGAGAATCGCGGGTAGAAACTGCCCAGTTGCACGCCCTTCTGTAAATTGACGCTGGGGATGAAATCGACCGTCCCGAACCGCCACTGATCGTCGCCGTCCGGCGTGTCGAAGCTCATCACCGCCGCTCCCGGATGCGCATACTCGGCTCCTATCCGGCCGGTTTGGACTTCCGCTCTGCGCACCGCCTCCACGCTCAACCGCGCGTCCAGTTGGCCGCTCACCGGATCGCCGATATCGAATCCATCCAGCAGGTATTGCGTCTGTGTAGTCCTCGCTCCCACCACATGAAGAAAATTCAGATTGTCATGCACCACCTGCGGCATGATCACCAGGCTCTGCTGTAAGGTATGCGAGCTCGGCACCGGTACGTCGCGGATCTCCCGCGCGCTCAGGTCCTGCGTCTGCGACGCCTGTGCGGGATCGATCCGCTCCGACGTGACGCTGACGTCCACCTTTTCCCGGACCTCTTCCTCGCGATTCAGCGTGAACGTGAATTCCGAAGCCGCCGCCGACACCTGGATCTTCTGCCCGGCCAACACGAAGTAGCCCTTTTTCTCCACCTGAGCCGTTGCCTCTCCAACCGGAAATTGCGCGATCGAGAAGAAGCCCGCGTCGTCACTCACCACCGAAAAAGACTGCCCACCCTCGACCTCAAGCTTTACTTGAGCTCCTCCTATGGGCAGCCCGTTCTCGTCCACTACCCGCCCCTTCAGCACCACGGGCGGGTCCGCCGCCATCACGCAACAGCCAATAAACAGAAGTAGGGGCACGACGAATCGTGCCCCTGGTATAAACCTGTTTAGTTGTCGAAGTCCCTTTGCCGTATCTCCCCCACGAGGCGGAAATTGACTTCAAGTATTACTTGAACTTTGGAGCGCGAGAGCTCCTGCTCTCGTTTTCACGCCCAATCGTACCTCAGCAAGGAAGGCTCCACGGGAGCTCTGCTCCCGCGATCTCGAACACTAAAGACTGCCGCCGTTTTGTTGGGGCGCTGCATTGCTGCGCCCCATCTCCGCACGACCTCAACTCGTTCGAGCCTGCCAAGATGGGGTCCAGCGTCCTGGACCCCCAACACGAGGCGCTGCTTCGCTACTTCTTTTTACCCTTCTTCGCAGCCTTCTTCTCTTCGACGACCGCTTGCGCTGCCGCCAATCGAGAGATTGGCACGCGGAATGGTGACGCGCTCACGTAGTCCATGCCGACCTGGTGGCAGAACTTGACGCTGTCCGCATCGCCGCCGTGTTCGCCGCAGATGCCAACCTTCAGCTTTGGACGCGTCGACCGGCCTCTTTCGATGCCCCACTTCATCAACATTCCCACGCCCTTGGTGTCCAGCGTCTGGAACGGATCGCCGTGGAATACCCCAGCCTTCTTCTCGTCGACATAGTCCGGCAGGAAGCGCCCCGCGTCGTCGCGCGACAGGCCCATGGTCGTTTGGGTGAGGTCGTTGGTGCCGAAGCTGAAGAACTCCGCCACTTCGGCGATCTCATTCGCCAGCAACGCCGCGCGCGGCAACTCGATCATCGTCCCGACCAGGTACGGCAGCTTCACGCCAGCCTTCTTGATCAGGTCGTCGGCCACTCGCCGCGTAGCATCCACCAGGATTCCCAGCTCTTTCTTGTCGAGAGTCAGCGGAATCATGATCTCAGGTAATACTTTAACTTTGCTCTTGTGGCATTCGATCGCCGCTTCGATGATCGCCCGCACCTGCATCTCGAGGATTTCAGGATAGGTGATCGACAACCGGCAGCCGCGATGACCCAGCATGGGATTCGCCTCGTGCAACTGCTCCACGCGGCGCGCCACGGTCTCCACCGGAATGCCCAGTTCCTTGGCCAGTTCCGCCTGCTTGGCATGGTCGTGCGGTACAAACTCATGTAGTGGTGGGTCAATTAACCGAATAGTTACAGGAAAGCCGTCCATCGCCCTGAAGATCCCGATGAAATCGCGCCGCTGGAACGGCAGCAACTTATCGAGCGCCTTCACTCGTGCATCTTTATCCTCTGCGACGATCATCTCCTGGATGGCGCGTTGCCTCTCGGCGCTCTTCTCCGGAAACTCAAAGTCCGTGAAGAACATGTGCTCGGTGCGGCACAACCCAATTCCCTCCGCGCCGAACTCGATGGCCTTGCGCGCATCTTGCGGCGTGTCCGCATTGGTGCGCACACGCATCCGCCGGATGTCGTCGGCCCACTTCATCACCGTCTGATACGCTTTCGGAAGTTCGGGCGTAACCAGCGGCAACTGGTCGGTGTACACCGTGCCTTCGCTGCCATCCAGCGTCAGCCATTCGCCTTCCTTCACGGTCTTGCCGGTCTTGCCATCCTTCATCGACTTGCTCTTGTAGTCGATCGCCAGCGTCTCCGCGCCAACGATGCAGCACTTGCCCCAACCGCGCGCCACCACCGCTGCGTGCGAAGTCTTTCCGCCCGTTGCGGTCAGGATGCCTTGCGCCACGGCCATGCCACCTACATCTTCCGGGCTGGTTTCACGACGGACCAGGATGACCTTTTCGCCGTTCTTGGCCCACTCTTCCGCTTCCGCCGCGCTGAACACCACTTTGCCCGCGGCCGCGCCTGGCACCGCGTCAATACCGTGGGTCAGAATTTTCTCGGCCAACTTCTTCTTATCGAACTTCGCGTCGATCACTGGGTAGAAGAGCCGCTCGATATCTTCCGGCTTGATGCGCAGCACGGCCTCTTCCTTGGTGATCAGCTTCTCGTTGGCCATGTCCAGAGCGATCTTGAAGGTTGCCGACGGTGTACGCTTGCCGGTACGCGTCTGCAGCATGTAGAGCGTGCCTTCTTCGATGGTGAACTCCATGTCCTGCATGTCTTTGTAGTGGTTCTCCAGCTTAACGCGCACCTTCTCGAGCTGCGCATAAGCCTTCGGCATGATCTTCTTCAGTTCCGTCAGGTGAACGGGCGTGCGAATGCCCGCCACCACGTCTTCGCCCTGCGCATTGGTCAGATAGTCGCCGTAGAACACCTTCTCACCCGTGCTTGGGTCGCGCGTGAAGCAAACGCCGGTGCCGGAATTGTCGCCCGTGTTGCCGAACACCATCTGCACCACGTTCACCGCGGTCCCGAGCAGACCGGTAATCTTCTCCACGCGGCGGTAGGTCACCGCTTTCTCCGCCATCCACGAGCCGAACACCGCACCAATCGCGCCCCACAACTGCTCCATCGGATCGTCCGGGAAATCCTTGCCGGCCTTCTCCTTGAAGTACTCCTTGTACTCGGCCACCAGTTCCTTCCAACCGCTCGCCGGAACGTCGGTGTCCAACTTCACGCCGACCCGCTCCTTCATGCCGCGCAAACGGTGCTCGAGATCTTCCTTCGAAAGACCCATCACCACCGTGGAATACATCTGCACAAAGCGGCGATACGCGTCATACGCAAAGCGCTCATTCTTGGTGACACTGGCAAGTCCGGCCACGGACTTATCGTTCAAGCCCAGGTTCAGAATGGTTTCCATCATTCCGGGCATCGATCGCGCCGAGCCAGACCGCACGCTGACCAGTAGCGGATTCTTCGGGTCCCCCAGTTTCTTTTTCGTGACTTTCTCCAGCTTGGCCACGTTGTCTTTCAACTGCTTCGCCAGGTCGGAGGGATATTTCTTGCCGTTCTTGTAAAAATAGTCACAGGTTTCCGTGGTGATCGTGAACCCGGCGGGCACCGGCAGTCCGATCTTGGTCATCTCCGCCAGGCCCGCGCCCTTCCCGCCTAGCAGATCGCGCCATTCCCCGTCACCTTCTGCTTTTCCCGCACCGAAGAAATAGACCCACTTAGTCACTTTGCGCCTCTCTTGTTTTTGCACCGTTCCACTCGCGCCGCGATTCCCGCACTCAGTTGGGTTTGGAGTGCGCTCTTCCCCGGCACGCCGGCAGTTCCCGGAGGATTCCGCCGCTAAATTTTTCCCGCCGCGCTGTCATAGCGGCCGGCAAAGAACTTCAAGTAATACTTGAGATGTCGGCGCGCCGACATTTTCGGCACTGGCGACACGCTCTCCGCCAAAATTCAAAGTTAACGCTTTACTTGAAGTTCGAAATCCCATACCTCGAGCATTACCTTAAGTCACTCTTCAGCCAGCTCGGACAGCTTCAAGTATTACTTTAAATGTCGGCGCGCCGACATTCCTCGATCGGCCGACGGATCCCCGTTCCCTCTACTCAACCCACTCACCCAAATCTGTCATTCCGAGTGTAGCGAGGGCTCCCTCTTGCCTTCCGAACCCAAGAGAGATTCCTCGCTTCGAAGACTCCGCTCGCAATGACGGCTAGGCGATGGCGGCGGGCCCAAGCTCAAGTCATGCCACGTCGGATTCCGCTCCTCAATCAGCCTGACCTTCTTGCTTCGCCTCCAGCCCTTAATTTCCTTCTCCCTAACGATCGCTGCGCCCGCTTCCGAATGCGGCTCGTACCAAACCAACTTCGTCACGTTGTACTGACTCGTGAAACCCAGGACCAGCTTTTCTTTGTGTTGGCCCACGCGGACCGCCAAATTATTCGTTACACCCACGTATAGCACGCCAGACTCACTGGCCATGATGTAGGAATAAAATGATCCGTCTCGCGCCATCTACGTCCCTATTCCTAAAAACCAAACCCGTCATTCCGAACGGAGTCTGCGAAGTGAGGAATCTCTCTTCGATTGATCCGCTTACCGGCTACTTCTCCTCGCCCGCCAACTCCGAAAAGTCCGCAATCGTCGTGAACTCTCGGAGCAACTCCGCCAGCAGCGCCAAGCGATTCTTGCGCACTGCCTCGTCCTCCGCCATCACCATCACATCCACGAAGAATTGGTCCACGACCTTGCGCAGCCCGGCGATCTCCTCGAGCGCTTCGAGGTATCTTCCAGCCCGCTTGTCTTCGCTGACCTTCCCCGCCGCCTTGCGCACGGCGGCATACAGCTCCCGCTCCGCATCTTTCTCGAAGAGGTCCTTGTACACGTGCTTCAGTTCGTCCGCCGGCGCGTCTGCCTTTTCCAGGATCTTGCGAATCCGCTTGAACGACACCGCAAGCGGTTCGAAGTTCTTGGACTTGCGGATGGACTTCAGTGCCCGCAGCCGTTTTTCCACATCCACCAGGTCATCCGACCCGGCGCGGAGCACCGCGTTCACCTCGTCGTAGGCATAGCCCGACTTCTCGCGGAACACGAAGCGTGCGCGCTCCAGCAAGAATTCTAATATCTGTGCCTCCT
>Ga0335080_10005605_pt1 | contig 12938 bp, 9 predicted proteins | sample Lox_Sample_34_FD_206720 | JGI IMG/M metagenome (GOLD analysis project Ga0335080, IMG submission 206720) | Soil microbial communities from Loxahatchee National Wildlife Refuge, Florida, United States - Lox_Sample_3.4 | ecosystem: Environmental > Terrestrial > Soil > Wetlands | place: USA: Florida... | reverse complement strand
GTTCGCAGCCAGGCGCCGCCGCGCGCATCCGGCGCCCCGGCAGGCACGGCCCAGTGCGCGGCCAGGGCGCGGAAGTGGTCGATGCGCAGCAGATCGAGGCGTGCCAGCTGAGCGCGCACCCGCGCCAGCCACCAGGCGAAGTCGGTCTGCTGCAGCGCCTGCCAGTCGTACACCGGGTTGCCCCACAGCTGCCCGAGCTCGGAGAAATAATCCGGCGGCACTCCGCCGACCGCTGCCGGCTCGCCCGTCGGAGTCAGCCGGAACAGCTCGCGGTGCGTCCAGGTCTCGGCCGAGGACGGTCCGACATAGAACGGCAGGTCGCCGAACAGCCGCACGCCGCGCGAACGGGCGTGCTCGATGAGTCGGTTCCACTGGACGTAGAACGCATACTGCTCGCGCTCGATGCGCTCCACCTCTGCCGCCAGCTCGCCGCGCGCCTGCGCGAGTGCATTCGCCTCCCGATCGCGCAGCGCTGGCGGCCAGTGCCAGAAGGGCGCACCGCCGTGTGCGCTGGCGAGCGCCTCGAACAGCGCGTAATCGGCGAGCCAGGGGCCCGAGACGGCCTGGAACTCTGCGCCCATCGGGCCGCGCGGGTCCGGCAGCTCCGCCGGGTCAAGGAATGCCGGGTTACCGGCGCTGTCCGATCGTACCCAGTAGGGGGAGAGATCGGCCCCGACGGGACCGACCGGCAGGATCTGCCACACGGAGAATCCCGCCTGCGCCAGCCAGTCGATGAACGCGCGGCCGCCGCGTCCGAGCGCCGCGTCGAGTGCTGACATCGGCAGCAGCACCCCCGCGCGGCGGCGGTCGAATACGGGCAGTCTCATGCCGCTCATGCGGGCGCTGGCGCGGGAGCGCGTTGCATCAGGCGTTGGCGCGGCGCATGACTCCGCCGTGCTCGGGTGTTCCATGCCCCGCGGCGAGCGCCAGCGTGAGCTCCCCGGGGGGGATGAGGTTCAGCCGCCGGTAGAGTGCCAGCAGCTGACGGCGGTAGAGGCGATCGAACTGGCTGACGGCGTCGGCCGGATTGTAGTCGCCGAGCCACCAGAACCAGTCGGAGCTCTCGCACAGGGCGAGCTGTCGGCCGGCGGCCGCGCGTTGCGCAGCGTCCGTCGTGTGGTGGATCACGCGGTCGTAGGCTTCCTTGGCGTCGCACAGCAGGTCCCAGGCGCGATTCTTCGCCGGATCTCCGATCCAGGTCGCAAGCGTGCCGTGCACCCAGCTGCCGGCGCACAGCCGCGGCAGCGGTGCGGGCTGTACCCCGCGGGCGAGGCACGCCGAGAGTGTGGTGAGCTCGAGCCGCGGATGGCTCGCGAGCTGCGCGTACAGCGCGCGCAGGAAGTAGTAGCCGTTGAAGGGGTAGTGCTCCCAGGCGTTCTCGCCGTCGAGCGCGATCAGCACCGCGTGGTTAGCGTCGCGCTCGTAGTCGTGCGCCATCTGCTCGAGCTCGTTCACGAGGTTCGCCGCCGCGTCGTCGCCGTGCCAGGTCGCGTAGGTGAAGCCGATCAGATCCGACAAGGTGTCATCGCGGAAGAAGCAGCTGATGCCGGTGCCGCCCAGCCGATACGGACGGTTGAAGGCCTGCCGGTCCTGCGCCGCCGCGGCATCGCTCATCGCCAGGCTGGCGCGCAGCACCCCGGCACCGCTCGCAGTCCAGCGGAATCGCCCGGCAGCGAGCAGCTCGAGCGTGCCGGCGCTGATCGCGCCTTCCGCGGGCCAGCAGCCGGCGGGAGGGACACCGAAGGCGCGCGTGAAGATGCGCACCGCTTCCTCGATGTGCCACTGGGCACGGGCGTCGCCGCCGGGGTAGGCGGCATGCTCGGGCAGCGGCATGGTCGGCACGGCGTCCCTGGCTGAGCGGAAGTCGAGCAGCAGCGGGATGATCGGGTGAGCGTATGGCGTCACGGATAGCTCGCACTGGCCGCGCTCGGCGAGCGCCCGGAAACGCGGAATGACCTGCCCTACCAGCTCGCCGATCAGCCCGAGCAGGTCGCGGCGCTGCGCGCTGCTGAAGTCGCGGCCGCGCTCGGTGAGGCGCGCCACCAGCGGATCGGTGCGCCGCACCGTCTCGCCGAGCCAGGCGAGGTGGTACCAGACGGCCAGGTCGAAGATGAACTGATCCGAGGCGTAGGGGATGCGTTCCAGCGTGCCGAGCGTCTCGGCGATGGTCGCGAGCTCGAGGTACGGGCCGAAGCGCTCGATCATCTGTTTGCGCTGCGCCTTCAGGCAGGCACGCAGCAGCTCGAGCCGCGCGGCGGGCTCGGTCGGCACCGGCCCAGGGCCGAGCAGCGCCAGGACCGGATCGGGCAACGCGCTGCCGTTCCTCAGGTGCTCGGCGATGCGGCGCGCGATCTCCTCGAGCTGCTCGATGAGGAGCGGGGAGAAGTTGACCACTGCGCGCGCCTCGCAGTTACCCTCGAGGTGCGCCGCCATGTCGGTGTAGTCCTTGATGGCGTGCAGATACGTCCACGGCAGCGCGTACTGCCCGGTGAGCGCGTCGCGGTACTGCGGCTGATGCATGTGCCACAGCAGGATGACCGGCAGGCGCGGTGCGGCGCTCATCGGCCCTGCGCCGGTGCGTCGCGCAACATGTCGGCGGTGACGAGCACGACCCCTCTCTCGGTGACGTGGAAGCGTCGCACGTCGGCCTCCCGGTCGACGCCGATCTGCGTGCCGTCGGGAATGGTGCACTCCTCGTCGATGATCGCGTTGACGATCATGCAGCCGCGGCCGATCTGGGCGCGCGGCAGGATCACCGAGCGGTGGATGGCGCTGCGCTCCTCGACGCGCACCGCGGAGAACAGCAGCGACTCGCGCACCACCGCACCGGAGATGATGCAGCCGCCGGATACCATGGAGTTGATGGCCGCGCCGCGGCGCCCATCCTCGTCGAGGATGAACTTGGCCGGCGGGTGTTGCAGCTGGTACGTCCAGATGGGCCAGTCCTCGTCATAGATGTTGAGCTCCGGGCGCACGTGCACCAGCTCGAGGTTGGCGTCGTAGAACGCATCGATGGTGCCGACGTCGCGCCAGTAGCTCTGTGCGCGGGTCTTCACGTCCTGGAAGGGGTAGGCGAATACCTGGCGGTTGGCGCCGATCGCATCCGGCAGGATGTTCTTGCCGAAGTCATGCGCCGAAGTGACACTGGCCGCATCCTCCGCCAGCATCGTCTGCAGCAGCCGGGGGTTGAAGACGTAGATGCCCATCGAGGCGAGGATGGTGTCGGGACGGCCCGGCAGCGGATCGGGCGTCGCCGGCTTTTCCGAGAACTTCGTTACCCGGTTCCACTCGGTGGCCGTCAGCACGCCGTAGTGCCGTGACTCGCGGGCCGGAACCTCCACCACCCCGACGGTGACGTCGGCACCCTTCTCCACGTGGTAGGCGATCATCGGGCCGTAGTCCATCTTGTAGATGTGATCACCGGCGAGCACCAGCACGTGCTTGGGCCGGTGCGCGAGGATCAGCTCGATGTTCTGATGCACGGCGTCGGCGGTGCCGCGGTACCAGGCGGGGCCGAGCTGCTGCTGGGCCGGCACCACCTCGACGAACTCGCCGAACTCACCCCGCAGGTAGCTCCAGCCGTGCTGTACGTGCTGGATGAGCGACTGTGCCTTGTACTGGGTGAGTATGGAGATCTGGCGGATACCTGAGTTGACGCAGTTCGACAGCACGAAGTCGATGATGCGGAACTTACCGCCGAAGGGCGTCGCCGGCTTACAGCGGTGCGCGGTCAAGTCACGCAGCCGTTCGCCGCGGCCGCCGGCCATGATGATCGCCAGCGTCCCGCCCGTCAGGCGGCTCACGTAGCGTCCGGAGGAGGCGCGGGCGGGCTGGTGGGACATGATCGGTACTACAACGCAACGCCGGCGGTCTGCGCAACCCGCAGTGCGCCAACCTCACAGCCACTTCATGAGCCCGAGCTCGTACGGATGCGACAGCAGCTCGTGCCAGGGATAGATACGGACCTCGGTGCGAAACTGCCCACACTCCGGGGGCTCGATGTCGAGGGCGAAGATCACCGCGCCATCGGCATCCTGCTCGTCCGTCGCCGTGAACGCGGCGTGCCAGACACCCTCGCGGGCGGTCAGACCGTAAGAGGACAACGGCGGCGGCGAGAGATCCGCCTCGGGCAGCAACCGCCGTGCCACGAACTCGACGCGCGTATCCGCCGGCGTCAGGCTGTTGAGCGCAGCGGCCACCCGCAGCCGCAGCCGCTCGCCGCGCGGCAGATCGCGCGCCACATCGCTGAGCAGCTTAAGGCTCACCTTGGGCCAGGCCGCCCGCACCCGCTGCTTCCAGTCCGCCAGGGTGCGGGCCCCGGTGAAGCGGTCGGCAGCGAGCCGCCGGTAGTGCGCGGCTGCCGGCGTGTACAGGCCCTGGCTGTAATCAAACAACACACGGCGCATGTTGAATCGCGGGATCACGCTGGTCATGGCGCGCTTGCTGTACTTCACCCAGCCGCGCGGGCAGCCACGCTCGTCGCGCGCGTAGTAGAGCGGCAGCACCTCCTCCTCGAGCACCCCGAGAATCAACTCGGCCTCGAGCGCGTCGCGGCGCTCGGGATCCTGCACGCTCGCCGGCGGGATGCCCCAGCCGTTGTCCTGGGCCCAGCCTTCCGCCCACCAGCCGTCGAGGATGCTCACGTTGAGGCGACCGTTGATCGCGGCCTTGATGCCCGAGGTACCGCTGGCCTCGAGCGGGGCAATCGGATTGTTGAGCCAGACGTCGACGCCGGAGACGAGGCTGCGCGCCAGCTGCAGGTCGTAGTCCTCGAGAAAGATGATCCGCCCGACGAACTCCTGACTCATCATCAGCTGACGCAGCTCGCGCAGCACGCTCTTGCCGGGCTCGTCAGCCGGGTGCGCCTTGCCGGCAAAGAGCAGCACCACCGGGCGCTCCGGATCTTTCATCAGCCGTGCCAGTCGCGTCCGGTCGCGCAGCAGCAGCGTGCCGCGCTTGTAGGTGGCGAAGCGGCGTGCAAAGCCGAGCGTGAACACCTCGGGACGCTGCGGGTCGAGAAAGCGCGTCACCTGCCGCAGCTGCGCCGGACTCGAGCTCTTGCGCTGGTACTCCCGCTGCAGCCGCTCGCACACGTTGGCCAGCATGCGCGACTTGACGTCCTGCGCGGTCGCCCAGTACCGCTCATCCGGCACCCGCTCGAGCGCGCTCCAGAATTCCGCATCGCGCAGCCGCTCACGCCACTCGCGTCCCAGCTCGCGGTCGAAGAACTCCATCCAGCGCTGGTGCAGGAAGGTCGGCACGTGCACCCCGTTGGTGACGTAGCCCACGGGGTTGTCCTCGGGGCGCACTTCCGGCCACTCATCCGCGTACAGCCGCTCCGAGACCGCGCCGTGCATGCGGCTCACGCCGTTGACGTGGCGCGTGCCGTTGAGCGCGAGGCGCGTCATGTTGAACAGGCCGGGGGCGGAAGGCGCGCGCGCCAGCTCGAGAAAGCGCTCGACCGGCAGCCCCAGGTCGCGGATCAGGCCTTCGAAGTGCTGCACGATGAGCTCGGGACTGAAGGCGTCGTGGCCCGCGGCGACCGGCGTGTGAGTGGTGAACACGCAGTCCGCGGCGACCGCCTCGAGCGCGGCGTTGAAGGTGAGGCCGTAGCCGAGGTGCTCGCGCAGCAGCTCGAGTATCAGAAACGCCGCGTGACCTTCGTTGAGGTGCCACACCGCGGGCTGTACGCCGAGGGCGCGCAGCGCGCGCACGCCGCCGATGCCGAGGATCATCTCCTGCCTGACGCGCGTCGACTCGTCGCCGCCGTAGAGGCGGTGCGTGATATCGCGATCCGACGGGGCGTTCTCGGGGCAGTTGGTGTCGAGCAGGTACACGGGAACGCGACCTACCTGCGCCCGCCAGAGCCTTGCGACCACGTCGCGTGCGGCAATGCGCACACTCACTTTGAGCCATTCGCCCGCAGCGGTGCGCGCCGGCTCGACCGGCAGGTCGCGCGGATCGTGCTCGCGGTATTCCGCGTGCTGTACGCCGTCGTTGTCCACTGTCTGGGTGAAATATCCCTGCTCGTAGAGCAGTCCGACGGCGACGAAGTTGGCGTCCTCATCGCTGGCGGCCTTGCAGTAATCGCCCGCCAGCACGCCGAGGCCGCCGGAATAGATGGGGAAGCTCTCGTGAAAGCCATACTCGGCGCAGAAGTACGCGACGAGCGGCCCCTCGGCGGCCGGCGCAACGGCAACGTATGCGTCGAGCGTCTGGAGTGCATTCGCGTAGCGTGTGAGGTACTGCTCATCTCGGGCGCAGCGCTCGAGCCTCACCTGGTTCACGCAGCGAAGCATCAGCCGGGGATTGCCGTTGGTCTGCTTCCACAGCTCCGGATCGAGGTCCTCGAAGAGCGCGCGCGTCGGGCGGTGCCAGCTGAAGAAGAGGTTCGCGGACAGCTCCGGCAGCCGGGACAGGCTCCCCGGGATCACCGGGGTGATTTCGAGGAGCGAGTTTCTCATCCGCAGCTTTCGTGGAGGGGAGACGAAGTCTAGCAGCCTCCTGTCGGGCGTCTTCCAGAGGGCCGAAAGTCGTTGAAGCCGTGAAGGCACGGTTCTTCGAAGCTGAAGTACTAATTGATGACTAGTACTATATACTGTATAGTACTGCTTAATGGATGATAGTCAGGCTCGGAAATTCCAGAAAGATCTCAATGCGGGTCTCGTCGCACTGGTATTGCTGGCGGTACTCGATCGCACGCCGGAAGACCTCTACGGCTACGAGATCGCCAAACGCCTGCAAAAGGCGAACGAAGGCGAGGCTCTGTTCAAAGAGGGCACTGTGTATCCGGTACTGCGCACGCTGGCCGCTGCCGGCCTTCTCACGAGCCGTGTCGTGCCTTCTTACGCCGGGCCGCCGCGGCGCTACTACCGCATCACCGACGAGGGCCGCGCGATGCTGCGCCAGTGGAGCGACATCTGGCGCCAGACCCGTGGCTTCGTCGATCGCTTCATCGAAGGAACCGACTCATGAGTGCCAACGCCCCACGCTCGATCGATGAGTACCTGAAGCAGCTGCGCGCTGCGCTCGCCGGCGAGGATGCTGCGCTGATCCAGGACGCGCTGTATGACGCCGAGGAATACCTGCGCGCCGAGGTGGCCGCGCACCCCGGCAAGTCGGAAGCGGACGTGCTCGAACTCATCGCGAGCACCTATGGGGCACCGGAGGAGGTGGCTGCCGCCTACCGCGACACCGAAGTGAAAGTGAGGGCGGCACTGAAAACTCCCGCGTCGCAGGCGGTCACCCAGGCCTCCGGCATCAGGCGCTTCTTCGGCGTGTTCATGGACGTGCGCGCCTACACGTCTCTCTTTTATATGCTGCTCACCGTCGCGACGGGCATCCTCTACTTCACGTTCGTGGTGGCGGGGCTCGCGCTCTCGGCTGGCTTCGCGGTCCTCGTGATCGGCATTCCGTTTTTCCTTGCCTTCATCGGCATGGCGCGGGTGATCGCGCTCGGGGAGGGCCGGTTGCTCGAGGCCACGACCGGCGAGCGCATGCCGCGGCGGCCGGTGCATCCCGGGCCGCCTTCAGGCTGGCTCACGCGCATCGCGGGGATGCTGAAGGACGTGCGTACCTGGACGACGCTGCTGTACCTGCTCGCCATGCTGCCGCTCGGAATCATCTACTTCACGGTCGCGATCACCGGGCTCGCCGGCGGGCTGCGCCTGGCACTGTCGCCGCTGATTCTGCTCGGCCGGGATGCTGGCTTCTTTCCGCTCGGTGTCTCGTCCGCCATGATCCAGCTCGACGGCCACGACTACGGCTCGCCGCAGAGCCTCCTGGGCGCGCTCTTCTGCATGGTGCTCGGCATCGTGATCCTCACGCTGCTCATGCACGTGGCCCGCCGGATCGCGCGCGCACATGCGCGGCTCGCGAAGGCCTTGCTCGTCGAGCCCGGGGCGTGACACGAATCGCACCTGACCCGGCGCGCATCGGTACACTGCGTCGCATGCTGCGTGCCTGCCTGACGATCCTCGGTGTGTTGAGCCTGCCGGTGCTGACCGGGGCAACGCCCGCCAATCCCGCGCCGCCGGCGGGATCCGCACCGGCGACTGCGCCGGCCGCCCGGCACGGTTGCCTGCCGACCGGTAACGGCTACCTGCGGGCGCGCATCCGTGGGGCACTGAACGTCGACATCGACTGGCACAATGGCGAGCTCGAATGCGACGGCGGCCCGCGGCCTGACGGCAGCGGTGTGCGCGTGAGCTTCGCCGGTCCATCGCATGCCGACGGACGCCGCATCCGCATGGTCTTCGGCGTCAGGTCGGTGCGCGAGGGGCGCACCGGCCGCGAGCTGCCGACCAACCTCACGGTGATCTTCGAGGGCGATCAGCGGCTGTTCGCCACCCGTGGCGAGGATCACTGCACCGTCGACGATCTGCGGCAGGAGCGTGTGGGGGCACTCGGCGGACCGAAGCGATCCTGGCGAATCGTGGCCCGTGGCTTCTGCATATCTCCGGCGAGCACCCTCAGCAGTGATGCGCGCATCCTGGTGAGTCGCTTCGATTTTGCCGGCACCGCAGTGTTCGAAGACGAGCCGCCCGAGACTCCCCGCGCGGCCAGGCCTTAGGGAAGGATCCATGTCAGCAGCCAACGCGCCCGCGACGCTCGCCGCACCTGTCGCCACGCTGATCATCACGGCAGCGGCCCTGCTGCGGCCGGCTGCGCCGGCGTTTGCGGACGCGCCGCGCCGGCCGCTCGACCTGGCGACCTTTCCGCGTACCTCGCTCGAGATCACGCACCGCGGCGCCGATCACACCGCGCGTAAGTACGGGTTCGAGGTATGGATCGCCGATACGCCCGAGCGCGCCGAGCAGGGACTGATGTTCGTGAGCGACCTGCCGGAGAATATGGGGATGGTGTTCCCGGTGCAGCCCCCGCGCGTCGAGACGATGTGGATGAAGAACACCTACATCGAGCTCGACATGCTGTTCATCGCCACCGACGGTCGCGTTACCAAGATCATCGCCAGGGCATCACCGATGTCCCTGCAAATTCTCAGCTCCGATGCCCCGGTCGCGGCGGTGCTCGAGCTCAGGGGCGGCCAGGCGGCCAGGCTCGGCTTGCGTATCGGAGACACGGTGGTGTGGAAGAAGCCGGCGCCTTGAATGCGCCGTTGCACCGTGCTGCTCCCTCGGCGTGATCAGCGCTGCGGCTGAGGACCCTGCGGCGCCCCGGAGTGTGCCGACTTCGGCTTCGGGCGGCTCTTCAAGATCGGTTGCTGGATCGGCACGCCGTAGACGTGGCTGCCTCCGTGGTGTCGAGGTGCCAGCACGCTCGGCTTGGTGTGGGTCGGGTCGCCGGTGGCTCCGCCCGCCGGCCCGTTTCCCAGAGTGCCCAAAGCACTCAGCATCAGGACGCAGGCAGCCCGCTTCATGGTCTCTCCTCGGTGCGACCCGCTTTCAGTGTACGCAGGGTGTCCGGCGCAGAAAGTGCGCGGTTGCGCAGGATGCGCGGCGCAGCGGGGGTCAGTACGCGTGTTATGACAAAAAGGGGCTCGGCCTCGCGCGCCTCGCCCACTCAGGGAATCGTCGGCAGGAAACGCGGCGCCTGCCGCGCGTGGGTGGCCTGCTCGAACGCGTACGCGAGGCCGATCAGGCGTCCTTCGCTCCAGGCCACGCCGACGAACGACAGACCCACGGGCAGCCCGCGGACTGCACCCATCGGCACGGTCACGTGCGGATAGCCGGCGATCGCGGGCGGCGTGGTGACGCCGCCGCCGAGCACGTGGTCGCCATTCACCAGGTCGGTGGGCCAGGCGGGACTCACGGTCGGCGCCACCAGGGCGTCGAGATGATCCTTGCCGAGGACGGCATCGATGCCCTCACGCCCGGCGAGGCGTGCCGCGCGCTCGTGCGCCTCGAGGTAGGGCGACTCGGTGAGCGGTCCGCGCGCCTGTGACTCGATAAACAGCTCCTGCCCGAAGAACGGCATCTCACGCGACGCCTCGCGCGCGTCGAAGGCGATGAGCTCGGCGAGCGTGCGCGGTCCGCTGCCGCGACGCGCCGCGAGGTAGCGATTGATGCCGTCCTTGAACTCGTACTCGAGCACGGTCTGCTCGTCGGTGTCGAGCTTGTCGGCGTTGGCGATATCGGCCGGATCCACCACCACCGCGCCGCTCGCCCGCAGTACCCCGAGCGCTCGTTCGAACAGCCCATCGACCTCGTCGTGAAAGCCGGCGTAGTGGCGCATCACGCCGATGCGCGCACCCTTGAGGCTCGTCGCGTCGAGAAAGCGGCTGTAGTCGGGCGGCGGATGATCGCGCAGCGGCGCCGTCGCCGGATCGTTCGGGTCATATGCAGCCAGCACGCTGAGCAGCGCCGCCGCGTCGGCGACGGTTCGCGCCATGGGGCCGGCAGTGTCCTGACTCACGGAGATCGGAATGATTCCCGCGCGCGATACCAGACCCACCGTGGGCTTGATGCCGACCAGGCCGTTGACGCTCGCCGGGCAGGTGATCGAGCCGTCGGTCTCGGTGCCCACCGCGAGCACCGCCAGATCGGCCGCGATCGCCACCCCGGAGCCGGAGCTCGAGCCGCAGGGGTTGCGATCCAGGGCGTAGGGATTCCTGGTCTGCCCGCCACGCCCGCTCCACCCCGAGGAGGAGCGCTTGGAGCGGAAGTTGGCCCATTCGCTCAGGTTGGTCTTGCCGAGGATCAGCGCCCCGGCCGCGCGCAGGCGCGCGACGATGAAGGCGTCGCGCACAGGCGTGGAATCGAGCAGCGCCAGCGACCCGGCGGTGGTGTGCATCCGGTCCGCCGTGTCGATGTTGTCCTTCAGCAGTACCGGCACGCCGTAGAGCGCGCCGCGCCGTGCCGTGTCAGTGTCGAGCTGCGCCGCAATCGCAGCAGCGTCCGGATTGACCTCGAGCACCGCGCGCAGTGTCGGGCCACGCGCGTCGAGCGAGACGATACGCGCGGCATAGTGCGCCTCGATGCTGCGCACAGTGGCTCGTCCGCTCTCGAGATCGGCACGCAGGCTCGCGACGCTCGGCGTGGTGGGCCGGCGGGCCGCTGCGTCCGGAGCGTACGCCGCCCGGCCCCCGAGTAACGCCCCCGCGAGCACCAGCAGCGATGCGGCGCGTCGCGGGCCGGCGGCGGCCACTACTCCTGGCTCTCCTGCGGCCGCCAGGCCTGGACGAGCTCCTGTTGCTTACGCGGCGGCACCGGATCGTAGTGACTGAGCTCCATGGTGTAGGCGCCCTGCCCTCCGGTGAGTGCCTTGAGGCGCGACTGGTACTCGGAAACCTCAGCGAGCGGTACGAAGGCCATGACGGTGGCGCGCTGCCCCGGCAGGGAGTTGTTACCGTTGATGCGCGCGCGCTTGGTGGCGAGATCGCCGGTGATATCGCCGATCGCGCTCGCCGGAGCGGTGATCTCCACGCGCATGATGGGCTCGAGCACGATCGGCGTGGCCCTCTGCAGCGCATCGAGAAACGCCTTGCGCCCGGCGGAGACGAACGCCACTTCCTTCGAGTCCACGGGATGGTACTTACCGTCGTAGACGGTGACGCGTACGTCCTGGATCGGAAAACCGGCGAGCGCCCCTTCGGTGAGCACCTGACGCACGCCCTTCTCCACGGCCGGGATGTATTGACCGGGAATGGCGCCTCCCACCACGTCGTCGACGAATTCGAAGCCCGCGCCGCGCTCGAGCGCCTCGATGCGCAGGAACACCTCACCGAACTGTCCCGCTCCGCCCGTCTGCTTCTTGTGCCGGCAGTGTCCCTCGGCGGGACGCGTGATCGTCTCGCGGTAGGGGATGCTCGGCGGATGGGTTTTCACGTGCACGCCGTAGCGCTCGGCCATGCGCTCGAGCAGCACGCGCAGGTGGAACTCCCCCATGCCGTAAAGCACCGTCTCGTTCACGGCCGCGTGGTGCTCGATGCGCACGCACGGATCCTCCGCCGTGAGCTTGTGCAGCGTGTCCGCGAGGCGCTGCTCATCGCCCCGCCGCTCGGGCTCGATGGCGACCCCGAGCATCGGCGGCGGGAAGGGCACGGGCTTCAGGTGATACTGGTCTTCGTCGTGCGAGTCGTGCAGCACGGCGTCGAGGTGCAGCTCGTCCACCTTGGCGATGGCGCAGATGTCGCCGGGCACGGCCGCCGTCATCTCGGTGGTCTCCTTCCCGAGCAGGCGGAACAGATGCGCGATCTTGATGGGTTTGCGTGCGTCACCGACGAACAGCTGGCTGCCCGGGCGCACCGTGCCCTGGTGCACCCGCAGCACACCGAGCTTGCCGACATACGGATCGATGGACACCTTGAACACGTGCGCGATGACATGCCTCGCCGCATCGGCGCTCACCGTGACGCGCTCGGCGTTCTCGCCACTGCCCTTGAGGAACGGCGGCGGATTGCCTTCGGTCGGGTTCGGCATCAGTCGCTCGAACACCTGCAGCAGCTCGGCGATGCCTGCGCCAGACTCGGCCGAGACGAAGCACACCGGCACCAGGTGTCCCTCGCGCAGCGCCTGCTCGAAGGGGTCGTGCAGCTGCTCCGGAGAGAGCTCCTCGCCCTGCTCCAGGTAAAGCGCCATCAGCTTCTCGTCGAGCTCGACCACCTGGTCGATGATCTGCGTATGGGCCGCCTCGACCGAGGAGAAATCGGTCGCGCGTCCGTGCGGCTGGAAAAAGCAGTCGACCACCCCGTCGCCGCTGCCCGCGGGCAGGTTGAGCGGCAGGCATTCGCTGCCGAAGCTTTCGCGCAGCTGCTGCAGCACGTCCTGGCAGTGGGCGTCGCGGCTGTCGATCTTGTTGACGATGATGAGACGACACAGCTCGCGCTCGCGCGCGAACTCCATGAGACGCTGCGTGAGGGTGTCCACGCCGCTGACGGCGCTCACCACCACCGCGACCGCTTCGACCGCCTCCAGTACCGACAGCGACTTGCCGAGGAAATCGGCGTAGCCCGGAGTATCGATGAGATTGATGTGCGT
>Ga0335080_10005604_pt1 | contig 12939 bp, 10 predicted proteins | sample Lox_Sample_34_FD_206720 | JGI IMG/M metagenome (GOLD analysis project Ga0335080, IMG submission 206720) | Soil microbial communities from Loxahatchee National Wildlife Refuge, Florida, United States - Lox_Sample_3.4 | ecosystem: Environmental > Terrestrial > Soil > Wetlands | place: USA... | reverse complement strand
CGACCAACCGGAAGCCCTCGCGCTGCTCACCGAAGTTCTCTCCGCCGCCGGCTATCGGGTGCACGCGGCCGACAGCGGTATGCTCGCGCTGAGCGCTATCGAGGCCGCGTTGCCCGATCTCATCCTGCTCGACATGCGCATGCCCGGCATGGATGGCCTGGAAGTCTGCCGCCGGCTCAAAGCCTCCCAGCGAAGCGGCCCGATACCGGTGATGTTCATGAGCTCCTCCGCCGACCTGGAACAGCGTGTGGACGCCTGGAATCTCGGCGCTGTCGATTTCGTTTCCAAGCCCATCCGCCGGGACGAGCTGCTGGCCCGTGTCCACACGCACCTGGAATTGAGCCGCCTGCGCCGGGACCTGGAAGCCCTGGCCGCGCGCCGCACGGAAGCCCTGACAGAAGCGGTGGAACGGCTGCAAACCGAGATCGCCGAGCGGAAGCGGACCGAGCTGGCTTTGATCGAAAGCGAACAGCGCTTCCGCAACATCGCCGACAACGCGCCGATGATGATTGCCGGATCCGATGCCCAAGGCCGCGCCACCTACTTCAACCGGACCTGGCTCGACTTCACCGGGCGCACCCTGGAGCAGGAACTGGGAACTGGCTGGACGCAGGGGATTCATCCCGACGATCGCGAGGGCAGCCTTTCCAAGATGGCGGCTTCATGCGAGGCCGGAAGCGCCTGCAAGGTCGAGTATCGCGTGCGCCGCGCGGACGGCGACTACCGTCTGCTCACTTGCAGCGGCGTGCCTCAATTCGCTCCCGACGGGGCCCTCGCCGGATATATTGCGTCCCTGGTGGACATCACCGACAGCCGCCGCGCGCAGGAGGAGATTTTCGATCGCCAGAAACTCGAGAGCATGCGCGTGCTGACGGCGGGCATCGCGCACGATTTCTCGAACCTGCTGGGCACCATTTTGATGCAGGCGGAACTGGGCGAGGCCGAGATGGCCTCGGGGTCCGCTCCTCGCGACGAGATCTCGGCCATTAAATCCGTCGCCACCGGAGCCTCCGAAATTGTCCGCGAGCTGATGATCTATGCCGGCCAGGACAAGCCCGTCCGTGAGCTGGTGGACCTTTCCCGGCTGCTCGAAGAGACCATGCCGGTCCTGCACTCCGCCGTTTCCCGTCGCGCGGTGTTGGACAGCGATATCGCACGAGGACTGCCGCCGGTATGGGGCAACCCGACGCACCTTCGCAGGGCCGTCATGAACCTGGTCATCAACGCTTCGCAGGCGCTGGGGGAATCGGGCGGAACCATCCGGGTGGCGCTTTCGCGCACGGTCTCTCCGTCGAAGGTAGATTCTCTGAAGCTGTCGGTTTGCGATACCGGCTGCGGCATGAGCGAGGACGCCCGGGCGCGGATCTTCGATCCCTTCTTCACCACCAAGCCCAAGGGGCTGGGACTCGGCCTGGCGGTAGTACGAGGCATCGTGGAATCGCACGGCGGCACGGTTCAGGTGGACAGCACTCCCGGCAGGGGCGCGACTTTCGAGATCCTGCTCCCCTGCGCACAAGAAGGTGACCGGCGGTCTTCCGCGACGGCCAGTCAGACATCATGATCAAGGTTACGGTCCTGCGATGACCGGCACTTTGATCTCTCACTACCGCGTGCTCGCCCCTATCGGCCGCGGCGGCATGGGGATTGTGTACAAGGCGGAGGACACGCTGCTGGGCCGTTCCGTCGCGTTGAAGTTCCTGCCAGACGAGTTCGCCCACGATCCTGCGACGCGCGCGCGTTTCCGCCGCGAGGCTCGCGCAGCTTCTACTCTGAACCATCCAAACGTCTGCACCATCATGGGTGCTGACAAAACGTCGCGTGCCGTCTACTTCTTCTTGCGCGCTACTTGAAGCTCGTTCTGGACGCTGAACACGCCGTTTACCGAGTTGGCCCGCATTTCGGCGATGGCCAGGTCGCCCTCGTTGTCCACGACCCCCGCCAGGGTCACGTTCCCGTTTTTCACAATGATGTGAATGGCGTGAAAACCCATCGGGGGATCGGCGGTGATGCCGCCCGCCGCGCGAGCCACCGAAAGGCCGGTCCGGCCGCCTCCGCGATTGGACGTGTAGCGTTGCAGCGGACCATAGCCATAGATGCTGACGTAGACCGCCGCGCGGATCCGATCGTCGTTCGGGGAGAGCGGCAGCACGTCGATCTCGTTCTCCACGCTCTCCACGCCCTCGATCTTCTTCACCACATTCTCCGCCGAGGATTTCAGAGTGGGGCGCGAAGCCGCGCCGCGCAGGATGACCGTGTTCTGCCTGATCCCAAAGCTGAGGTTGTCGAAAACGCCATATTGCGGCAGGGACAGGATCTGTTTCCGGACTTCCTGCGCGATTCGCAGGACCTCCTTTTGCCGGGCATCGGCGGCCGGCATGGCCGCTTTCTGGGCGAAACCGGGGTCCGCGAGGACGCAGGCGCATAGCGCGAGCGCGGCAACCCGGACCGGTCTCCTCGCGCTCATACAGCGGCTGGCGAACTCATACAAACGCTCTGAGCCGGCCGCAGCGGGCAGTGGCGCGCCACGCGATTCAGCGGAGCCGCCGACCGATCGAGCGGCGATGAGTTGCCCATCCCCCTGGCGTACGGCCTGAGGCGCGACCGCAGCTCGTTGCGGGCCCGCAAGAGCCGCGATTTTGCCGCGGGCACGGAGATCCCGAGCTGGGCGGCCACCTCGGGCATCGGCAATTCCTGAATGTCGCGCAGCAACATCACCTTGCGGAGCACCGAGGGAATCCGGTGAATCTCTTTTTTCAACACGTCGGTCATCTGCCGGCAAGCGAGCTCGCCCTCGGGGTCGCCGCTATTGGAGGGAACTTCGACGGGTTGCGCGCGCGGCGAGTTTGACGAAGGCTCGTCCAGATAGACGAACCGGGCGTTGCGCCTCACGCGCATCAGCATCAGGCATTGATTGGCGACGATGCGGCCCAGCCAGGTGGAGAATTCGGCATCGCCTTTGTACTGATCCAGGTGCATGTACGCCTTGGAGAAAGCGTTCTGCGCCTCGTCCTCGGCGTCGCCGCGATTCCTCAAAAAGAACGTCGCGAGATCGACACATTTCTGTTGGTGCCGGCGGATCAGCTCTCCGAATGCGTCCTTGTCACCGCACCGGGTCCTCTCCACCAGCGCCGAATCGGTCATGGACAACGTCGCGTTTTGGGTGCCTTGCATGGTACCAAGCCTTTCCAAGAAAGCAGTTGATTTGTTGATTTCGGGATTGCCTTAGGGCACATGGCGTGCCAACCCGGGAGACACACACACGATCTTTTGTTATCAACGTGCCGGCGTGTAGTTGCCTCATAAAGAGGATGCGGTTGGCCGAAATGGGGCAGGCACCGCGCCGGCTCATGATCCGTTTTGAGGCAGGGTATCGACCTGGGGGCCGGAAGTTCGAAGTCATTTCATCTCAGCGACTTCGCGATCATGCGTCGGAAAAAATCTAGATCGCGAAGCCGGCCGCCGCATCGTTATCGCCGAAAGGGGTCGTAGAGGGAACCAACCCTGCGGCCAGTATCGGGGCATGGCGTGCAGGTCGCAAGGCCAAAGTCAGGCAGGCCCCGAGTCGATGAATCTTTAAATCGAGGAGAAAACATGAAGAAGATCGTTTCCGTATCAGCCCTAGTTCTGGTCTGCAGTCTCGCTGCCTTTGCGCAAGAGGTACCAAGGGCCGAGTTGTTCATGGGCTACAACTATGTTCGCGTCAACTCGACCACCGATGTGCCGGCGTTCAGCTCGAACGGCGGCAGCGGCCAGCTTGCCGTAAACCTTAACAAGTACCTGTCGGGCGTGGCCGACTTCGGCGTTTATCACAATGGCGTGATCGGCGGGTACCAGGTCAACAACAACATCATCAACTACCTGTTCGGACCGCGCGTGAGCATCCGGACCGGCCGCGTGACGCCCTACTTCAACATCCTGTTCGGCGGCGTCTACGCCGCGGCTCAAACCAATACTCAGACGCAGGTCTGCTCCGGAACGACCTGTGCCAGCACAACGCACCTCACCAATTCGCAGAACGCGTTTGCGATGGCAGTGGGCGGCGGGCTCGATATTAAGGTTGCCAAGCACGTGGCCTTCCGGCCGATCGGGCTGGATTATTTCCTGACGCGGCTGTATAACCCGGTCAACGCCAACGACCACAACCAGAACAACCTGCGGTACTCCGCTGGGGTGAACTTCCTGTTCGGCGGTATGTAGAAGCGAATTGCGGGTGCAGCGGCGCGGGCGTTTCTTACGGACGCCTGGCCGCTCCGCTTTGAGGCGGCTCGTTCAATTCGTCAGTTTCTTCCTGCCCGGCCGCGGGTTCCTGCCCGGGGCCTTCTTTCTCGATCGCGTACTTACTCATGCGGTACAACAGCGTCTTGCGGCTGATCTCCAGCAGCCGCGCCGCGCGGCTCTGGTTCCAGTTGGACTTGCGCAGCGCATCGACGATCATTTCCCGTTCCGCGGCTTCCAGTCCCAGGGTCCCGGCGGCGGCAGGCGCCGGAGTCTTCGGCGTCTCAAGAGGCAGGGCAGGCGCGGCGGACTCGTTGCGGATCACTTCAGGCAGGTCGTTTGCCGTGACCTCGTTGGAGCGGCTGAGAAGGACGATGCGCTCGATCAGGTTCTCCAATTCGCGCACATTTCCCGGCCAGCGATAGTTCTCCAGACAGGGCATCAGACTGGAAGGTATGCGGAGTTCGGGCCGGCTGTATTTCGTCTTTGCCCGCTCGAGAAAAGTGTGGACGAATTCAACAATGTCATCGCGCCTTTCCCGAAGCGGGGGCAATCGGATCGGGATCACCGCCAGGCGATAGTACAGATCTTCACGAAACGCACCCGCGGCAATTCTCTCCTCGAGGTTGCGGTGCGTGGCGGCGATGATCCGCACGTCTACCGTGATGCTCTTCGTCGCGCCGACCTTGTCGATTTCGCGCTGCTGGAGCAGGCGCAGGACGCGCACCTGGAGATCGAGCGGCATTTCGCCGATCTCGTCGAGGAAGAGGGTTCCCCCATCGGCCATCTCCACCTTGCCCTTCTTGTGGGAGATCGCGCCGGTGAACGAGCCCTTGACGTATCCGAACAGCTCCGATTCCAGCAGCTCGCCGGGAATGGCGCCGCAGTTGATGGTGACGAAGGGCCGTTCCTTGCGAGTGCTATTGATGTGGATGGCCTTGGCGAGCATCTCTTTGCCGGTACCGGTTTCGCCCAGGATCAGCACCGTGGCGTCGGTATGGGCGACTCGCGCGGCCGAATCCAGCACGTGCAGCAAGGCCTTGGAGCGCCCGACGATGCTCTCGAAGCCGTACTTGTGGTCCAGGGTGGTCCGCAAGGCGCTGACTTCGGCGAGCAGGCGGTGGCGTTCGAGCACGCGGCCGACCAGCGATCTCAACTCGTCGGGATGGACCGGCTTGGTGATGTAATCATAGGCGCCGGCCTTCATGGCTTCGACGGCTGTCTCGATGGTGCCGAAGGCGGTGACCATGACCACGGAAGTCTCGGGATGTTCGGCTTTGATCTTCTTCAGGAGGTCCAGCCCGGACTCGCCGGGCAGGTTCAGGTCGGTGATGACGAGGTCCTTGGGTTCTTTTCCGAGCAGTTCGAGGGCTTGAGGAACATCCTCGGCGGCGGAGACCTGATACCCGCATCGCTCCAGCTGGACCTGGGTGACGCGTCTGAGACTTTCATCGTCTTCCACCACGAGAATTCGACTGGCGCTCATCGGAACCGCCGTTCGTTTCGCCTATTCTAACGCGGCTTGCATTTGTAAAGCGCGACCGGCAGCAGGGCGGAGCGCAATCCCAGTTGTCCGAGCTGAGAGAGAGAGAAAAGCCGCGGGCGGCGCCGGCAGGGAATCCAGCGTCGGCCCGCGGCCTAGATGGGCGGCTCCTATTTAGGGCAACCGAGGCTGCTCACGGAGAGCGAAACAGCGTCCTTGGAGCCGCTTGCCGAAGCGGGCATCACGCCGCCGGTGGGAACCCACCACACCTCGACCCTGCGGAACTTGGCCTGCGCGTCGGCTTCCCGCACGCTCTGGCCGGGCAGTTCGCCGACCTTGGGAGTAGCGGATGTTCCACAGAATCGCGGCTGGTAGTCGGATCCGTTCTCCGCCGAACCCGCTGTTCCCACCATGATCTGGCTGGCCGGGAACCTGGCGCAGACACCCTGGCCGGCGCTGATCACCGCGGATGCATTCAGGGCGCGCTTCAGGTCCAGACTGGCGGCTTTCTCCTTCTCGGCCACGTGCCCGACGAAGACCACTTTGCCGGTAGGATCGCGGTCCATCAAGGCTTTCAGGTCCTCGAGAAGCACGCGCTTGCCGCAGTTGTTGACCCGCGAGCTGCCGGCGGGAAAGATGATATCGGGAAGCCGCGTGGCTTGTACCGCCGCGCCTTTTTTGATCACCACGGTACCTTCGGCGCTGGTCGGGCCGCGATCGTCCGCCACCTGGGCCGTGATCCGTACGGTCTTCTGCTGCGCGGAGTTGTTCGAGGGATCGAACTGGATGCCGGCGGAATCGAAGGTATTCCCGCGAATCGAGCCATCGGATGCGGTGATCACGGGCCCGCGCATGGAGCCGCCACACTGCCCCGGAGTGAAGTTCGCGTTGACCGTCGCCGTGCTACCCGCGGGTATCTCCGAAGGCATGACCTGGACCGTGCCCGATGGGGGCCGGTATGGAAGCACGGTCACCGACGTGCTGGCTGTCGCGTCGTTGAATCCCGCTGCCGTCACCTTCAGGTTGATCCGGTAGGCGCCCGGGTCGCGGCCGGAGGTGCCGAAGTCAAACGTGCGGCCCTGGCTCAACGCCTGGTCGTTCAGCGTCCATTCGTAGGTGGCGCCGTCCGGCACATTGCCGGAGGGGGTGATCGCAATGGTGGCGCCCGGGCAGGATTCGCTCCGCGCCGCCGACAGGCTTAGGTTCATGTTTCTTTTCGGACATTCCTGCGCGGCGGGAATCGAGGTCCCATCGGGGCACGTCTTCATCGCCGGAGGAGGCGGGGGCGGCGGCGCGGCACGTTCCCCGCCGAAGAGGAAGCTGAGCCCGGCGGAATAACGGATATTGTTCTGATTATGATCGTTGGCGTTGACGGGATTGTACAAACGCGTCAAAAAGTAATCCAAGCCGATCGGGCGGAAGCTGACGTGCTTGCCGAGCCGGACGTCCATTCCGCCTCCGACCGCCATGGCAAACGCGTTCTGCGAGTTGGTCAGGTGGAGCGCCGACGGGAGACACGTCGTTCCCGTGCAGATTTGACCTTGTGTGGTCGCCTGAGCAGTGGCATAGACGCCACCGAACAGGATATTCAGGTAAGGTGTGACACGGGTGTGATTGCGGATGTTCACGCGAGGCCCGAACAGATAGTTGAAAATGGTGTTGTTGACGGAGTAACCGGCGATGACACCATTGTGATACGCGCCCAGATCAATCACGCCCGACACGTATTTGCTGAAATTGATGGCCACTTGACTGCTCCCGCCATTGGAGCTGAATGCCGGAACATCAGTGGTCGAGTTCACGCGGACGTAGTTGTAGCCAAAGAACCATTCGCCCTTTGGCACGTCCTGTGCGAATACCGCGCTGCCGAAACCCAACGCCAATGACAGGCAGAATATCTTCGTTCTCACGGCTAACCTCCCCACCGTACGGTGGACTCCGATGCTATTTCCTGCCGTCGCCAGGCACGCTCGCGGCTCATTCCAGCCTGCGGCGCCAGCGGACGGACAGCGGACTGATGAGTCCGAATGACGGCGGGTTCATTTTCTTTGCATTGCCCGGCCGCATCCAGTGGCTTCCGAACAAAGAAACTGGACCGGATATTCCGCCGGTGTCATCTGGTCAGGCGAATCCCCGTCCAGCAGAGACGGGCACGCCGGCGCATCGGCGAGTCTAAGAAAAGGAAAGCAACATACGAATGGCGCGTAGCACTTTGAAACTTTACCTTTTAGCGGGTTTGGCTGCCGTTTCCCTGTCCGCCCAGTCCGCGGGGTTGGACGCAGCATCGACGCCCGGCGTGTACGATGCGGCTCCGGTGCCCGACAGCAGGTCCCCGCTGCCCTACGCTCCTTCCACGCTTGCGCCGGCGCCGCTCATCAAGCCGGCAGCGCCGGTTGTCCCGGTGCGTCCTTCGGCCACCGGGAGCAACGCCTCCGGGGAAACGGAACAGGGCGTCGATTGGACCGGCGTTTTCCGGGCATCCGTGCGATTCCTCGCCATCGAACACACGTTTCGCCTTCTTACGGAGCCGGGGACGCGTGAAGGTCTGAAAGGGCCTTTCCTGCACAATTACGCCGACGCGGTCAGCAACCTACACGGCTGGGCGGATGGGGATGAGTTCTACGTAAATTACGTCGGCCATCCGATGCAGGGCAGCGTCGCGGGATTCCTCTGGATCCACAACGACCGCAGGTACCGCGCGGCGGAGTTCGGCCAGAACCGCCTCTATTGGAAGAGCCGCCTGCGCGCCGCCGCGTTCGCGTGGGCATACAGCACGCAGTTCGAGATCGGCATCGCCAGCGAGGCATCGATCGGCGGGATTCAGGCTCAATTCCCGCAGCAGGGCTTCGTGGACCACGTGGTGACGCCGAGCATCGGCATGGGGTGGATGGTGGCCGAAGACGCCGTGGATAAATACGTGATCAAGCGGGTCGAGGGAGCCACCGGGAATCGTTGGGTGCGCATGGCTGTGCGGACCGGCCTGAATCCTTCGCGGACATTCGCCAACTTTCTCAACGGGGAGGCTCCGTGGCATCGTGAAACGCGCGGCGGCATTCTTGGCTATGCCCCGTGGGAATACAGCATGCTCCCGTCCGCCGCTCGTAGCGGACCTGCGCGGCCGCAGGAGATCCCGGACATCACTGGTGTGGCACCCTTCGAGTTCAATATGACGTTCCAGCCCGAGGTCCTGACGGGAGGCGGCAAATCCACGCCATGCCTTGGCGGCGGCGGGACGGCGGCTCTCCGGCTCGCCCAATCCTGGCAGATGGTCTTCGACGTCGGCGGATGCAAGATGACCGGATTGCAGACCAACCTCAGCGGCGACTCCCTGACGTATATGCTGGGTCCTCGGTGGACGGTAGCATCGCGCGGCCCGTGGAGTGCACACGTGCAATTGCTGGTGGGAGGTAACAAGCTCACCCAGGAGCTGATGTTCCCCGAGAAAAAGAAGCTGCTGGAGGCGGCGGCGAAGACCCCGGAGGACATTCCGGCCCACTCGGACTACACGAAGAACGCCGATTCCAATGGATTCGCCGTAGCCATGGGCGGAGGCGTGGACTACCGGTTCAACCGCGCGGTGGGAATCCGCGTCGCCGAACTCTCCTACCGCCACTCGCTGGCCGGGCCGGTGTTCGGCCGGGAGTACCCGGACAGCCTGAAGCTGGCGTGCGGTCTTGTGCTGCACATGGGCACCTGGTGATCGCAAGAAATGAGTCCGGCCGTTCCCGACGGCATCATTCGGGCATGACGCCGTCTCGACCAGGCTCAAGGTCCGCCTCTAACCCTAAAGACGAGACCTCAATTCCTCAGACCCCTATCCTACCCTCCCACTGGACCTTGGGCCTGAGACGCGCCACTTCGCGGCAAAGATGTTCGAGCTGCCGGGGGGCTTTTTGAACCGATGGCTCGCAGCCTGCGTCGCGATTCTGCTTAATTGCGGTCTGATATGCGCACAAACCGCGAGTCCCTCTCCCTCCGCGGATAACGAGCCCGGCGGGATTTCCAAGGCTGTCGGTTATGTTTTCGATTACCTGAGCATGGCCGGGAGCAGGACGGCGGCCGATTTCAAGCCTCTCACCCAGCATGAGCGAAACCGCATCTATGCCAAGTCTCTGATCAATCCCGTTTGGTACCTGAAGGGCGCCGCTTCGGCCGCTATCGACCTGAAGAACGACAAGCCGCCCGAGTGGGAGCAGGGGGCGTCCGGGTACGGGAAGCGATTCGGCAACATCATGGGGCAGTACGCGATTCAGCGCACGACCACCTTTGGCCTGGCGAGTCTCCTTCACGAGGACAACCGCTATTTCAATTCGGGCAAGAAGGGTTTCGGCCGGCGCATCGCTTATGCGATGACCAGCAGCGTGATGGCCCGTCACGACAACGGCCGGCAGTATCCGTCGGTATCGGGGATCGCGGGATTTGCCGCGGGCGCGTTTGCGTCGCGTCTGTGGCAACCCTCCAGCACAAGCACGGCCGGCGATGGCGCGGTCAGCTTCGGTATCAGCATGGGCTACAACGTCCTGACTACGGTTGTGAAGGAGTTCCTGCCCGATTTGGTTCGCCCGCTGACCAGGGACCGCAAGAAAAATACCACTCCTTCGAAGACCGGAGGGGCCTCCCCGGGTGAGTGAACGGCTTAGCGCGCACCGCCTGCCAGCGCAATAACGAATACACCCTGCTGCCGGGAAAGCACCACCAGGCGCTCAGGAGGGGCGGAGGTCACGATCAACTGCTTCACCGACGCAACCGGCCAGTCACCGGCGGAGATCTGCGACCAGCTCACTCCGCCGTCCGTGCTCTCGTAAACGACTCCATAGCGCGCCGCGAACAGCCTCGAGGTTTGCAGCGGATGCCGGCAGATCGCCTGTACCGTGTCTCCCTCGAGCACGCTGCCCGCCGGACGCCAGCTCTTGCCCATGTCGTCGGAGATTCGCACTCCGGATGAAGTGGATTCCACCAGCCTGCGCGCGGAGGTCTGGACGATTCCAGTGACTTCCGCGACACCGGGCGGACGCGCGCACGCGGCCCAGTTCTCCCCGTCGGAAGACAGCCAGACTTCCGGTCCGGCAATGGCGGCGATCCAGGGCGAGTCGAGCGCCGCGAGGATGCGGAACTCCCCCGCAGCGGCCGGTAGCCGCACCCGGGTGCGCACTCCGGCGGATTCGTTACCGGCGTAGAGGCCCGAGGCTGCCGACACCAGAATCCGTCCGCGCAGCCATGGCGGAGCGAGGAGCCCCGTAAGGTGCGACCCGGTTCTAGGCCCGGCGAGCGGCTTCCAGGTTTTTCCCGAGTCTCGGGAGAGGAACAGGCCGCTGGAGGTTGCCGCGTACAGCTTTTGCCGGGACACCGGCATTAACCGAATGACCGGTTCGCCAAAGGTCTCGCTGTCGAGGGGGAGCTTCGACCACTCGCCATCGCCGGGCGCGAGCCGGAAGAGGCCTCCGTCGGCCGGATCGTAGATCGTGCTGGTGTAGATCCCACCATCGCTTGCCGCCGCGAGAGGCGTCAGCTGACGGTTGCAGAACCCCACGTTTACTTTCTTCCACGTGTTTCCGTTGTCTTCGCTTCGCAGAATTCCCGCGCCGCCGGTGGCGATGAAGATCCGCCCCAGGCGGCGCATGTCGAAGCTGATGGAGCGCGTCTCATAGGGCGCCAGTTTTTCCCACGTTGTCCCGCCATCCCGCGACCGGATCATCCCGTTCGTGGTCCCCGCTAACAGCACGTTCTCGTATTGCGGGTCCTGCACGATGGTGTACGTGCGGAACGAAGCTCCCTTGGCCTCGTTCAACCTGGTCCATGTACCGCCGCCGTTCAAGCTGCGATAGATCCCGCTGCACGCGCTGGCGTACACGCGCTGTCTGCGGTTGCGATCCACGAGGACCGAAAACACGTCGGAATCGTCGATCATCCCGCTGTGAATCGAGCTCCACGTGGCGCCGCCGTCCGTGGTCTTCCACGGCAAGTGGGGAGTGCCGGCGTAGAACGTGTTGCTGTCGTTGGGATCGAACGCCACCGAAACCACCGGCTGCAGCTCCCGGTCGTCCGCCGGCGAGACCCGTTTCCACGTGGCCGCTCCGTCGCGGCTCAGGAAGACGCCATGCTCGGTGCCCGCGAGCAACACCTGGGAGCTGCCCCGGAAAACGGCGATCGCGCGCACCTGCTCGTTGCGCAGCGCGGGCGCCTCCTGCCAGGTCGCGCCGCTGTCGGTGCTGCGCAGCAATCCGGAGTGGCCGCCCGATTCGGCGGAGACCCCAGCCAGGTAAACGCCCGGCACTCTGGGGTCGATCACGAGGGCGTGCAGAGTGGCGCGCAATTCGAGCGGAAACCGGAGGGGGCTCCATGTTTCCCCGTTATCGACCGAGCGAAACAAAAGGGCATTGCTCGTCCCCGCGACGACGGTTTTCGAGGCATGCGGGTCGGTTTGCACCACCGACGCGGATCCTCCGAACGGTCCGAGGGTTTTCCAATTGGCACCTGGCAGCGTGCGGGGCACGGAAGCGGCCGCAACCAGGAACAGCAGCGCCCGCCTCACGGCCAGCCGGCCGGAAGCGTGTAGAACACTCCCATCGACAGCCTGGTGTAGGTCCGGTTACTGACGGTCACTCTGAGCTCGGGCCGGACTCCCCAGTTGTCGCGAATGTAATATCGAAGTCCCCCTCCCGTGTGAAATCCGAAATTCCATTCGTTGACCCGCGTGACCACCGTCCCCCCGGGGCCCGTCACCGCGTGGTCATACGCGTCCCAGAGCGTGCCGCCTCCAAGGATCACATACGGAATCACCCGGTCACGCACCGGGATCGTGACATGAACGCTCAGGTTCAAATCGAGCAGCCGGGAGCCCTGTGCCGGCCAGGGAGAGGGGTGGCTGCGCAGGGTGTCCTGCCCCAGGGGCGTATACGAGCCTTCGAACACGACCATGGCATATTTCGATAGGCCCAACCCGGCGGTGCCGCCCACCGTCCAATGACTGCCGAGGCCGAAAGCGCCGCCGGTAAAGGCGGCAAGTTCGCCCTGATCGTTGGCCGCGGGCTGGGCGAGGGCCACGGACGCGAGCACACAAAGGGCCGCAACAGGCCACACGATCTTCCTCATCTAGTTCCTTTTATAGCGCTTCGGTTGCAAGATGCGCCAGCCGCCGGCCGCGCCGCATTAATTTGGCTGTAGGCCCCTGGCCCGACATAATTTAGATCCAAAGTCGCCGCCCATCATCTGCCTTGCGGATGACCAAGTGGATTGCCCGC
>Ga0335080_10005603_pt1 | contig 12941 bp, 10 predicted proteins | sample Lox_Sample_34_FD_206720 | JGI IMG/M metagenome (GOLD analysis project Ga0335080, IMG submission 206720) | Soil microbial communities from Loxahatchee National Wildlife Refuge, Florida, United States - Lox_Sample_3.4 | ecosystem: Environmental > Terrestrial > Soil > Wetlands | place: USA... | reverse complement strand
CGCGCAGCTCCATGGCCGACACCGTCGCGGTGCCGCGCTTGCCGACCACCACCGAGGCGGCCGCGTTGGCCGCCCGCATCGCCGACTCGAAGTCGGCGCCGAGCGCGAGCAGCGTGGCGAGCGCCGCCACCACCGTGTCGCCGGCGCCAGAGACGTCGCGGATGCGCACCGCATAGGCGGGAACATGCACCGGTTCCGCGCCCTGCGCGTGCAGCAGCATGCCGTCCTCGCTCAGCGTCACCAGCACCGCCTCGCTCTCCACCGTGCGGGCGAGCTCGGCGGCCGCGGCGGCGATGTCGGCCTCGGTCGCGACCGGGCGGCGGGTCGCCTCGCCGAGCTCCTTGCGGTTCGGCGTGATGACGGTCGCGCCGCGATAGATCGCGTAGTCGAGCGCCTTCGGGTCGACCACCACCGGCTTGGCGAGCGCGCGGGCGCCGTCGATCACGGCGCGGATCAGCCGCGGCGTGAGGGTGCCCTTGGCGTAGTCGGAGATCACCACGGCGCCGACCCGCGGCAGCATCGCGTTGGCGAGGTCTATCAGCTCCTCCTCGGCGTCGGGCGCGACCGGCGTCGCGGTTTCCCAGTCGGCGCGCAGCAGGTGGCTCGAATAGTGCTCGGAGACGAAGCGGACCTTGCGGGTGGTGCGGCGCGAGCGATCGACCACGAGATGCGGCTCGATCGTCTTGCGAAAGGCGCCGAGCGCGGTCTTGACGGCGTTGCCGGTGTCGTCGGCGCCGATGACGCTCACGAACAGGCAGCGCGCGCCGAGGCTCGCGATGTTGCGCGCCACGTTGCCGGCGCCGCCGATCACCTTCTCGTCGCGCCGCGCGGCGATCACCGGCACCGGCGCCTCGGGCGATACGCGCGAGACCTCGCCGTAGACGAACTCGTCGAGCATCAGGTCGCCGATGCAGAGGATGGTCTGCTCGGACAGGCGCTCGATGGCTGTTTCGATGTCGTACATGCGAGGTTTCTGCGAAGGCTCGGCGCCTCAACGATAGCGGTCGGGCGTATCGAGATAGGACACGACGTAGCGCCGGACCGCCTCGGCGAGCGGCGTGAAGCCCGCGTTATAGCCGGCGCGGCGCAGATTTTCGACCGAAGCTTGCGTGAAATACTGGTAGCCGTCGCGGATCTCCTCCGGCATGTCGATGTAGGTGATGTCGGGCGCGCGCCCGAGCGCCGCGAACATGGCGGCGATGAGATCGCGGAAGCTGCCGGCCCGGCCGGTGCCGACGTTGTAGATGCCGTTGACCGTCGGCGTGTCGAGGAGCCAGCGCACCACCGCGACCGCGTCGTCGACATGGATGAAGTCGCGCCGCTGCTCGCCATCGCCGATGCCGGCGCGGTGCGACTTGAAAAGCCGCACCGGCTTGCCGGCCTTGGCGTCGTCGAAGCGCTTGGCGACGAGGCTCATCATCTCGCCTTTGTGATATTCGTTCGGGCCGAACACGTTGAAGAACTTCAGCCCCGCCCACTGCGGCGGCAGCTTCGCGCCCTTGCGGGCGCGGTCGATCACGGCGCGGTCGAACAGATGCTTGCTCCAGCCGTAGAGGTTCATCGGCTTGAACCGCGCGAGCGCGGCAGGCGAATTGTCGTCGTCGAAACCCTGCGCCCCGTCGCCATAGGTCGCCGCCGAAGAGGCGTAGATCAGCGGGGTGCGCGCATCGGTGCACCAGTCGAGCAGGCGCAGCGAGAGGCGGAAATTGCTCTCCAGCACGGCGTCGCCGTCGCGCGCCGTGGTGTCGGAGATCGCACCCATGTGGATCACGGCATCGAGCCGGCGCCCGTCGAGCCAGCGGAACAGATCCGCCGGCGGCACCACATCGGCGAGCCGGCGCTTGCCCAGGTTGCGCCACTTGCCGTCGTTGCCGAAAAGATCGTTGACCACGACGTCGCCGCCGGCGTCGTCGAGGCTCGCGACCACGTTCGATCCGATGAAACCCGCCCCGCCGGTCACCAACAACATCGACGCCGTTCCCCGGCCTACTGGCCACCCCACCTTTGCCTCAGGCGGGCCGTCGGCGCAACCGAAGGACGCCGACGGGGTGAACGCTACGCGTCACCGACCGGCGCGCTGGACAGCGCCGGCCGGGCCGGCTACGCCATCGTAAGCATCTGCAACTTCGAGACAAAAAGACCAGTACGGACCAGTCTGATCAAATGAACGACCGTTCAAACAATGAGACGGGGCGGTCCGAAGGTGATCCGCGGCCCATCCTCATTGTCCCGTACATGTGGATCGGCGACTTCGTGCGCGGTCATTCCGTGGTGCGGCTGCTGCGCGCCCGGTTCCCGGACAGTCCGATCGACGTGCTGACCACCACGATGGACGCCCCGCTGCTCGACTACATGCCGGGGGTGCGCAAGGGAATCATCTGGGACCTGCCGCGCAAGCGCCTCGCCTTGGCCCAGCACCGCGCCCTGGCGGAGCGGCTGCGCCCGGAAGGGTATGGCCGCGTCCTGGTGATGCCGCGCACCTGGAAGTCGGCGCTCGCGCCCTGGCTCGCCGGCATCCCGGAGCGGACCGGGTTTGCGGGCGAGAGCCGTTTCGTGCTGCTCAACGATATCCGCTGGGGCGAGCGCGCCCTGCCCCGCATGGTCGATCGCTGCGTCGCCCTGGCGTTGCCGAAATGCGCCGTGCCGCCCGCCGACTATCCGCTGCCGCAGCTCAAGGTGGCCGATGCCGAGATCGCGGCGTGGCGCCAGCGCCTCGGCCTCACGGCGGCGGGCAGGATCGCCGCCTTTGCGCCCGGCGCGGTCGGCCCGTCGAAGCGATGGCCGGCGGGCTATTACGCCGAGGCGGCCCGCAGGCTGGTGGCGGAAGGCTTTTCGGTCTGGGTGCTGGGGGGCCCGGGCGAGACGGCGCTTGCCGCCGAGATCGCGGCCGGCTCCACCCACGTGCACGATCTCACCGGCGCCGACCTGCGCAATGCCATCCTGGCGCTTGCGGCAGCCGATGTCGCGGTCTCCAACGACTCCGGTCTGCTGCACGTGGCCGCCGCGCTCGGCACGCCGTCCATCGGTATCTTCGGTCCGACCAGCGCGTGGCACTGGGCGCCGCTCAATCCCCTCGCGGCCGTGATCGAGACCGAGACGAGGGTCGAATGCCGGCCCTGTCACAAGCCGACCTGCCGCTACGGCCACCATCGCTGCATGCGCGAGATTCCGCCCGAGCGGGTCGTCGCTGCCGCATTGACGGCGCTGGCGCCGGCTTCCGTTCGTAGCATGGAGTGAACGATACGCCGTTGCTCCAGCAGGTGCACATCACCACGGCGCACGCGATCTGCGAGATCGTCGAGCGGAATCCGTTCAAGCAACAGGTCAAGGCGGCCCGATGATCGCCCGGTGCAGCGACCTGACGTCGGTGCGCCAGTCGTTCTCATAGTAGGTGTAACCGCGCTGACGGATCAGGCCGGGAGCGTCGAGCCCGTGGGCGGCGCCGCTGTAGATCATCATGTCGGTGCGGAAATCGTCCCACACGTACGGCTTGCCGGCCATGCGGCAGATGATCTTCACCGTGCAGGCGACCGGCCCCGGAATGGCCGCGACGCGCGCGGCGTCCTCGCGCGCCGCCTGCGCGTGGGCATGGAACTCGGCGCGATAACCCGGGTCGAACAGGATCAGGTATGGCTCGGTACGAAAGGTGGCGAGGAGCCGCACGACCAGGATCAGCACCACCGTGGCGCGCGCCGCGGCGACGCCGTAGCGATGCGCAAAGGGGGTCGCCGCGATGCGATCGAACGCGATGCCGAGCCCGGCCGCGGTCGCGATCACGAGATCGAACTGCGCATTGTCGAGAATATCCTCGCCGCCCCATTGCACGACGAACACCGCGAACGCGACGCCGATCCACAGCGCGGTGAAGCGGGCCGCAAAGATCTCGCGCTCGCGCCACGCCCACAGCGCCCAGATCGCGAGCGCCGGGATGATCCATTGCGCCCGCCCGATGCCGCCGAGCGCCCGCATGATCCGGTACGGACGCGGCGTGAGCAGGTTGGCGATGAAGACATCGCCGTACACCGCAACGCAGATCGCCAGCCCGATGACCGCGGCCGCCGCACCGACCGCGGTCGGCCGCCAGGCGCGCACGCCGTCGCGCCACCACAGCCACGCCAGCACGGTCGCGGGCATCGCGATGATGTTGTGCTTCCAGAAGCCGGCGAGCGCCATCAGCAGGATCGGCGGCTCCGCCGACTTGCCCGCCTTGTCGCGGGCGAGGAACCACGAGAGTGCCGCCAGCATGACGAGCTGCGCGGTCAGCTGCGGGTCGTCCATGCCGACGAAACGGTTGTACGAGCGCGCCATGGTGGCGATGAACCACAGGGCGGCGATCGCGGCGCCGGCGCCACCGCCGCCAAGCTGCCGCACGATCCGTGCGATCAGCGCGCCGAGACCGAGCACCGACAGGAGCGACACGACGCGCCCCACGTAGAGCGAGTCGCCAAAAATCCGGCCGAGCCAGCCGAGCACGTAGAACGACAACGGCGGGTAGTTGTTGACGATCAACATGTCGGTGGGCGGATAGAGCGCCCGTGCGCCCATCGCGGCGTCGGCATGATAGGCGTTCCAGCCCTCGTTCTCCGCGATCTCGAGCGGGAACCAGGCGCGCCACACCGGCCAGACGAGAAACAACAGCGCGAGCAGTGCCAGCAGCACGATCTGCGCGCGCGTGTCGAAGCGGGTCAACAGACGTTTCATGCCGGCATCACCCGTCGAGTCCATCGAGCGCCGCGCGCGTCTCGTCCACCTCCGGCAAGGCGCCCTTGCCGCCGACGATGGCGATCGGGCCCTGCCCTTTCGGCCCGGTCAGCCCGGGCTCGCTGCCGACGAAGATGCCGACCAGCGGCACGCGGAGTGCGGCGGCAAGATGCAGGAGCCCGGTGTCGACGCCGATGACGAATTGCGCCGCCGCGATGTGGCGAGCAAGCGCGTCGAGCGGCAGGCGGTCGAGCGCACGCGCGCCCGGGATCGCAGCGGCAATGCGCTCGCTGCGCTGCCGCTCGGCGTCGGTTCCCCAGGGGCACTGCAGCTCCAGCCCGCGTGCCGCCAGCGCGCGGCCGAGGGCGATCCAGCGCGCTTCCGGCCACTGCTTGTCCTCGCGCGCGGTTGCGTGCAGCAGGATGGCGAAGGGCGAGCTCGCGGCGCCCGCGAGCGCGCCGCGGTCCAGGCCGAAATCGATGGCGCCATCTGGCGCATAGCCGAGCGCGAGGCCAGTGAGCGTGCGGTTACGCTCGATCGCATGCAGGTCGCGCGAGACGCGATGGCGCACCTCGTAGAAGCGGGACGCGAGCGGCTCGCGGATGCTGGCCGCGTCGTAGCCGTGCCGGCGGCCGCGCGCGAGCCCGCTGATCACCGCCGTGCGCAGCAGGCCCTGCGTGTCGATCACCGCGTCGTAGCTGCGCGCACGGACCGCCCGGCGGAAGGCGCGCGCCTCCCGCCAGGTGGCGGGGCTGAGCATCGCATGCCGCCAGCGGCGCGACGCGACCGCCAGGACCTCGTCGACCGCGGGATGCAGCCGCACCAGCGGCGCGAACGCCTCCTCGACCACCCAGGCGAAACGGGCGTCGGGACGGCGCCGCCGTGCCTCGACAATCGCCGGCATATGGTGGATGACGTCGCCGAGCGACGACGTCTTGATGAACAGCACGCTGGCCATGGGCTCCCCCGCAGCCATATACCCGCCGTTAAGCATGGTCGCCACATGCATGTGCGGAACAAGGGTGTATAACCCGGGTTTCACGGCCGCGCGGTAGCATGCGGACGATCGCGGAAGGGCGCCAAGGCATGACCATCCTGGTGACGGGCGGAGCAGGCTACATCGGCAGCCACATGGTGCAGGCGCTGCTCGGTGCCGGCGAGCGCGTCGTCGTCCTCGACAACCTCTCGACCGGGTTCGACTGGGCCGTGCCGAGCGCGGCCACGCTCGTGGTCGGCGACACGGGCGACCAGGCGCTGGCTGCCCGCGTGATCGCCGAGCACCGCGTCGATGCCATCGTCCATTTCGCCGCCTCGATCGTGGTGCCCGATTCGGTCAGCGATCCGCTCGGCTACTACCGCAACAACACTGCCAATTCGCGCAGCCTGATCGAATGCGCCGTGAAGGGCGGCGTCAAGCAGTTCATCTTCTCCTCGACCGCCGCGGTCTACGGCAATCCCGATCGGGTTCCGCTCGACGAGGACGATCCGCTCAGGCCCATGTCGCCCTACGGCTCGTCCAAGCTGATGACCGAGATGATGTTGCGCGATGCGAGCGCGGCGCACGGGCTCGCCTACGTGATCCTGCGCTATTTCAACGTGGCGGGCGCCGATCCGGAGCTGCGCACCGGCCAGTCCACCAAGGGCGCGACCCATCTCATCAAAGTCGCGGTCGAGACGGCGCTCGGCCTGCGTCCCAGAATGCAGGTGTTCGGCACCGACTATCCGACGCCGGACGGCACCTGCATCCGCGACTACATCCATGTGTGCGATCTCGCGCGGGCGCATTCCGACGCGCTCGCCTACCTGCGCCGCGACGGGGCTTCGACCACGCTCAACTGCGGCTATGGCCGCGGCTTTTCGGTGCTCGAGGTGATCGACACGGTCAGGCGCGTATCGGGGGTCGATCTTCGCGTCGACACCGCGGCGCGGCGTGCGGGCGATCCGGCACAGATCGTGGCCAAATCGGACCGAATCCGCGCCGTGCTCGGCTGGCAGCCGCAGTTCGACGATCTCGCGACGATCACCCGCCACGCGCTCGCCTGGGAACGCAAGCTCGCGCAGCGTCGCAGCGCCATGCCGCTCGCGGCCTCCGCGTGAGGCATGCGCGGCGTGTGGGCCTTGCCGAACAATTGCGGATTTCGGCTTGCTTAGGCGGGACTTAGCGGGCAAGGAAGCGGAGCAATCGGAGCCTGGACGCCCGCGTGATCGGATCGGCCATCAAATCGCTGTTCGCTGACCCCAACGGCGCGCCCGCCCTGGTGCGGCGGCTGCTCATCGAGGATGCGCTGCCGCATTGGCGCAAATATGCGGTTGCCTACGTGCTGATGGCGATCATGGCCGCCTGCACGGGCGCCAGCGCCTATCTGCTGGGCACCGCCATCAACCAAGCCTACGACAACCACAGCTTCGCGGGCGTCGCGGCGGGCGCGGCGGCGATCATGGCGGTGTCCGCCGTGCGGGGTTTTGCGACTTACGGCCAGGCCGTCGTGATGGCGCGCATCGGCGCGCGCATCGTCGCCGAGAACCAGCGCCGCACGCTGCTCAAGCTGCTCAACGAAGGGCTGCCGTTCTTCGGCCGGCGTCATTCCACCGAGTTTCTGGCGCGGCTCTCCGCCGGTGCGAACAGCGCCAGCATCGTCGTCAACCTGCTCGTCTCGGCGGCCGGGCGCGATCTCCTTACCGTCGTTTTCACATGCATCGTGATGCTGTTCGGCGATCCGCTGCTGCTGCTCCTGTTCCTGATCGTGGTCGCGCCGTCGCTGAAGATGCTGCGCAAGCTGGTCCGCCGCATCAACTTGATCGCGATGAGCCAGTTCACCGGCGGCGCGCAGATCATGGAGACGCTGCAGGAGACCGTGCAAGGGATCCGCATCGTCAAGGCGTTCACCCTGGAAGAGCAGATGCGCGCCAAGTTCGACGCCAGCGTCGGAACGCTCGAGAGCGACACGGTCAAGATGGCGCGCGTGTCCAATCGCACCGGACCGTTGATGGATACGCTCGGCGGCATGGCGATCGCATTGGTCGTCCTCTACGGCGGCTATCGCGTGATCATCGGCGGCTCGCCGGGCGCCTTCTTCAGCTTCATCACCGCCTTCCTTCTCGCCTACGAGCCGGCCAAGCGGCTCGCCAAGCTCAACCTCGACCTCAGCAACAGCCTCGTCGGCGTGCGGGTGCTGTTCGAGATCCTCGATGCGCCGGCGACCGAGCCGATCGACGACAACGCGCCGCCGCTCGCCTTGAAGGACGCCCGCGTCGAGTTCGCCAATGTCGGGTTCGCCTATCGGCCCGGCGAGTCGGTGCTGAAGAATTTCTCCTTCGTCGCGGAGCCCAGCAAGGTCACGGCGCTGGTCGGCCACTCGGGCGGCGGCAAGTCGACCGTGCTCAACCTCATCCTGCGTTTCTACGACGTGCAGGAGGGCAGGATCACCATCGACGGGCAGGACATCGCCGCGCTCTCGCGCCGTTCGCTGCGCCGGCAGATCGCCTATGTGGGGCAGGACGTGCACCTGTTCACCGGCACGATCCGCGACAACATCGCGTTCGGCCGGCCCGGTGCGAGCGACGCCGAGATCGAGGCGGCGGCGCGCGCCGCCCATGCCCACGATTTCATCATGAGTTTCCCGAAGGGCTACGACTCGCCGGTGGGCGAGCACGGCGTTTCGCTCTCCGGCGGCCAGCGTCAGCGCGTCGCCATCGCATGCGCGCTGATCAAGGACGCGCCGATCATCCTGCTCGACGAGGCGACCGCCGCGCTCGATGCCGAGTCGGAGAAGCACGTGCAGGAGGCGGTCGCCGAACTCTGCAAGGGCCGCACCACCATCATGATCGCGCACCGGCTCGCCACCATCATGCACGCCGACAAGATCGTGGTGATCGAGGGCGGCCAGGTGGTCGAGACCGGGCGGCACGAGGAGTTGCTGCGTCGCGGCGGCCGCTATGCCTCGTTCTATCGCCTGCAGCTGCAGCACGATGCCGACGATCCGCTCCCGGCCGCGGCCGTGTAAGGGACCGCGGACGGCAGCCGCCCTCCCGGATTGACGAGGGGGGTCCGGATGTCTATTCCGCAGCGGTCCGCGCGAATGTCCATGTGCCAGAAACAAGACGGCCACCGGTCGCGTCCGCGAATTCAGCCTTCCATTCCTTCGGCTCTCGAAAATCCATCGAACGAACATCGCTCATGAGCACAGACTCACGTTACGTCATCACCCCGCCACCGCAAGCCGCGATCGTCGTGGCAGGCGGCGACAAGCTCTTTCCGGTTCGCCGCATCTGGTGCGTCGGGCGCAACTACGTCGAGCACATTCGCGAGATGGGTCAGGACGAGCGCCTGCCGCCGTTTTACTTCGCCAAGCCGGCCGACGCGGTGGTTCCGGACGGTGCCACGGTTCCGTACCCGTTGCTCACCAAGGACATGCATCACGAGGTCGAGCTGGTGGTGGCGCTCAAGAGCGGCGGCCGCAACATCAAGGTCGACAAGGCGCTCGACACCATCTGGGGCTACGGCGTCGGCATCGACCTGACGCGGCGCGACCTGCAGATCGCCTCGCGCAACCAGCAGCGCCCGTGGGAGATCGGCAAGGCGTTCGACTCCTCGGCGCCGTGCGGGCCGCTGCGGCCGGCGTCCGAAATCGGTCACCCGAAGAAAGGCCGCATCACCCTCAAGTGCAACGGCAAGATCCGCCAGGACGGGGATCTCGAGCAGATGATCTGGAACACGCCCGAGATCATCGCAAACCTGTCCGAGATGGTCGAGCTCGTTCCCGGCGACATCATCATGACCGGCACCCCTTCGGGGGTCGCCGCGACGGTAGCGGGCGACAAGCTCGAATGCGAGATCGAGGGCGTCGGCAAGCTCACGGTGACGATCGGGCCGGCCCTGAAATGAGCCATGCAACGCAACGGACGTGAGAAAATCCGCGGCCGCTCCGGCGCCGCGGATTTTTTGTCGGAATGCCTAAATTTTGCACGTCCCCGGAGTTAGAGCATGATCGCGAAAAAGCCTGCCCCGGACGTGATCCGGGGTGGACATCGGCCTTCGGAAAAGATCACACTCTCTAGGGGAATAAGAGCGAGGCGGAGGCGTTAACCGGTCATGGAGTCGCATCGCGACGACATCGAAGGGCCGGCGCATGCGGGCGAGGCGCTGCCCTATCCGTTCCTGCGGCCGCTCCCGCGGCATGGACGCGGCGGGACCATGCAGCGCGTCCAGGACGCCATCCGCGAGGCAATCGTCGCCCTCGCGTTCACGCCCGGCGAGTTCATCCACAAGGAAGCGATCTGCAAACGCCTGGGCGTCTCGCGGTTCCCCGTGTCCGAGGCGCTCGGCCGGCTGGCCGACGAGGGGTTCGTCGAGATCCTGCCGCAGCGCGGAACACGGGTGGGCCGCATCGACATCCCGTCCTGCCGCCAGGCGATGTTCATCCGCCGGGCGCTCGAAGGCGAGGCGACCTGGACGGTGGCGCAGCACGCCGGCGAGCGCCTGATCGCGCGGCTCGAGCAGAGCCTCGCGGAGCAGAAACAGGCGATGGAGCGCGCGGACGGCCTGCGCTTTGCCGACCTCGATATCGTGTTCCACGACACCATCCTGGCCGAGCTCGGCCACGAACGCGTCAAGGCCACGGTCGATGCTGCGCGCGGCAGCCTCGACCGCACGCGACTGTTCCTGCTGCGCACGCCCGTGCGTCAGAGCCAGAGCTTCGCCGAGCACGTAAAGATCGTCGATGCCTTGCGGACGCGCGACGCCGACGCCGCACGGCAGGCCATGGTGCAGCACCTTGACCGCGTGCTGGCCGAGCTCGAGCGGCGGGCCGGGGAAAATCCGGAGGTCTTCACCTCCGCGCCGCGTCCTTCGCCTGCGTGAAGCTGCCTTGCCGCGCGTCATCGGAAAGCCGGTCGATATCGCCACCCCGGACGGCGTGATGGACGCCTACGTCGCCCGCCCCGACGATGCGACGTCCCATCCCCTCGTGGTGGTCTTCATGGACATCTGGGGGCTGCGCGAGGAGCTGTTCGGCATCGTGCGCCGCATCGCCACGGAAGGCTACTGTTGCGTCGTCCCCAACCTGTTTCATCGCGAAGGCAAATTCAGCTACGCGCCGCGCAATGCCGAGGGGCGCACGCTGTCGTTCGACCTGCTGCCCGACGACGTGCAGCGGCAGATGCGCGGGCGCGCCGAACGGCTCGACCGCGCGACCCTGCGCGCCGACGCGGCCGCCCTCTTGGACTGGTGCAGGCATGAGCCGGTCGCGCCGGGACCCGCGGGCTCGATCGGATACTGCATGGGTGGCCGCGAGGCGTTCTTCGCCGCGCAGGAGTTTCCCGGGCGCTTCCGCGCGACCGCGAGCCTGCACGGATCACGACTCGTGACCGACGCCGCCGATTCGCCGCACCAGCTCATCGATCGCATGCGCGGCGAGGTCTACTGCGGCTTCGCCGAGTTCGACCGCGGCGCGCCGCCCGAGGTGATCCGCCGCATCGAGGACGCCTTGCGCGCCAACGCACATCTGACGTTCACCACGCAAATCCACGCCGGCGCGCGGCACGGCTACGCGCTTCCCGACCGCGACATTCACGATCATGCCGCCACCGAGACGGATTGGGCGAATATCTTCGCCATGTTTCGGCGGCAGCTCGCCGCGTAGCGGTACGGCCGAGTTCGCGGCGGCCGGCGCGCGGCGGGGATGCGACAAGACAGCGCTTCTCGCCTCGCATCGCCTTGTCACTCGCAGCCGATCCCGTCAGGATTGCGCCCGCGGAATTCGGCAATTGAGGCGATGCACCATGTGGTTGCAAGTGCGGTCACGGATCGCAGTCCTCTCCATCCTGGCGTCGCTGTTCTGTCTCGCGGCGGCCGTGGCGCAAACCTGGCCCTCGCGGACGATCACGCTCGTGGCGGCGTTCCCGCCGAACACGACCACCGACTACGCCGCACGCACCATCGCGCAGGAGCTGACGAAGGCGCTCGGCAATCCGGTCATCGTCGAGACCAAGTCGGGCGGCGGCGGCGTTCTCGCCTCGGTATCGGTCGCGAAGGCGCCGGCCGACGGCTACACGCTCCTCATGACGACGATCGGTCCGGCAGTCCTGCGGCCCCTGCTCGAGCAGGGGCTGGCCTACGATCCGGTCGCCGATTTCACGCCGATCGCACTGGTCGGCGATGCTCCGAACGTGATCGTGGCGGGCACGCAATCTCGCTTCCACAGCATCGGCGACATCGTCGGCTACGCGAAGCAGAATCCCGGCAAGCTCACCATCGGCCATCCCGGCATCGGCACGATGGGCCATCTGGTGGCGCTGCTGTTCTGCGCCGAGGCGGGCATCGAGGCGAACCTGATCTCCTACCAGGGCGCACCGGCGATCATCACCGACATCGCGGGCGGGCATATCGACATCGGCGCCCTTGCGTACGGGGTCGGGGCCAGCGCCGTGAAGACCCTGGCGGTCACGACCAAGGAGCGGGTCGACTTCCTGCCCGATGTGCCGACCATGGGCGAAGTCCACTATCCCAACGTTGTCGCCACCACGTGGAGCGCGGTCTACGCGCCGGCGCGCCTGCCGGCCGGCATCGTCGGCAAGCTCAATTCGACCATCAACACGTTCATCGGGCAGGCGGACGTCCGCAAGCACTTCACCACGGTCGGCTACCGCGTGCTCGGCGGGCCGCCGCAGCGCCTGGCCGATCAGATGGCCGAGGACCATGCCAAATGGTCAAAGGTGATCGCGGCGGCGAAGCTCGGCGGCAAATAGTGGATCTACGCCGTGCGCGACCTGGCGCGCACCATCGCGATGAACGCCTTGATGGCGGTCGCCCCCTCGTTCTTGCGATAGACCAGGACATGATCGGAGGATCGGTTGGTCTTCATGATCTGGCGATAGACGATGCCCGGCATCTTGATCGAGGTCAGCCCTTCCGACATCACGCCGAGACCGATGCCGGCGGCGACCGAGGTCAGCACCGAAAACGCGTCCGGCACGCGCACGACCACGCGCAGCGTCGCGCCGGCCGGCGTGATCGCGGCGATGTTTCCCCAGAATCCGATCTCCATGTCGAGCAGGGTCGCGACGAACGGCTCGGCCGCATATTGTTCCGGCTCGACCATGTTGCGCGAGGCGAGCCGATGACCCTCGGGAATCGCCAGCCACAGCGGCTGGCGGTCGACGATGAACCCGGTCAGCCCTGAGGGGTAGCGCTGCGGCGCGCGGGTGAAACCGACGTCGAGGGTGCCGTCGATCAGCGCCTT
>Ga0335080_10005601_pt1 | contig 12942 bp, 5 predicted proteins | sample Lox_Sample_34_FD_206720 | JGI IMG/M metagenome (GOLD analysis project Ga0335080, IMG submission 206720) | Soil microbial communities from Loxahatchee National Wildlife Refuge, Florida, United States - Lox_Sample_3.4 | ecosystem: Environmental > Terrestrial > Soil > Wetlands | place: USA: Florida... | reverse complement strand
TTGACGTTGGTATTGACCGGGCCCGCGACCAGGTTGGTTGCCGCGCTGATAAATGCCACGTAACGGCCATTGGTACTGATGACCGAATTCCCGGAACCGCCGCCCAGGGCCGGACCTCCGTCGGCCCCAACGCTCACCAGCAGGTTGGTGCCGTTCACCAGATCGCGCACAAAAACGTCCGTCAACTTGTTGGTATCGTTGAGCACCAGGTCATCCGCCGGGCTGGCGAAAGTCACCCATCGGCCATCCGCACTGACCGATAACGAAGACAGCCGGCTGAACCCATCAGCCGCTTGCGGAATCACCGTCGCATCCCTTTGCGAAACCATTTCCGTCGTTCCTGCGACCAGGTCGCGCACAAACACATCTTCGGCGCGATTATTGTCCCCGCTGACCAGGCCGCCATCCGGGCTGCTGAAGGCAACGAACCGTCCATCCGCGCTCAGGCTCAAGGTTGTCAGGAAGTGCGTGGTGCTGGATTGGAGATTGCGCAGATAGACATGAAAACCGTTGGACACGGCATTGCCGACCAGATTGGTGGCGTTGCTCAGGAACGCCACGAACTGGCCATTGGCGCTGATCGCCGGCGACTGCGAGGTCGTATTGGTCGGGACGCCGCTTCCATTGTCACTGACCAGTGTGTCCACCGCGCCTTGTGAATCCCACACATGAACGCTGGAATAGCCCGAATTGACGGCTCCTTCATGCCGGGCAAAGGCAATGAAGCGACCATCGGGCGTCATTTCGGGGCCATAGCTGTCACTATCGCCTGGATCCATAGACCCTCCGATTCCATTTGTATTGACCACCGCAGTCGCTCCCAGAGTTGAATCATATTGCAGAATGACTGCAGCACCAGCCTCATTAGTCCCTCCGGCTTTGAAAGCGATGTATCGCCCGTCATCACTCAACCGCGGATGATAAGCCGGCACGCCGCTCAAATGGAGCGTGGCCGTAAGAATCGCGGCGGCGTTAGTGCTGGCCCAGAAGGTGGTACCGGCGAGCCGGTCGCGGACATAAATCTCGCCTTGGGAATTGGTGGGGACGCCCGCGGCCAGATTGATGGCCGTGCTGAAATAGGCCACGAACCGGCGATCCGGCGTGATGACCGGCGTGGCCATGCTCAAGTTGGTCCCGGACGCGCCCACACTGATCAACGAGGTGGTTTGCGCGATCAAATCCCGCACGAAGACGTCCGGACACCCGTTGGTGTCCCGGGCCACGAGGTTGTTCGCCGCGCTGATGAACGCCACGCACATGCCGTCCGGCGTCATGACCGGGTCGGTGGACGGGCCGTTGGCAAAGCCGCCGTTGGTCGCCACGCTGACGAGCCAGGTGGTGCCGGCGTAACTGTCGCGCAGGAAAATGTCGCTGGCGCCGTTCGTGTCCCCGGGCACGAGGTCGCTCGCGTCGCTTTGGAATATGACGTAACGGCCATAGGTGGAGACCTGGCCGGCGGTGGAATGGTCGTTGCCGCCGGTGCCGTTGGTATTGGCGCTCACCAGCACGGTGGTGTTCAGGGCGCGGTCGCGCAGGTACACGTTCAAGACCGACTGGCTGTTGCCGCCCGGCGTCAGGTCGTTAGCCGCGCTGGTAAAAACAACAAAACGGCCGTCGGGACTGAGACCGGGAGCAACGGAATTTTTGTCACCGCCTGCCGGCAGGGGGACGGAGGGATTCCGCGCTGAAAGCAATTGCACCGGCGCCCCACTGGCCGGAGACACAAGGATTGTCATGGCCAGAATCCAGATTGCCACCGCAAAACTTCCAGTGAAAGACCTCGGCGCAGCAGGCGTCATCCGCAGACTTTGATGGGAGAATTCACCGCCACTAACCATTTTTGTTTTCATGGTTCCAGTAAGCCGAAGGTTCCACTTTGACTCGGCGTCCATCGCAACTGGAGATTATTTGAACTAAACAATCTGCTTCAGTGCTTATAAAATATCTGATTTCATTGGGGTTTCAAGCAAAAACGGTTCTAACTTGCCACATGGCAAATTGCAAAGACATAGGGACATCGAATGGTAGGGCGGCGCTGCTGCGCCGCCGCATAAGACTGACCGGCAGGTCAGCCCTACCGAGACGGTGCGTGTGTCAATGTTGATTGAAACTGCCATATCTTTTCGCGGCACTGCCCCTTGTCCACCCGTTCGGGGGAAGCACATGGTCATTATTCATCAATTGTTTGAACTTTCTGACTTTCACAAAGTGGCTGGGTAAGTTAAAATACGTTAACAACTCCAATTAACGGGATATGGACACGTCCAGGAATGGCGGTTTGCGTTTGGTTCGGCGTTTCGGCGCTGCGGCACGAGGCGTGCAAACGAACCAGTGTTCCGCTGCTGAAGGTTTTACCTTGATAGAACTGTTGGTGGTGATTGCCATCATAGCGATTTTGGCGTCCATCCATCTGCCGGCGCTGGCCAATGCAAAAACAAAAACGCAAAGTACCGCGTGCCTGCTTAACCTCGAGCAGTTGACCCTGGCGTGGACGGTTTACAGCGGGGACTATGATGATCGGCTCGTTAAAAACACCGTCGGCAGTGGCAATTGGGTGACCAATGTATTGATGGACTATGGATCCAGTACCGACAATACCAACTCGGCGGCGCTGATGGACCCCAACCTTTCTCTGATCGCCCCTTACATCAAAGGGCCGGGCGTTTTCAAATGCCCTTCCGATAAATTTTTGGCGGCCAATGGCGTACGCGTCCGGAGTGTTTCCCTGAATGCCGCGTTGGGCGGCAATGCCACCCTCGGAACCGGAGTTCCGAACCGGACCTACATCAACGCCCGGAAGCAGACCGATCTGAAATTACCGGGGCCGGCCAGTGTTTTTACGTTTTTGGATGAGCATGGAGACTGTCTTGACGACGGTTGTTTCCACCTCGATCCTGGCCAGACTCAGGGAGATATTTATTGGCGAAACATGCCGGCCAATTACCACGGGGGTGGTTACGGCGTTTCTTTTGCCGATGGCCATTCACAAATTGTCCGGTTCCTGGAACGCGGCGGGAGCGCGGGTGCGCGAGGAAGCCCAGGCAACTCATCGCTCATACCGGTGGTGCCGAATAACGCCTGGTTGTTTCGGAACGACTACAACCACTCGTCGGTCTTTATTTTTGACAGCCAGCATCACTACGTGGTGGTTACTAGCCGGGACTATGACACGCTGGATAATGAGACGCCTTATCATTAAAATACTGAACCGACTCCGCAAATCTCCCAAATGTCTGGAACGGGATTACAACCGTCTGGCCAATTTTTTTAATCCTTGTTTTTGAGCCGCAGTAAACTGTGCCGGATGCCGCCAAAATAAATCTGCTTCTTTTTTTCAGGGTGGCGTTCAGGAAACTCAAACCATTCAACGCGACCCCCGGAATGCCAAGTAGTGCCTTGATTTGAATTTCTTTTCTTTCGTTTTTGCAGATGAGAAAGCCGATAATCGCCGCGCCAATCAGGGTTGCAACTTTTCCCGGACATTCCGTCAAATTTGATTCCATCCTAAAAAGCTTTGTGCGTTCGTGTCCTGGCGGTTAATGTCTCCCGGATGTTTTCATCGGCAATCAAATCGGTCCATTTTGTCGGCATCGGCGGCACGGCCATGGCATCCGCCGCCGTGGCCATGCAGGAAAAAGGGTTCGCCGTCACCGGCTCGGACCAGAATGTCTATCTGCCCATGCCCGGCCAACCCTGTCCAGATAACCCTAGAGTTGAAATCTGACTTGTGGGATATTCCTACCATGAAGATTACGGATGAAACCCGCATTGATGATCGTTGCCGGCCTGGTGCCTTGACTGGCCTGGTAAAACCGGGTGAACGCTACAAGGTGAACAAGCCATCTCCGACTGAAATCCGGATTGCGGTTGATGGTTGTCCAGAAAAAAGCCCCCAAAGCCCGCCTAGTGCGGCGCAAGGGCAGAACCTACGCGGTGACCAATCATCCACTCACCAATGGTGACGTTCAGAGGGTCATGGCTGACTTCCCATGAAGCAACTCCTCGATGTTTCAACGCTCATTGCCCTGATCTGGCCTGAGCACGTCAACTTCGCCAAGGCCAAGGCCTGGCGAAAAGGGAAAACCTTGGTCTTGTGTCCAATAACCGAATTGGGTTTTGTTCGGGTTTCGACCAGCCCGGCCTTTAATCTCACGATGGAGGATGCCCGTAAAGCATTGGCGGACTTCATCGCGGATGAAAAACCGGAGTTCATCGCCGCCGATCGGCGCGCTTTAGATGGAATTCCGGCCCCGAGCTCGGCAAAAACGACTGACTGGTATCTGGCCAATCTCGCGAAGGCTCACGACCTGCAAAGGGCGACACTCGACGCAAAAGCCAAACACCCGGCCGCCAGTTTCGTCTAAAATATCCGGCCGGCGAGCCGTCCTGGATTCACTCTGTGGCTTCCGTCTTCGCGTTGCTCCGATGCGACAAGGAAAAAACTTTGAGTATTGGCATCCTGACGGTTAGTTTCTCCGGAATGTTTTCATCGGCGATCAAATCGGTCCACTTTGTCGGCATCGGCGGCACCGCGATGGCGTCCGCCGCCGTCGCCATGCAGGAAAAAGGGTTCGCCGTCTCCGGCTCGGACCAGAATGTGTATCCGCCCATGTCCACATTCCTCGCCGACCGGAAAATCGAGGCCGTCAATGGCTACGCGGAGCGGAACCTGGCGCACAAGCCGGACCTCGTCGTCATCGGCAACGCCATCTCCCGCGGCAACCCGGAAGCGGAATTCGTGCTCGACCACAAGCTGCGTTATTGCTCGCTGCCGGAATTGTTGAAGGAATTTTTCATCCGCGGCAAGCGGGCCATCGTCGTTTGCGGCACGCATGGCAAGACCACCACGACGGCGCTGCTGGCGTGGGTGTTCGAGCACAATAAACTGAACCCCAGCTTCCTCCTCGGCGGCATCCCGAACAATCTCGGCCAGGGCGCGCGGTTCACCGACAGCGAATGGTTCATCATCGAGGGCGATGAATACGACACGGCGTTTTTCGACAAACGCAGCAAGTTCGTCCATTACCAGCCGGAAATCGGCATCATCAACAACCTCGAGTTCGATCACGCGGACATTTTCGACAACCTGGACGCCATCAAAAAAACATTCTCGCATTTCATCCGGATCATTCCGCGCAATGGCCTGCTGCTGGGCAACGGCGACGACGCGAACCTCGCGCCGCTGCTCGACGTGACCCATTGCCCGGTAAAACGTTTCGGCCTCGGCGACGACAACGCGGTACACGCCTTCAACATCCGTTACGGCCCGACGGCGACCGAGTTTGAAATCCCCAGCTTCAAATTCCACCTGAACCTGATTGGCGAATTCAACGTGCGCAACGCGCTGGCCGTGGTGGCGTGCGCCAAACATTGCGGGCTGAAAAACCAGCAGATCCAGTCCGCCTTCGAGACGTTCAAAGGCGTGAAACGCCGGATGGAGGTGCGCGGTGTGGCGGGCGGGGTGACGTTGATTGACGACTTCGGCCATCACCCGACCGCCATTCACGCCACGCTGCGGGCGTTGCGCCTGAAATATCCGCACGAGAAAATCTGGGCCCTTTTCGAGCCGCGCAGCAACACGACGCGCCGGAAGGTGTTCCAGGAGGAACTTCCGGGCGCCTTTGCCGACGCCGACGCGGTGGTGATTTCCGAGGTGGCGCGATTGGAACAGATCGCGCCCGAAGAGCGGCTCAATCCCGAAAAGTTGATGCAGGACTTAAAGACAGCGGGCCGGGAAGCCGCGTATCTGCCGGACGCGGATTCCATCATCGCACACGTGGCGAAGAACGCCCAGGGCGGCGACATCGTCGTGGTGTTCAGCAATGGCGGTTTTGGCGGCATCCACACGAAGCTGTTGGAGCGGTTGGGACGGAGGTAGGATTGCCTCGCGTTTCGGATCACCAATTGTGTTCTGACTTTCTGTTGTAGGGCGATTTCACAAAAACTGTAGCCGAAGGTAGGGCGAAGCTGCTGCTTCGCCACGACGGCGCGGCAGCGCCGCCCTACCAGTAATCAGGCAATCCGCCGCTTCACCTGACCCGCAGGCGGAAAAACATCTGGGGTGCGGCCAGGGTGGAATTGGTGCAGATGATGGCGCCGCCCGTTCCTGAAATCGTCCGGACTTCGTGCCAATCCGGCGGCGCTAATTGGCCGGTGCATTCGACGACGTATTGCGCGCCGTTCACGGTGGCAAAACCGAAGTTCACTGAACCCCCGCTCAAGGTCGCCGCCGCCAGTTGCGGCGCGGGCGCATAGAGGGCGCGCACCCGATAAAAGCGCTTCGGCCCGCTGGCGGAAGCGTCCGTGACGATTTCCAATCCGCCTGCGCCGAAGCGCCGTTCCAGTTCCAGCCACCCGCCCGTATTCAGGTCGTTCCGGTATTCCACGATGTAAATGACGTCCGCGACGCTGTTGAAGCCGAAGTGGAAGCCGCCGGTAGTCACGCTGGCCGAAGTCAGAACCGGTGCCGGAATGGTCACGCTGACCGTCGCGACGGCGCTGGTGCAAGAGCCGAAGTCGTTCATCGCCACCAACTGATAATCGCCGGCCTGGCTCGGATGGGCATTGGTCAGTCCCAGCCACCGGTTCGTCTGGCCCGCGAGCAGCGAGCCATTGAAATACCACTGATAACGCAGCGGCAATCCACCCACCGCAAGCGCATTGAACACGGTGTTGTCGCCGGCTTTCAAGGTGCGGCCCAGCGGCGGACGCCCGATGCGCGGTGGAATCGGCGGCGCGAACGGATCGCGCACCAAAGCCAGGCTGTCGTTGCCGCCGGCGGCGATGGCCCGCACGTTCGTGGCGTACGGAGGCGCCGTGAGCTGACCGTAATTTGTCGCACCCCATCCGCTCACCGTGCGGTCGGCATTGATGGCGAGGCTATGGTACAAACCGGCGGCGATGCTGATTTTGTTCGTGGTGTTTCCCGTCGGTGGGCCGTAAAGGACGGCGGCGCCCGGGGTATTCGTGACAATGCGTCCAACAACCGTACCATCCGCCAGCAAGCCCATGCTTTGATTGCCGGCGGCGGCGATGGCGACGACGTTGACAAAGTTGCTCAACGCGGTGGCCTGTCCGCTCGTGTTCAATCCCCAGCCCACAACGGTTCCATCAGCCCGCAACGCCAGGCTGTGGCTTGTGCCGGCGGCGATGGCGATCACGTTGGTCGCGCCGGGCGGCACGTTGGTTTGGCCAGAGTTATTGCTGCCCCACGCGAAAACGGTGCCGTCGTCGCGCAGCGCGAGTTGGTGCAGGCCGCCCGCAGCCACGGCTACGATGTTCCCGTTGGTCACCGCGGCGGGCAGCGGCTTGGTGCTGGTGGTCCAGTTCACCACGTTGCCATCCGCGCGCAACACGAGATTGTTGGCCTGGCTGCTGGAGGAGCCGACCGAGATGGCAACAAGGTCCACGGCGTTGGTGGGCGGGGCGGGGTCGCGCGAAGAGTAGCCCCAGGTCGCCAGCGTTCCATCGGCGCGCAACGCCATGCACGGCAGCCCGAGTTCGGTGGATGAGCCGGCGGCGATGGCGATGACATTCGTGGCGGACGCGGGAATGAGGCTGTTCAGCGGCCCGGATGTTTGTGGTGGATTTGTAAGCCCCCACATTAAAACCGGTGAAACCGTGAGCGTGATGTTGGTGGTAGACGCAACGTCGACCGAATTACTCACCGCGGCCCGATAGGTGCCGGTGAAACTGGCGTTCACGTTGGTCAACCCCAGCGTGAATCCACCAGCGCCGGGCAGATTCGTCCCGTTGAACTGCCATTGGCAGAACATCGGCTCGGTGCCTCTTGCCGAGACAGTGAAGGCAGCGGTTTGGCCGACGGAAACGACCCGCGATACCGCCTGCGTGGTGATGATTGGCGCGGCAGACAGGACGCTGAGCGTGGCTACCGAACTCGTGATGGCGCCATAGAAGTTCGTGACGACCACGTCATAATTGCCGGCATTGGCGGATTGAACGTCGGTCAAAGACACCGATGAGTTTGTTTTCGCCGGCAGCTCCGCCTGATTGAAACGCCACTGGTACGAGAGTGCTGCCAGGCCCGAAGCGGTCACGCTGAAGCTGACGTTCGACCCGGCGAACACAGTGCGGCTGGCCGGCTGGGAGGAGATGATCGGCGGCCCCACCAGTGTCAGTGCGGCTACCGCGCTGGTCACCGAACCGGACGCATTGGTCACCACCACGCGGTAGCCGCCCGCGTCGGTAATCTCGAGGCTCGAGATGGAAAGAAAAGGAGAGGCGGTTCCGCTGATCCGCGCGTCATCGGACAAATTTACCCCGTCTTTTTGCCATTGATAGGTCAGGGGCTCGTCGCCAAGCGCGGTGACCGTGAACAGGATGTTGCTGAATACCAGGACACTCTGGCTGACGGGCGGCACGAGGATGTAGGGCAAATGCTGGTACTCATAGGCGCCCATGTCCACGGTACCATTCACCACCCGCGGAAAGCCGTCCAGATCGGCGTTGCCCACGGTCGTGACGTTCAATCCGGTGTCAACACACGGCGAGGTGGATTGCAGATGGTAATTGCCGCCAGCCAAATCCAGGAAGAGCGGCTCGTTGGTGGTATTGCCGCTGTCGTTCTGCAGACCGGTGCTGCAGCTGTTGACAAAGCCCGCGTAAAAGCCGTCGCCGCCCGAGCTGGAATAATAGACGATGCAATTGGTTGCACTACAGTAAGCGAGCCCGCCGCCGAAGTAAGCCGAGTTCGCGACGACCGTGCAATTAAGCAGACTGCTGAAATAAGCTCCCCCTCCCGTGCCCCAGTAATAGATGGTGGATTGATTGTAGGTAAGAGCAGTATTGGCGGTGAGAAGACAGTTGACGAGCGTGCCGCCATTGACGCCGCCGCCATACACGCAGCCGGAGTTTCCGCTGATGATGCAACTGGTCACCAGAGCGCTGGACGATTCACAGTAGACGCCCCCGCCACCATCGTCATACAGCCCGCTCTGGTAATTCCCGAGATAATTCCCGCCGCCGGAAATGGTGAAGCCCGATAATGTCGAACCGCTCCCCAGCCAGGCGCAACGGGTGCCATAGGTGTGATGGTTGGGCGGGACGTCACCGACGATGGTCGTCACCCGTGGGCCGTTCACCGCGATGACGGTCACCTGGTTGGTCATCACCACACGATTCCATTTGGTGCCTTGCACGACCCGCCCGCCGGTTCGGTAAACGCCATTGCTCACTAAAATCCAGTCGCCTACGTTGGCGGTGTCAATGGCGTCCTGGATGACGGTCGCCGCCGTGGCCCAACTGGTGTAAGGCGCTACGGGCGAGGGATTGCTGGCGTTGACGTAGCGCGCGGTGGCGATGACCAGATTGGCAATTGAACTGGTGACGACGCCCCAGGCGTTGGTTATCACCACCTGGTAAGGGCCGGCATCAGCCGCCTGAATGTTTTGGACCGTCAACCGGTTCGTCGCCGTGCCGCTTAACCGGCTGTCGTCGGAAAGCGGAATGCCATTGAGCTGCCAGGCGTAGCTTAACGGCGCGTCGCCCGTAGCCGCCACGGCAAACGCGGCACTCCCGCCCAACAAGACATATTGGTTGATGGGCTGGGTGACGATGGCCGGCGGCAGCAAAACGGTCAGCGTCGCGGTGCTGCTGGTGACGCTGCCGCAGACGTTGCTGATGATGACCTGAAAATCCCCGGCGAGATTTGCCGTGACGCCGTTGAGCGTCAGCGTGGGATAAGTGGTGATTTCCACCTCCCGGATCCGGTGATTGCCGGTGTCGGCGATGAACAGGTTGCCCGCGGCGTCAACCGCCACGCCGAACGGGAAGTACAGCGTCGTACTGGTGGCGGCCATGTTATCGCCGTTATAAACCCAACTCTGCAAGCCCGCGACGGTAGTGATAATGCCGTTGGTGTCCACTTTGCGGATGCGGTTGTTGTAAACGTCGTCAATGAACAAACTGCCCGAAGCATCGAAGCAGAGGTCCACCGGGGTCCACAGGCTCGCGTTCGTGGCCGGACCGCCGTCGCCGGAATAATAAGTGGGACCTCCCCCCGCGAAAGTGGTAATGATGCCATTGATGTCCACTTTGCGAACGCGGTTGTCTCCCGCGTCGCCAACGAACAGGTTGCCGGCCGCATCCGCTGCCACGCTCGCGGGATATCTGATGATGGCATTGGTCGCGGGACCGCCATCGCCCGTCGTGGGCCAGGCCGAACTGCCGTTGCCGGCCACGGTGGTAATCACATTGTTCGTATCCACTTTGCGGACGCGGGAGTTCATCATATCCGCGATGAACAGATTGCCGGCGGAATCAAAAGCGATACCGCCGGGAGAATTCAGGCTCGCGTTGGTGGCCGGGCCGCCATCGCCGGAATAGCCATTGGTGCCAGCGCCGGCCACGGTGGTGATCAAACCATTCACATCCACTTTGCGGATACGGTGATTGGCCGTGTCCGCAATGAACAGATTGCCGGCGGAATCGAAAACGATGTGGCCGGGCGAATTCAGGCTCGCGTTGATCGCCAGGCTGCCGTCGCCGGAAAAACCGTTGGTGCCGTTGCCGGCCACGGTGGTGATGATGCCGTTGGTGTCCATTTTGCGGATGCGATGATTGGAAGTGTCGGCGATGAACACATTGTGGTCGGTGTCCAGCGCCACGCCATTCGGCGAGTTCAGCATGGCGCGCCAGGCTGCGCCGCCATCTCCGGCATAACCGGCGGTACCGTTGCCGGCCACAGTGGTCATGAGATTGGTTGGCAGCGTAGTGCCGTTCAGCAGCCATTGGCAGGTGAGCGGCGTGGTGCCGGAAGCCGTCACGCTGAACGTCGCGGGGCTGCCGAGGACAACCGTCTGATTGGTCGGCTGGCTGACAATGCCCGGCGGGACCAACACGGTCAATGTCGCCACCCGGCTCGTCGCCGCGCCGTAATTGTTCGTTACCACCAGTTGGTAAGTGCCGGCATCGTTGGTTTGCACGTTCGCAATGCTTAGATTGGTCGCGGCCGAGCCGCTGACCCGGCCGCCGTCGGTCAAGAGCGCGCCGTTGAAAAGCCATTGAAAGTTCAATGGCGCGGTTCCCGCTGCGGTTGCAGTGAAGAGAGTGTTGCTTGACAGCGGCACCGCCTGATCGACGGGTTGCGTGATAATGGACGGCGGCAACAACACCGTCAACGTCGCCACGGAACTGGTGGCCGCGCCGTAAACATTGGTCACCATCAGGCGATAGTTGCCGACGTCACCGGGCTGAACATCCGAAACTGTCAACGTGGAATTGGTCGCGCCGCCAACGCGCCCGCCATCGGTCAGGTTCAATCCGTCTTTTTGCCACTGATAAAACAGCGGCCCGGTGCCGGATGCGGCCGCGAAAAATGTCACGTTGCTGTAAACGGGCACAGATTGATTCGTGGGTTGGGTGGTGATTCCCGGCGGCAGAAGAACCGTGAGCGTCGCCACCGCACTGGTCACCACGCTGACGCTGTTGGACACCACCACGCGATAACCGCCGGCGTCGCCGGCCACGACATTGGAAAGCGTCAGCGTCGCGTTCGTGGCGCCGCTGATGCGGCCGCCGTTCGTGAGGTTGGTCCCGTTGAACGACCAACGGTAACGGAGCGGCGCCGTGCCGCCGGCCCCGACCGTGAAGCTGGCATTCGCACCCGCCAGCACGTTCGTGCTTGGTGGTTGGTTGGTAATGTAAGCCGCCTGGGCAAAACGCCCAGGACCGAAAAGCATTGCCAGCGTGAGCACACACACTGACGACAGGTTCGCTCTCTGAAACAGCGAAACACTTTTCATATTACAACGCCAATTTTCACAAGCCACCGTAAACGGGTCAAGATCCGGCGGCCTTCGTGATCAATATAATTGTAATAAGACCGGATTTTTTGCAATATTTAAATACCTTTTGCCACACCCGAATCATTAGCGAACTGTACAAGTCGTTGATTGGCAGGCACAGTTTTAAAAGCGCGGGTGAAGTTTTCTCGGCTTGTTTTTTATCGACAAGCACGATCCCGACTCGATCTGCATTGTTTTGTCAGGCAGAAACCTTGTTAAAAATTCGCTAAGGATTGGGGCGCCACACTTCGCCGCAAAATTCACGTTGCGCCCGACAGTTTCCCGCCGTAACTTTCTCCCGACAATGCCTTGAGCGCCAAAAGAGGGAATCGCGGTTATGAAAACAAAACCGACATCCGCTGCCGCCCGGAAGAAGCCGACCTCCCGGGTTGGGCGGCCGCGCCGCGCCGCCAGTTCCAAATCCACAAACACCCGCCGCGCGCCGGTCCGACGCAAAAAAATTGAGGTCCCGCCGCTCCTGCTCGAAGGCGACCAACCCGAGCCGACGCCCGCCAGCGGCCCCGGCCGGAAATACGCGCTTGGCCCGGTGCCGCCGGCGCAACAGTTTGAAACGGCCGAAGCCGAGCTGCCCGAGGCTTATGGCACGAAACGACTTTTTTTGACTGCGCGCGACCCGCACTGGCTTTACGCGCATTGGGATCTGACGCGCGAGCAGCAACTGAAGCTCAACGCGCGCTCCGCCGACGGCCATCTCATCCTGCGCATTTACGCCGGCAAGATTCAAGGCCATCCCGTTTGTGAAATTCACGTTCATCCGGAATCGCGCCACTGGTTCGCGCACGTTGAGCGCGCCGGAAATGCCTACGCCGCCGAGCTGGGCTATTATGCGCCGACCCGCCGGTGGACACGCATCGCCGTTTCCAGCACAGCGGTTGCGCCGCCGGACGCCATGGCCACCGAAGGTGAGGTCGAATTTGCCACGATCCCCTTTGAATTCCCGTTCGCCCGGCTGATCGAAATCATCAAAACCGCCGTGCGCGAAAATCTTCCCCTGGCACAGGCGGTCGAAAAACTCCGCCGCCACGGCCATCCGGAATTGCCGCGCACCACCGGAAAACCGGGGTCAACCTGGACCCCGCAGCAGGAACAGGCGCTGGCTAGGGTCGTCAAGGTTGAC
>Ga0335080_10005599_pt1 | contig 12943 bp, 22 predicted proteins | sample Lox_Sample_34_FD_206720 | JGI IMG/M metagenome (GOLD analysis project Ga0335080, IMG submission 206720) | Soil microbial communities from Loxahatchee National Wildlife Refuge, Florida, United States - Lox_Sample_3.4 | ecosystem: Environmental > Terrestrial > Soil > Wetlands | place: USA... | reverse complement strand
ATGACCAGCGGAGTACCATCCAGATCACAAAGCGTATCTACGCGAGGAGGCTGGAGATGGACGTTGTAGATCCGTCCACAGGTGGGACAAGTCCTGCGTCCGGTGAGCCGGAACAATAATTGATTATAGTCCACGTCGATGCGGACGACAATCGGCAGGCACTTGCCGCCATGGTGCCATTTATCAAAGAACTCCGAATCCAGAAACGCGTCCAGCCATCCGGCCTGGGCCGGAGTGCGGGGAAATCCGTCGAGCACAAATCCCGGGTCGCAGTCGGGCTGGCGCAGGCGATGCAGCACCATGTCGCAAACCAGCGAATCCGGCACCAGTTCGCCGCGCGCCATGGCTCCCTTGGCCCGCAAGCCCAGCTGCGTACGGCGCCGCACGTGGTCCCGCAACAGGTCTCCGGTGGAGATCTGCGGAATACCATAGCGCGCCGTGATCCGCTTGGCCTGTGTACCCTTACCTGCTCCCGGTGACCCGAGCAAGATTACCGGTCCGATGCTGCGCGAGGCCTGACCTGACATCGAACGATCCTGTGCGCTGCTTGCGCCTTTTTTCTAACTGCCTCCGGCTGATAGCCAGCCAGGGGCCCCGCCAAAATCTTCTTTCTTGCAAAGCTTCTACAAGCTGCGGCAAACCTACCAGCTGCGGCGCCCGCGGACCCGCCCGCTGCGCGGGGTAAATCCGTCATAGTGCCGCATGATCAGCTGCGCTTCCACCTGCGTCACCGTGTCCATGGCCACCCCGACCACGATCAACAGAGACGTTCCGCCGAAGTAAAACGTTACGCCCAATCCGTTGGTCACCCAGGTGGGCAGTTTTTCAAAGAAATTGCCCAGCGCACCCGGCAAATGGTTCAAGTGGATGCCGGTGATCATCCATTCCGGAATGAACGAAATGATGATCAGGTACAGCGCGCCCACCAGTGTAATGCGGGTGAGGATCTCATTGATGTGATCAGCCGTACGTTTGCCCGGCCGGATGCCGGGAACAAAGCCGCCGTACTTGCGCATGTTGTCGGCGACTTCGTTCGGATTAAACACGATCGAAACGTAGAAATAGGCAAAAAATATGATGCCGACCGCGTATAAAAGGGTATAAAGCGGCTCGCCCCATTGCAGCCAGCGGAACAGGTCCGCGAAGTAACGGCTGTGTTGCAGGGGATATCCCACAGTCTGCGGCAAAGTCAGGATCGAAGAAGCGAAGATCACCGGCATGACGCCGCCGGCGTTCACCCGCAGCGGCAGGTGGGTGGATTGCCCGCCCATGACTTTGCGGCCGACGACACGTTTGGCATACTGCACCGGAATTCGCCGCTCGCTGCGCTCCACGTACACGATGAAGGCAACGATCAGCACCATCACCGCGATCAGCATGACCATGGCCGGGGCGGTGAAGCTGCCCCACGCGTCGGTGCGGACTTTTTCGTAAAGATCGAAAACTCCGCGCGGCAGGCCGACCACAATGCCGGCAAAGATCAGCAGCGACATGCCGTTGCCCACGCCGCGTTCGGTGATCTGCTCGCCCAGCCACATGATGAAGGCGCTGCCCGTGGTGAGCGTGAGCATGGTCATCAGGATGAACCGCGGCCCGGGATCAAGCACGAACTCGCCGGTTTTCTGCAGCCCGATGGCGATGCCGAACGATTGTATGGCGCTGAGGATAACGGTGAGATAGCGCGTCCACTGGGTAATTTTCTTGCGCCCCAGCTCGCCTTCCTTCTGCAGCTTGGCCAGCGGCTCATAGACCACGGTCAGCAACTGCAGAATGATGGAGGCGGTGATATAGGGCATGATGCCCAGGGCGAAAATGGTCAGGCGGCGGAGCTGGCCCCCGGAGAACAGATCGACGAAGCCGAGGAACGTGCCTTTGTTCTGTTCGAAGAACTGCTGCAGCTTGTCGGCGTTGACGCCGGGCGTGGGAATGTGACCGCCCAGGCGGTAAACCGCGAGCAGGCCCAGGGTAAACAGAATGCGCCTGCGCAGGTCGGGGATCCGGAAGACGTTGGCCAGTTTCTCGAACATTACTGCAAGACCTCGCACTTGCCGCCGGCCTTAACGATCTTTTCCTGGGCCGATTTGGAGAACTTGTGAGCCTGCACGGTGATGGCGGCGGACAGTTCACCGTCGCCGAGGACTTTTACGGGAAGCTGAGAGCGGATGACGCCGGCTTTGCGCAGCACGTCGGGGGTGATGGTGCTCTCGCCCAGCGCAGCCAGCTTTTCCAGGTTCACGATGTTGTATTCCTTACGGAAGATGTTGGTGAACCCGCGCTTAGGCATGCGGCGGTGCAGCGGCATCTGGCCGCCTTCAAAGCCGCGCAGCATGCGCGAACCGCTGCGGGAACGCTGCCCTTTGTGGCCGCGCGTCGAGGTCTTGCCCATGCCTGAGCCCATGCCGCGGCCCACGCGCTTGCGCTTTTCCGACGCCTTCCGGGGTGCTCGAATATTCGATAGATTCATCTGTTCGCGCACGGGCGTGAAGCCCGCGCCTCCCTCTCACTAATTCTGGACAATCTCCACCAGATGGGGCACTTTGGCCACCATGCCGCGAATGGCGGCGGTATCGGGCCGCTCAATCACCTGGTTCAGCCGGGTGAAGCCCAAGCCCTTGATCACGAGTTTCTGTTTTACCGGGGCACAAATGGCGGAACGCACCCACTTGAGCTGGAGCTTGCCGCCGCCCGCGCTGGTTTTCTTCGCCATGATTACAGTTCCTCGACAGCCTTGCCGCGCAGGGCGGCAACGTCCTGCCTGTCTTTGAGTTTCTTGAGCGCGTCAAACGTCGCCTTGATGACGTTGTGGGGATTGGTGGTGCCGATGGACTTGGTGAGCACGTTCTGCACCCCGGCCGAAGTCATGACAGCGCGCACCGCGCCGCCGGCGATGACGCCGGTGCCTTCGGGCGCGGGCTTGAGCAGCACCATGCCGGAACCAAACCGTCCCAGGACGGTGTGCGGGATGGTGGTCTGGGTGAGGTTGACGCGCACCAGGTTCTTCTTGGCGGACTCAATTCCCTTGCGGATCGCCTGGGGAACTTCCTTGGCCTTCCCCGAACCATAGCCCACGACCGCGGCACTGGGATCGCCCACGACCACGAGCGCGGCGAACGAGAGGTTCTTGCCGCCTTTCACCACTTTGGTGACGCGGTTGATGGCCACTACCTGGTCTTTGAGCTGGTAGCTGCCGGCATCGAGTTTCTTGATCACTGTTGGCATTTCGTAACCTATCCCTAGAATTGCAATCCAGCTTCACGGGCGGCGTCGGCCAGAGCCTTGACGCGTCCGTGGTAGATGTAGCCGCCCCGGTCGAATACGACCTTGGAGATGCCCTTGGCCTTGGCGCGCTCGGCGATGGCCTTGCCCACCTGTTTGGCGGCGGCGACGTTGCCGCCGGTGCGCCGCTGGCCTTTTTCCCCACCCTCGGCTGAGTTTGCCGAAACCAAGGTTGCGCCCTTGAGGTCATCAATCACCTGGACGTAAATGTGGTTCAGCGAGCGGTACACGTTGAGGCGCGGGCGCTCGGAGGTGCCCAGGATTTTCTTGCGGATGCGCTCGTGCACGTGCCGCCGATTCGAGTTTTTTGAAATCTTAGTCAGCATCTTCTGTTCCCTCGGTCCCGGGTTTCCATGCCGGGGTGGCGCTGCGCGCCGCTTGCTTTGCCGCCTTAGTTCATGCCGGCTTACTTCGCGCCGGTTCTAACTTGACGCCCGGCTTACTTGGCGCCGGTCTTACTTCGCGCCGGTCTTTCCGACTTTCTTCTTCAGCCGCTCGCCGGCATAGCGCACGCCCTTGTTCTTGTAAGGGTCGGGCGGACGCAGGCCGCGCATTTCGGCGGCCACCTGGCCGACCTTCTGGCGGTCAATGCCGCTGACGGTCAGCTTGGTCTGCTTGGGATCGACCGCGACCTCGACCCCGGTGGGCAGGGGATATTCGATCGGGTGCGAGTAGCCCAGACTGAACACCACCGTAGCTTTGCCCTTGAGCTCGGCGCGGTAGCCGATGCCCACGATTTCGAGATCGCGGGTCCAGCCTCGGGTGACGCCTTCGACGGCGTTGTTGACCAGGGCGCGGGCGAGACCGTGAACCGCCGCCTGGGAGTCATTTTCGCGCACGGCCAGCAGGTTGCCATCCTGCTGCTGCATACGGATGCCAGCGGGCAGTTGGGTATCCAGCTTACCTTTGGGACCCTGCACGGTGACGGTGTTGCCTTCCACCTTGACGGTCACTCCCTTGGGCAGGGCAATCGGTTTTTTTCCAATTCGTGACATAGTTTCAGCTCTCAGCCTCTAATGCCGGGGCACGGCAGGCATGCCCGGCCATCGCAGATCGCAGGACCTGGCATTACCAGACCTGGCAGAGCAATTCGCCGCCCAGACCTTCCTTGCGCGCCTGGCGGCCGGTCATGACGCCGCGCGGCGTGGTCAGGATGTTGATGCCCAGGCCGCCCAGCACGCGAGGAATCTCGCTGCGCCGGACATAGACCCGGCAGCCGGGGCGGGAAACGCGCTCCACACTGGAGATGGCGGCTTCGTTGTTGTGGCCGTACTTCAGGTAGATGCGCAGGACTTTGTGGCCCTCTTCCTCGGTGGCCTTGAAGTTGGAGATATAGCCTTCTTCCTTGAGAATGCGGGCAATCTCCGCCTTGAGCCGGGAAGCCGGAATATCTACCTTCTGGTGCCGCGCGGTAATGGCATTGCGAATGCGCGCCAACATGTCTGCGACCGGATCGGTCAACCTCATCGTTTTGCTTCTCCTCCGCCACCCGTTAGCCTGAGCGCCTGTAACCTGCGCCCGGGAACCCGCGGCGGCGTGCGTTGCGTCCGCAGCGCGCTACCGGCTGCGGGACTTTCGTAAATCCGGGACTACCAGGACGACTTGGAAACCCCGGGGATTTCTCCGCGCAAGGCCAGCCCCCGGAAGCAGAGACGGCAGATGCCGAACTTCCGGAGGTAAGCACGCGGGCGTCCGCAGATCTTGCAGCGGTTGTGCTTGCGCGTGGAAAACTTGGGCTTGCCTGCGTCCTTCACTCGTTTTGCTGTCGTGGCCATGATCACCTGAATTGAAACATTGAATCATTGAAGCATTGAGTCATTGACTCATTTAAAAAACCTAGGCCCGGAAAGGCATACCCAGATGCTTGAGCAGGGCCCGCGCCTGATCGTCGCTGCCGGCGGTGGTCACGATGGTGACATTCATGCCCTTCAGCTTATCGACCTTGGCGTAGTCGATCTCCGGGAAAATCAGCTGGTCGTGCAGACCCAGGGTGTAGTTGCCGCGCCCGTCAAACGACTTGGTGGAGACCCCGCGGAAATCGCGCACCCGGGGAAGCACCACATTGACCAGGCGATCGAAAAACTCGTACATGCGGTCGCCGCGCAAGGTGACCATGGTGCCGATGGACTGGCCGGAGCGCACCTTGAAGGCAGCGATGGACTTGCGGGCGCGGGTCACGACCGGCTTCTGGCCGGTGATCTGGCCGAGCTCGCCAACCGCGGGGTCGAGCACCTTGGCATTCTGGGTGGCTTCGCCCACGCCCATGTTGACCACGATCTTGTGCAGATGGGGGACGGCCATGGGGTTCGGCAGGTCAAACTCCTTCATCAGGGAAGGAGCGATCTCCTTGTTGAAACGCGACTTGAGGCGCGGCATTTCCCGGGCGCTGTGACGCGCCGCCTCGGGCGCCCGCCGTTCTTCCTGGGCCGCACCTTTTTTTTCTTTTTTGTCCTTCGCCATAGGTTTCGCCTTACCGAATTATTTTTCCAGCGTGGTGCCGCACTTCTTGCAGACCCGCACCTTGCGGTCGCCGCGCATCTCGTGACCGACGCGCACCGGGCCGCAGGCGGAGCAGACGAGCTGCACATTGGAGAGCGAGATACGGCTCTCCTGCTCGGCGATGCCGCCCTTGACGTTGCGCTGCGGATTGGGCCGCACGTGTTTCTTGACGATCATGACGTGCTCGACCAGGAGCTTGCCCTCGTCGGGGAACACGCGCAGGACGCGGCCTTCCTTGCCCTTGTCGCGCCCGGCGATCACTTTCACGGTGTCGTTGCGGCGGATATCCACCCGCTTGTGTGCTGTGGTGACGGTTGCCGTTGCCATTGCCTAAGCCTCTTTTTCCTCCTGCCAGGCACGGGCGAGGGGCCCGCGCCGGCGGGTTCACAAAACTTCCGGAGCCAGCGATACGATCTTCAAAAATTTCTTTTCGCGCAACTCGCGCGCCACCGGGCCAAAGACGCGGGTGCCGACCGGCTCGCCGGCGTCGTTGATCAGCACGGCGGCGTTCTGGTCGAAGCGGATGTAGGTGCCATCGCGGCGGCGGTGCTCCTTGCGGGTGCGCACGATGACGGCCTTGACCACTTTGCCTTTTTGCACCTGGCCGTCGGGGGCGGCTTCTTTCACGCTGGCGGTGATCACATCGCCCAGGCCGGCGCGCAGTCCGGTGGCGCCGCCGAGCGGCAGGATCATCTGCAGCTTGCGGGCGCCGGAATTATCGGCGACCTCCAGCATGGTTCTCATCATCACGGCCATAGTTCAGTCTCCCGTTCCTTACTTGGCTTCCGCGGCGGCGGTTTCGGGCACGAAGGCCGCCTTGCGAATCACCTGTTTCAGCCGCCAGCGCTTGAGCTTGGACAGCGGCCGGGTTTCCTCCAGCCGCACCACATCGCCGATGTGGGCCTGGTTCTTCTCGTCGTGGGCGTAGAACTTCTTGGCTTTGGAAATGACGCGGCCGTAGAAGCCATGCGACTTGCGGTGCACCACTTCGACGACGATGGTCTTGTTCATGCGATTGGAGACCACTTCACCGACGATTTCCTTGCGCCGGCCGACCTGGGGTTTCGTCTCGGGCATTATTTCTTCTCCGTGGCGGCGGCCAGCTCGCGCTCGCGGGCGATAGTCTTCACGCGGGCGATATCCTTGCGCAGGCCGCGAATTTTCTTCAGGCTCTCGGTCTGTCCCATGTTGAGCTGGAACTTCAGCTTGAAGAGCTGGTCGTTGAGCTCGCGCTGCTGATGGCGAAGCTCGTCGTCGGTCAAGTTGCGGACTTTATCCGGTTTCATAAGTCAGTTCTCACGTTTCTAATGAACAGCCGATTCGCGCCGCACGAAGGCGGTACGCAACGGGAGCTTGTGCGAGGCCAGGCGCATGGCTTCGGAAGCTTCCTGGGCCGTGACCCCTTCCATCTCAAACAGAATCTTGCCCGGGTGCACGACCGCCACCCAATGGTCGGGCGCGCCCTTGCCCTTGCCCATACGGGTTTCGGCCGGCTTCTTGGTGACCGGCTTATCGGGGAAGAGGCGCAGCCAGATCTTGCCGCCACGCTTGATGAAGCGGGTCATGGCCACGCGGCTGGCCTCGATCTGCCGGTCGGTGATCCAGCCGGGCTCGAGCACCTTCAGGCCGTAATCTCCGAAGGCCAGTTCGCTGCCGCGCCAGGCCTTGCCAGTCATGCGCCCGCGCTGCTGTTTGCGATACTTCACTTTCTTCGGCATCAACATAGGTGGTTCTCAGCTTTCCCTAAAACGCGCCCGCCGGCTGCTGCCCCTCGCGCTTGCGGGTGGGCAGAATTTCACCGCGGTAAATCCAGCACTTCACTCCGATCACCCCATAGGTGGTGCGGGCTTCGGAAAATCCATACTCGATATCGGCGCGCAGGGTGTGCAGCGGCAGACGTCCCTGCAGATACCACTCGGAGCGGGCGATTTCATTGCCATTCAGGCGGCCGCTGACGCGGACCTTGATTCCCTTGCAGCCGAAGCGCAGCGCGGAATCCACCGCCTTGCGCATGGCGCGGCGGAAGCCGACGCGCTTTTCAAGCTGCAGGGCGATGGACTCGGAAACCAGTTGCGCGTCCAGCTCCGGCTTGTGCACTTCCTGGATATCGATGTAGACCTCGCGCGAGGTGCGCTTCTGCACCTCCTGCTTGAGCTTGTCGATTTCCGCGCCCTTGCGGCCGATGATGATACCGGGGCGGGCGGTCTTGATGATGACCCGCAGCTTGTTGCCGGGGCGCTCGACTTCGATGGAACTAACACCCGCGGACTTGAGCTTGTCCTTGAGCTCGTTCTTCAGCCGCACGTCTTCGAGCAGCAGCTTGTCGTAGTCGCGCTCGACAAACCAGCGCGACTTCCAGGGCTTGGTGTAGCCGAGGCGAAATCCGTAAGGATGAACTTTTTGTCCCATGATTACCTCTTTGCTCCAACCGCTTTCTTTTTGCCGGCAGGTTTCCTGGCGGCAGACGCTTTTCTGGCCGGGCGGGCGGCGGTTTCTTCGCCGACCACGGTGGCGACCGACTCGCCGCTGCGGCCGCGTTCCGCCAGCTCGATTTCGATATGCGCGATGCGCCGCACGTAGCGATAAGCGCGGCCCATGGGGGCCGGACGAATGCGCTTCATGCGCGGGCCATCGTTGGCCACGGCGCGCCGCACGTAGAGTTTGTCTATGTCGACGTCGATACCTTTTTCCGCGCTCAGATAGTTGGCGTTTTCCAGCGCCGAGCGCAGCAGTTTCTCGACCGTGCCGGCGACCCGCTTCTTGGTGAAGGCCAGGGTGTTGAGCGCATCCTCAACCCTGCGGCCGCGGATGAGATCCAGCACCAGACGCGCCTTCTGCGGCGAGACGCGCATGTAACGGGCTTGGGCTCGAAATTCCATGATGCGTCTCCTTTAAGCCTTGGGCGCCGGGGCCGCCGGAGCAGCCGGGGCTGCGCCGCCCGCGGGCACCGGCGCTCCCGGACCGCCAGGCACGCCGGCCGGTTTGGCCGCCACTTCGGTGGCCGCCTTCATGGAGTGGCCCTTGAACTGGCGAGTGAAACTGAACTCGCCCAGCTTGTGGCCCACCATGTTCTCGGTGATGTACACCGGGATAAACTTCTTGCCGTTATGCACGGCGATGGTGTGGCCCACCATTTCCGGAATGATGGTGGAGCGGCGCGACCAGGTGCGCAGCACCTTCTTTTCATTGCGCGAGTTCATGGCTTCCACCCGGGTTTGCAGGAAGCCATCCACGAACGGGCCTTTCTTGGTTGAACGTGCCATAAAGTTCCTGTCCTATTTCTTGCCGCGGCGGTTCACGATGAACGCGTCGGTGCGCTTGTTGTTGCGCGTCTTATAGCCGCGCGTGGGCTGGCCCCAGGGGGTCACGGGATGGCGTCCGCCGGAGGTCTTGCCTTCGCCGCCGCCATGCGGGTGATCCACCGGATTCATGGAGACGCCGCGGTTGACCGGCCGCCGTCCCAGCCAGCGTGTGCGTCCCGCCTTGCCGATCGTGATGTTTTCGTGGTCGAGGTTCCCGACCTGACCGATGGTGGCCATGCAATCCTGGGCCACTTTGCGGGTCTCGCCGGAAGGCAGCTTGACCAGGGCGTAATCGCCTTCTTTGGCGACCAACTGGGCCGCGCCGCCGGCCGAGCGCACCATCTGCGCGCCCTTGCCGGGCTTCAGTTCGACGTTGTGGATGGTGGTGCCGGGAGGAATGTTGCGCAAGGGCAGAGCATTACCCACCAGGATGTCGGCTTCCGCGCCGCTGACCACCTTCTGGCCGACCTTCAGACCGTCGGGCTGCAGGATGTAGCGCTTCTCGCCATCGGCATAGTTGAGCAGCGCGATGCGGGCGGAACGGTTGGGATCATACTCGATACTGGCCACCGTCGCCGGGATGCCGATCTTGTCGCGCTTGAAATCGATGATGCGCAGCTTGCGCTTGTGCCCGCCGCCACGGTGCCACAAGGTGATGTCGCCGGAATTGCGGCGTCCGCCGGTGCGCTGCTTGGGTTCAAGCAACGGCTTGTAGGGGCGGGTGCCGGTGAGGTCATCGTTGACCAGGGTGGTCCGGTAGCGCAGCGTCTGGGTTGTCGGTCTGTAGGTCTTAATTGCCATAATCGCTCTCAGCTCTCAGCTATGCCCGGGCCGCAGTTTCGTGCGGCGGCCCAGCGGGACGCTGCTTTACAAGTTCTGCGCGTACTCCGGCATCTTCTCGCCGGACCTCAGCCTTACGTACGCTTTCTTCCAGTCCGGGCGGTAGCCGGCGAACTTGCCGCGCCGGCGCTCCTTCCCGGGATAGGTGGCGGTGCGCACCGAATGCACCTTCACCTTGAAGATGCTCTGCACCGCTTCCTTAATTTCGGTCTTGGTGGCGCGGGTGGCCACCTGAAACACCAGGGTGTTCTGGTTCTCCTTGATCGCGAGACCTTTCTCGGTGATCACCGGACGCCGCAGAATCTGATAGGCCGATTTCATCAGGCCACCTCCGCCGCTTTTTCATGCCGTGCCCGGCGGCGAGGAACGCTCGAAGCTTTCTTCTCGCCTTCTCCCGAGCCGGACTTGCGCTCCCGCCGCCCCGCGGATTTCTTGAGCGAAACCTGCAGGCTCTCGAGCGCGGGCTGGGAAAAGATCGCGCGGTCGTAACGCAGCAAGTGATAAGGATGTACTTCGTTTCCGCGCACCAGTTCAACGCCCGCCAGATTGCGCGAACTTAACTCCAGATTGCGGTTGGCGTTGCGGGCGGCTTCCACCAGCAGCGCCGTGCCGTCTACTTTCAGCGCATCAAGCGCCTGGCGGAACAGCTTGCTCTTGGGTTCCTTCACCTCGAAGGCGTTGACCACGATCAGCTTGCCGTCGGCAAACTTGGCGGCCAGGGCGGAACGCAGCGCGCCCAGCAGTTTCTTGCGCGGAAAACGGTAGTCGTAGGAGCGGGGCTGCGGCCCATGCACCGTGCCGCCGTGCCGCCACAGCGGGGAACGGATGGAGCCGATGCGGGCGCGTCCCGTGCCTTTCTGTTTCCACAGCTTCTTGCCGGAACCGGAAACCCGCCAGCGGTTCTTGGTGGCGTGGGTGCCGGCACGCTGGCCGGCGCGGTAGTGCTTCACCGCTTCCCAGAGCAGGTCTTCATTGACCGCGCCGAAGATTTCATCAGCGAGATCGAAGGTCCCGACCTTCTTGCCGCTCAAATCGTGAATGTCGATCGATGCCATAGTATTTCTCGTGGACGGCGAACGCCCTCGTCCGCCGTCAAACCCAACTTACTCTGCAACGCGGGCGAGGGCGCCCGCGCCACACTAAGCTTTCTTGGCCGCGCGCTTGGCCGCCTTCAACGGATCGACGGTGGCCGCGCCGGCAAATCCGCGCCGCTCTCTGGGCGGCTTCTTGGCCTTGGTGATCACCAGGTACCCGCCGTTGGGGCCGGGGACGCTGCCTTCGACCACCAGCAGGTTGTCGTCTTTATCCACACCCAGCACCCGCAGGTTGCGCACCGTCACACGGTCCGTACCCATATGTCCCGACATGCGCATGCCCTTGAACACGCGGGAAGGGAAGGCCGAGCTGCCGATCGAACCGGTGATCTGGAACATCGAGCCGTGCGACTTGGGACCGCCGCCGAAGTGGTGGCGCTTGACCACGCCCTGAAAGCCGCGGCCTTTGCTGACGCCCACGATATCCACAAACTTCTCGCCCTCGAAGATGTCCACCAGCACGCGATCGCCGGCCTTGACCGCGCCGTTGCCCTCGGCGGGCGCTTTCTCGTCGACCTCGACGGGCACTTCACGCACGAACTTCACCGGCGGCAGGTTGTTCTTGCCGAGGTGGCCGCGCATGGGCTTCGTGAGCCGCGATTCCTTGACGAATTCCACCAGCCCGATCTGGGCGGCCTGGTAGCCATCGCGGGTCTGGGTCTTATGCTGGGTGATCACGCAGGGGCCCGCCTGCAGGACGGTGGCGGGATGCACGTCTCCCTTGTCGTCAAACAGTTGCGTCATGCCGACTTTCTTGCCCAGAATTCCTGCAATCTTCGCCATTTCTTTCTCCGTTTCCAGCTTGGCTCGCCGTTTCCAGACGGCGGCTATTGGCTGGTTCGCGTGGCGCGGGCTCCCTTGCCCGCAAACTGCCTGCGGAGCTGCGCTCCGCCTGGACGGACGAGGGCGTCCGTCCCCACACGATTATTTATGTTCCTTGCCAAACGCCTTGATCTCAACGTCGACTCCGGCGGGGAGATCGAGTTTCATCAGCGCATCCACGGTCTGCTGCGTCGGCTCAAGAATGTCGAGCAGGCGCTTGTGGGTGCGGATCTCAAACTGTTCGCGCGATTTCTTGTCCACGTGGGGAGAACGGAGCACGCAATACTTGTTCTTCATCGTGGGCAAGGGAATCGGGCCGGCAATCTGCGCTCCCGTGCGCTTGGCCGTCTCGACAATCTCGCCAGTGGACTGATCGAGGACGCGATAGTCGTAAGCTTTCAACCGGATGCGAATTCGTTCTTTTCCAATCACGTTGGGCTCTCTAACCCCTCCCGGCATCTCCGGGAGGAAAGATCTGGCGGCAAGCTGCAAGCCGCGTTTGTGTGTCTCCGGCGCGGGCACTCGGCCCGCGCAATGTTACTCAGCGGCACATGCACGCGGGCGAGGGCGCCCGCGCCACATGGCTACTGAATGATCTCCGAGATGGTGCCGGCGCCGACCGTGTGTCCGCCTTCGCGGATGGCAAAGCGCAGGCCCTTCTCCATGGCCACCGGCGTGATCAGCTCGATCACCAGGCTGACGTTGTCTCCCGGCATCACCATCTCCGTGCCTGCCGGCAGTTCCGCCACTCCGGTCACATCCGTCGTCCGCAGGTAAAACTGCGGCCGGTAGCCCTTGAAGAACGGCGTATGCCGCCCGCCTTCTTCCTTGGTCAAGATGTAGACTTCGGCCTTGAACTTGGTGTGCGGCGTGATCGAGCCAGGTTTGGCCAGCACCATGCCGCGCTCCACATCTTCTTTGCCGATGCCGCGCAGCAAGAGGCCGGCGTTATCGCCCGCCATGCCTTCGTCGAGCTGCTTCTTGAACATCTCGACGCCCGTGACCACCGTCTTGCGGGTTTCGCGGAAGCCCACGATTTCCACTTCCTCGCCCACTTTCACCTTGCCGCGCTCGATTCGTCCGGTCACTACCGTGCCGCGGCCCGAGATC
>Ga0335080_10005598_pt1 | contig 12944 bp, 11 predicted proteins | sample Lox_Sample_34_FD_206720 | JGI IMG/M metagenome (GOLD analysis project Ga0335080, IMG submission 206720) | Soil microbial communities from Loxahatchee National Wildlife Refuge, Florida, United States - Lox_Sample_3.4 | ecosystem: Environmental > Terrestrial > Soil > Wetlands | place: USA... | reverse complement strand
TCGAAGTAAGCAGCTAGGGGGATACTGACCAATGAATATTCTTCGCTCTTTGACAGCATCGGCGGCGGTCGCGCTGCTGATGCTGACGACGGCCCCGGCGCCGCTCATGTCGGTCGCCGACGCCGCCAGTCAGGTGACGCGCGTCGCCTCCGGCAACACGCTCACGGTGCAGGTCAACCAGGGCCAGCTCGTCCGCATCGACAAGCCGGTCAACTCCGTGTTCGTGGCGAACTCCGAGATCGCCGACGTCGCGGTGAAGTCGCCGCAGCTGATCTACGTCTTCGCCAAGAAGCCGGGCACGACGACCCTCTACGCCGTCGGCGAAGGCGACGAGATCCTCGCCAGCATCACGCTCACCGTCTCACACAACCTCTCGCGCCTCGACCAGGCGCTGGCGGAGCTGGTGCCGGGCGCCAACATCTCGGCGCAGTCGGTCCCGGGCGCAATCGTGCTGAGCGGCAACGTCGACTCGCCGGGCCAGGCCGAAGACGCGCGTCGCCTCGCCGCCCACTTCATCGGCGCCAACGAGGAAGTGATCAACCGCCTGCAGGTCACGGCGCCGAACCAGGTGAACCTGCGCGTCCGCATCGCCGAGATGGACAAGAGCGTCCTGCGCAACCTCGGCATCAACTGGAACGCCGTCTTCAACAACGGCGACATCGCTATCGGCATGCTGACCGGCTTCCCGACCGCCCTGTCGAACGTCCTGCTCGGCAGCACCGGCATCGGCGGCACCGGCGGCGCGCCGACGGTCAGCTCCGGCAACTTCGACCTGACGGCGACCCTCGATCTGCTCGCGGAAGAGGGCCTGGTCACGGTCCTCGCCGAGCCGAACCTGACGGCGCTCTCCGGCGAAACCGCCAACTTCCTCGCCGGCGGCGAGTTCCCCGTGCCGGTCGCGCAGACCTCCACTGGGTCCGGGACCGGCGGCGCCGTCCCGGTGATCACCGTCGAGTTCAAGCCGTTCGGTGTCAGCCTGGCCTTTACGCCCACCGTCCTCAGCGGCAACCGCATCAGCATGCGCGTGCGGCCGGAAGTGAGCGCGATCGACGCCACCAACTCGGTGACGGCGAGCGGCATCACGATCCCCGGCATCACGACGCGCCGGGCGGAGACGACCGTCGAGCTCGGCAGCGGCCAGAGCTTCGCCATCGCCGGCCTCGTGCAGTCGAACCAGTCCATCACGGCCGACAAGATCCCCGGCCTGGGCGACATCCCGATCCTCGGCGAGCTCTTCAAGTCGGACAAGTTCAAGCGCAACCAGACCGACCTCGTCATCCTGGCGACGCCGTATCTGGTGCAGCCGATCTCCAACCCGGCGGCGCCGGCGCTGCCGACCGATCCGTCGACGGGCGCCGAAGGCTCGCAGCGGCTCGCCCACGGCAATCCCGCCGCCGGATCGCCCGGCGTCTCGGGCCAGGCCGGCTTCGTCATCGAGTGAGGAACGCAGTCATGAAGACACGCAATCTCAAGCTTCGCCAGAGCAGCTCGCTGGTTGCCCTGGGCCTCGCAGCGGTGACGTTGACCGCCTGCACGGACAGTGATCTCAACCACCGCCTCATCACCGAGGCGACCTGGAAGCAGAACGAGAAGTCGGCGCAGCCGGAAGTACGCCGCGTCAATGTGCAGCACGCGGTGGCCTTCGCCCCGCAGGCCCTGGACATGACGGACGTCGAGCGCGAATCGCTGGGCATGTTCGTCCAGCAGAATGGCATCCAGCCGGGATCCCACGTGTCGGTGGCGGCGCCGACCAACACCCCGACGCAGGCGGCGCGCGCGCGCAACCGCCTGGCGGCGGTCCGCACCGAACTGCAGCGCATGGGCATCTCCTCGACGGTGGTGCAGGCCGAATCGACCGACCATAAGAACACCGGCGACGAGGTGGTCGTGTTCGCGCAGACGGTTGCCATCCTGCCGCCGGACTGCCCCGGCTACAACGCGCCGATCGCGCTCGACTTCGAGTGGCGCCCGGACTCGCCGCTCGGCTGCGCCAATGCCGTGAACCTGGGTCTCATGGTCGCCAATCCCTCCGATCTCGCCCAAGGCCGGCCGGTCGGCCCCGGCGATGCCGAGCCTTTGGCGGCCGGCGTCGCACGCTACCGCGCCAGCAAGACCTATCCGACGTCGGACTCGACGGACACCGTGCCGTTCCGCGTCACCACCACCTCGACCCAGTAATCGGGAGCACCTGTCATGAGCGCAGCTACCAACCTCCGTCGCGGCTCGGTCATGGAGTCGGCCGAGCCGACGTTCGGATCCGCGGCCCAGGCCGACTGCGTCGCCTTCATCAGCGACGCCGAGACGCACGGCGTCGTCGAGACGGTCTGCCAGTCGCATTTCCCGGGCGTGCAGGTGAAGCAGGGCGGCACCCGCGAGGCGGTGGACCACCTCGCCGCCGGCGCGCCGCCGAAGGTGCTGATCGTCGACGTGTCCGATTCGAACAAGCCGCTGTCGGCGATGCTGCCGATCATTGCGGCGTTCGCCGAGGACACGCGGGTGATCGCCATCGGCGCCGTCAACGACATCAATCTCTATCGCGAGATGATCGAGGCCGGCATCAGCGAGTACCTGGTGAAGCCGCTCAGCGACCGCGCCCTGGATGCCGCGCTGACGCGCGCGCAGGAGCGCAAGGCGGTGGCCGCGGCCGTTGCCGTGTCGCCGGAGGCGAAGGCCGCGCCGGAGACCGGCAAGCGCTCGCTGATCGCCGTCATGGGCACCCGCGGCGGCGTCGGCGCCAGCACCACGGCCATGAACCTGGCCTGGCTGTTCGCCAACGAGCACAAGCGCGAGACCATGCTGGTCGACCTCGACCTGCATTGCGGCACGGTCGCGCTCGCCCTCGACGTCGAACCGTCGCACGGCCTGCGCGAAGTGCTCGACAATCCGTCGCGCATCGACAGCCTGTTCGTGACCAGCGTCGCCACCAAGTGCGGCGAGCGGCTGCACGTCCTGGCCGCCGAGGAAGCGGTCGACGACGAGATCCACTTCAACACCTCGGCCGTTTCGCTGCTGCTCGACGAGCTCAAGAAGACGGCCGGCGTGGTCGTCATCGACCTGCCGCGCAACGCGCACGGCGCCCGCGCCGTGATCCTCGCCGTCGCCACCGACATCATCGTCGTCACCGACCTGACGCTCGCCGGTCTGCGCGACGCGATCCGGCTCTACACCATGATCCAGCAGGTGGCGCCGAACGCCCGCGTCGTCTTCGTCGCCAACCGCGACGGCGGCCGCGAGGGCACGGTATCGAAGGCCGAGTTCGAGAAGGCCCTCGGCAAGCAGATCACCTTCGTCATCCCCGAGGACGCCAAGGCCAACCAGGCGGCGGCGAACGCCGGCAAGCCGGTAGTCGCGGCGGCGAGCGGGAGCAAGGTTTCGGCCGCGCTCCGCGGCATCGCCGGCACGCTCAACAGCGGCGCCGACAAGAAGAAGGCGAAGAAGTCGTTCTGGTCCCTGTCGAGGAAGTAAAAGACCATGGCCGCAGTGCCGCCAGCTGAAGGCATGATGACGCCCCGCCCCAACGGGAACGGCGCCGACGGCGCCGACCCGCTGGGCGTCCTTGCGCCCATCATCGCCAAGCTCCAGCCCGTCGTGGCGAAGCGCCTGGCCGAGCAGGGCGCGACCAACCTGTCGCGCCACATGCTCGCTCTGAAGGTCGGCGAAATCGCCTCGGCCGAGCTCGAGGGCCTGCAGCACAACTTGAACCTGCTCGAGCGGCGCACCCTCATCGGCGCGCTCATCAGCAGCCTGCCGGCGACCAAGGCCGAGGACGGCGGCGCCAACGGGCATCCCGCCGAACCGCGGTCGACGGCCAACGTGCCGGCGACGACTGCGCCGGCGACCCCGGCCACGTCCGCCGCCAACGCTCTCTCCACCCCGGCCGGCGTCAAGACGATGTCGACCAAGGGCCAGGACGCCGCCAGCGTCGCCAGCCGCCAGAGCGTCGAAGAGGCGAAGCTCAAGATCCAGCCGCTGGTCGTCGACCGCATCGACATCGGCGCCGCCGCGCGCCTCGACCGCGACGAACTCGGCCGCCAGATCGGCGAGCTGGTCGGCGAAATCCTCCGCGAGGAGAAGATCCGCCTCAACCAGCGCGAGCAGAAGGACCTCGTCGAGCTGCTGCTCGACGACATGCTGGGTCTCGGTCCGCTCGAGCCGCTGCTCGCCGACGAGACCATCACCGACATCATGGTCAACGGGCCGTTCCAGGTCTATGTCGAGCGCAAGGGCCGGCTCGAGCTCACGGACGTGAAGTTCCGCGACAACCAGCACGTGCTCAACATCTGCAGCCGCATCGTCTCCCAGGTCGGCCGCCGAGTCGACGAATCCTCGCCGCTTTGCGACGCGCGCCTCCTCGACGGCAGCCGCGTCAACATCATCATCCCGCCGCTCGCCATCGACGGCCCCAGCATCTCGATTCGTAAGTTCTCCAAGAAGGGCATCACCCTCGACATCATGGCCAAGACGCGGAACATCTCCGAGAACATGGCCAAGGTGCTGAAGATCGCCGCCCGCTGCCGCCTCAACATCCTGATCTCCGGCGGTACCGGCTCGGGCAAGACGACGCTTCTGAACGCCATGTCGCAGCTCATCGACGTCGGCGAGCGCGTGGTGACCATCGAGGACGCGGCCGAGCTGCAGCTGCAGCAGCCGCACGTGGTGCGCCTGGAAACCCGCCCGCCCAATCTCGAGGGCGTCGGCGAAATCAACATGCGCGACCTCGTCAAGAACGCGCTGCGTATGCGTCCCGACCGCATCATCCTCGGCGAGGTCCGCGGTCCCGAGGCGCTCGACATGCTGCAGGCCATGAACACCGGCCACGACGGCTCGCTCGGCACCATCCACGCCAACCGACCGCGCGAGGCGCTCACCCGCCTCGAGAACATGATCGGCATGGCCAGCATCAACCTGCCGGCCAAGGCGGTGCGCACGCAGATCTCGTCCGCCATCGACATGATCGTGCAGGTGAGCCGCATGCGCGACGGCATGCGCCGCATCACCTCCATCATGGAGGTGGTCGGCATGGAAGGCGACGTCATCACGACGCAGGATCTCTACACCTTCGAGTTCGAAGGCGAGGACACGCAGGGCAACATCAAGGGCATCTACAAGTCGTCCGGCCTGCGTCCCCACTTCCTGCCCAAGGCAGGCTATTTCGGGCTCGATCGCGCATTGATGGAGGCCATGTAATGTCCTGGCTGACGCATAGCGGAATGACGCCGCAGGACGTCATCATCTTCGGCGGCGCCGTTGTCCTGGCGCTCATTCTCGTCATGATCGCCTTTGCCACCGGCGCCAACCAGTCCAAGCAGCGCCTGAAGCGGGTGACGCAGATCTCGCAGAATGGCGACGCGCGGACCGGGGGCCCGACCGCGGTCAACGTCCGCCGCGCGACGGCCGACAGCTCGATCGCCGCCCTCGACTACATGATCAAGCGCTGGCTGCCGAATCCGCAGAAGATGCGCGGCCGCCTCCTGCGCACCGGGCGCCGCATCTCGCTGGGCCAGTACCTGGCGTTCTGCTTCACGCTCGCCGCCGTCGCCGCCATTGCGGTCAAGATGTTCGTCGGCATCCCCTTCGTCGCCTGCCTGCTGATCGGCATCGTCGTCGGCCTTGGGATGCCGCACATGGTCATCGGCATCATGGGCGGCCGCCGGCAGAACAAGTTCAATGCCCTCTTCCCCGAAGGCATCGACCTCATCGTGCGCGGCCTCAAGTCCGGTCTGCCGGCCTCCGAGTCGATCCGCGTCGTCGGCCAGGAGATCGGCGATCCCGTCGGCGTCGAGTTCCGCGAGGTTTCCGACCAGATCAAGTTCGGCAAGACCATGACGGACGCGCTGTGGTCCGTCGCCCCGCGCATCGACACCCCGGAATTCCGCTTCTTCATCATCAGCCTGTCGATCCAGCAGGAGACCGGCGGTAACCTGGCGGAAACGCTGGAGAACCTCGGCCAGGTCCTGCGCAAGCGCAAGACCCTGAAGCTGAAGATCAAGGCGCTGTCGTCGGAAGCCAAGGCCAGCGCCTACATCATCGGCTCGCTGCCGTTCCTCATGTTCGGCATCCTCATGACGCTGAACTACGGCTACGCCAGCCAGCTGTACACCGACCCCCGCGGCATCATTCTCGTGGGCTGCGGCTTCGTTAGCTACGCCATCGGCATCGGCACGATGGCGAAGATGGTGAGGTTCGACGTATGAATCACCTCGTCGACTATTTGCCCGCCGGCGTGACGCCGGAGGACGTCGTCACCGCGATGGCGGCCGTCTCGGCCTTCCTGACGGTGCTCGCCGTCTGGTTCGGCCTCATCGTGCCCCAGCAGGGCCTGCGGCGGGTCAAGGAACTGGCGCAGCGGCGCGAGCAGCTGAAGGCCGGCGTCATCGGCCCGACGCGCCGCAAGGACCGCCAGGCCTCGACCAGCTTCATGCGCGGCGTCGTCACCTCGCTCAACCTGCAGCGCAGCCAGCGCGCCGAGCTCATCACCCGCAAGCTGGCCAATGCCGGCTGGCGGACCAACGACGCGCTCGTCCGCTACCTGTTCTTCAAGGCGACGATGCCGATCATCATGGGCATCGTGGCGGTGATCGCGCTCTACGGCCTCAACCTCTATCATCTGTCCAACCCGATGAAGATGCTGGCCACGGCCGGCGCCGTCATGCTCGGCTTCGTCGGTCCCGACCTCTTCATCCGCAACGCCGTGCAGAAGCGGCAGAAGGCGCTGAAGAAGGCCCTCCCCGACGCGCTCGACCTCATGGTGATCTGCGCCGAGGCCGGCCTCAGCCTCGACGCCATGCTGAAACGCGTCTCCGACGAGTTCGCGCAGTCCAGCCCCGAGCTGGCCGAGGAACTGCAGCTGACCTCGCTCGAAGTCGGCTTCCTGCCCGACCGCCGGACGGCGCTGCAGAACCTGAGCCAGCGCACCAACCTGCCGGGCATCCGCGGCGTCGTGAACGCGCTCATCCAGAGCGACAAGTACGGCACGCCGCTGTCGCAGTCGCTGCGCGTGCTGTCGGCGGAGTTCCGCGAGGAGCGCATGCTGCGCGCCGAGGAAAAGGCGGCGCGTCTGCCGGCCATGATGACCGTGCCGATGATCATCTTCATCCTGCCGCCGCTCTTCATCGTCCTCATCGGCCCCGCCATCCTGCGCGTGATCGACGCCCTCAGCAAGTTCACCTGATCCAGGCGGGATCCACGAACGAAAGCCGCCGCCGGGGCGACCGGCGGCGGCTTTTTTTTGCTTTCGCTCTCACATTGCCGCCGCACGGGGTCTGTCCAGCTCTTCATTGATTCCCCTGCGAAGCGGGGGCCCGGGGCAAGCGACGGTGCGGTGCCTCTGGACCCCAGCTTTCGCGGGGGAATCAACGAGATCTGAGAGCACTTCAGATACTTGACTTCGTCAACGATCCTGTTGACAGTGTCAACCGTCATGGAACGGCAATCGCAGGGCGGCGGCGACGGCGGTCTGGCGGAGCGCGTCGCCGGCGTGCGCGCGTTCAACCGGTTCTATACGCGCCGCATCGGGGTGCTGCAGGAAGGATTGCTGCGCAGTCCCTTCTCGCTGGCCGAGGCGCGCGTGCTCTACGAGCTGGCGCAGCGCGCGCGGCCGACGGCGAGCGAGCTCGGCCAGGCGCTCGGGCTCGACGCCGGCTATCTGAGCCGCATCCTCGCCGGCTTCGCGAGCCGCGGCCTCGTCGGCCGGCGGCCCTCGCCGTCCGACGGTCGCCGCAGCCTGCTGCGGCTGACCGCCAAGGGACGCCGCGCCTTCGCGTCCCTCGACCGCCGGTCGCAGGACGAAACCGCGGCCCTGCTGGCGCCGCTCGCCGCCGGCGAGCAGGGCCGGCTCGTCGGCGCCCTGCAGACGGTCGAGCGGCTGCTGGGCGGCGCCCCCGCCGCCGGCGGGTCCTGCGTCCTGCGCCCGCCGCGCCCCGGCGACATCGGCTGGGTCGTCCATCGCCATGCCCTGCTCTACGCCCGGGAGTATGGGTGGGACGAGCGGTTCGAGGCGCTGGTCGCCGGCATCGCCGCGAAGTTCATGGCCCGCCACGACCCCGCCCGCGAGTGCTTCTGGATCGCCGAACGCGACGGCGAGATCGTCGGCTCGGTGCTGCTGGTCCGCCAGTCCCGGACGGTGGCCAAGCTGCGCCTGCTGCTGGTCGAGCCGGCGGCGCGCGGCCACGGCATCGGCGCCCGCCTCGTCGACGAGTGCATCCGCTTCGCCCGCCAGGCCGGCTACCGCCGGATCATGCTGTGGACCAACGACGTGCTGGAGGCCGCCCGTCGCCTCTACGAGAAGGCCGGCTTCCGCCTCCTGCGCGCGGAGCCGCACCACAGCTTCGGCCACGGCCTCGTCGGCGAGACCTGGGTGCTGGCGCTGTAGTCTAGGAGTGATCGACGCGCCGAGGAATTGGAGCACCGCACGCCAGATCGACGTCCCGGAAGGCCGATTGCCAGTTGCGCGCCTTCTCGAGTTGCCAGCAATTCAGCGACCGGGCGCCGATCAGGTTGGCGCCCGACAGATCGGCGTCGTTCAGGACGGCTTTGAAGAAATCGGCGCCGGCGAGATCGGCGCCGGCGAGCGTCGCGCCAGTGAGGTTCGCGCCGCGCAGGTCGGCTCTGCGCATATCGGCCTCCGCCAGATTGGCATTGGCGAGGTCGAGACCGCAGAGCACCGCTTGCGCAAGCTCCGGTCGCGTGCCCGTATGCGCCGCCCGCCATGCGTTCCAGTCGCTCACACCGTGCTTCAGCACGGCCATGTGTCCTTTGTCGCCCATCGATGCTTCCTTCCGTCAGCGATTCCGCCCTTCTGTTGCTATCCTTTCCAGAGCCGCCGAGGACGGCCGTCGATCTCACGCGCGCGGCTGTCCGGCCGCAGCGCTCTCGAGCAACGCCAGCAATCCTCTGAGCAAGTCCATGGGCCGCGGGGGGCAGCCGCGGATGTGCAGGTCGACCGGCACGACGGCGGCGACGCCGCCGACGCAGGCGTAGCTCCGCGCGAACATGCCGCCGTCGGCCGCGCAGTCGCCGACGGCGACCACCCATTTCGGCCCCGGTGTCGCATCGTAGGTGCGGCGCAGCGCCTCCTGCATGTTCTTGGTCACGGGGCCGGTCACGAGGAGCACATCGGCATGGCGCGGCGACGCCACGAAGCGGATGCCGAAGCGCTCGACGTCGTAGAAGGAATTGTTGAGGGCGTGGATCTCGAGCTCGCAGCCGTTGCAGGAGCCGGCGTCGACCTCGCGGATGGATAGGCTGCGCCCGAGCCGCCGGCGCGCGGCGCGATCGACCTGGCGGGCGAGCTCGGCGACTGCCGCGTCTTCCGCTGCCGGCGCCGGCTCCGTCACCGGCCGGCGGATGAGACTCTGGAACAGAAGCCTACGCATGACCGGGCATTCCTAGAGGTCGTGGCCGGAGTAAGAACAGTTGAACGATTTGTTGCAGAGCGGGAAGTCGGCGACGATGTTGCCCTCGATGGCCGCCTCCAGCAGCGGCCATTGGAACCAGGAGGGATCGCGCAGGTGGCAGCGCGCCACCGTACCGTCGGCGGCCACTCGCACCCAGACAAAGACGTCGCCGCGGAAGCCCTCGACCAGCGCGAGGCCCTCGCCGGCGCCGGCCGCATCGACGGGAACGCGGACCGGGCCGCTCGGAAGCTGCCCGAGAAGCTGCTCGATCACGAGGAGGCTCTGCTCGACTTCGCGGATGCGAATCCAGACACGGGCATCGACGTCGCCGGCCGCGAGCACGGGAACCTCGAAACGCAGCGACGGATAGGGCGGGTAGCCGGGCGTGCGGCGGGCATCGAAGGCGCGCCCCGCTGCGCGCCCGACATAGCCGCCGCAGCCGAACTGGCGGACGAGCTCCGGCTTGACGATGCCCGTGCCGGCGGTGCGGTCCTGCAGCGAGGCCGTGTTGTCGTAAAGCTCGGTGAGCCGGGGGAAGAGGCGCCGCACCTCCGCAACCAGGGCGAGAATGGCGGCGATGCCTTCGGCGCGCAGATCGACGGCGAGGCCGCCGGGGACGATGCGGTCCATCATCAGCCGGTGGCCGAAGGCGGCGTCGGCGGCGCGCAGGACGCGCTCGCGCAGGATGCCACAGTGGGCATGCATCAGCGTGAAAGACGCGTCGTTGCAGATGGCGCCGATATCGCCGAAGTGGTTGGCAAGCCGCTCCAGCTCGGCCATGAGGGCGCGCAGCCAGACGGCGCGCGGCAGCGCTTCGATGTCGAGGGCAGCCTCGACCGCGCGGGCGAAGGCGAGCGCATAGGCGACGGTGCTGTCGCCGGAGACATGACCGGCCAGGCGGGCCGCCTCCGCCAGCGGCGCGCCGGTCATGAGCTGCTCGATCCCCTTGTGCACGTAGCCCAGCCGCTCCTCCAGGCGGACGACCGTCTCGCCGTTGGCGGTGAAGCGGAAATGCCCGGGTTCAATGATGCCGGCATGGACAGGGCCGACGGGAATGCGGTGCAGGCCCTCCCCTTCCGTCGGGAGGAAGGAATAGGGGGTCGGAGTCGGCGGTGCCGCGCCCCCGGTGCCGAGCGGATGCCGGAGTCCCCAGCGGCCGTGATCGAGCCAGGGTCGGGCATCGACGGCGCCCTCGCCGTCGAGTCCCCAGAGATCGCGGATTGCGCGCTCCAGGCGGATGGCCGGCGGATGCACGCGCCCGACGGACGGAAAGCGGCCTTGCGGGCACTCGAGGGAGAGGACCGCGACTACCGTCGCGCGTTCGTCGAAGAGAGCCATGTGGACGGCAGACCGCTCGCCCCACAGCCCGAGCAGCGTCCAGGTGCCCTCGGCGACTCGGTCGGCCGCCAGCCGCCAGGTCTCGTCATCGACCGCAACCCGCGGCCACGGCCGATGCGCTTGGATCCTGCGGCCGGCTTCGATCATGTCGGAGAGCGCCGTCATGTCCGCTGCTATCCCAGCAACCGCGCCACATGCTGGAACCACTCGACGAGCGGTCCCGGCAGGTAGATGCCGGCGCAGAATACGATGGCGAGATGGGCGAAGAGCGGCACATAAGAGGCCTTGACCGGCGCCAGCGATCCCGTCGGCTCGCCGAAGGCGAGGCCGTTGAGGCGGAGCAGCAGCGCCCCGAAGGCGATCAGCAGGCCGACGACCAGCAGGATGGCCAGCACGGGCTCGCGCGCGAAGGTCGAGCTCACCACCAGGAACTCGCTCATGAAGATGCCGAGTGGCGGCAGGCCGGCGATGGCGACGACGCCGAGCACGAGGCCCCAGCCGAGGAGCGGATGCGTCTCGGTGAGGCCACGGATGTCGCTCATCCGCTGCGTGCCCTTGACCTGGGCGATGTGACCGACGGTGAAGAAGATCGCCGACTTGGTCAGGCTGTGCATGGTCATGTGCAGCAGGCCGGCGAAATTGGCGAGGGGCCCGCCCATGCCGAAGGCGAAGGTGATGATGCCCATATGCTCGACCGAGGAGTAGGCGAACAGGCGCTTGATGTCGCGCCGGCGGTAGAGCATGAAGGCGGCGAAGATCAGGGAAAACAGTCCCATGATGACCATGAGCGGCCCGGGCGCCAGCGCCCCGGCGTTGGCGGCCAGCAGCATCTTGAAACGCAGCACGGCATAGAGCGCGACGTTGAGCAGCAAGCCCGAGAGCACCGCCGAGATCGGCGTCGGACCCTCGGCGTGGGCATCGGGCAGCCAGGCATGCAGCGGCGCCAGCCCGACCTTGGTGCCGTAGCCCAACAGCAGGAAGACGAAGGCGACATCGAGGAGCCCGGGATCGAAGGCGCCGACGCGCTCGATCAGCACCGTCCAGAGCATGGCGTCGAGCCCCTCGCCCACGACGGGTCGGGCCGCCATGTAGATGAGGATCGTGCCGAACAAGGCGAGCGCGATGCCGACGCTGCCGAGGATGAAGTACTTCCAGGCTGCCTCGAGCGCCTCGTGGGTGCGGTAGATGCCGACCATGAGCACGGTCGTGAGTGTCGCCAGCTCGATCGCCACCCACATGAGCCCGATGCTGTTCGAAACCAGCGCCAGGTTCATGGCGAACATCAGCACCTGATACATCGAGTGGTAGAAGCGCAGATAGGTCGGCGTCAGCCGCCCGATCTCCAGCTCGTGCGCGATGTAGCTTGCGCTGAAGGCGCTGGTTGTGAAGCCGACGAAGGTCGTGAGCACGATGAAGACGATGTTGGTGTCGTCGACCAACAGGTAGCTTCCAGTCTGCGGTCGCGCGAACAGCAGCGTTAGGGACGATAGCAGCGTTGCCAGCGCGGCCAGGACGTTGAGCCGCGCCGACAGCCGGTAACCGGGCAGCAGAGCCAGCAGCGCGGCCGCTCCGCCGGGAATGATCAGGACGGCGCCGACGGCGTCGAACCCGAGGGCGCTCATTCTCGCTCGCCCCGAAAATCGTGCAGCGCCTGCAGGTCGACGGTGTCGAAGCGCTCGCGGATGCGGAAGAGGAAGATGCCGATGACGATGAAGGCGATGAGCACCGAGAACGCGACGCTGATCTCGACCACGAGCGGCATTCCCTTGGCGCCGGTCGCCGCCATGATCAGGCCGTTCTCGATCGACATGAAGCCGATCACCTGGCTTACCGCGTTGCGGCGCGTCACCATCATGAGCATGCCCAGAAGCACGACGGAGAGCGCGAAGGTCAGGTCCTCGCGCGCGAGCGGATCGGCGGTGGCGGTCACCCGCAGCATGAGCGCCATCGAGAGCGCCACCAAACCCATGCCGGCCAGCATGGTCGGCCCGATGCCGACCACGGTCTCGACCGTGCGGTGGATGTTGAGGCGCACCACGATGCGGCGCAACACGACGGGGATGACGATACCCTTGAACAGCAGCGCGATGGCAGCGGTGATGTAGAGAGGCGGCGCGACCTGGATGTAGGCCTGCCAGGCCACAGACAGGGAGACGACGAAGGCATGGAGGGCGAAGACGTTGAGCACGCCGAACATGCGGTCCTGGTAGA
>Ga0335080_10005597_pt1 | contig 12944 bp, 7 predicted proteins | sample Lox_Sample_34_FD_206720 | JGI IMG/M metagenome (GOLD analysis project Ga0335080, IMG submission 206720) | Soil microbial communities from Loxahatchee National Wildlife Refuge, Florida, United States - Lox_Sample_3.4 | ecosystem: Environmental > Terrestrial > Soil > Wetlands | place: USA: Florida... | reverse complement strand
TGGCGGCCGCCATGCCCCGTGCGGGCGGCCAGTACGTCTATCTGCGCGAGTCGCTGGGGCCAATCTGGGGGTTTCTGTACGGCTGGACGATGTTGCTGGTGATTCAGACGGCGACGATCGCAGCCGTGGCGATCGCTTTTGCGAAATTCACGGCCATCATGGTCCCTTGGTTTTCTCCCACCGACTGGATCCTGAAGCTCGGTACGTTCGGGCCCTGGCACTTCTGGTTCGGCGACTTAGGACCCTACAACGTGGGTCTGAACCGGCAGAACCTTTTGGCGATTCTTTCGATCGTGGTGGTCACCTGGATTAACACGCGAGGCGTGCGCCTTGGGTCGATCGTCCAAAATATTTTTACGGTTGCCAAGATTGGTTCGCTGGCCGCGCTCGCTCTTCTGGGAATCTGGTACTCCACTGGCGCGGCTCGCCAAGTGAATTTGGCGCATTTCTGGCAAGGCGCCAGCCTTTCGGCTATCCATCCTTATCCTCCCGACAATCCGACCTGGTGGATTGGAACCATCACGCTGGTCGGGGTGGCGATGGTCGGGTCGCTCTTTGCCATGGACGCCTGGAATAACGTGACGTTTATTGCCGCCGAAGTGAAGAATCCCAGCCGAAATTTGCCGCTGGCGCTTGCTTTCGGAGCGGGGCTGGTGGTGCTTCTCTACACGCTCGCGAACGTGGCATACCTGCGGGTGCTGCCCATCTCCGGCGACCCCAACGGTAGCACCGCCATCGCGCGGGGAATTGAGTTTGCCGCGCAGGGGCGAGTCGGCACGGCTGTCGCCGAAGTGATTTTCGGTTCCGCGGGCGCGGTGGTGATGGCGATTGCGATTCTGATTTCCGGTTTCGGCTGCAACAACGGCCTGATTCTTTCGGGCGCCCGAATTTATTACGCGATGGCCAAGGACCGCTTGTTTTTCAGGTCGTGTGGCAGAGTGAATCGCTACCACGCGCCGGGCGCCGCGCTGATCGTGCAGGGAATCTGGTGCTCGGTGCTCTGTCTTTCCGGCACCTACAATCAATTGCTCGATTTCTTGATCTTCGCAGTGCTGATTTTTTACATCCTCACGCTCGGCGGGTTGTTCGTCCTGCGCTGGAAACGTCCTGAGATGGAGCGGCCCTATCGCGCGATCGGATATCCTTTTCTTCCCGCGCTGTATCTGATTATGGCGGTGTTTCTCGAAATTCAGCTATTGCGATACAAACCGCAGTACACCTGGCCCGGGCTGATCATCGTGGTGCTCGGTGTTCCAGTGTATTGGTTGTGGAAGAGTTTCGGAAAATCGAGCGATACGGGTGACGCGGGATCGCCGGAGGTTGTCTGACCAAATGAGCGACCAAGCTTACGTGGCGGGGAGCACTGTGCAGAGCGGAAACCCGCTGATGCGCAAGAAGCCGATGGATTGGCTGCTCAACGAGGCCAAGGCTACCGGCGAGCACACCTTGAAGCGCACCCTCGGGCCCGTTTCGCTGACGGCCTTGGGAGTGGGGGCGATCATCGGTGCCGGGATTTTCGTTCTCTCCGGATTGGGCGCGCACTATGCGGGACCGGGGCTGATGCTATCGTTCGTAATCTCCGGTTTCGGTTGCGCCTTTGCGGGCCTGTGCTACGCCGAGTTCGCCGCGCTGATTCCGCTCGCCGGCAGCGCGTACACGTACGCGTACGCGGCGCTGGGCGAGCTTTTCGCCTGGATCATAGGCTGGGATTTGACCCTAGAGTATGCGATGGGCGCGAGCACGGTGTCGTCGGGATGGTCGAACCACTTCATCGAATTCCTGAATATCTTCGGGCTGAAAATGCCGCTGTGGCTGGCGTACGACCACTGGACGGCGCTGCGCACGGCGCAGAACGAGATCGCGCACCAGATGGCCGGGGCGGATTCAAGCCTGGTGGTGGGAAGCCAGGCATACCTGGCGAGAATCGGCGAGATTTTGAGCGCGCAATCGCCCGAGCTGCTGCGGCGCGCTCACGACCTGGTGAACGCGCCGCGTCTTTTTGGCATGGAGATCGGCTTCAACCTGCCGGCTTTTCTGATCGCGCTGGTGATCACCGCGATTCTGGTGATCGGCATTCAGGAAAGCGCCACGTTCAATGCGGGAATCGTTTTCATCAAGGTGTCGGTGGTGCTGTTCATCATCCTTCTGGGTTTCAAGTATGTGAATCCGGGAAACTGGGGGCACGACTGGCACACTTTCGCGCCGATGGGGTTTGGAGGGATTGGCGCGGGGGCAGCCTACATCTTCTTCGCATACATCGGATTCGACGCGGTTTCGACGACGGCCCAAGAGGCCAAAAATCCGCAGCGGGATCTTCCCATCGGGATTATCGCGTCGCTGTGCGTGTGCACGATTCTTTATATCCTGGTGGCAGCGGTGCTTACGGGGATGGTGCCGTGGAAGGAGATCAACATCGAAGCGCCGCTGGCGGTTGCGTTTCTCGATCGCGGGCTGACCAAAGCGTCGTACCTGATCACCGCCGGCGCGCTTGCCGGACTCACGAGCGTGATGCTGGTGATGTTGCTGGGCCAGACCCGCGTGCTCTACTCCATGGCCAACGACGGGCTGCTGCCGCGAAAATTCTTCGCGGCCATTCATCCGAAGTTCCGGACGCCCTACAAGAACACGATTCTGGTGGGGCTGCTGGCGGCCATCGTGGGCAGCACGGTGCCGATCGACGACATCGGGCGCATGGTGAACATCGGGACGCTTCTTGCGTTCGTCATCGTGTGCATCGCAGTACTCGTCCTTCGCCGGACGAATCCCAATCAGCCGCGGCCATTCCGCACGCCGTGGGTGCCCGTTGTGCCGGTGCTGGGCATCGTGTTCAACGGGTACATGATGTACAAACTGGGCTGGATCAACTGGGCGCGCCTGATCATCTGGCTCGCTATCGGCCTGGTGATCTATTTCACCTACAGCCGGCATCACAGCCGGGTGCAGCGAAACGACCGGTCCGCCACATAGCCCGCGCTTTCGAGGTGCGTCTCGGCGTCTGCCGGGGGATCGCCCCCCTCCGAAGCCGTGGCGAATACAAAGCGAATAAAAAAACGACTGTAACTCGGTCAAGTCCCTTGACAGAGGGTGCCCGCAGAACGGGCTTCCGGGAGGACTTTCGACGAGAACCTCCGACCGACGGACAGGATTCGGTCGGGGGGTTGCCTCGGTCGCATCCACCTCCGGCTTCGGGTTATCATGATTCGTCGTTAGCCCAAGTGTCTTGAGGCCGCGACAGAGCCGGAACGAACGTGCCTCAACTTTCTCCACGCCGCCTTACCGTCTTCCTTCGCCGCACGACGATCGTGGACCGCATCGCGCTTGCTTTTCTCGTACTTTACGCGATTTTCCGTCTCGCGGGTTTGCTGGGCGCCCATCTGCCGTTCACGGGCTTGCTCTTCTTTCTCAGCTTTATCTCCGTAATCTATTTCTTCTTCCGGCTGATGCCCTGGTTTCGGAATCAGCTGCTCTGGCGGCTGCGCAACCGCCTGATTGTGGCGTATCTCTTCATTGCCGTCGTTCCGGTGGTGTTGCTGCTGACCATGGTGGGGCTGGCGGCTTATGGCCTTTATCTGCAACTGGGCGCACATCTTCTTCACGACGACCTGCAAAACCGCATCAGCATTATTACCGGGGATGCCGACGCAATCGCCGGGGCCATTCAAGACGCTATAAACCGAGGCGCTGCGGCAGGCGACGAATCCGTGCTGGCAAGGCCCGAAGTGGCGGCGCTGATTCAATCAGTTCAAAGCCAGTGGCCGGAGATCCGCGTCCATCCGAATCACGGCCAGCGCCTGCTCGCCGGGAGAAACAATCGCGAGTACACGGGTCTGGTGGAAGAGCGCGGGGAACTGTGGATCGCCTCGGTGCAGACCCGTTCGACTCGAAGCGGGCCGATTTTCGTCTTCGTAGGCGCGCCGGTTACGCCCGGGTTTCTGGACAAGCTCGCTTCTGAATTAGGCCCGGTGCAGATGATGCTATTGGAACCGGCGGATCAGACCCGTCGCACCGGAATTTCGATCGAGATTGAGAACCGTTCTTACGTGCCTGGCCTGCAGATACTCAGTCGAAACCGCAAGCTTTCGCAGCCGGCCAATTTCCTGGATATTCCGGTGCGAGGAGCCTCGACGCTCGAGGCGCTGCACCATGACCCTGAGCGAGACGCCGCGCCGGTGCCGGTGCTGGCGTCGTTCGTGGTGCGCTTGTCGGCGCTGAATCGCCAACTGGGGACGTCGGTGGGCGCGGTAGGACCAATTCTCTTGGGACTTCTGGCGCTCGCGGGCGTGATTTTCCTGGTGCTCGAGACGGCTGCGCTGATTACCGGCGTGGTGCTGACGCGCACGATCACGCGGGCGGTTGGCGACCTCTACGACGCTACGCTGCGCGTGCGGCGCGGAGATTTCAGCCACCGGGTCCGGGTGCACCAGCGCGATCAGCTCGGCGCGCTGGGGGAATCGTTCAACGAGATGACTGCTTCGGTGTCAGAGTTGATTGACGAACAGCGCCGCCGGCAGCGCCTGGAGAACGAGCTCTCGATCGCACGCGAGGTGCAAGAGCAGCTTTTCCCGCGTTCTCTGCCGCAGCTTCCGGGACTCCAAGTGGCTGCGATTTGCCGGCCGGCTCGCTCCGTGAGCGGCGACTATTACGACTTTATCCGGCTGGCCCCGTCACGCCTTGGCATCGCGCTGGCGGATATCAGCGGCAAGGGAATTTCCGCAGCGCTATTGATGGCCAGCCTGCAGGCCTCGCTGCGCAGCAATGCGATGCTGGACGGCCACACGGGCACCGCCAAACTGGTGGAACGGCTGAATCAGCAGCTTTTCAAGAATACGTCTGATGATCGCTATGCCACGTTCTTCTACGCCGTCTACGATTGCGACGCGAAGACCTTGACCTACACCAATGCCGGGCATCTCGCTCCCTTTTTTGTGCATGCGGGGAAAGTACAGCAGCTCGACGAAGGCGGAACGGTCGTCGGGCTTTTTGAGGAAGTTCCTTACACGCAGGGCACTCTGAGAGTTGAGCCCGGGAGCATGCTGGTAGCCTTCAGCGACGGGCTCACCGAGCCAGAAAACGTCTACGGAGAAGAGTTTGGCATGCAGCGGCTGAAGGAGGAGGTACTGCGCCAGACGAACGCCGCGCCGCCGCGCGTGGCGGAGAATCTGATCGCCGCGGCCGAACAGTGGGCCGGCTCGGCGGAGCAGGCGGACGACATTACGGTAGTGGTGGCGCGGATGGACTAGCGCCCGCCGCGGGGAGCAGTCCCGCGATTGGGGCTTCTCGTTGTATTTATTGAATTTATACTCAGAATAAATGCTTGTAACGCTTGCGGGCCGATCGCCAAGGCTACCTATGTTCTGTTCATTCTTCTGTTTATTCTTCTGTTCGTTGTTCTGTTCATTCCCGGGACGAATGCCGGGCGAAAGGCGGCTTGCGGGCAGGGGCTCTTTTCATATAAGGGTAGAGAACGAGTAGTACCGCTAGAACCATCGAATTTCTTTCATTGTCGCACTTTTTTGTTGACATCGAATTCGCGTCGCTGGAATATGCGCGCAGCGCTACTCAGGGTCGGAAGGTCCCACCCATCCGACCGCCTTGCTATTCCGATCTGAATTGCAAACGGGGTTCGCTTGGGACGATTGCGCCCTGGCGGGCTTGTGCGGGCATCTGACAGCCAATCTGATGACAAACGAGGAGGCTTGAACGTGGATCGCAAACTCATTGTGGTGGCTTTCTGTGCGTTAGCTGCCTTGAGCGCTGCTGCATCCGCAGCGTTTGGACAGGAGCAAAAGAAATCGGTCCCGAAGCTACACATCATGCACGCGACCAAAGCGGCCAAGGCTGAAACCGCTGAGGGAGTGAAGAACGAAGTCTCCGCGATGGGCGTCAGCAAGAAGTCCGGCTTGCCGCTTTTTACCTACACCATCGAATCCGATCGGGACGGCCAGCAGTACACGGGAGTGATCGTGGGAGCCGATCCGACCTCGAGGGGGGGAAACAAGTCAACCAGCGTCAAGACGTTCATTGTTCCGGTCGTCGTTGTGACGCAAACGGTGGGCACGGGGCTGGACGCGAACGGAAACATCACCACGGCTCCGGGCGTGACGGTTTTCGATCCAACGGCGAACGACAACAACTGTCTGTCGAAGCCCAACAACAATCCGCTGCGGCTGTTCCAGCATTCGCCCATGTTCGACAACTATGATATTTCCGTGGGCGGAGTGGATATGGGACACACGCAGTACATCGATGCCTTTCAACGCGCCGAATTTTTCAATCTGCTGAAGAATCCGGACAACTATCAGCTGCTCTTGAGTCCCATTGTTACGACACCGCCGGTGGTGATCCAGGTGCCGGCCGCGAACGGCCTCACGCTTCCGCCGGACTTCGGAGCGTGCGGTCCCTTTGGCGTGGTGGACATCGACTTTTTCGACGCCTACCTTGACAACAATGTTCTTCCGGCCCTGGCGCCCCAGGTGAATGCCGGCAACTTCCCGATCTTCATGCTCTACAACACCGTGCTGGCCTTCACTCCGATTGACGAGATCTTCGTCACCTGCTGCGTCCTGGGCTACCACGGGAGCACCGGTACGAATCCGATTCAAACCTATTCGCCTTCCGATTTCGACACCACCGGTCTATTCGGATCCACGCAAGGAGACTCGAATACGCTCTCGCACGAAGTGGCGGAGTGGGCGAACGACCCGCTGGGCAACAACCCGACTCCCGCGTGGGGCGGCGTGGGCCAGGTGCCACCGGGCTTTTGCCAGGACAACTTGGAGGTGGGAGATCCTTTAAGTGGCACCAATTTCTCGCCAATCGGCGGGCGAAACGGCTTCACTTACCACCTGCAGGAGCTGGCCTTCTTCTCGTGGTTCTACAGTTCACAATCGGCCGGAATCCACGGGTGGTTCTCGGATAACGACACGTTCACGACCGACGCGGGTCCGGCTTGCGTGCCGGCTGCGAGCAGCAGCGGGAACACGCGTCCCATCATTCACAAGTAGATCAGGCAACAACTCATCGCGAATAAGGGCAGCGAGCAGCCATCGCTGCCCTTTTTTTGTGCGTCTCGGCTCTCAGATAGGGGATACGAACAAGAATCCGGCGTACTCCTGCAGTGCCGCGCGCGCCTCCTGATTCTCGGGATATACTGAGCGGGGAGCGGTCAAGAACAGAGCATGAAGATCCTGAATACAGCAGAGACGCGGGAAGTGGACCGGCTCACCACGGACCGATACGCGGTGCCGGCGCTCACGCTGATGGAAAACGCGGGGAAGAGCGTGTCTGACTTCATGATGGGGCGATTTCGACGGCTGCGGGAACGCCGGATTGTGGTGCTTTGCGGCAAAGGGAACAATGGCGGTGACGGTTTTGTGGTCGCGCGGCACCTCGCAGAGGGCGGCGCCGCTCCGGTGGTGGTGTTGATCGCGGGCTCGGACGAGATGCGCGGAGACGCGGCTACGAATCGCGAGCGCTGGAGAAAATCGGGCGGGGAGGTCCGCCTGATCCGCACCACGGCCGATTGGCAGGCGGCAAAGCCGGCGGTCAGTTCTGCGGATTTTATTGTGGATGCGCTGCTTGGAACCGGCACTCGCGGCTCTGTGGAAGGGCTGCTGCGGGACGTGATCGAAGAAGTAAATCGTCGTGAGCCGGGGAAAATCGTGATTGCCGTGGACATACCCTCAGGCTTGCCTGCCGATACGGGGGAAACGCGGGCCAACACTTTAGGAGCGGCAGCAGCCAGCAGCATTGTGAGCGCTGATTATACGATCACATTCACCGCACCGAAGGCCGGGATGTTTCTGGGCCACTCGAGCGACTACGTGGGGCAGTTGCTTGTTCGCGAGATTGGTTCGCCGCGGGAGTTGGTCGAAGAAGCCGGGCGGGGAACCCTGCGGTGGCTCGAGCCGCGCGAGCTTACCCGATTTGCGCTGCCTCGCAAGCCCGACGGGAACAAAGGCAATTATGGTCATGCGTTGATTGTGGCGGGCTCGCTGGGGAAGAGCGGGGCTGCCGTGATGTCGTCGTGGGCGGCGCTGCGGGTAGGATCAGGACTCGTAACGGCGGCAATTCCGGAACCGGTGCTGCCGATTGTCGCAGCGCCGAACCCCGAAGTGATGACCGAGCCATTGACAGCTACGGATGCGGGCAGCATCTCGCTGCGTGCGCTCGAATACGAGCGATTTGAGGGGATACTGAAGGGCAAGAGCGTCCTCGCGATAGGCCCTGGGCTTACGACGCAGACCGAAACGGCGCAGTTCGTTCGAACCGTGGTGGGCAAGTACCTCGATGTGCCGATCGTGCTCGATGCGGACGGGCTGAACGCGTTCGCAGGCCGCGCGCAGGAATTGAGAGCTGCGCGCAAAATGCTGGCCATCACGCCGCATCCCGGCGAAATGGGACGGCTGGCCGGATGCGAGACGAAGGAAATTCAATCGCGCCGGCTGGAAATTGCCCGCAAGGCTGCCGTGGACTGGAACGCGATTGTGATCCTGAAGGGGCACCAAACGGTGGTGGCAGATCCTAGTGGCACTGCCTGGATCAATTCCACCGGGAACGCAGGGATGGCGACGGGTGGCACGGGAGACGTCCTCACGGGGATGCTCGCGGGACTCGTGGCGCAATACGGCCCCGGCGCGGCTGCGCTTTGCTTCGGCGTTTACCTGCATGGACTCGCCGGCGACATTGCGTACTCCGATTCGGGTGAAGCGCCGCTGATGGCTACCGACCTGATTCGCGCGATCCCGCGAGCGTATCAACAGTTCTTTGCCGAGTGCGGCCGTGGCTAGACGCGAGATCGTTAGCAACTCATCCGAGGAAACGATTCAGTTCGGGAGGGAACTCGGCGCGCGGCTGAAGCCGCCGGTGCTGATTTTATTGTCGGGTGAGCTCGGTGCAGGAAAGACGACGCTGACAAAGGGAATCGTCAGCGGCGCCCGGGCCGCCAGCGAAGACGAAGTGACCAGCCCCACGTTTACGCTGATACACAAGTATGGAAATGCCGGCCGCGTCTATCACGTGGATCTCTATCGGATCGGAGATTTTCACGACCTGGAAACGCTGGGACTGGAGGATCTGCTGATTGAGCCCGGTATCGTGATTGTCGAGTGGCCGGACAGGCTTTCCGTGCGCACGGATTGGCCGGCTGTTCGAGTGGAGCTCGAGCACGTCTCGGAAGACGCGCGCAAGATCACGATTTGCGAAGAGGACAGCGCCGGAGATGGGGCGAAGACAGGGCTATGACGGGGCGTCGAGAGCCATGATTTGGAACCCGGCGTCGACGTAAATCGTGTTGCCGGTGACGCCGCGGCCCAGGTGGCTGGCGAGGAAGACGGCGGCGTCGGCGACTTCGGCAACGTCTGTGTTTCGCCGCAGGGGCGCGTGCTGGGCGACGAATTCGAGGACTTTCGAAAAATCCTTGATGCCGCGGGCGGAGATGGTCTTGATGGGCCCGGCAGAAATCGCGTTCACACGGATTTTGCTTCTTCCCAGTTCGCTGGCGAGATATTTCACGGATGCTTCGAGCGCCGCTTTGGCGACGCCCATCACGTTGTAGTTCGTCACCACGCGGGTGGAGCCGAGGTAGGTGAGGGTGATGATGGAGCCGCCGTTGGTCATCAGCGGAGAAAGCGCTTTGGAGATGGCGACGAGCGAAAAGGCGCTCACGTCCAGCGCCAGCGCGAAACCGGCGCGCGAGGTGTTGGCGAACGGATTTTGAAGATCTTCGTGGTTCGCAAAAGCCAGGCAATGGACCACCACGTCGAGCTTGTGGCCCTGGTCGTTTAGCGCGGCGGCGAGATTGTCGATGTCCGATTGCTGCTGGACGTCACAGGGGAAAAACGCCTTGGCACCGAGCTCCTTGCCCAACTCTTCAACGGTGGGCTTGGCGCGATCGTTCTGGTAAGTGAGGAGCAGCGTACCGCCTTCGCGGACAAACGCCTGCGCAATTGCGTAGGCGATGCTCCATTTGTTCCACACACCGAGAACAATGGCCGTCTTGCCTTCAAGTAGTTTCGACATGCCCGGGATTTTACCTGCAGTTAGTGAAAAAGGCGAACGAGCGCGGCCACAATTCTAGCCAGCTCGGGCCAGAACATCGCCAGTGCGAGCGCGAACGCGACGATCTTCTTCGGGGTGAGAAAAGGAGCGGCAGCAGCGGACGACTCGCCGGGCTGATGGCTGCGGCAAAAACCATTGTGAGTCGCGCGGCGGTCGCAGCGCTGGCCGGCCGGTCCGAAGTAGAGACAGGGGCCCTGATCGCTTTCTACGGGCCGAATTGAGCTTCGTGTTGGCTTAGTACGCGGGCCCACTGCAGCACCGGCGGCGGGCCGGGAAATCGGGATAGGCCGGATCTGGCGCTGGCCATGAAGATTGACTGACGGCCAGAGCATGCCTTCCGCATCCAAGCCTCTAGTCCCCGGGCCCTCGGCGCTGCGGTCCGAGACGCCATTAACCCTTACGCCCAGTCCCATTGCGCGTCACCCCACATAAATTCTAAATTCAAAGTTCGTCTGAATCCAGGCGCCTGAGATGCCGGATACTCGTACCCTGCCTTCAACCAGCCATCCCGCGCGGATGAAGCTCGAGCCGTACTCCGCCGAAATCCGGCTTCCAGATCTCACGCTGGGCATCGACAACATTCACTACGACGTCTTCCTGAGCCCGCGCTTTGTTGATTCTACCCGAAAGTACCTGCTCGATCTCGTCCGCCAGACGGTCAACATCAGCCTGGTTTACGGCAAAGACAAAAAGCGCTCCGGCGCGCCTGAACATGGCGCGTTCCGAAAGCTACTCACGGAGATTTTGCAGGAATCGTTGACCCACGCGAAGTACAAGCAGTCGATCGAGACGGACGTGCTGCATCAGCTCGCCATTCTGAAGTACCTGACGACGGAACTATCGAGTCAGTTTTCCAGCATCCTGGTGGAATGCAAGGAATGGATCCGCGGGAGGGGTGAACTCTTCGAGCACAGCGAGCCGGCCCACGTGATGCGTTCGAAGATCGCCGAAATTCAGGCGGACAAGAAAAATGTTTACCGGCGAGTGGGCGAGACGCTGTATCGGATCTGGCGCGAGGTGGACGAGGGAATCATTTCGAAGTCGCGGCGAGCGCTCTTCGGAGAGGATTTTCGCGACACTTACGAGCTGCTGCACAACCGCTTTCTGTTCGTCGAAAACGGGAACGACGATCATCTTTTCCTCGAGCACTACGTGCTGCTCGGCAATTTCGTGAATGACCCGGACCGCTTCGACGTGTTCGACCACCTGTTGCTCGATTTTGTGCGCGATTTCGTTCTCGCCGACGGCGATTCGGAGGAGCTGAACAGAGCGCGCAAGACGCACGAGCGGCTGATGGAGCAGGCGCGCCTTTTGCGCTCCGAACTCGAGCGAATTGAGGAGGAGCAACGCGAGCTGTCGTCGCGCGGGGGCGGCGGCGACGATGTGTTTCCGTGGCTCTTCAAGCGCAAGACGGGCTCGTCGGCCGAAGCGCAGAGCGAACTCGAGAGCCTGCGCAAGAAATTCTCGGCGCTGGAGCAGAACCTCGAAGAACTCGCGCCCCCCATCGATGCCGCCAAGCAGCGGCTCGATTTTCTGACCGAGGAATACAGGAACCGCCTCGGCGACTACCTCAACCAGCCCGAAAACGCGCACAGGCTCTTTGGCGGACACCCTTCCGCAAGTGACCCGGACGATGGGGAAGTGTCGCCCGAGGTTCACGGGCAGCTTCGCGAGGAATGGATGAACCGGCTGGAGGAGCGCGACCTGCTCTTCCACGTGCTGGCCGGGTACGAGCTGAGAAAAATCCATGCCGAGTACTGCCCGCCGATTCACTTGCAGCAATTGAAGAAAGCCATCGTGCACCGCGAGGAGCACAAGCGAATCGAAACGATCCTCGAACAGTTTCCGGCGCGCAAGATTTCGATGAAGCGGCTGGACGAATCGTCGCGCGGCATCCGCAGGCGCACGCACGAGGAGACTCTGGCGATTTGCACCCAGTTCGCTGAGGACCTGATGCGGTTGCGCCGCGACCGCCGCAACTACCAGCAGGTGGCCTCCTGGATGGAGCGCATCAACCTGGTCCGTTCAGAGCGGGCGCGCGAGCTTTCGCGGGTCAACAAGAGCCTCTACGAGTTTCTGCATCCCGATGAAGTGCGGCCGGAAGACGATCCGGTGAGCTCGCACGTGATTATCAAGGCGGACGTGCGCGGCTCGACCGGAATCACCAAAGACCTGCTGGCCCGCGGCATGAATCCCGCATCGCACTTCAGCATGAATCTGCACGAGCCGGTAAAGCGCATGCTGGAGCGCTATGGCGCTGCAAAAGTGTTCATCGAAGGCGACGCCATCATCCTGGCGATCTACGAGACGGAAGCGAAGCGAGCGACGCAGCGGGCCGTGGCGCGCGCGTGCGTGCTGGCGCGCGAGATTCTGGCCGTCACGCAGGCCTACAACCACCGGGCGAAAACCACGGACTTGCCCGCGCTTGAGCTGGGCGTCGGTGTGGCCTTTCAGGATTCCGCCCCGTCGCTGTGGATGGATGCCGACTCGCGGGTGATGATTTCACGCGCTCTGAATCTTTCCGACCGGCTCTCCAGCTGCTCGAAGATGGCGAAACGTTTGTTCCACCAGAACCCTTCGCCCTTCAACGTGTTCTTGCTGCAAACGCTGATGGAAGACGCGGTTGAAGACGAAGGCGAGGAACTGGTTGTCCGGTTCAACTTGAACGGAATCGAGTTGAACGAAGAAGGTTTCCAGAAAGTGAGCGCGGAGATCGCGCTCGCTCCCATGGGCGGAAATTTTCCGATGCCCTGGGGCAAAGAGCGGGTACAACTCTATTTCGGCGAGGTACCGATCGGCGATACGTTTGAGCCGATCATCATTCGCAAAGGCTTCGTGCGCCAGTTGCTGCCGGGCGGCAAGATTGGAGCGCAGGGCAATCGCGC
>Ga0335080_10005596_pt1 | contig 12945 bp, 11 predicted proteins | sample Lox_Sample_34_FD_206720 | JGI IMG/M metagenome (GOLD analysis project Ga0335080, IMG submission 206720) | Soil microbial communities from Loxahatchee National Wildlife Refuge, Florida, United States - Lox_Sample_3.4 | ecosystem: Environmental > Terrestrial > Soil > Wetlands | place: USA... | reverse complement strand
CGAGCACCACGTCGCCGACCCGCAGCTGGTCGGAGCGGCCGAAAACGGCCACCGGCAGCGGCATGAGGTCGATCTTCAGGACCGCGAGGTCCGTGTCCGGGTCGCGCCCGACGATCTTGGCGTCGGCTACCCGGCCGTCGGCGAGCTGCACGCGGATCGAGTCGGCGTTGGCGATCACGTGATGGTTGGTGACGATGTGGCCGCTCTCATCGACGATCACCCCGGAGCCGAGACTGCGCTCGATGCGCTGGCGGTAGCGCGGCATGTAGTCGCCGAACAGCTCCCCGAGCGAGGGCGCGACCCGCTCGGTCACGAGCCGCGCGGCGTACACGTTGACGACGGACGGGGCGCCGCGCTGGACCGCGGCGGCGTAGCTCACCTGGGCCGGTGCCGCCACGCTCGCGGGGGCGGCCGGCAGCAGGGCCGGACCGCTCGTGACGCTCTCGCGGCGGATCAGGTCCGGGCGCGCCGCGACGATCAGGAAGGCCAGCGCCAGGCCCCCGACCACCGAGCCGACGATGAATATGAGTCCGCGCCCGAGGCGGTTGAGCATCGCAAGAGCTCCGGGAATGCGCACCGGACGCCGCGCCACGTGCGCCCGGAACGGGGTGTTCGTTTGTGTATAATGCGCCGCCCCCCGCAAGGTATGAAATCGCGCGTGTGCTGAAGCCACGTCCGCATGGCGGCGAGATGCGAACTGCAGGCCGACGGCGGGCGTGAAGTTTAAGCGGGAGACCGTTGCATGGCCGATCAGGCAGTCGTCGCCGGTGATTCAGTCGACTTGAGCCGGCGTAAGTTTCTCACCCGCGCCGCCATCGCCACTGGGGCGGTGGGCGCGGCATTTGCCGCCGTGCCGTTCATCGAGTCCTGGGCCCCCTCCGAGCGGGCGCGCGCACAGGGGGCGCCGGCTGAGCTGGACATCTCCAAACTCGAGGGCGGGCAGATGGCCATCACCATCTGGCGCAAGCAGCCGATTTACGTGGTACGGCGCACGCCGGACATGGTGGCGCGCATCGCCGGGCACGACGCCGAGCTCAAGGACCCGACCTCCAAGTACTCCGACCAGCCCGCTTACGCGAAGAACACGGACCGCTCGCGCAGCCCCGAGGTGCTGGTGCTGGTCGGGATCTGTACCCACCTCGGGTGCCTGCCCAAGCAGCGCTTCAGCGCCGGGGAGCTCTACCCGAGCTGGCCGGGCGGCTTCTTCTGCCCCTGCCATGGCTCGCGCTTTGACCTCGCCGGGCGCGTGTTCGACGGTTCGCCGGCCTCCATCAACCTGCGCGTGCCGCCGTACTACTACCCGAAGCCGACCACCCTCGTGATCGGCGCCGATGAGAAGGGAGTCGCCTGATGGCCGCCAACCCCTCAAGCGGTGTATCGGAAACGAGACCCGGGTTCTGGGGCTGGCTCAACCGGCGCCTGCCGGTCGACACCTTCATCAAGAGCCAGCTGACCGGCTACTACGCGCCGAAGAACTTCAACATCTGGTACTACTTCGGCTCGCTGGCACTGCTGGTGCTCGTGCTGCAGCTGGTCACCGGCATCTTCCTCACCATGTTCTATAAGGTGGGGGAAAGCACCTCGTTCGACTCGGTCGAGTACATCATGCGCGAGGTGGACTACGGGTGGCTGCTGCGCTACCTGCACACCACCGGCGCCTCGGCGTTCTTCATCGTCGTCTACCTGCACATGTTCCGCGCGTTCCTCTACGGCTCGTACCGCAAGCCGCGCGAGCTCCTGTGGCTCTTTGGCATGGCGGTGTACCTCGCGCTCATGGCCGAGGCCTTCATGGGCTACGTGCTGCCCTGGGGCAACATGTCCTTCTGGGGCGCGCAGGTGATCGTGAACCTCTTTGGCACGATCCCCGGCATCGGGCCGGGGCTGGTCGAGTGGATCCGCGGCGACTACGGCATCGCCGATGCCACGCTCAACCGCTTCTTCGCGCTGCACGTGGCCGCGGTCCCCCTGGGGCTGCTGCTGCTCGTGGTGCTGCACCTCGTGTCGCTGCACGAGACCGGCTCGAATAACCCGGACGGCATCGAGATCAAGGACCGCAAGGGCGCCGACGGCAAGCCGCTCGATGGCATCCCGTTCCACCCCTACTACACGGTCAAGGACGTCTTCGGGGTCGCGGTGTTCTTCGTGCTGTTCGCGATCGTGGTGTTCTTCGTGCCGACCCTCGGGGGCCTGTTCCTGGAGTCCCCGAATTTTGAGCCCGCCAATCCCATGTCCACGCCCGAGCACATCGCGCCGGTGTGGTACTTCACGCCCTTCTACGCGATCCTGCGCGCGGTTCCCGACCAGCGCCTGGGAGCCCTGCTGATGCTCCTGGCGGTGATGGCGTTCGTGTTCGTGCCCTGGCTGGATGGCTCACCGGTGAAGTCCATCCGCTACAAGGGCTGGATGTCACGCGCGGCGCTGACGCTGTTCGCGATCGCCTTCGTGGCGCTCGGCTACCTCGGCCTGCAGCCCGCAGAAGGGCTGTACGTCATGCTCGCGCGCATCTTCGCGGTCATCTACTTCGCTTTCTTTATCCTCATGCCCTTCTACACACGCCTGGAGAGGTGCAAGCCGGTACCGGAAAGGGTGGTCTACCATGCGCACTGAGCGAGCCCGCCGACGCGCATGGGCACCGGCGGCGCTCTTGTCGGTGAGCCTGCTGGCGGGCGCTGCCGCCTTGGCCGCCGAGGGCGGCGCTGCCGCGACCGAGGAAGCGGCCAAGACCGGCGCCGACTGGAAGCACTGGCACGTGAACACCGACGTCAGCGATCTCGCCTCGGTGCAGCGCGGGGCGCGTAACTTCACCAGCTACTGCCTCGGGTGCCACTCGCTCAAGTACGAGCGCTGGTCGCGTCTCGGCCAGGATCTGGCGATCCCGGCGACGCTCCTGCAGCGCGACCTCATCCCCCCGGGCGATAAGCCCGCGCAGTACATCCTCACCACCATGCCGGCGGCGGATGCCGAGGCCTGGTTCGGCAAGACCCCGCCGGATCTGTCGCTGATGGCGCGGGCCCGCGGCAAGGACTACCTCTACCAGTTCCTGAAGACCTTCTACCTCGACCCGGCGCGCCAGACCGGCGCCAACAATCTGCGGCTGCCCACCACGGCGATGCCGCACGTGCTCTCGGAGCTCGAGGGCCTGAAGGTGGCGGTCTTCAAGGACGTCACCCGTGCCGAGGGCGGTCAGGCGGTGCACGAGCAGGTGTTCGATCACTTCGAGCAGGTGGCCCCGGGGCGCCTGACGGCGGCGGAGTACGATGGGTTCGTGCGCGACACGGTGAATTTCCTCGATTACGTCGGCGAGCCCACGCAGGCGGCGCGGCGCGCGCTCGGGGTCTGGGTCGTGCTCTTCCTGCTGTTCTTCACCTGGCTTGCGTATCTCATGAAGCGCGAATACTGGAAGGACGTGCACTGAGCGCCGTGGCCGCGCGCCGGATGCGCGCGGCACTTACTTCGAAACGGTTCGCAGGAGCGCAAAGTTGTCGAGCCGACGATCCATCATGACGCTGTTCTCCGCCCCGAACGATCCGTGGAGCCATCGCACGCGCATCGTCCTTGCGGAGAAGGGCATCAGCATCGACATCGTCAGCGTCGAGGCGGGGCGCTTTCCCGAGGATCTGCTCGACCTCAATCCCTACCACAGCGTGCCGACGCTGGTGGACCGCGACCTCGTGCTCTATGACTCGCGCGTGATCATCGAGTACCTCGACGAGCGCTTTCCGCATCCGCCGCTGATGCCGGTCGACCCGGTCACGCGCGCCCAGTTCCGGCTGGCGCTGTTTCGCATCGAGCGCGACTGGTATCCGCTCGCGCGGCAGATCGATCAGGAACCGGACAAGAAACAGACGGTCAAGCTGAAGAAGATCCTGCGGGATACGATCCTGCAGAGCACCGATCTGTTCAAGGTCAAGCCCTACTTTCTGTCGGATGAGTTCTCGCTGGTCGATGCGAGCATTGCCCCCATCCTGTGGCGCCTGCCGTACTATGAAATCGACCTGCCGCCGCAGGCGCAGGCGATCGAGAAGTACGCGCAGCTGGTCTTTGCCCGGCCGGCGTTCCGCGAGGCTCTCTCCGAGCGCGAGCAGGAAATGCGGCTCCTTTAGTCGTAGGATAATGCCATGAGCCAGATGCTGCCCAAGCGTCCCTACCTGCTGCGTGCGATGCACCAGTGGATCACCGACTGCGGCAACACGCCGCACGTCATCGTGGACGCCGCTCGCGAGGGAGTGGAGGTACCGCGCGCCTACGTGAAGGACGGCAAGATCGTGCTGAACCTGAGCGAGGGCGCCACCCAGCACCTGCGCCTCGGGGCGGACGCGGTGGAGTTCGACGCCCGCTTCGCGGGGCTCACCCACCACGTGCGCTTTCCGCTCAGTGCCGTGCTGGGTATCTATGCCCGCGAGACCAATGAGGGAATGGTGTTCTCCGTGGAGGACCTGGGTGCGCAGTCCGCGACCCCGCCGCAAACCGAGCCGGCGGGCCCGCGCCGGCCGCAGCTGAAGGTCATCAAGTAAGCGCACGCGGCCGGTGCGCATCCGGCGGGCTGCGCCCGCGGACTCAGAAGAAAAAAGAGTCGGCCTGTAAGCCGGGTTCTGTCGAGGGCAATCATTCCTCTGGGATTCGCGTCACCGCGAACCTCTAGCGGCCTACCCGGAAGCGCGCGCGGATCGGCGCTGCCCACGCACCGTTTAAGATGCCGGACGGCTTCCCTATTTGGCCTTGCTCCAGGTGGGGTTTTCCATGCCGTCGCGTGTTACCACCGACGCGGTGCGCTCTTACCGCACCGTTTCACCCTTGCCGGTCCGGTGAGGGACTTAGGCGGTCTGCTCTCTGTTGCACTTTCCGTGGGCTCACGCCCCCCAGGGGTTACCTGGCACCCGATCCGCCGGAGCCCGGACTTTCCTCCACCCCGAGCTTGCGCTCGAGGCAGCGACTGCCCGGCCGACTCTTGAGCGCACAATACGGCCGCAGCGCCCGAAGTCAAATGCGGCGCACGCCCTGGTGCGGTCGCGGGGCCCTCAGGCCTCGGGGGCCTGCGGGGCGTGGCTCGCGCGCGTGGCGAGCGCGTAGGCGGCAGCCCGCGTGGCCCCGGTGAGCCGGGCCGCCAGCGCCGCCGCCCGTCCCGGGGGCAGCTCCTTTAGCAGCAGCTCGACCGTGCGGCGCAGCACCGCCGGGTCCGCCTCCGCGGCAACCGCGGCCGGGGCGCCGGCGACCACGAGGGTGATCTCGCCGCGGGTGAAGTTCTCGTCCGCGCCGGCGCGCTCGAGCAGCTGCGCGAGCGTGCCGCGGTAGATGCTCTCGTGTAGCTTGGTCAGCTCGCGCGCCACCACCGCCTCGCGCGCGGCGCCGAACTCGGCGGCCATGTCGGTGAGGGTGGCGAGCAGGCGGTGCGGGGCCTCGAAGAACACCAGCGTGCGCGGCTCGTGCGCGAGTGCACTGAGTGCGGCGCGCCGCTCGGCGGCGCGCGCGGGCAGGAAACCCTCGAAGCAGAAGCGCTGCGCCGGCAGCGCCGCGATCGCCAGCGCGGCGGTCACCGCGGAGGGGCCGGGGATGGCGTGCACGGGGTAACCGGCGTGCGCCGCCGCGCGCACCAGCTCAAAGCCCGGGTCCGACAGCAGTGGCGTGCCGGCATCGCTCACGAGCACCACGGTCTCTCCGGCGCCGAGGCGCTCGAGCAGCTGCGGCACGCGCTGCGTCTCGTTGTGCTCGTGGAGCGAGACGAGCGGGCGCGAGATGCCGAGCGAGTGCAGCAGCTGCTGCGTCCTGCGGGTGTCCTCCGCGGCGATGACGTGCGCCGTGCGCAGCGCCTCCTGCGCGCGGGGACTCAAGTCCGCGCGGTTGCCGATCGGAGTCGCCACGACTTGCAGCGTGCCGCGCACCTTGGTCACTATAGCCCTCTAACTCATGCCGCCAGGGACGGCCGCTGACCCCAAGCATCCTGCACGCCAACGAAAGGCCCTTCAACCGATGATCCGCGCACGCCGGCTCGCCTTGCTCCTGCCGCTCGCCCTGGCTTTAGGCGGCTGTCCGAGCCTGAGCGAACGCGCCGGGCCGCCGCCCTCGCTCGAGCGCGCGGCGCAGCTCGAGCAGGGGGGTGACCTCGCCGGTGCCGCGCACGTCTACGAGACGCTCGCCGAGCACAACAGCGGCACGGAACGCAACGAGCTGCTGTTGAGCGCGGCGCGCGACTACCTGGACGCGCACCGCGCCGAGGACGCCTCACGCGTGCTCGCCCTCACTGAGGGCCCGCTCACGCCGGAGCAGGCGAGCCTGCGTGCGCTGCTGGGCGTGCAGCTCACCCTCGCCCGTGGCCAGCGCGAGGAGGCGGCGCGCCAGCTCGCCGCGATTCCCGAGCCGCGCGCCGGCCCACTCGCACCGCGCTACCGCGAGCTGAAGGCGGCCATCGCCACCGGCGCGGCTGCGCCGGCGGTCCGTGCCGCACCGGGTGCCACGCCGCATGCGGCGCCCCCGGGCGAAGCGGGCGCGCACCTGGCGCTGCTCCTGCCGGTGAGCGGGCGTGCCGCCGCCGCCGCCGGGAGCGTGCGCGATGGCTTCATGACCGCCTACTACCAGGTGCCCGCCGCCGAGCGCCCGCGCGTGCGCGTGTATGACACGGGTACCCTGAGCGTCGCCGAGGCGCTCGCGCAGGCACGCACGCAGGGCGCGGACTTCATCGTGGGTCCCCTCACGCGCGAGGAAGTGACCGCCGCGGCGCAGGATCCGGGTGCGCGTGCCCCGGTGCTGGCGCTGAACTTCCTGCCGCCGGAGCAACCCGCGCCCGCGCAGTTCTACCAGTTCGCGCTCTCCCCGGAGAACGAAGCGCGCCTGGTGGCGCGCCGCGTGAGCGATGACCATCACCGCCGCGGCGTGGCGCTGGTGCCCGCCGGTGACTGGGGCGCGCGCGTGCTCGCAGCCTTCAGGCAGGAACTTACCGCCGACGGCGGCGACCTGCTCGCGACGGCGCAGTACGACGCGGCGCGCACCGACTACTCCGCCTCCATCACCGAGGTGTTGCGCCTGAGTGAGAGCACCGCGCGTCACAAGCGCCTGGAGTCGGTGCTCGGTACGAAGCTGACGTTCGAGCCGCGGCGACGCTCGGACATCGAGTTCATCTTCGCCCCCGCGCAGGCCGGCACCGAGCGGCTGCTGCGCCCGCAGCTGCGTTTCCACTACGCCGGCGACATCCCGACCTACGCCACGTCCGAGGCCTTCGAGCCGGACATGCGCGCCAACGAGGATCTCGACGGGCTCATCTTTCCTGACATGCCGTGGATTCTCGGCGGTGACTTCGCCGACGCCGTGCGCGCGGCGGCGCGCGAGGCGTGGCCGAGCGGCGGACCGTACCGTGGCCGCCTGTTTGCGTTTGGATTCGACGCCTTTCGCCTCTCGCAGGCCCTGCCGCATCACGGCACCGCCAGCAGCGTGAACCTCGAAGGACTCACCGGACGGCTGAGCCTCGATGAGGAACGCCGCGTGCGTCGCGAGCTCGGCTGGGCGCAGGTGCATAACGGCGAGTTGCGATTGCTGCCGGCGGAGGCGCAATAGCGCACGCCTGCGCTGCGGTCCCGCGGCGCACCGGCGGCGCCGATGTGCGAACACATCTTCGGTGAGTCCGTGCCTCGATTTGCCGCCGTCGCCGCCCAGGCTGAGCGACAGTGCTCGCAGGCATGAATTCTCACCCCGACGTTCAAGCGCGGATCTGCGCGTGCGAGCCGTTACCACGGGCTTGCACTGTGCCCCGGATGGACGATCTTCCGTGTTGGAAGTGGATGTGTTGGAAGTTGGGGACAGGTGCTGGAGAGGAGTCGTAGTGTGCGCGCGCACTCGAGTGCAGCGCCGCTCAGAGCCAGTGAGCTCGTAAGTTAAAACGAGAGCTGATGATGGTGGCGAATCGCGAGCAGAAAGGCGACCGTGCCGCGCACGGCTTACCAGGAGCACGTGTTCGTCCGCGATGAATTCGCGGATTTCGGTATTCCTTACCGCTCTTCGTGGTCAGCGAGTGCAGCCTGGCCCGTCCTTCCTCAGAGAGCGGCTGCCCTCGCTAGAAAGTCTCGGCCGATTCTGGCGAACCGCTCCAGCTTCGGAACCGCCTCATCGAACAGCGGCTGGATGAGGCGATCAAATCCCGCCTCGGCTTGGGCGCTTACAGCCGTCCAATTCATCACCCACTGTATAAAGTTCGCCGGGCAACCCGCTGATTGCTAAGCGTACGGATGCCATCGGGAGCGCCCAGACACTGTGGATTTCTACATAAGTCGTTGTGAATGCGACGGATTTCTCACTAATTGAATTGACATAGTTCGCCGGCGATTCCTATAGTGGCAGCCGGTGGGAGAAGGTGGGGGTAAATGGGCGATCACTCGCCTCACAGGTCATGTTTCGCGGTGCAACAAAAATCACCCTGGACGACAAGGGGCGGATGGTCATTCCCACCCGCTACCGCGAGCAGATCAACGAGCTCGCCCAGGGGAAATTGGTCGTCACCGTCGACCGCGACCAGTGCCTCCTCATCTATCCGCTGCCCGAATGGGAGCTGATCGAACGCAAGCTGATGGCCCTTCCCAGCCTCAACGCGACCGCGCGGCGGCTGCAACGGCTGATGGTCGGCCACGCGACTGATCTGCCCCTCGACGGGCACGGCAGGGTACTGCTGCCGCCCGAACTGCGCGAATTCGCCCAGCTCGAGCGGCACGGAATGCTGATCGGGCAGGGCAACCGGTTTGAGCTGTGGGACGAGCGGCGCTGGCACGAGCGCCGCACGCTGTGGCTGCAAAGCGAAGAAGCCGCGACCGATCTGCCGTCCGAGCTCGAATCACTGTCGATCTAGGGGCATTTGAAGAACGAGGCGAGCTGGGCGTAGCCCGTGTCAAGAGCACTCAAGGGGGCGGGGGCGGACCGCTTCGCACGTGGATGAGCACACACCGGTGCTCGCCACCGAGGCGCTCGCGGGGCTGGCCCTGGAAGCGGGCGGTTACTATGTCGATGCGACGTTCGGGCGGGGCGGTCATACGGCACTCATTCTCGCGGCCCTGGGTCGAGAAGGCCGCCTGCTCGCGCTCGACCGGGATCCGCAGGCCATCGCGGCCGGCCGGCGCCGGTTTGCCGACGAAGTGCGGCTTACGCTCGTGCACGCGTCGTTTGCCGACCTCGGCGCGATCGTGCGCTCACACGCTGGCGATCGCCCGTGCCGGGGGGTGCTCTTCGACCTTGGCGTATCGTCGCCACAGCTTGATGACCCCGGTCGCGGCTTCAGCTTCCGCGCTGATGGGCCGCTCGACATGCGTATGGACCCGACGCGCGGTGAGCCCGTCTCGGCCTGGCTCGCTCGGGCGGGCGTCGACGAGATTCGCCAGGTGATCGCGACCTTCGGCGAAGAGCGCTTCGCACGCCGCGTGGCGCGGGCCATCGTGGGCGCGCGTGAGAAGGCCCCGCTCACGCGCACCGCCGAGCTCGCAACGCTCGTGGCCGCCGCGGTGCGCACCCGCGAGCCGGGCAAGCACCCGGCGACGCGCACCTTCCAGGCGCTGCGCATGTTCATCAACGATGAACTCGGCCAGCTCGAGCGCGGTCTTACGGGTGCGCTCGAGGTGCTCAGTCCCGGCGGGCGCCTCGCCGTGATCAGCTTCCACTCGCTCGAGGATCGTGCGGTCAAGCGCTTCATGCAGCGCGCCGCGCAGGTCGACCCCGCGCTCAAGCACCTGCCGGTGGTGCCGATTCAGGCGCGCCCGCGCCTGAAGCTCATCGGGCGCAAGCAACGGGCGGCAGAGGCCGAGGTCGCGCGCAACCCCCGCGCCAGGAGCGCGCTGCTGCGCATCGCGGAGAAGCTGCCGTGAAGGGCCGCCGCCTGCTGTGGCTCGCTCTGCCGCTTTTGTGGGTGGCCACGCTCGCCTCGGCCGCCGGGGCGATCTACTGCAAACACCGCGCGCGCGCCCTGTTCGTCGAGCTCGAGGCCCTGAATGGGCGCCGCGACAACCTGGAGATCGAGTGGGGCCAGCTGCAGCTGGAGCAAAGCGCCTGGTCCACCCATGCCTTCGTCGAGCGCGTCGCGAGCGCCAAGCTCCATATGACGCTGCCACCGCCGAAGGAGATCGAGATCGTAAGCCCATGAAGGCACGTGGCGCGCGCGAGGACGCGGCGGGCTCGTTCCGCTGGCGGGCGTATCTGCTGCTCGGGCTGCTCGGCTTCTGCGCCCTCGCACTCATCTACCGCGCCGTGAACCTGCAGCTGGTCGATCACGGCTTTCTCGCCAAGGAGGGCGATGCGCGCTTCTCGCGCGTGCTGGAGATCACCGCGCACCGCGGCACCATCACCGACCGCTACGGGGAGCCGCTGGCGGTGTCGACCCCGGTGGATTCGATCTGGGTGAACCCGAGCGAGCTGGCCCTCGCCACGGATCAGATCCCGCGCCTCGCCAAGGCGCTCGGGCTCGAGCGCCAGGAGCTCGCACGCCGCATCACGAGCAACCTCGACCGTGAGTTCCTCTACCTCGCCCGCCAGCGCCAGCCGGCCGAGGCCGCCCAGATCAAGGCCCTGGGCATCCCGGGCCTGTACACCTCGCGCGAGTACCGTCGCTACTATCCCGCCGGCGAGGTCACCGGGCACCTGCTCGGCTTCACCAACGTGGATGACGCCGGCCAGGAGGGGCTCGAGCTCGCCTTCGATCACTGGCTCGCCGGGGAGGACGGCGCCAAGCGCGTCATCCAGGACCGCTACGGGCGCATCGTGCAGAACGTCGAGAGCATCCGCCCGGCGCGCCCCGGCAAGGACCTGGTGCTCTCGATCGATCTGCGCATCCAGTACCTCGCCTATCGGGAGCTCAAGGCGGCGATCCGCGACCAGCGCGCCCGCGCCGGCTCGATCGTGGTGATCGACGTGGACAGCGGCGAGATCCTCGCCATGGTGAATCAGCCGGCCTACAACCCCAACGACCGCGACCAGATCCAGGCCGCGACCTACCGCAACCGCGCCGCCACCGACATCTTCGAGCCCGGCTCCTCGATCAAGCCGTTCTTCGTGGCCGCCGGCCTCGCCTCGGGCAAGTACGACAGCAGGAGCATCATCGACACCTCCCCCGGCTTCTTCAAAGTCGGCGCCAAGATCTTCGAGGACGAGCACAACCTAGGCGCCATCGACATCGCCACCGTGCTCGCCAAGAGCTCCAACGTCGGCATGGCGCACATCGCGCTCACGCTGCCGCCGCAGGGCATCTGGAACACGCTCACGCACCTGGGCTTCGGGCAGCTGACCACGAGTGGCTTCCCGGGCGAGTCGGCGGGCCTGCTGCCCAACTACGCCCAGTGGCGCCCGATCGGCATCGTCACCATGTCGCACGGCTACGGCCTCTCGGTGACCCCGCTGCAGCTGGCGCACGCCTACGCCACCATCGGCTCCTTCGGGCTCGCCCGGCCACTGTCCTTCCTGCGCGTCGAGGGCGACCCGGGCGGCACGCGCGCGCTCGATGAGCGCGTGTGCCGCGAACTGATCGGCATGCTCGAGTCGGTGGTCAGCGCCGAAGGCACCGGCAAGCTTGCGGCCATTCCCGGCTACCGCGTCTCGGGCAAGACCGGCACCGCCTTCAAGGCGACCGCCGGGGGCTACTCGACCGACCGCTACATGGCGGTGTGGGGTGGAGTCGCCCCGGCGAGCGCCCCGAAGCTCGCCGCGGTCGTGGTGATCGATGAGCCGAGCGCCGGTCAGCACATGGGCGGGCAGGTCGCCGCCCCGGTGTTCTCGCGCGTGGTCGGCGGGGCGCTGCGGCTGCTCGCGGTGGCGCCCGACCAGCCGGTGAACATCCCCGAGGAGCTGCCCTCGAGCCCCGGGCTCGGCATCGTGCGTACGGCGGCGCTGCCATGAGCGCCCTGCCGGCACGGCGCGCGCTTGCGGAGCTCACGGCCGGCATCGCCGCCGCGCCCGCCGAGGTCCTGGTGAGCGACCTGACGCTCGACAGCCGCGCCATCACCCCGGGGGCGCTGTTCCTTGCCTGCCGCGGGCGCACGCATCACGGACTTCAGTTCCTGCCCGAGGCGCTCGCGCGCGGTGCGCGCGCGGTGCTCTATGAGCCCGAAGGCGCCCCCGCCGCGCCCGCGGTGCCCGCGGGGGTGTACGCAGCGGCGGTGCCTGCACTCACCGAGCAGGTGGGCAGAATCGCGGACCGCTTCTTCGGGGCGCCCTCGCAGGCGCTCACCATCGCCGGCATCACCGGCACCAACGGCAAGACCACCTGCGCATGGCTCCTGGCGCAGGCGCTGACGCACTGCCGCCGCCCCGCCGCCTACATCGGCACGCTCGGCTTCGGGCGTCCCCCGCAGCTGTCCTCGACGCTGCACACCACCTGCGATGCGGTCACGCTGCAGCGCCAGCTGGCACAGCTGCGCGCGCAGGGCGCCGAGTGCGTGTGCATGGAAGTGTCCTCCCACGCGCTCGACCAGTCGCGCGTCGGCGCGGTGCGCTTCAACACCGCGGTGTTCACCAACCTCACCCGCGATCACCTCGACTACCACGGCACCATGGAGCATTACGGCGCGGCCAAGGCGCGCCTGTTCGCCTGGCCGCACCTCGCGCTGCGGGTGATCAACGTCGATGATCCCTTCGGGGCGGCGCTCGCCGCCCGTCCCGGCGCGCCGCTCATCGCGACGCTGCGCACGAGCCAGGCGCCGCTGCCGGGCGCGGCACGCTTCGTGCGCGCCGCGCGCGTGCGACCCGAGCCCGGGGGGCTGGTCATCGATGTCGAGTCCAGCTGGGGCGCCGCGCAGCTCGCGGTGCGCCTGGTGGGGGAGTTCAACGTCGACAACGCCCTCACGGTGCTCGCGGTGCTGCTCGCCTGGCAGATCCCGCTGCGCGATGCGGTGCGGGCGCTTGGCAGGAGCCGCGCCGCGAGCGGGCGCATGGAGATGTTCGGCGGCCGCGGGCGCACGCCGCTCGCCATCGTCGACTATGCGCACTCTC
>Ga0335080_10005595_pt1 | contig 12946 bp, 13 predicted proteins | sample Lox_Sample_34_FD_206720 | JGI IMG/M metagenome (GOLD analysis project Ga0335080, IMG submission 206720) | Soil microbial communities from Loxahatchee National Wildlife Refuge, Florida, United States - Lox_Sample_3.4 | ecosystem: Environmental > Terrestrial > Soil > Wetlands | place: USA... | reverse complement strand
CGGAAGCGATCGCCAAGCTCAAGCTGAAGCTGGTCGAACGACAGATCTAGGCGCGGGCCGCGGCGCCGGCTGTTTGAAGGGGGTATGCAATGCCCGCGCCGCGCATCATCCTGCATCACTTCGATCAGTCGCCATTTTCCGAAAAAATCCGGCTGATCTTCGGCCTGAAGAACATCGCCTGGACTTCGGTCCGCATCTCGCGAATCATGCCGCGTCCGGATCTGATGCCGCTCACCGGCGGCTATCGCCGCACCCCCGTGATGCAGATCGGCGCCGACATCTATTGCGACACCCAATGCATCATGCGCGAGCTGGAGCGCCGCTTTCCCGAGCCGAGCCTGTTGCCCGCGGGATACGAGGGTCTTGCCTGGAGCAGCGCGATGTGGACCGACCGCCCGTTCTTCCAGAACACCGTCAATCTCGTGTTCGGCTCGCTTGCCGACAAGGTGCCGGCCGATTTCATCGAGGACCGGGAGAAGCTGCGCGGCGCCAAATTCGACGTCGCGGCGATGAAGGCCTCCATTCCGCAGATGCGCGATCAATTCCGCGCGCATCTTGCGTGGATCGATGCCCAGCTTGGCGACGGCCGCACTTTCATGTCTGGCGAGGTGCCGAGTCTGTGCGACGTCGACGCCTATATGAACCTCTGGTACGTGCGCACAAACCTGGAAAGTTCCGACGAGATGCTCGCCGAGTTCGACCATGCTCGCGCGTGGGCCGGACGGCTGCGCGCTGTCGGCCATGGTCGGCACGATGAAATATCTAGCGCCGAAGCGCTGGAGATCGCGGCGCGCGCGGCGCCCGAGACGGAAGAGCAGCACGATCCCGGCGACCCGAACGGCCGCAAGGTAGGCGACAAGGTTGAGGTCATGCCCGACGATTACGGCAAGGTCCGTGTCTCCGGCGAGATCGTCGCGCTGTCGGCGCAGCACATCGCCATCCGCCGGCACGAGGCGCGCGCCGGCGACGTGATCGTGCATTTTCCACGCGCCGGGTTTCTGGTGTTCGACGCCTGAGGCGGTCGGGATGCCTGGTTTGCTCCCGGGCCAAAAGGCGCTATGGATGCGCCGCTTCGCCTTGAGGATTTCCAGCTTGACGCCCGACAATGATGCATCGCCCGCGCCCTTTGGGGCGTTTGCGCCGAATGCCGCGCAGGCCGCGATCATCGCGCTTGCACACCGCTCGCGGCTGAAGCGCGGCGCGTTCCGCCCGATGCTGTCGCGGCTCGCCAATCTGTTGCGCGCGGGCCCGATCGACGTCGCTTATCAGGGCGCGTCGTTCCGCTTCTACCACCAGCTTTCCGCAACCGAACGCGGCGCGCTGTTCAACCCCGACTACAATCTCGAGGAACTGAATTTCCTGCGCGCGCATCTGCCGGCGGGCGGCGTGTTCGTCGACGTCGGCGCCAATGTCGGCACCTATGCGCTTGCGCTCGCCTCTCACGTCGGCGCGGGCGGCAAGGTCATCGCAATCGAGCCGCATCCGATCACGCATGGGCGGCTTGCGTTCAATCGCGCAGCATCGGGCTTTTCGCAGGTCCTGCTTGTGGCAGCAGCCGCCGGGGCGTCCGATGGCGAGCTTCTGATCGAGACCGATGGCGACAATCTCGGCGCGAGCCACATCGTCTCCGGCACACCGTCGGCAAATGCGATCAAGGTGCCTTCGCTGCGGCTGCAGCGGATCCTTGAAGACGCGGGCATCGCCGGGGTCGACGCGCTGAAGATCGACGTTGAAGGATTTGAGGATCGCGTGCTGAGCGGCTTTTTCAGGGAAGGGCGGCCCGCGCTCTGGCCCAGGGCGGTCGTGATCGAGCATCTCTCGCGCGGCGAATGGCTGCAGGATTGCATCGCCGACATGCTGGCGCGCGGCTATACCGAAGCGGGCCGCACGCGCAGCAACACCCTGCTCATCCGTGGCTAGTTTTCTTCCAACACGTGGAGTTCTGATGATCGATCACATCGGCTTTCCGGTTTCCGACTATGAGCGCACCAAGGCGTTCTACATCAAGGCGCTCGCGCCGCTCGGCTACAGCCTGATCATGGAAGTCACGCAAGAGGATCGACCCGGCGAGCCAGCCGCCGGCTTTGGCGCGGGCGGCAAGCCGGATTTCTGGATCGGCGGCGAAGGCGGATTGAACAAGCCGATGCATGTTGCGATCCTCGCCAGGGACCGCGCCACCGTCGATGCCTTCTATCATGCGGCGCTTTCCGCGGGCGGACGCGACAACGGCGCCCCCGGCATCCGCACGCACTATCATCCCACCTATTACGGCGCCTTCGTGCTCGATCCGGATGGACACAATATCGAAGCTGTGTGTCACACGCCCGGCTGACGAGGTGCCGATCGACGGGAACTTCACGCCGCCAAAATTGTTGCTGCTGTTGGCGGCCGAAGGCGGCTTCACACCGTCGCAAGGAGCGTGCCAGGGGCAGATGCAAAGACACCCTTCGAAACCATCGTCTGAATGCGCTATGAACAGTGCTGCGTTCGAATGTCGCGTCTTGCGAAATAAATCCGAGTTTGCCTTTGCAAGCTGCCACAATCCGGCCTAACGCGTGATCGTTCATCGCGGCGCCTCCCACCTAAACGCGTAGAAATCAAAGATCATTCCGGGATCGAGATCATCATGAGCAAACTTCGACTTCTGCTGCTTGCCACGACCGCGCTTTCGGCGATGCAGTTCGCAAGCGGCGCATCGCATGCGCAGAGCAGCGCGCCGCAGCTCCTTGCGCAGCAGGCGCCAGCTCCGGGCGAAGAGAAGAAGGGACCGCCGCAACCGCCGAAGGCTGCACCGCCGGCCCCACCGAAGGTTGCACCCGCGCCGCCTCCACCGCCCCCGCCGCCGAGGGCTCCCGCGCCACCTCCGCCGGCAGCGGCGCCGCATCCGGCTCCGCCCCCGCCGCCACCGCCTGCTCCACCGCGTCCGGCCGCACCGCCGCCGCCACCGCCCGCTCCGCCGCACCCGGTCGCACCGCCACCGCCTCCGCCTCCGCACCCGACCGCACCACCGCCGCCGACTGCGGCGCCGATGCATACGCCACCGCCTCCGCCGACCGCGCCGTCCCCTCCGGCTGCGCCGACGGCGCCCTCGCCGCGCGCCACGACCTTGCCTTCTCCAACGACCACGCCGCTGCCCGGCGCACCGAAAGGTGCGGCACCCCTGCCGAGCCCGACTGCAACCACGCAGCCGCAGCACACCTTGCCCGCTCCGACGGCCGCGCCCGTGACTCCGCCATCGCCGCCGGCCGGCGGCGCGGCGCCTCAACTCGAACGGCCGATCAGGCAGCCGGGCGGTGCACCGCCCGCAGGCGGCACGCCACCCGGCGGCGCCCCCGCTGCGACACCTCCCGGTGGCCAGCAGGGTGCGGTAACACCGCCTCCTGGCGCGCCGCCGAACGCCGCCGCCACGTTCACGCACCGCGCCCCGCCGCAAGTGACCGCGCCGCTGCCGACCTTGCCGCCACCGCAGGCGCAAGCCCTGACGCCGATCCCCCAGGGCGCGCCGCCCCAGGGTCCGCGTCGCATGGAAGACTTCCGCGCCCAACGGCGCGAGGTCCAGGAAGGCGGCCGCACCGTCATCATGGAGCCTGGACGGATGATCATCCGCGATCCTTCGGGAATGGCATTCGTCCGTCATGACGAGATGGACCGCTTCCGCTACGGCGCCCGTGATATCAGGGTGCAGCAGCTCGGCGGTGAGACCCGCACGATCGTGGTCCGTCCGGACGGCTCGGAGATCATCACCGTGGTCGCACCCGATGGCCGTCTGGTGCGCCGGATCAGGCGTGACCCGATGGGTCGGGAGATCATCATCATCGACAACCCCTTCCGCGGCCCCGCGGTCGGGTTCTATGTCGACCTCCCGCCGCCGGTAGTTCGCATCCCCTACGATCGCTACATCGTGGATGCTGCCGACGCGTCGCCGGACCTGATCTATGAGACGATGCTGGCGCCTCCCGTGGACCGGATCGAGCGGCCCTATTCGCTCGACGAAATCCGCTACAGCCCGGGCGTGCGGATGCTGATGCCGTCGATCGACGTCAACACCATCAATTTCGACACCGGCTCGTGGGAGATCACGCCGGACCAGGCCGAGAAGCTGCAGGTGATCGCCGACGGCCTCAATCGCGCGATCCAGCGCAATCCGCGCGAAGTGTTCCTGATCGAAGGCCACACCGATGCGGTCGGCAACGACACCGACAATCTCTCGCTGTCGGATCGCCGTGCGGAGTCGGCGGCAACGCTGCTCACCCAGCAATTCGGCGTACCCGCCGAAAATCTGACGTCGCAAGGCTATGGCGAGCAGTATCTGAAGGAGCAGACGCAAGGGCCGAGTCGCATCAACCGGCGCGTCACCATCCGCAGAATCACGCCGCTGCTCAACGGCGGCGTCGCCTCGCTGCCGCCACCACCGCCCGGCATCGCGCCGCCGCGGTAAACGACAGGTGCGAAACCAAATGGCCGGGAGCAATCCCGGCCATTGCAACTCGCGGTCATTGCGAGGTTGTAGGGTGGGCAAAAGCGAAGCGTGCCCACCGTCTTACTGGGATCTCGCCTGTCGAGAGGCGGCGGGCACGGCGACAAATCCCAGCCGTTCAGCCCTTGTCGCTGTCGAGCTTGAAAATGTTGGAGCCTTCCCCCATCGATAGCAGGCCGGTCTCCTTGTAGAGATCGAGCTTGGCACGGCTATCGGCGATGTCGAGGTTGCGCATTGTCAGCTGGCCGATGCGGTCGGCCGGCGTGAACGCGGCATCGTCCACCTTCTCCATGCTCAGCCGCTCCGGCTGATAGGTCAGGTTGGGGCTCTCGGTGTTCAGGACCGAGTAGTCGTTGCCACGGCGCAGCTCGAGCGTCACCTCGCCGGTGACCGCGCGAGCCACCCAGCGCTGGGCGGTCTCGCGCAGCATGAGCGCCTGGGAATCGAACCATCGGCCCTGGTAGAGTAACCGGCCAAGGCGCAGGCCGCTGATCCTGTATTGCTCGATCGTGTCTTCGTTGTGGATGCCGGTGATCAGGCGTTCGTAGGCGATGTGCAGCAGCGCCATGCCGGGAGCCTCATAGATGCCGCGGCTCTTCGCCTCGATGATCCGGTTCTCGATCTGGTCGCTCATGCCAAGGCCATGCCGACCGCCGATGGCGTTAGCCTCGAGGAACAGCGCGACAGGATCGGCGAACGTCTGGCCGTTGAGCGCGACAGGCTGGCCCTCGACGAACCGCACGGCGACCTTTTCGGCCCTGACGGCACAGTCGTCGCGCCAGAACGGAACGCCCATGATCGGATTGACGATCGCGATGCCGCTGTCGAGCCGCTCGAGATCCTTGGCTTCGTGGGTCGCACCGAGGATATTGCTGTCGGTCGAATACGCCTTTTCGGCGCTCATCTTGTAAGCGAAACCGTTGGCGGTCATGAAAGCCGACATTTCAGCCCGGCCGCCCAGTTCGTCGATGAATTGCTGGTCGAGCCAGGGCTTGTAGATCCGCAGGCCCGGATTGGTCAGCAGGCCGTAGCGGTAGAATCGCTCGATATCGTTGCCTTTGAAGGTCGAGCCATCGCCCCAGATGTTGACGCCGTCCTCCTGCATCGCCGAGACCAGCATGGTGCCGGTTACGGCGCGACCGAGCGGCGTGGTGTTGAAGTAGGCGATGCCGCCGGTCGAGACGTGAAAGGCGCCGGACTGGATGGCGGCAATGCCTTCGTGCACCAGTTGCGTGCGGCAATCCACGAGCCGGGCTTTCTCGGCGCCGAACTCCAATGCTTTGCGCGGAATGGCGTCGTAGTCGGACTCGTCAGGCTGGCCGAGATTCGCGGTATAGGCAAAGACGCGAGCGCCCTTTTGCTTCATCCACAAAAGCGCGGCACTGGTGTCGAGGCCGCCCGAGAAGGCGATGCCGACTTTCTCCCCTTTGGGCAGGTTCTTGAGGATCGTACTCATGGAGCTTCCAATCGGTCGAAATAGCTGATGGTGTCGGCGGTCTTAAGTGCGCGAATATCAAATTTCGCAGTCGTGGGCACGCGCTTAATCGCGGCCGGCCCGATGAAATCCGTTACACCGAAGTCGCCGGCCCCACCTCGCGCCCGCGCCAGCGTGCCCTCAGGCGATAAGCCGGCCAGAACACCCTGGTCAGTGCCGTGTCGATAGCCGCGTCCGACAGACGGGTGCGCGACCAGCGGTAAACAAAGCCATGCACAAGCCAGATCACCAGGAACGTGACCAGGCCCGCGGCGGCGATGTCGGTGAAGAAGTGCCCGCCGAACGCCATGCGGAGCACGCTCGTGACCAACCCGAACAGGGTCGCCGCCGCATAGGCGAGCGGCCGCCATACCGGCGGGGCGAGCGCGGCCGGCGCAATGGTCCAGAATGCGGTCGCGCCCTCGCCGGAAAAGAACGAGCAGTTGCGGCCGCAGCCTCCGCGCGGATCCCACCACGGGACAAACGGCAGCTCGCCGTTGAACTCGGTGACCAGCACGGGGCGCGGCCGGCCCCAATGGCTCTTGAAGGTGAGATTGGTGAGGACACCCGCCGACATCGCGAGCGTCAGCAGGAGAAAGACGATGGCGCGGCCGGAGATCATGAGCGGACGGTCCGGCCGCAGCAGCTTGACCACCAACGCCACGATCGCAGGCAGCGCGATCGCCCACGCGATCCACATCGCGGCGTCACGCGCGAAGGAGGCCCAGCCTTCGAGCTTGAGCGGAAACGATCTGGTGCGGGCATCGTAAAACAGCGCCGAAAGCTTCAGGTCGAGCTCGGGAAAGATCCCGAACACGATTCCGATCACAAACGCCAGCGCCAGCGCGATAAAGAGTCCGGTCCGATTCATGGGTTTTGCTTTAGCGAAGGCAGGCGACGATGAAAACCCCGTTGTCGCGAGCGCGCGGCTGAGAATCACGGCATCGGCGGCGGCGATTGTGACGGCAACCGCGGCGGAGGGTTGAGAGGCCGCGGCGGCGCGCGCCAGGCGCCGGCGTTGCGGCCGGCGATCAACCAATAGACGAAGCCCGCAACGATCCCGGCGCCGGTCATGATCTCGAGATGGCGGCGAACGATACCCTCGAAGCGGAGCGTGTCCGGATCGAATGGCACCAGACCGAGATAGCAGGCAAGTCCCACGACTCCGCCGCCGATTGCGTAAGCCAGCGCGCTGCGAATGGAGAAGGCCTCCGTGATCAAAGCGATGATCATCGCCGGCAAAAGTGCAAAACCGGAGATGAAGATGAAGCCGAGGCCGAGCACGACATCGAACGCACCCGGGTCGGTCGGATCCTCGAAATTGCTCAGCTCCGGAATCAGCACGGTGCCGACCACGATGATCCCGGCCACGAGGCACGCGGCGAGGAAGGCGAGGAAGATCACGAACAATCGACCGATCAGGGCCACAGCGAGGCTCCGCTCTCCCCGTCATTGCGAGCGAAGCGAAGCAATCCAGAGCCGCGCACGACCCTGGATTGCTTCGTCGCTTGCGCTCCCCGCAATGACGGCCTCAAGTCGCATCCTCATCTAGTCCGTCATTGCCATGGCGCGCAGCGCCTGCCGCTCGCGTACCGACAATTTCTCCGTCTCCGACTTCAACTGTCCGCAGGCGGCGAGGATGTCGCGGCCGCGTGGCGTGCGCACCGGCGAAGAATAGCCGGCATTGAAGATATATTCGGAGAACTTCTCGATTTGATCCCAATCCGAGCACTCGTACCGCGTGCCCGGCCACGGGTTGAACGGAATGAGGTTGATCTTTGCCGGAATGCCCTTGAGCAGCTTCACCAGCAGCTTCGCGTCATCGAGCGAGTCGTTGACGCCTTTCAGCATCACATATTCGAAGGTGATCCGCCGCGCGTTCGAGGCGCCCGGATAGTCGCGGCAAGCCTGCAACAATTCGGCGATCGGATATTTGCGGTTGAGCGGCACGAGCTCATTGCGCAATTCGTCGCGCACCGCATGCAGCGAGATTGCGAGCATCACGCCGATCTCTTCTCCCGTGCGCTTGATGTTCGGCACCACGCCCGAGGTCGAGAGCGTGATGCGGCGGCGCGAGATGCCGATGCCCTCGTTGTCGGCAACGATGAGAAGCGCATCGCGCACCGCCTCGAAATTGTAGAGCGGCTCGCCCATGCCCATCATCACGACATTGGTAACGAGCCGCGTCCCGTTCTCACGGTCGGCCCAGTCATTGAGCCGGTCGCGCGCCACCATCACCTGGCCCACGATCTCGCCCGCGGTGAGATTGCGCACCAGACGCTGCGTGCCGGTGTGGCAGAATGCGCAGTTGAGCGTGCAGCCGACCTGCGAGGATACGCACAGCGTGCCGCGGTCGGTTTCGGGGATATAGACGCATTCGACTTCATGCGGCCGCTCGAGTTCGTCGCCGCTCGGCAGCCGCAACAGCCATTTGCGCGTGCCGTCGTTGGACACCTGCTCCGCCACCACCTCGGGCCGCTCGACGGTAAAATGTTCTGCGAGCCTTGCGCGCGTCTCCTTGGAGACTGATGTCATCTCCTCGAAATTTCCAGCGCCGCGGAAATAGATCCAGTGCCAAAGCTGCTGCAGGCGCATCTTGCGCTGCGCCGGTGCCACACCGATGTCGGCCAGGCGCTTTGCGAGGTCATCGCGCGACAAGCCGATCAGCGACGGTTTTGCCGGAGCCACGTAGGTCGCAAGCGGGGTCTTTTCCAGCGGCGCATGGGCACCGGGGGCATTGGTCACGGTATCGGTCATGGGCCATCACATAAGCCTTCCGGTGCGGGCTGGAAAGGCGTGATATGCCGGGCTGTTGGCGCTGGCGCCGCTTTCCCCAGGGAGGGGTTCAGCGCTTGCAGTCCTGGGCGATCCGGTCGAGCGCCTGCGCGAGACCCTTGAGCGAAAACGTGTCCATCGTCTCGGTGCCCTTGGCCGAAACACCTTTGACCACGGCGTCGGCGGAGCGGCGCATGGCCTGCACCATCTGCTCCTCCTCGGCGGCATTCTTGATCCAGAGTCCGTCGCCCTGGGTGTACATCGCGTAAGCGGCGCCGCCGACCTCCAGCGTCGATTCCGAGCCGGGTTTGAGCGCGTAGCCGATCATGACCGAGACTTCGTTGACCACCTTCTCCCCCGGCCGCGTCGAGACGAAGGCATAAGCCGGATCGCGCGGCCGGTTCGGCGGATTGGTCTTGGATGCGGTCGGCTTGGCCAACGCAAAGCAAACACGCTTGCCGTTTGGAGTCGCGGAATAGGCACCCCAGGTTCCATACTGGCCGATCAAGGTCGGCTCCGTACCACCTGCAATGGCAGCGGCCGCCTGCTTGGCATCAGAAGGCTTGGCATCCGACGGCTTGGCGGCGCTTTTCGCCGGCTTGGGCGATGGCGCCTGGGCACGCGCGAGGCTCGTCAGCCCGCACACCAGAATGCTTGCGACCAGCGCTGTCAGAATCCGCCGAAACATGATGTGGATTTGATTCCCGCAATATTGTGACTGGAAGATGGCCCGCGCCCTCGCCCCAGCCGTCGCGGATTGAGTCGGGAAATACCCTGTGGAAAGCTCCTCGCCTTCAACCTTTTCGCGACGCACGCAGTTCGTCCCACTGAGCGTTGGTCCATTGCAGCAAATCCTCGGCGCCCGAGGTGCGCAGATGCGCGCCGCCATCGACCACCACCATCTCGCCATTGATGTAGGCGGCGGCATCTGAAATGAGGAAGCTTGCGAGATTGGCCAGCTCGGAATGCTCGCCGGCGCGGCCCAACGGATTTCGTGCCGACCAGCTTGGATCGCGGCCTCCAGGCCGAAGCTGGCCGGTCGCACCCGCGGTCGGGAACGCGCCCGGCGCGATCGCGACCAGGCGGACGCTCTTTGGCCCCCATTCGACCGCGAGCGATTTGGTCATCGCCAGCACGGCCGACTTCGCCATCGCCGACGGCACCGTGAAGGCGCGTCCGGTGATCGTCGAGGTCGACAGGATCGAGAGGACAACGCCCTTGCGCGCGCCCTCGATCCAGCGTTTGCCGGCCGCGAGCGTGCAATACATCGCACCATGCAGCGTCGGCGCGAGGATCGCATCGGCCGCGCGAAAAGAGAGCTGCTCGGTCTGCGCGATGAAGGTCGCGGCCGCGTTGTTGACGAGCACATCGAGCGGCGCCTCGCGAAAGGCCGCTTCCATCATGGCGTCGACGTCGGCGCCGTCTCTGACATCGCAGCGGTACACTGCAACCTTGCCGCCGGTTGCCTGGCGCATCTCGGCCGCCGTCTGCTCCAATAGCGCGAGCCTGCGCCCGCAGATCGCGATTTCGGCGCCGAGGTCGAGAAAGCGACGGCCCATTGCCGCGCCAAGTCCGCTGCCGCCACCGGTGATGAGGACGCGTTTGCCCGCAAGCAGACCCTTTTCAAACATCGTTTGATTCCTCCCCGATCTCCCCTCATCCTGAGGCGCGCGCTCTTGCGCGTCTCGAAGGATGAGACCCGACTGTGGCCTCATGGTTCGAGAGGGCGCAAGCGCCTCCTCGCCATGAGGGTCCAAATTCGGATTGTGGGGAGGCTTCAAATCCGGCATGAAGTCTGAAAACGTGAGGCCAGCCGCGCTCATAAAGGTCAAGCCGATGAAAGCCATTCTCTGCTCGCAATACTGCCAACCCGACGATCTCGTGCTCGCGGATGTGCCCGATCCCGTGGCCGGCCCCGGCGAAGCCGTGATCGCGATAAGAGCCGCCGCGCTGAACTTCTTCGACATCCTGATGATCCAGGGCAAGTACCAGATCAAGCCGCCCTTCCCGTTTTCGCCGGCGGCCGAAGTGGCCGGCATCATCGAGAGCGTCGGTGCCGGCGTAACGGACCTCAAGGCGGGCGACCGCGTGGTGGCCTCCTGCGGCCATAATGGCGCGCGCGAGAAGATCGCACTGCCCGCGGCCGCGATCGTAAAAATCCCCGACAATCTCGATTTCGATCGCGCGGCCGGGATCATCATCATCTACGGCACGGCGCTGCATGCACTGGAGGATCGCGCAAGCCCGAAGGCGGGCGACACGCTCGCGGTGCTGGGTGCTGCGGGTGGCACCGGACTGGCGGCCTGCGAGCTTGGCAAGCTCATGGGGCTGAAGGTGATCGCGTGCGCGTCGTCCGACGAAAAACTCGAATTTGCCAGGGCGCACGGCGCCGAGCTCACGCTCAACTACGCCAAGGAGGATTTGAAAGAGGGCTTGCGAAAGCTCACCGACGGCAAGGGTGTCGACATCATCTTCGATCCGGTCGGCGGCAGCTACGCCGAAGCGGCATTGCGCTCGATCGCCTGGGAGGGCCGTTTCCTGGTGATCGGTTTTGCCGCCGGCGATATTCCGAAAATGCCGCTCAATCTCGCGCTGCTCAAGGGTTGCGATATCCGCGGCGTGTTCTGGGGCAACTGGGCGCGACTCAACCCTGCGAAGAATCGTGCCAATCTGGAAAAGCTCGTGAAGTGGACTGCCGAGGGCAAGATCTCCTCGCATGTCGACCGCACATTCCCGCTTGCTCAAACGGCCGACGCGCTCAAGGTGCTCGCCGGACGCAAGGCGATGGGCAAGGTGATCTTGCATCCCTAGAAATTGTTGCATCCAGGAATGTCAGTGAGAGCGACGTAATCGCTCAGGATGCGTGTCCTCGTCGCAACGCTTGTCGCGACTTCGAGCGGAGCCGGCCTGCAAGCTTTACCTTTCGTTTACAATTTTGTCACAGCGGGCCGGTTCCATTGTTTGCACCGACCGCCACCGTGTGGCTTTGCGCCAATTACGCCACACCTTTCGCCGTTATTTGATGTTCCATGCCGCAATGAATCCAAAATATTTCCCAATTCGCACCGGGCGGAGCCGTCTTTTGGGCTGATTCAAACTGCGAATTATGGCCCGAGTAGCGGGACACTTTTGGATTGCATCCGAACCAAGAAAAGAAGCCAGGTGCCCCGGCGGTTGCGTCGTTTGAGTGGGGAAAATCACCATGGTGGACAATCGACTCTTTCGGTCGGATCAATCCGACGTGAACGATTACGACGACGATTTTGCTCAGCCGCGCACCAGAAGATACGCATTCGGTCGTTCGGCGGATCAGGATTCCGTTCCGCTTTTCCTCTCCGATCCCGACAGCGAGCCTGATCCGGCGGAGTTTTCGAATCCGCTGCGCCCGCGTCGCACATCGATCTCGCTCCGCATTCTGATCGGGGTGGTCGCAGCCTCCGGCGTCGCGATGTTGTTTGCATGGTTCACTTCCGATGCAACGCGCGACGTGCTGGTCAGCGCCAAGACCTCGCTATCGACCATTCTGCCGATTCCATCCACGGCCGCGCAGGCGGAAGCCTCGCCGGGCCCGCAGGCCGCTTCCACGCAGCTCACCGTGCATGACGCGCAGCTGAAGGATCCCGCGCGCTGGCAGGTGCCGGGCGCCCAGGCGCAGACTCCGCCGATCGTCCGCACCCAGCAGCAGGTCGCCATGGCGCCGAGCCGCGAGGATATTTCGAGCGCCTATCAGAGCGCGCTGCAAAGCCGGACCGCACCGCCCGCCGCCCCGCCGCCGCAAGCCGCCATCGCCCCACCGCAGGCTGCCCCGCAAGCGCTTGCAGCCGCCCCGCCGGTGGCCGCGCCGCCGGTCGCCGCGCCGCCTGTGAGACAACTCGATGCCGAGGAGATCGCGCTGCTGATGAAGCGCGCCAAGGACCTGCTCGCCTCCGGCGACATTCCGCCCGCGCGGCTGTTGCTGCGACGCGCGGCCGATGCTCATGAGGCTGGCGCTGCTTTGATGCTGGCACAGACCTACGATCCGGTTGTGCTGGGAACGCAAGACGTCCGCAACATCAATCCTGACAGCGCGATGGCGCGGACCTGGTACCAGAAGGCGGCGCTACTCGGCTCTGCCGAAGCGCAGCGGCGGCTCGCTCAACTGCAGAACTAGCACCCAAGGGGGAAACATGCGACGGTTGGTTGGACTGGCACTCGTTGCCGTCATGATGACGTTCGGCTTC
>Ga0335080_10005592_pt1 | contig 12947 bp, 10 predicted proteins | sample Lox_Sample_34_FD_206720 | JGI IMG/M metagenome (GOLD analysis project Ga0335080, IMG submission 206720) | Soil microbial communities from Loxahatchee National Wildlife Refuge, Florida, United States - Lox_Sample_3.4 | ecosystem: Environmental > Terrestrial > Soil > Wetlands | place: USA... | reverse complement strand
GGGAGTCCTCGCTCCGCCCGGTATGACAAGGGGCTAAGCCGCGGCGGCAAGCCTTTCCGCTTGCCTCTGCTGGCCGAATCCCGCACGGGCTACCAGAATCTCTGCCGCCTCATCACCAAAGCCAAGTTGCGGGCCCGGAAAGAAGAAAGCATCGCCTGGGAAGAAGAGCTGCGGGAGCACGCCGCCGGAATCATCTGCCTGACGGGAGGAGACGAAGGCCCGCTGGCCGCCGCGCGCGCCAGCGGGGGCACGGAGGAGGCGCGCCGCTGCGTGGAGCGGCTCACGCGAATCTTCGGCCAGAAAAATGTCTATGTCGAGCTGCAGCGGCACTTCCATCGAGACCAGGAAGTGCGCAATCAGGCCGCCATCGAAATTGCGCGCCGGCTGCATCTGCCGCTGCTGGCGAGCAATGGCGTCTGCTATGCCAGCGCGCGCGAGCGCGAGCTGTGCGATGTGTTTACCGCCATCCGCAACCACCGCACACTGGAAACTGCCGGCCGCCTTCTGGCGCGCAATTCCGAGCGCCATTTGAAATCTCCGCAGGAGATGCAGCAGCTTTTCGCCGATCTGCCCGAGGCCATCACGAATACCGTGGAGCTTTCTTCCCGCCTTGAGTTCACGCTGGAAGACCTGGGCTACGAATTTCCCCGGTATCCGGTGCCGGAAGGCGAAAATATGATGTCATTTTTGCGCGAGCGCACGCGAGAGGGTTTCGAGCGGCGTTACGGGCGCGCTGAGCCGGGCCTGAAATCCCGCGCCCAGCGCCAGATTGAGCGCGAGCTGAAGCTGATCGCAAAACTCGAGCTGGCGGGATATTTTCTCATCGTCTGGGACCTGGTGCGGTATTGCCGGGAACAGAAAATACTGGTGCAAGGGCGGGGCTCGGCAGCCAACAGCGCGGTCTGCTATTCGCTCGGCATCACCGCGGTGGATCCGGTGGGCATGGACTTGCTCTTCGAGCGCTTTCTTTCCGAAGAGCGCGGCGAGTGGCCCGATATTGATCTGGATCTGCCCAGCGGCGATCAGCGTGAGCGCGTGATCCAGTATTTGTACCAGCGCTATGGCGAGCGCGGCGCGGCCATGACCGCCAACGTCATCACTTACCGCAACCGCATGGCGGCGCGGGAAATGGGCAAGGCGCTGGGCTTTGACGCGGAGACGCTCGACAAAGTTTCCACCGCCGTGGCCGGCTGGGAATATCGCGACGCCGGCGACGCGCTCGACCAGCGGTTTCACGATGCCGGCCTGGATTTGAATCATCCCCGGCTGCGCAAATATTTCGAGCTCTGCCTGGCGGTGCAGGATTTGCCGCGCCATCTGGGGCAGCATTCGGGCGGCATGGTGATCTGCCAGGGGCAGCTGGATTCGGTGGTGCCGCTGGAGCCCGCCTCCATGCCCGGGCGCGTGGTGGTGCAGTGGGATAAAGAAGACTGCGCCGACCTGGGCATCATCAAGGTGGACCTGCTCGGCCTGGGCATGATGGCGGTGCTTGAAGATTCGATTGAGATCATCCGCAAAGATTATGGCGAAGAAGTGGACCTCGCCCACCTGCCCGCCGGCGACCCCGAGGTCTATGGCGCGCTGCAGAAGGCGGACACCATCGGCATGTTTCAGATTGAAAGCCGGGCGCAGATGTCGTGCCTGCCGCGGCTATGTCCGAAATGTTTTTACGACATTGTGGTGCAGGTGGCGATCATCCGGCCCGGGCCGATCGTGGGCCAGATGGTGAATCCTTATTTGCAGCGCCGCATGGGGCGCGAAAAAGTAACTTATGCGCATGAATCGCTGGAGCCGGTGCTGGCGCGCACCCTGGGGGTGCCGCTTTTTCAGGAGCAACTGCTGCGCATGGCCATGGTGGTGGCGAATTTCAGCGGCGGCGAGGCGGAAGAGTTGCGCCGGGCCATGGGCTTCAAGCGCTCGCAGGCGCGCATGAAAGAAATCGAGACCCGGCTGCGGGCGGGCATGAAGCAGAACGGCATTGCCCGCGCAGCGCAGGAGCAGATCATTCTTTCCGTCACTTCGTTCGCGCTCTATGGATTTCCCGAGTCGCACGCCGCCAGCTTTGCGCTGATCGCCTATGCCAGCGCTTTTTTGAAGTGCCATTACCTGGCGGCGTTTACCGCGGCCCTGCTCAACAATCAGCCCATGGGCTTTTACCATCCTTCGACCATCGTGAAAGATGCGCAACGCCACGGGTTGAAGGTTCTGCCGATCGATGTGACGAAATCGGAGTGGGAGTGCACGTTAGAGCAGTCAGCAGGCAGCAGTCAGCGGTCAGCACTCAGCCGCCAGCCCGATTGCCATTCCGAGCGAAGCGAGGAACCTGCATTGGAGGGGACCGCCAGACTGCTGATTCCTCGCGCGTTCTCGCCTCGCTTCGCTCGGCTGCCAGCGGCGCGGAATGACAAGAGCCAGTTGGGAGCTCTCAGGCCGGCGTTGCGCCTGGGCTTGCGCTATGCCCGCGGGTTGCGGGAAGCAGCCGCCCTGGCGCTGGTAGAGCAGAGAAAGTCATCTTGCTTTGCTTCAGTGGACGATCTCGTGGGCCGCGTGCCTGAGCTGCGCAAAGATGAACTGAACACGCTGGCGGAAGCCGGGGCGTTGAACACGATCGGAGAGAGGTTTCATCGCCGCGACGCGCTTTGGCAGGTGGAGCGCGCGGTACGGCGCTCCGGCCCGCTGCTCGACAAAATAACCGAGGCTGATATTCCATCTCCTCTTCTTCCCATGAATGCGGAAGAGCGGCTGGTGGCCGATTTTCGCGGCACGGGGCTGACCGTGGGCCCGCATCCCATGGCCTATCACCGCGCGCGCATGGAAAGTCTGGGCATCCGCAAGGCGCGGGAACTCAGAAACACGCCCAACGGCCAGCGGGTGCGGGTTGGGGGATGCGTGATTGCCCGCCAGCGCCCGGGCACGGCCAAGGGTTTCGTGTTCCTGAGCCTGGAGGATGAAACCGGGGTGGCCAATGCCATCATCACTCCCGGCCTGTTTCAGAGAAACCGTTTGCTGCTGACCGGGGAGAAATTTCTTCTGGTAGAAGGCGCGCTCCAGAACCAGGACGGAGTGATTTCGGTAAAAGCTGAGCGGGTGGCGCCGCTTTCCATCACCCAGGCGGAAACCAGTTCCCACGACTTCCACTAAGCCGCCCGTCAACCGGGAAGCAGGAAGAGCGGCAGGGCAACCAACCCGGCATTCCCGAAAAGCAACCAATTCCCCTTTTGCCGGTTGCTATTCCGAGCTGAATGGAACTCTTGGAAATATGTTGGCGGCGAACGAGCAAGCATTGCTGAAAGTTTTCGCCGCCAGAAATTTTTTTTCTTGCGGCTGGGGGATAATCCACAGGAGAGAAGGTTTATGATTAAGCCAACGTGGTTTTCCGGCCGATACCAGCTTTGGGTGTGCTGGCCAACCGCTGTTAACTCGAAACCGCTGTATCTATCCAAGGAGTATGCGAGTTATGCCTAGAGCCAAAACCCCCCGCAACGGAGATTCGCTAAGCCACAAAGCCGCATCCGCGCCACGCAGCGAGTTTCCCGCTGGGCGAAGCATGGCAGCGTCCAGCGATCTGGAGAACGAGATTCGTCTCCGCGCCTACGAGCTTTATGTGGAGCGGGGCTACACGCCAGGACACGAGCAGGAAGACTGGATCATGGCGGAGCGTGAGATCATCGCCCGCCACGGTCCGGTCAGCGTATAGAACCGCGTCCGCACCGAAACGGAATAACTCTCAAGCCAGGCTGTGGAGGCAAGGCTCCGCCGATCTGCGCGATGAATCAGTTTCCCGCCCCCCCAGCAATCTCTACAGAACCACCAAGGCACGCCAAGGTTCATGAAGGCGCTGTTTTCATAGGCTTTCCTTCGTGTGCCTTCGTGCCTTTCGTGGTTAGTAAGTTCTCAGCCGCAGGCAGTCCGCTAGGGCTGCCGCAGCCTACTCACCACTCCGCCGATGTCGCTCTCCTGAAAAAGCCGGATGCCGGCGATGCCCGTAGCTCCGGCTCCGAGGCAAGCACGAGCATTCTCGATCGTCACCCCACCGAGAGCGAGCACGGGGATCTCGAACCGGCAGGCCCGGCGCAGGCCCTCCAGGCCAGCCGCAAGTGATCCGGGCGAGTCACGCTTCTCGAAAACCGGAGCAAAAATGGCCAGGCCGGCTTTTGCCCAAGCGGCCCTTGCAACCTCCGCCGGCGAGTGGCAGGAAACAGAGATGACGGCGGCGTTTCTTGCGCCGCTGGCCTTCCAAGTCTGGCGAACCTCGGCCGGAGCAATGTCACCTGCAGGCAGATGAACGCCGTCAGCTCCGGCCGCAAGCGAAATATCAGTTCGCGAATTGATCAGCAAACGCGGGGCTGGCTCACGGGCGGAAGATGCCCGGCGAATCGCCTGCATGGCTTGCCTTGCCAGCTGCTCCAGTTCGCGTGCCGGGAGGTCCTTCTCCCTCAGTTGAATGTAGTCCACTCCCGCCTGCGCCGCTTCCTCGATCTTTCTCAGCAGAGAGCGGCGGCGCACGATCTCATCCCCCAAAAATTGCGAGCGGTCGGTGATATAGCAGAGAAGCACGCGCCAGCAATCTTAATTCGTAGAGAACGGCGCGTGCAGCCCCAACTATGGGTTTGTCTTCGCGATCTCGGGAACGACTTCACCGGCGCGCTTGGGTGGCGGGCCAAGGTGATACCGGGTCAGGCCGTCGCGCAGAAACTCGAAGCCCTCTTCCGGAGAGTCCACCATCTTGAACAGGTCGAGCTCATCGGCCGAAATTGTGCCCGCATCCACCATGGCCTGAAAGTTGATCAGCCGCTTCCAGTATTCGCTGCCATAGATAACCACCAGAATTTTCTTGGCCAGCTTCTCGGTCTGTGCCAGGGTGAGAATCTCGAAGAGCTCGTCCAGCGTGCCGAAGCCCCCGGGGAAGATCACCAGCGCCTTGGCCAGATAGGCGAACCAGAATTTACGCATGAAGAAATAGTGAAATTCGAAATTCAGCGCGGGGGTGATGTAAGGGTTGGGATACTGTTCTATGGGCAAATTGATATTCAGACCCACGGTTTTGCCGCCGGCTTCCTGCGCACCCAGGTTGGCGGCTTCCATCACTCCCGGGCCGCCTCCGGTAGTGACTACAAAACGGCGGCGCCGGGCGGGAATCTGCACTGACCAGCGGGTCAGCATCGAGGCCAGGCGGCGCGCATCTTCGTAATAGCGCGCCATATCCACCGCCGCTTGCGCCCGCTTACGCTCTTCTTCGAGCTGCTCAGGTAGAAGGTGAGAGTGACTCTCCACATCCGCAAGCATTTTCTGCGCGGCGGCCAGGCCGTGAAACCGGGCCGAGCCAAAAAAAACCACCGTATCCTGAATCTGCTCGCGGCGGAAGCGCGAAAGCGGCTCGATGTACTCGGAGAGCATGCGCAGAATGCGGCCGTCGGGGCTATTCAGGAACGGCTCATTCTCATAGGCCAGAGGCGCGGGCTTTAGTTTGCGGTCAGTCATGGGGAAAGCGTCTTTCTCCGCCAAGAATTAAAAGTGCAAGCTTCCAGCATACCAAGCTTCGAGCGCGAGCAAACCCGCCGCCTGATGCGGCGGTGAATGCGGTCGGCCCGCGGTCGAGCAGACCAAGTGATCACCATGAGCACAATAGATTTAGAGCTCTCAGGAGGGCCTTGTGATCGGATAGCGCTTCGAGCTTGGCCGCAGCCTCCGAAGGATGGCAGGCAAGGATTCCGGGCGCCGGGATCTCGCCCCGGCCTCGGATCCGCAGGCGAAGAAAGCGCTCCAAAAACACACTGGGCGCGTGCCGAAAGATGTGGGGTGAGGATGGCAACGGCACGCGCCCTATTAAGTTGATTTCATATTACGGCTACGGCCTGTCGATGTCAAGATAAATCTTTTATATTCAACATTATACCGCCAGTTTAGCGATCACAGTTCTGCCCGTTTCGCAATGACCCGGGTCACAGCACCGAGTGACTTAGAGCACGCTAATTTTGCTGGCCGAGCTGGGGAATAAACGTCCGAAGGGTCAGGGTTCGGGATGCAATTTCAGGTAATCCTGGGCGCGCCGTACCACATCGCGTTCTCCCTTATAAGCGAGGGATTGCGGGGCTTCAGCGAGAGGAATCCACAGCGCACGTTTGACCTCCACGCGCATATCCGGGGAAATGTCGTCAATCTGCCCGGATTTGTAGCGCAACAAGTAGAAGCTGACCACCTTGAAGACCTTCTGTTTGTCACCCCAGGAGCGGACGTAAACGTATTTAATGTCGGTTAGCTTGGCGACCACGGACGCGGTCAAGCCGGTTTCCTCGAGCACCTCGCGCACCGCCGTCTGCTCCGGCCGCTCGCCGGGATCCACCAATCCTTTGGGCAAGGCAAGGATGGCTTTGGCGGCTGACTTTCCCCGCGGGGCCTTGGCGGAAGGCTCCTTCTGGGGTTCGATGACGGCGATGCTCCAACCCTCGGCCATGTGCCGCACCACCACCCCGCCCGAGGAGATTTCGCGAATCATGCCCCTCAAGTTATCAGCAGCATGCGGGGCTTGACCACCGCGCCGGCGGCGCTGGGGCGGTTAGGGCCCAATTCATCTCATATTCAACGGGCATTCATCAGTTTGTAACAAACGGCGCATAGCATTCTCAATCTGTTCCAGGCAGTACATTTCTTTGTTTACAGGCGCCCTGTGGGGCTCCGGAAAGGAGTGCATCTTGAACTCGCATTGGAGGAAAAATGAAGCAGCTCATGGCTTTGGCCGTGTCGCTCGCGCTCACCGCAAGTGCACTCGCAGCCCCGGCGCCAAAAAAAGGCGGGGCCGAGACCAAGACGGCACGCAGGAAAACCAGCCACAAAACTGAGGAGATGGTTTTGCAGCGGCTCGACCAAATGCAACACAGCCTGGATACGCAGCAGCAGCAAATCCAGACCCTGCAGCAGCAGCTCCAGTCGCGCGATGCTGAAATCCAGCAACTGCAGCAGCAGTCCAGCCAGGCCCAGCAAAAGGCCGACGCGGCCTCGTCCCAGGCCACTCAACAGCAGCAGAGCGTCGAGGCAGTGCAGAAAGATATGAGTGATCTCCGGTCCACGACCGCCAGCGCCGTGGAGTCGGTGCAGGATACCCAGAAACGCATCGGGGGGCTGGAGCAAACGGAAAAGAAACTCTCCGACCTGGCGCACGGCAAAGTAAAGCTTGGCGCCACGTTCTACGGCAACTTCTCGCACTACACCGATGCCGGCTACGCTCCGGCGTTTCAGGACCTGCCCACGACCCAGCTGGCGCCGGGAAACAGCGGGCTCAACGTCTTTGAAGTGACCCGCGCCTACCTCAGTCTGTTTTACACGCCCAGCGACCAGGTCACGTTGCGCATCACGCCTGATATCTATCGCGGAAGTGACGGCAGCCTTACCTACCGCCTGAAGTACGCCTTTGTTGACTTCCAAAAAATCTTCGGCGATGGCGCCTTCAAGAAAGACAAGCTCACCTTCGGTCAAACCCAGCAACCCCTGACCGACTGGGAAGAGGGATTGAGCGACCACCGTTACACCTATCTGACGCCGTGGAACTATCTGAGCTTGAGCTCGACCTATGTCGGCGCCAAGCTCCACGGCCCCATCGAAATGAGTGGAAAAGAGTACCTGGACTACGACATCGGCGTCTTCACCACCGCCAGTTTCCACTCCATCGAAACCAACGACAAGAAGCAGGCCATGGGCCGTCTGACCTTCTATCCCTTCGGCACAACCGCCGACCGCACCGGCCTGGGCTTTACCGTCTTCGAAAACTACGGCTACAACACGAAGCTTCCTTCCCAGGTGAGCACGCCCCTGAACCGTTTGTCGCTGCTGGCGCACTATCAGACCCACGATAAGGCCTACCAGATCGCCTTCGAGTACCAACTAGGGCGGAACGCTCTGAGCACCGGCAACATGTTCTCTGGCGATGCGCCTCCCTCAGGCGACCCCTTCAGCACCGTTGCGGGCACCGTTCTGAGCGGCACTCACACCCGGCAGCAAGGCTTCGACGTTTTCGGCCGCGCGCGCCTGGGGCACTCGCCGTTCTCGCTCTGGGGTCTGTTTCAGAGGTTCCAGCCGAATACCAACTTCCAGCCCTCGTCGGCCGGCTTAACCGACGATCCGCTGGACTTTGAGCGCACGGTTGGCGGCATCGCCTACAAAGTCACCAAGAACTTCGACTTCGCGGTGGGTGATCAAAACTTCCACTGGCTGCATCCGCAGGGTGTGGTTGAGGGAGGAGATACCAACGCGATCGTGATCTGGACGCAGTACAACTATTGAGCGAGTTGTCTGGAAAGGAGGGGGAGCGGCTTGCCCCCTTCTTTCCGAGTCGCTGGTGAATCTGATTCTAGGGGCGGCGGGGCTGGCGCCGGGCGGGAAAATTCCCGGCGGCCAGACGCGCAGCCTTACAATAATCTGCGTTATCGTTGTGACCGAGTATGCTGGATCCTAAACTCTGTTGCCGCTCCGCAAGTGTCTGGCTAAGGACCCGCTCTCTCTCTGCCTTGTTTCTGCTTCTCCTCAGCCTTACGGTCAGCCTGGCTACCCGGACTTTCCGCATCAATCTCTCCGAAGGAGCAGCAGCTCATTCCAGTACATCGCATCCCATGCGGCAGCACCTTGCCGACGATGCCATGGTGTGGGCCCCGCCGGCGCCGCAATTCAGGGTGCTGGCGGCCTCGTACTTCTATCTTCGGCTTGTGCCCGGCGGCCCTCCCCTTCCCAGCCGGCCGTGGAACGATACTCTCTACAACCGGCCTCCTCCCGGCTGCTGAATCTCACTCGCTGAGTTTCCGCCGTCAGCAATGCGCGAAAGCATTTCGCCCCTCTTCTGACACGTGAGATTGAACGGCGCGGATTCCCGCGCCCCCGCCAGCACGGCGTCAAGCCGTACTAACAGGAGGCACAATTCATGCAGGTTCAGAGAAGCGAGACTCAGTTGTTCGAGCTGCTCAGCCGCACCATCAAGGACCTGGAACGGATCGAGGACGATCCCAAGACCCTCAACTTCATCGCCCGCCGCCTGGGCAATATCGTGAAGCACATGAAGGATCTGCGCGACGACTTGCAGCCGCGCGGAGGCGTGAATGGCAACGCCTTCGCTCCCGCAATGGAAGAAAGGCTGCATCCTCGCATGGAGGCCATTCGCTAGCTGCTGGAATCTCCTGAATGGAGCACTGCACGGGCGTGTTGACGCACTCCAGACCGGGAGGGCGTTCGAGGAGTTTTGTACGCCCGTTTATCTCGTGTCACGATATAAAAAGCCGGAGAAATTAACATTCTGTTAATGTGCGGCGTTTAGCATTCTAGGGAACCCTAAATCACGCTGCGATTGAGCATCTCCAGTGAGCACTGGCGTGCGGCCCGCCATGGAAACGGCCGATTCATCCTTCGCCTGCGAGACTGAGACTCGTCGCACCTTCTGGAGGAATTTCGGTATGCGTAAGAGTCCTTTTCGGGTCGTAGCAGCATCCGCGCTGGCTGTGCTGCTCTGCCTGCTGGTTCTGCCGCCTGCCTCGCAGGCGCAAACGCAGATCATCGGGGCGGGCAGCACCTTCGTTTACCCCATCATGACGCACTGGATCCAGGCCTTTCAGGCGAAGAATCCCGGCGTTCAGATCAACTATCAATCCATTGGCAGCGGCGGCGGCATTCAGCAGTTAAGGAAAGGGCTGGTGGATTTCGGCGCCAGCGATGTGGCCCTGACCGATGAACAACTCAAAGAGATGCCCGCCCTGGTACAGGTTCCGGAGAGCGCCGGCCCGGTCTGCATCACTTACAACCTGCCCGAGCTTTCTTCTCCGCTCAAGCTTACCTCCGGAGCCCTGACCGATATTTTCCTGGGCAAGGTCACCAAGTGGAACGACCCGGCGATCGTCAAAAGCAATCCCGGCGTAAAACTGCCCGATACCGCCATTCTTGTGGCACATCGCTCCGATGGCAGCGGCACTACCGGCATCTTCACCACTTTCCTTTCGGCAGTGAGCCCGGAATGGAAGCAGCAGGTGGGCGCGGCCATTTCCGTGAAGTGGCCGGTCGGACTTGGGGGCAAGGGAAGTGAAGGCGTCACCGGGGTCGTGAAGCAGATGCCCGGCACCATCGGTTATGTGGAGCTGAGCTATGCCGATGAAAACCACCTGCCGGTCGTGCTGGTGGGCAACAAAGCGGGAAAGTTCATCGCGCCCAGCGCGGCTTCAGCCACGGCGGCGATTGACGCCTTCCGCAAAGAGCTGGCCAAAGATGTGCGTACGCCCATCGTCAACCCTCCGGCCTCGGCGCCTGATGCCTATCCCATCAGCGGGCTCACTTTTCTGCTGGTACCCAAGAGCTCCAACGATCCGCACAAGCAGGAAATGACCAAGAAGTTCATCGAGTACATCGTCACCGACGGCCAGTCGTTCTCGACCGGCCTGCACTACGCGATGATCCCGGCTTCCATCAGTAAACTGGATCATCAGTTGCTGGCCCAGGTGGGATCAAGCAACACCCAGGCCATGAAGTAGCTTCCGCACGAGACTCGGGGCCGAAAGGCCCCGAGGCCTCGCCTTGCCGCGAACGCCACGTGAGAACTGCGCCTTGCTACCCGCCTTCCCCGGCCGCAGATCGCTGTGAAGCTCAGGAGCTCTTGCGGTCACTCCTCAGCTGCCGGTGACCGAAGTGCCGCCCCCTGCGATAAGTTGTGTTGGAAGGCCGATCCGTCGAAAATAGAAGCAGTGGGGATGGCCGAGGCGAGGGCCGCACGAGCTGGTTCTTGCAGCATTCGGGGGAGCAATGGGAAGTACCGAACCGGGGCAAGGCAGTCAGGCGCAAAATCCAGCCGAGCAACAGGAAGAAGCGCGAAAACTTCGCCGCCTGCAGGTCATGATCGGGATGGTGATGTCGGTAATCGGCCAGGATCCCAACCTCACGATAGAAGAGGCCTCGGAGTTGGCCGCCGGCGCCCGCCGCGCCGCCCTGGCCATGTTTCCGGGCAAAGAGCTGGCCTTCGACATACTCTACAAGCCGCGTCTGCAGCGCCTGATGAATGAGCGCTACCGGCTGCAGTAGGACCGCGCGGTTTTTCCCAAGCAGCGGCAAACCATACGAACCTGTGCCCGGGCATCGGCCCGGGCCAGGGTGCGTTTCAAAGCTGAATCGGAAGGGTAAGGCGCGTTACCCGACGTGCTTGTCGAGCGCCTTCTGGATGGTTTCCTTGGCGACGTAGCCGACAATCTGCTCTTTCACCTGCCCGCCCTTGAAGACCAGAAGCGTGGGAATGCCGCGAACGCCGTAGCGCATGGGGGTGGCACTGTTGCGGTCCACATCCATCTTGCCGACCTTGAGCTTGCCTTTGTACTCGGTGGCCAGCTCATCTACGATGGGGGCAATGGCGCGGCACGGCCCGCACCAGGCCGCCCAGAAATCCACCAAAACGGGCTGATCCGACTTCAACACGTCCTGGTCGAAGTTGGCATCGCTTACTTCAAAAATCGCATCACTGGCCATTGGTTCTCTCCCTGGAGCCGCACCGGCCGGCATGCCGGGAACAGCTTTTGTGCTGGTTGCCCACCACCGCCGGGCCACTAGTCACTTATCCTAACATTAACATTCGATGCTGCGGCAGTGCCGGAAGTCGCAAGCAGCAGGCGCGACTGTTGGTTTCCGGCAAAAGTCCGTCCGTGAACAGGCGCTGCTGCGGCGGGGAAGGCATCCCTTCTCCAGCGCTCCGGAAAGCGTCTCTAAACCAGGCAGCCTCCAGCTATATGTAACCGTAATAATTCAATAGGGATGTTGTTTCAGATCGTATTATGATGTCGTGCGCCGGGCGGAAATTGGGCAGGTTGCCGGCGGCCAAGGGGGCAAGGGAATGGCAATTGTGATTCACAGAAAACTGGCGGCCGCGCGGTTGCAGCTTCCCCAGAAAGCGAGGCCTTCGCTGTTCCAGCGCGCTTGGTCCGGTTGCCGAGCGCTGCTTTCGCCGCAGGTCCTTGTGGGGGCGCTGTGTGTGCTGGGATGCGGAAAGCCTGTGCCGGCTCAAACCAAACCTCCGGCCCATCTGCGCTGCGAGGCCATGGAGCGACCGCTGGGCATTGACATCACTCAACCGCGTCTTTCCTGGTGGCTGCAGGATGAACGGCGGGGGGCGCGCCAAACGGCTTATGAGATTCGGGTATCCGCATCCGAGGAGAAGCTAGCCCAGGGCCAGGCCGATATTTGGGACAGCGGGCGGGTTGAATCGGACCAGTCTGTGAACGTGCCGTATGCCGGCCCGGCTCTGGAGTCGCGCCGCCGCTATTACTGGGAGGTTCGAGTTTGGGATCAGGACGGGCAGCCGTCTCCGTACAGCGCGGCAAGCTGGTGGGAGATGGGACTGCTTTCAGCGGACGACTGGAAGGCGCAGTGGATCACCCGCTTCATGCCGATTGAACACGGCGACTATGTTTCCAGCCCCAAGTGGATTTGGGCCGCGGACGATCACGGCCTGACCGACGCCAGCGAAGGCAAGCATGAATTTCGCTTCCACTTTGATCTGCCACAGAAGCCGAAAGAGGCGACCCTACTCATAACCGCTAAAGATAATGTTGCCGCCTGGATCAATGGCAAGCAGGTGCTTGAGGCCGCGCCGCTCGAAGGTTATGGCCCGCAGCATCCCTGGGGCACGTTCCAGGCGGTTCCCGTAGCGGCGTACCTGGAGAAGGGCGCCAACGTGATCGCCGCGGAAGGGATCGTGGAGAAGCAGAGGCGCCATGCGCCGCAGCCTGCCGGGTTGATCGCGTTGCTGCGAGTTCGTATGCCAGATGGGAGGATCGAGCGTTTCGTGAGCGGCCCGGAGTGGAAAACATCTCCGGAACTCAAGGACCCGGGCTGGACCGGTAAGAGCTTCGATGATTCTGCCTGGCCGGCAGCGGCCGCGATCGCCAGCGTGGGTGAAAAGCCGTTTGGAAGACCGTGGCCAGCCTTGCCACCCAGCC
>Ga0335080_10005591_pt1 | contig 12947 bp, 6 predicted proteins | sample Lox_Sample_34_FD_206720 | JGI IMG/M metagenome (GOLD analysis project Ga0335080, IMG submission 206720) | Soil microbial communities from Loxahatchee National Wildlife Refuge, Florida, United States - Lox_Sample_3.4 | ecosystem: Environmental > Terrestrial > Soil > Wetlands | place: USA: Florida... | reverse complement strand
GTTGAAGGTGCTGGGCGGGTTCTTGTCGAACATGCCCATGCACTCCCACGCGTGGAGCTCGTTGTCGGCACCGCTCGGGTAGTTGAAGGTCTTGTTCAGCTGCAGCACGCGCGGGCCGAGCACGCGCTTCTCGGGCGCGCTGTGGCACACGAGGCACTGCGCCGGGCTCGGGTAGTTCCACGTCTGCTGGCTGCCGCCCTGGAACGTGATCGTGTCGCTCGCGGCGTCGGAGAGCAGCGTCGCGTCCGTCTGCGCGGAGTTCCAGCGATACGTGAAGCCGGTCCAGCGGTCGACCTGGTGCAGGAACACGCGCGTCTCGAGGCGGCGCGTGGTGGTCGGCGAGGTCGCGATCTCGAAGTGCTTCACGAGCGCGGTGCCGATGGGGAAGTCGAACGAGCCGTCGGCCTCGAAATGCGCCGTCTGGCCGGCGGGCAGCGCGACCCAGCGGCGCTTCGCCGCGCCGTCCGACCAGAGCGGCGCGTTCACGTCGTACTCGACCAGCCCGGGCGCGGGCGTGAGCGTGGCCGTGTTCGCGAAGAGACCCGTCTGCGACAGGTTCGCGGGGAACGGCGCCGGCGGCGTGGAGTTGAACTGCAGCTTCATCACGCGACCCGGGTAGGTCGTGTAGTACAGCTCGCCGTCGCGGTCCTCACCGAACGAGGTCGGGCCGTTCGGCAGGATCGCGACCGTCGTCGGGTGCGCGGGAAGCGTGAGGTCCCACACGAACAAGTTGCCGCTGATGAAGTCGCCATAGACGTAGGCGCCGTACAGACCGGGCAGCTGGTTGCCGCGGTACACGTAGCCGCCCGTGACCGAGCTGCCGCCGTTCTGCGAGTCGCTGTGCGCGTATTCGATCACCGGCGGCGTCGTGCCAGACGCCGCGCAGTTGCCCGCGTAGTCGTGGAAGCCTTCGCAGATGTTCCAGCCGAAGTCGTAGCCGCCGGCGGGCGGCGTCGCCCGCGCGGCCGCGGACACGTAGTCGACCTCTTCGTAGAGGTCCTGCCCGACGTCACCGATGATCAGGTCGCCCGTCAAGCGGTCGAACGAATACCGCCACGGGTTGCGCAGGCCGAGCGCCCACCATTCGGGCGCTCCGCCGACGCCATTCGCGTGCGGGTTGCCGGGCGGGATGTGGTAGTTGCGGCGTGGGTCGCTCGGGAAGTCGTCGCTCGAGGGATCGATGCGCAACAGCTTCGCGAGCAGCACGTTGGGGTTCTGGCCGTTCCCCATGGGATCGCCGCCCGATCCCCCATCGCCCGTGCCGATCCACAGCAGGTGGTCCGGACCGAACGCCAGCATGCCGCCGTTGTGGTTCGTGAAGGGCTGCACGAACTCGAGCAGCTCGTAGGCGCTGTTCGGATCGGCGGCGTTCGGCGTCGCCGGCGGCACCGTGTAGCGCATGACCTTCGTGCAGTAGCCGCTGCCCGCCGCGCAGCGCGTGCCGCTCGACGTGAAGTCCACGTAGAAATAGTGATTCGTGGGGAAGTTCGGGTCGAACGCCAGACCCAGCAGGCCGAGCTCGTTGTCCGACGAGTCGATGCTCGTCGTCAGGTCGATGAACGTCTGCGTGGACGACGCGTTCGGGTCGTTGTCGAACACCTTGATCGCCCCGGTCTTCTCGACGACGAAGAGGCGGTTCGTGCCGTCCGGTGCGTACGTGATGAACACCGGGATGCTGAAGCTCGGCAGGTTCGGGAACGCGTCCACCGACGACATCGGCTGCTGCGCCGGCGGGGTGTCGAGCGGGAAGGTGTGGCCCGCGAACGGAACCCGCGGAGGCTCGGTGCACGTCTGCGCACCGGCCGAGCGGATGCCGACGACCGCAGCCAGAACAGAAGCCAGACACACGGCCATCCGCGCCGCGAACGCAGCTCTCATCTCCGCTTCTCCAACGACCGCAGCCGCTCCCCGCGCGCACGGGGATCATACCCGAGCGAAGTGCGCAGGAGAAAAGGGAGCTTTGGGCGTGACCGGGCGGCGGCGCCGACGCTCCGGCAACTGCGCGGCGCAAGCGCCCGCCGCGTCAGTCGAGCACGAACCGGACGGGCACCTCGGTGCTGCTGCGCGGGCGGGCAGCCGTTGGCTGCTACTCGCTGGCCTTCTTGCTCTGCTCGGCCTCCTGCAGCCGCTTCACGTCTTCCGGGCCGAGCTGCGGCCGGTCGATCGTGAGCGTGAGCTTGTCGAGCTTGCCCGTGAACGCGAACGGCGGCTGGTAGTCGGCGTCGTTCACGCCGGTGAGCGTGTCGGAGCCGACGTCGAGCGACTCGTCGAACTGCAGGATGAACGGCAGCGTCTTCTCCATCTTCTGCGTCGCGACGTCGGTGCCGTCGACGCGCAGCACGCCGGTGCCGCCGCGGCCGATGCCGCTGTAGTCGCCGAAGGCCATCGTGCCCGGCCCGAGGCCGTCGTACTTGAAGTCGAACTCGACGGTGTGTTTGCCGGGCGCCAGCGCCGGGCCCTCCCAGCGCACGCGCGCCAGGTCGAGGAGGTTCCACAGGAACACGGGCTTGCTCTTCAGCAGATAGAAGCCGTAGCCCGCGAAGCGCCCACCCTGGGTGATCAGCATGCCCTCTGCGCCGTCGCTCGGCACTTCGATCTCGGCCTTGAAGCGGTACGAACTGTTCAGGATCGACGGCGCGTCACCATTCGGTGTACCCGTGAGCGGGCGCAGCCAGGTGAACTCGCTGCGGCCCGCGGTGATGCTGGGGCGCGGCGTGATGATGCGCGTGATCACCGAGGCGTCGAGCGGCTCCACGTGGTACTTCTTCGCCTCCTGCCAGAACAGCGCCTGCAGCTGCTTCAGCTTCGCGGGGTTCTTGGCCGCGACGTCGTTCGACTGCGTCCAGTCGCTGTGCAGGTCGTAGAGCTCCCAGGGGAAGTCGAGCACGGGCGTCTTCACGGGAAAGTTCACCCAGGGCGGGCGCATCACCTTGGTGCTGGCGATCCAGCCGTCGCTGTAGACCGCGCGGTCGCCCATCATCTCGAAGTACTGCGTCTTGTGCCGCGACGGCGCGGCCGCGTTCTTCGCGTCGAACGTGTACACCATGCTGACGCCTTCCATCGGCGTCTGCGCGATGCCGTCGACGGTCTTCGGCGCGCGGATGTTCGCGGCTTCGAGGATCGTCGGCGCGACGTCGATCACGTGGTGGAACTGGCTGCGGATCCCGCCCGCGTCCTTGATGACCTTCGGCCACGAGATCGCCATGCCTTGGCGGACGCCGCCGAAGTGCGAGCAGATCTGCTTCGTCCACGTGAACGGCGTGTCGAAGGCCCACGACCAGCCGATCGACATGTGCGCGTAGGTCTTGTCCGTGCCCCACGCGTCGTAGAAGTGCTCGAGCTGCTCCTTCACGCCCGGGTTCGCGTTGTTGAACAACGCGATCTCGTTCGGCGAGCCTTCGAAGGAGCCCTCGGCGCTCGTGCCGTTGTCGCCCTCGATGTAGATGACGAGCGTATTGTCGAGCTTGCCCAAATCCTCGACGGCCTGGATCACGCGGCCGATCTCGTGGTCGGTGTACGCGACGTAGGCTGCGAAGACGTCCGCCTGGCGGATGAACAGCTTCTTCTCGTCGTCGCTGAGCTGGTCCCACTCCTTGATCAGCTCCTTGGGCCAGGGCGTGAGCGCGGCGTTCTGCGGAATCACGCCGAGCTTCTTCTGGTTCGCGAAGATCTGCTCGCGCAGCTTGTTCCAGCCCTGGTCGAAGAGGTGCATGTCCTCGAGCTTCTTCGCCCACTCCGGCGTCGGCTGGTGCGGCGCGTGCGTGCCGCCGGGCACGTAGTAGACGAAGAACGGCTGGTCGGGCACGAGCGCATTCAGCCGGTTCATGTAGTCGATCGCGTCGTCGGCCATCGCCGTGGTCAGATTCCAGCCCGGCTGGCCCACGAACGGGTAGATCTGCGTCGTGTTCCGGAACAGGTTCGGCGCCCACTGATTGGTGTCGCCGCCCAGGAAGCCGAAGAAGTACTCGAAGCCCATTCCGATGGGCCATTGATCGAACGGCCCGGCCTGGCTGGCCTGGAACTCGGGCGTGTTGTGGTTCTTGCCGAACCAGGACGTGCGGTAGCCGTGCTCGCGCAGGATGCGACCGATCGTCGCCTTGTCCTTCGAGATGAAGCTGTCGTAGCCCGGATACCCCGTCGCCTGCTCCGCCACCACGCCGAAGCCTGCGGAGTGGTGGTTGCGGCCGGTGATGAGCGCTGCGCGCGTGGGCGAGCAGAGCGCCGTGGAGTGAAAGTTCGTGTAGCGCAGGCCGCTCTTCGCGATCCGGTCGAGCGCGGGCGTGGGGATCACGCCGCCGAACGTACTCGACACGCCGAAGCCCGCGTCGTCCGTCATGATGAGCAGCACGTTCGGCGCGCCCTTCGGCGGCACCACGCGCGGCGGCCAGTACGGCTTCGACTGGTCCGCCGTCTTCCCGATCACGCCGCCGAACTTCGGCGGCGGCGGCGGGAGCTGATCGCCCGGTATGGTCGTCGTCGCGCTCGGCGAGCCGGGCGTGCCGATCCCCTGCTGCTGGGCGAAGACTCGTGGCGAGACGGAAAGACACGCGAGCAGAGTCGCGCCGAAGAGGGACGTTCCCCGACACTTCGAGACCATGACACCCTCCCGTCGGACTCCCGAGTCCGCACACTAGTCGGGTGCCATGTTCGAATGCAAACGGAACAATTTCAGCGCGAAGAGAAGAGCGGCCGGCCGCGAGCGCGACCGGCCGCTCCGTGAGTCAGTGAGCGCGAGTCACTCGGCCGAGTAGCCGAACACGGCCTTCGTCTCGAGGAACTCCTCGAAGCCGTTCACGCCCCACTCGCGGCCGTTGCCCGACTGCTTGTAGCCGCCGAACGGCGCATCGAACGCGAGCTGCGCCCCGTTCAGGTGCACGTTCCCGGTGCGCAGCCGCTTCGCGACCTGCTTGGCATGGTCGAGGCTGCCCGAGGTCACGTAGCCCGACAGCCCGTACGGCGTGTCGTTCGCGATCGAGACCGCCTCTTCCTCGTCGTGATACGGCAGGATCGACAGCACGGGGCCGAAGATCTCCTCGCGCGCGATCGTCATCGTGTTCTTCACGTTGCCGAACACGGTGGGCTTGACGTAGTAGCCCTCCTTCAGGCCCTCGGGCCGGCCGACGCCGCCGGTGACGAGCGTGGCGCCCTCGTCGATGCCCTTCTGGATCAGGCCCTGGATCTTGTCGAACTGGACCTTACTGACGACCGGACCCAGGTTCAGGCCGTTCCCGCCTTCGAACGGGTCGCCGACCTTGATGCTCTCGGCGGTCGCCTTCGCGATCGCGAGCGCTTCGGCGTGGCGCGACTGCGGCACGAGCATGCGGGTCGGCGCGTTGCACGACTGGCCGCTGTTCATGAAGCAATTCTGCACGCCGCCCGCGACCGCAGCCTTGAAGTCGGCGTCGTCGAGCAGGATGTTCGCCGACTTCCCGCCGAGCTCCTGCGTCACGCGCTTCACGGTCGGGGCCGCGTTGATCGCGACCTGGATGCCCGCGCGCGTCGAGCCGGTGAACGACATCATGTCGATCCCCGGGTGCGACGACATCGCGGCGCCGACGGTCGGCCCGTCGCCGTTCACCAGGTTGAATACGCCCTTCGGCACGCCCGCGTCGTGCATGATCTGCGCGAGCAGGATGGCGTTGAGCGGCGCGACCTCGGTCGGCTTCAGCACGATCGTGCAGCCCGCCGCGAGGGCCGGCGCGATCTTGCACGCGATCTGGTTGATGGGCCAGTTCCACGGCGTGATGAGACCGCACACGCCCACGGGCTCGCGGAAGATCTCGGTCTTGCCGCGCTTCTCCTCGAACTCGAAGCTCTTCAGCACTTCGACCGCCTGGCCGAAGTGCGCCATGAACATGGCGGCCTGCGCGGCCTTGGACAGCCAGATCGGCGCGCCCATCTCGGAGGAGATCGTCTTCGCCATTTCCTCGTACTTCGCCTGGTAGGCGCCCATGATCTTCTGCAGCAGGGCGATGCGCTCCTCGCGCGTGGTGCGCGAGAAGCTCTCGAACGCGCGCCGCGCGGCCTTCACGGCCTTGTCGACGTCTTCCGCGCTGCCCATCGAGATCCGCGCGATCGGCTTCTCCGTCGCAGGGTTGATGACGTCGCGGGTGTTTCCGGGCTTCGCCGGCGGGACCCAGGCCCCGTCGATGTAGAAGTTCAGATGCTCTTGCATGTCTTCCTCCGTGCAGTTGGATCCCCGGTGGTGGTTCGGAACCGGACCCACAATGTACCCGGTCCGGCGCGGCGATGTGAGACGGGCCGGCCGCCGCTGATTCGTACGGCAAGGCCCCGGGCCCGAAGTGCCCGACCTGCCCGCTCACGTGCACGGCGGGAACCGCCGGGGCGTGCGGCCCGATTCCGTGAGGCTCGCGGCGATCCCACCCCCGGCATTCCCCTGAGGCGGCGCTGACAACGGCCGCACCCGTCGGCAGAGTGTGCGGCGAGGTAGCCGACCGCCCGTGACAACCGCACAAGAGCGCGCTCGCGACTCCTTCTTCGCGGACCGCCACGAGGATCCGCGCGCACTGCGCGTCTGCGAGGGGACTTCGTGCGCGCTGGCCGGCGCTGCGCAGCTGCGCCAGAAGCTGAGCGCGGAGGGTCCGTGCCGGCGCATCGACTGCGCGGGCTTCTGCGATCGCTCGCCGGTGGCGCTCGAGCCCGACGGGCGGGCGGTCGGCCTGCGCCGCGCCCACGGCGCGATCGAGCGCGCACCTCTGGAGCCGCTGTCGGCGATCCGGACTCGCTCGCGAGTCGCGATCGTCACCGAGCGCATCGCCCGGGGCGAGTTCTGCGACCTCGCGCGCGCGCGCGAGGCGGGCGTCTGGCACGGCTTCGAGCGCGCGCTGCGCGGAGCGCCCGAAGCGGTGCTGCGCGCGCTCGAGGCGTCGGGCGAGCGCGGCCGCGGCGGCGGCGCGTTCCCCACCGGCGCGAAATGGCGCGCGGCGGCGCGGTCCGCAGGCTCCGACAAGTACGCGATCGCGAACGGAGACGAAGGCGACCCGGGGTCCTTCATCGACCGGGCGCTGCTCGAGGCCGACCCGCACGCGGTGCTGGAGGGGCTGGCGCTGTGCGGCTTCGCGCTCGGCGCCCGACACGGAATTGTGTACATCCGCTCCGAATATCCGCGCGCGGCCGCGCGCGTCGAGCGCGCGATCGCCGAGGCGCGAGCCGCCGGCCTGTTGGGCCGCGGCATCCTCGGCACGGGCTTCGACTTCGACGTGCGCGTGGCGCGCGGCGAGGGCAGCTACGTGTGCGGCGAGGAGACGGCGCTGCTCGAGGCGCTCGAGGGCCGCCGCGGCGAGGTGCGGCTGCGCCCGCCCTATCCCAGCGAGCGCGGGCTGTTCGGTCGACCCACGGTCGTGAACAACGTCGAGACGCTCGTGAACGCGGCCTGGATCGTGCGTATGGGCGCCGACGCGTACCGCGCGCTGGGCACGAGCGAGTCGCACGGCACCAAGGCGCTGTGCCTCAACGCGGGCTTCGCGTCGCCGGGCATCGTCGAGGTCGAGTTCGGGACGCCGCTCGCGGAGGTCATCGCCGCCGCGAGCGCCCCCGCCCAGCGGCTGCGCGCGGTGCTCCTCGGCGGGCCGATGGGCGCCATTCTCGCGCCGAGTGAGTGGGACGTGCCGATTTGCTGGGAGGCGCTGCGCGCGCGCGGGATCGCGCTCGGCCACGGCGGCATCGTTGCGGTGCCGGAGAGCGCCGACCTGCGCGCGCTCGTGTTGGGCTGGCTCGGCTTCATGGCGCGCGAGTCGTGCGGGAAGTGCGTGCCCTGCCGCAACGGCTCGGGCCGCGCGCTCGAGCTGGCCCGCGCCGGAGCGCGGGGCGAGTTGCTCGAGCTGCTCGACGTGATCTCCGCCGCGAGCCTGTGCGGCTTCGGTCAGGACATGCCCAAGCCGATCCGCCGCTTGGTCGAGAGCTTCGGTGCGCTCGATCGGTGACTCGACCGCCGAGATCGACGGGCGCGCCCTGGCCCCGCGGCCTCACGAGACGATCCTCGTCGGCGCGGCTCGGCTGGGCATCGAGATTCCGATCGTGTGTAAGCTGCCGGGTCAGCCGCCCGACGGCGGCTGCCGCGTGTGCCTCGTCGAGCTCGAGGGCTCGCCGCGCCCGGTCGCGGCCTGCCACACGGCGCTCGCCGCCGGCATGCGCGTGCGCACCACGAGCCCGGCGCTCGAGCGGCTGCGCGCCGCGGTGCGCGCGCTCGCGCTGCCGCCCCCGGGTCACGCGCCGCGCAACGCGAGTCACCCGTATCTGCGCTTCACGCGCGACCTCTGCATCACCTGCCGCCGCTGCCTCCACACGTGCGAGGACATTCAAGGCGCGAACGTCTACGCGGTCGTGGGCCGCGGACCGGAGACGCGGCTCGCGTTCGGCGTCGACGATCGCTTCGAGACCAGCCCGTGCACCTCGTGCGGCGCCTGCGTCGAGGTGTGCCCGACGGGAGCGCTGACCGATCTCGACCGCGAGGTGCCGGCGGCGGAAGAAACGCGAGTGACTCGCTCGACGTGCGGCTACTGCGGCGTCGGCTGCCAGGTGGAGGTCCTTGCCGATGCGCGGACCGTGCGCGCGATCCGCGGCGCACCGCGCGCCGCGGTGAACCGCGGCCACCTGTGCGCGAAGGGCCGCTACGCCCACGGCTGGCGCGAGTCCGCAGAGCGGCTGACCCGACCCCTCGTGCGCGAGGGCGACCGATTCGTGCCGATCTCGTGGCCCGACGCGATCGCGCTGGCCGCCCGCCGCCTCGAGGAGATCCACGCGCGCCACGGTCCCGACGCGCTGGGCGCGCTCACGTCGTCGCGCTCCACCAACGAGGCCGCCTACCTGCTGCAGAAGCTGTTCCGCAGCCGCTTTGGCACCAACAACGTCGACTGCTGTGCGCGCCTGTGTCACGCGTCCACTGCGCGCGCGCTGTCGGAGGTGCTCGGCGTCGGCGCCGCTACCGCGTGCTACGACGACGTCGAGGCGGCGCGGCTGATCGCGCTCGTCGGCGCGAATCCGAGCGAGGCCCATCCGGTGCTGGGCGCGCGGATCGAGCAGGCGCGTCGACGGGGGGCGCGGCTCTTGGTGATCGACCCACGCCGCATCGAGCTGGCGGGCAGCGCCGACGTGTTCGTGCAGCTGCGCCCGGGCGCCAACGTGGCGGTGCTCGACGCGATCGCGGCGCTGTTGATCGAGCGCGGCGCGATCGACCACGAGTATGTCGCCGAGCGCACGATCGGGCTCGAGTCACTCGCTGCCGCGCTCGCGCGGCCGGCGCTCGAGCGGGCGAGCGAGGTGTCGGGCGTGTCGGTCGAAGTGCTGCGGCGCGCCGCGGAGCTCGTCGCCGCCTGCGGGCCGACCCTGTTCGTCTCGGGCCTCGGCACCTCGGAGCTGACGCAGGGCACGGCCTCGGTGCGCGCGCTCGCGAACCTGGCCCTGCTCACCGGAAGCGTCGGCCGTCCGGGCGCAGGCCTGTTGCCGCTGCGCGGCCAGAACAACGTCCAGGGCAACGCCGACATGGGCGGGGCGCCCGATTCCTTCCCTGGCTACCAGCCGCTCGACTCGGTCGAGACGCGGGCGCGCATCGGCGCGCTGTGGGGCGCGCTGCCACCGCCGACGCGCGGCAAGACGATCCCGGAGCTGTTCGCGGCCGCGCGCGGCGGGTCACTCCGCGCGCTGTGGATCCAGGGCGAGGACCCTGCGCAGAGCGACCCGGATCAGACTCGAGTCACGGAGGCGCTGGCGAAGCTCGAGTTCCTGGTGGTGCAGGAGCTGTTTCCCTCGGAGACGCAGCGCTTCGCGCACCTGGTGCTGCCGGCCGCCAGCTGGCTCGAGCAGGACGGCACCTTCACGAACGCGGAGCGCCGGATCCAGCGCGTGCGCGCGGCAGCGACTCCCCCGGGTGAGGCGCGCGCCGATTGGCAGGTGATTCGCGACGTCGCGCGCGCGCTCGGCTGTGACTGGGACGCTGCCTCGCCCGACCGCATCATGGACGAGATCGCGCGCGTCGCCCCGCGCATGTTCGGCGGCGTGTCCTACGCGCGGCTCGGCGACGACGGCCTGCAGTGGCCGTGTCCCAGCGCGGAGCACCCGGGCTCGCGCCGGCTGCACGAGCACGGCTTCGAGAGCGGCCGCGCGCGGCTCACGCACACGGCGTTCGAGGCGAGCCCCGAGAGCGGCGTGCCGGGCTTCCCGTATCAGCTGATCACCGGCCGCGTGCTGCATCACTACAACGTGGGGACGATGACTCGGCGCACGCCGAGTCGAGCGCTGGCACCCTGCGACCGGCTCGAGATCCACCCCTCCGACGCCGCCCGCGAGGGCGTCTCGGAGGACGCCGAGGTCGAGCTCGAGAGCCGCTGGGGCCGCTGCCGCGCGCGCGCCGAGCTCTCCGAGCGGGTGGCTCCCGGGACGCTCTTCCTGTCGTTCCACTTCCCGGAGACCCACGCGAACCGCGTGACCGGCCCCGCGCACGATCCGGCGTCCCAGTGTCCGGAGTACAAGCTGACGGCCGTGCGGATCCGCCCGTAGCTGCGGCTGGGCGTGCCTCACTCACTCACGCGTACACCGATTGGTGTCGCGCGCGTGAGCGCGCGCGGCCCAGAGGCAAACCCCGTGGCCGCTCGGGTAGGCTCTGGACATGGATCGCCCCCTCTCGGACGTACGCATCGTCGATCTCACGCAGTACGAGGCCGGACCGACCGCGACGCTGATGCTCGCCTGGCTGGGCGCGGACGTGATCAAGGTCGAGCCCCCCAAGGGAGAGCCGGGGCGACGCCTGGCCGGTGCCACGCCCGAACGCGACAGCGTCTTCTTCGCGCTCTTCAACCAGGGCAAGCGCAGCGCCGTGCTCGACCTCGCGCAGCCCGAGGGGCGCGCCGAGCTGCGCGAGCTGCTGCGCTCCGCCGACGTGCTCGCGGAGAACTTCGCGCCGACCACGCTCGAGCGCTTCGGCCTGCCACTCGACCGGCTCGCCCAGGAGTTCCCGCGCCTCGTGCTCGCCTCGGTGCGCGGCTACGCGAGCGGCGGGCCGTGGTCGGGCTACAAGTCGCTCGACTTCGTCGCACAGGCGACCGGCGGCGCGATGAGCATCACCGGTGAGCCGGACGGCCCTCCGCTGCGGATGGGCCCGACCAACGCGGACCACTCCTCGGGCGTGCACCTGGCGCTGGGCATCCTCGCCGCCCTGCACCGCCGCGCGCGCACCGGACGCGGCGGCCGGGTCGAGGTGTCGCTGCAGGACGTGGTCGTGAGCTCGCTCCGTACCGCGCTCGTCCCCATGTACGTCTCGGGCGAGGTCGTACCGCGGCGCGGCGCCGCCTACCCCGACGTGGCGCCCAGCGGCTTGCACCCATGCGCGCCGGGCGGCCCCAACGACTACGTCTACCTGCTGCTCTCGTCGAAGGAGCAGTGGCGCGCGCTGCTTCGGGCGATCGAGCGCGAGGACTTGCTCGAGGATCCGCGTTATGCGCGCCAGTCGCAGCGCAACGCGCGCGAGGCCGAGCTGCGCGAGATCGTGTCCGCCTGGACGCGCGAGCGCGGCAAGCTCGAGGTGATGGAGCGACTGTCGCGCTTCGGCGTCCCGTGCGGCGCAGTGCTCGACACCCGCGAAGTGCTCGCGAACGAGCAGCTGCGTGCGACGGGGATGGTCGTGCGCCACGTCGACCCGCAGTGGGGCGAGCTCTTCGTCCCCGGCTGCCCGATCCGGATCGACGCCGAGCGCCCGCGCCTGGAGCCCGCGCCCGCTCTCGGGGAGCACACCGCGGAGGTGCTCGCCGAAGCCCGCAAGGTCCGCGCCTGAGCGCGGCCGGCGATGGCGAGAGGGCTCTCGAACGTGGAGATCGCCGATGCGCTGGAGCGCATCGCGGATCTTCTCGAGGCACAGGACGCGGAGGGCTTCCGCGTGCGCGCGTACCGCCACGGCGCGGAGCGCCTGCGCGCCACGCCGGAGCCGGTGGCGGCGCTGTACGCGCGCGGCGGCGTCGCGGCGCTCGACGCGCTGCCCGAGATCGGGAAGAGCCTGGCGAGCGTGATCGCGGAGCTCGTGCGCACGGGTCGTTCGTCGCTGCTGGAGAGGCTCCTGGGCCAGGTCTCGCCCGAGGATCGCTTCACCACCGTGGCGGGCATTGGCGAGGAGCTGGCCAGGCGCGTGCACGCGCAGCTCGGCATCGAGTCACTCGAAGACCTCGAGCTCGCGGCGCACGACGGCCGGCTCGCGCAGGTGCCGGGCTTCGGCGCGAGGCGCGTGCGGGCGGTTCAGCAGGCGCTCGCCGGGATCCTCGGCCGGGAATCGGCGCGGCGCGGCAAGAGCGGGACGCTGCAGCGCGAGGGCATTCCGGGCCGGCCGGACGTCGCGACACTGCTCGATGTAGACCGCGAGTACCGGCGCAAGGCAGGCGCCGGCGAGCTGCGCACGATCACGCCGCGCCGCTTCAACCCCGGAGCGAAGTCATGGCTGCCGGTGCTGCACACGCAGCGCGGGCCCTGGACGTTCACGGCCCTGTTCTCGAACACGGCGCGCGCCCACCAGCTCGGCACGACCGGCGACTGGGTGGTGATCTACTTCGAGCGCGACGGCCGCGAAGGCCAGTGCACCGTGGTCACCGAGCACGCGGGCCCCCGCGCCGGCACGCGCGTCGTGCGCGGGCGCGAGAACGAGGGGTGACGGGTCCGCGCTGCTCGCGGTAAGCGCCAAGGCCAGGGCGGCGCGGGTCAGTGCTTCCCGGCGTGCTCGTAGAGGATGCGGCGCACTTCCTCGATCGAGCGGGAAACGGGACTCGAACCCGCGACCCTCAGCTTGGGAAGCCCCGTTTGAGTCGGCCCTTATCGATCCCTCGCGTAACTCCGCGATATCGCAAGTCATAGCTACCACTGGGGAAAGAGGATAAGCTACGATCCGTAGCGATCCCCTAGAAACCGCTGGTTTCGGGGCCCCGTCGGCGCCCCCGGAGCCCGACCGGGCC
>Ga0335080_10005590_pt1 | contig 12948 bp, 12 predicted proteins | sample Lox_Sample_34_FD_206720 | JGI IMG/M metagenome (GOLD analysis project Ga0335080, IMG submission 206720) | Soil microbial communities from Loxahatchee National Wildlife Refuge, Florida, United States - Lox_Sample_3.4 | ecosystem: Environmental > Terrestrial > Soil > Wetlands | place: USA... | reverse complement strand
CGATCGCGACCGGCCGGTTCGCCGGCGCGCGGGGCACGCTGACCGGGACCGCGCTCGTGACCGCCACGCTCGCGGTGGGGAGCCTGCGGCTGCACGGAACGCTGCATGGTGCGGCCGGACGGCTCCCTGCGGGGCCGCCTGGCACGGTTGTTCGGCACGTGGACGGCCGGTTTCGCGGCGCGGAGCTGAGCGTTGCGCACAGCGGAGAGGAGACGGTCGTCGGCTCCGCCACGGGGATCGTGCCTGGTCCCGCCGTCGTGGTGGTGCGCGACCGGGCGACGCTGACGACGGTGCGCGGCACCTTCACCGTGTTCGTCGCCGGCGGAAGCCTCGCCGGCGTCATCGATGTGCGGTTACGCGGCCGGAGCGCGGTGCGGTCCGAGTCGGGCACGGCGACGATCACCGGGGGCGCCGGCGACCTGAGCGGCGCCCGCAGCACGTCTGCCGCAGCCGTCAGCGGGACGCGCGACCTGGTGACGCAGCTGATCGCCCTGAGGATTCGAGGAGCGTTCACGCCGTGACCCGCGCCGCGCGGGTTGTCGTGGCGATGGCCCTGACGCTCGCCGCCGTGGCGGTCGCGCCGGCACCCGCGAGCGCGACCACGCTCGTCAACGAGACCTTTACCCACAGCAAGCCGGACAACCCGAACTGGCTCGTCGGCGGGATGGTGGACACGAACTCCGTCAGTCCGTGCCTTACCGCGGGCACCGACACGTCGCAGACCCCGATCCCCGGGTGTCCCCGCAACCAGCCCTCCATCCCCGCGGGAGGCGATGCAAACGGTCAGGGCGCGCTGCGGCTTACGTCCAACGTCGGTGACAACACGGGTTTCGTCCTGTACCAGGACGCGCTTCCGTTCACCGCCGGACTCGACCTCACGTTCAGCTTCTATGACTACAACACGATCCCCACGTTCGTGTCCACCGGCGCCGATGGGGTGAGCTTCTTCTTGGCGGACGGAGCCGCTCACGACCCCCGGCGGCTTCGGGGGCAGCCTGGGCTACGCCCAGACCACGGATCCGTTCCCGGTCGACGGCATCCTCGGCGGCTATCTCGGTGTCGGGTTCGACGAGTTTGGCAACTTCGGCAACAATGAGGAGGGGCGGGGAGCCGGATGCAACCAGCCCGACAGCGGGTTCTATCCCAACTACGTGACATTGCGCGGTCCCGGCACTGGCCAGAGCGGCTACTGCATCCTCAGCCGGGTCGACGTTTCCTCACGCGGAGCGATCGACGCCCCCTCCGCCAAGACCCGGACCGCTACGGGTGTCAAGCGGACGGTGCACATCGTCGTCGATCCTCCGTCGCAGCCGGGCGCGCACATCCTCGTTCAGATGGACTTCGGCAGCGGGATGCAAACCGTCATGGATCAACCCGAACCGGCTAACCCCCCGCCCACGTTCAAGTTCGGCTTCGCCGCAAGCACCGGCGGGGCCAACAACATCCATGAGATCAACGCCACCGTCATCAACACGATCCTCCCGGTGCCCCGGCTTGCGATCGACAAGACCGACACGGGGCCGTTCATCGCCGGCGGAACGGGGACGTTCACCCTCACCTCCTCGACGGAGACGGGCTCCGACGTCGGCCCCGAAGTCCAGCCGATCACCGTCACCGACACCCTCCCGGCCGGGACGCTGAACGGCACTCCGACTGGCACCGGCTGGGACTGCTCGGGCTCCTCGGGAACCGCAGTCAGCTGCACCTACCCCGCGAGCGCGTCCGCGCCGATCCCGGCGGCGACGACGCTGCCGCCGATCACCGTCCCAGTCGTCTTCGGTCCCGGCGAGTCCGGCGCGTTCACCAACGCCGCGCATGTCAACTCCCAGGACTACGCCAATGATCCACAGGAAGTTCCGCCTCCGACCCGTTCCGCGTCCTGCCCGTTGGCCAGAACGACTTCGGCACGACGACAGTCGGCGTGCCGATCGCTGTGGCGATTCTCGACAACGATCACGGCAGTCTCCAGCCCAGCAGCGTGATCATCACGAGCCAGCCGGCGAACGGGACCGCGGCGTGGAACGTCGCAACCGGGCAGGCGATTTATACCCCGAACCCCGGGTGGAGCGGCGTCGACACCTTCACCTACCGCGTCTTCGACGCCTACGGCCAGCAGCTCAACCAGACGGTGACGATCAACGTCACCCCCCAGGCCGAAGACGATAGTGGAGTCACTCAGGTCAACACTCCAATCACCGTCGGCGTACTGGCGAACGACCTTGGAGACCTTGACCCCGCCACGGTCGCCGTGACGACAGCGCCGGGACATGGCACCGTGAAGTTGGACCCCACGGCCGGCCAGATCACCTACACGCCGGCACCCGGCTTCACCGGGCAGGACACCTTTGTGTACAGCGTCCGCGACCACTCCGGCCAGCTCACGAGTGCGACGGTGACAATCGACGTCTACGCGCCACCTAGTCCGCCTCCAACTCCACCCCCCGAGCCGCACGCGGTCGGCGACGCCGAGCTCGTGATCGCCAAGACGGTGTCGCCAAAGGTGGCGGCCGTGGGCGACGTGCTCACCTACACCGTCACAGTCACCAACCGCGGCCCCGCCACCGCCGTTGAGGTCGTCAACACCGATGCATCTAGGGGGAAGAATCCGATCCTGTCGCTGAAGCCCAGCCAAGGCAGCTGCACGCTCGAGCCGTCGCTTCGATGTTCCTTCGGCGACATCGCCTCCGGTGCGACCGTTACCGTGATCGCCCGGGTGCTGGCGCGGGACCCGGGCGTGGTGAGCGACACGGCGGCGGTCACGGCCTCGGGCCCCGATCCGGCGACCGCGGACGACCACTCCACTGCGGTCGTGCGGATCCTCCCGGGGCCGCTCGCGATCACGAAGCGGGCAAACCCGACCCACGCCCAGTCCGGATCGATCGTCTCGTTCGCGATCCAAGTCACCAACCGATCGAGCACCGCCGTGCGCCACGTCTCGGTCTGCGACCGGTTGTCGGCCGCGCTGGTCTACGTCTCGGGTGGAACGCGCCACGGCACGGTCGTCTGCTGGAAGATCGATTCGCTGGCAGCCCGACACGGCCGTAGGTTCGTGGTGCGAGCCCGAGCCATCGCGTCCCACGCCATGGTCGTGACCAACCTCGCGACGGTCCGCGCCCGCGGCGCAGCCACCCGAAGCGCTCGCGCCACGGTCATCATCAGCACGCCGGCGCCGCCGAACTTCACCGGGTGACGTGCGCTCTGCGCGACGGCCGGCGCGCGGGCGGTCGCGCCGGTGGCGGCCTGGTCGCGGTGGCGACGCTCACCCTTGGCGCTGGTGGCGGTCGTGGTTCTCCCGGGCGGGTCGACGGGCGCCGGGAGGTGTTCGCCGGCCGTTGCGGCGGGCGTGGCGGTGATCCTCGCCGGCGCCGAACCGGTCGGCAACGAACAAGCGCTGTCGCGTCGGAGCGGCCATGCCCTGCCCGGTGCCGGCGGGCAGTTGAGTCTCGTGTGGATGGCGGTCAGCTCACGGATGGCCGCCGTGCAGATCGATTGGCGCCAGACGATCACGCCGCGAGCGGACCGTCGGCTGCCCGGCGGGTGGAGAGCCGTGGTGGCATTCACGTCCACGCCGTCGACGGCACAGCGGTCGCGCCGAGCGCGTCGCGCTGACGTCGACCGCTGCCAAGCGCTGTAACCAGAATCTGAGGTGCGCCCCTCACCGACGTGCGCAAGCGGACGCCACGACCGCGACGCGTGCTCTACTGTCGCCGCCGAGGATGCTCGAACTCGATCACGTGTTTTGCATCGTGGCCGATCCCGGTAGGGCGGCGCAGCGCCTCGAAGACGACGGATGGGTGCTCGACGCAGGACAGGCGCACCGCGGCCAGGGGACGCGAAACCGCCGCCTGGTCTGGCCGGAGCGGTTCTTCGAGCTGGTGTGGGTGACCGACATGGACGAAGCGCGCGCCAATCCGTTGCGACTGGACCGTCGCGCCGAGTGGACCACGACGGGCGCCAGCCCGTTTGGCCTGGCATTCCGTGGCCAGATCACCCCAACCGAGCGCGACGAGTTCTGGCTCTATGACGCGCTGGGACCGCGCATCTGGATCCATCGCGACAACGAACGATCCCCGGAACGGCCGCTGGTGTTCGTGCTCGAAGCCACCGCCGACGAGATGGAGCAGCGCCGGCGACGGGGCGGTACGTCCGCCGGGGGCGCCCTCAGCCAGCCTGGCGAATTGCGCGAGGTACACATCCACGGTCCGTCCGCCCCGTCTCTGGCGCCGTTTGCGGGACCGCCGATCGTGTACCACCCCGGCCCGCACATGCTCGAGTTGGTCATCGGCGACGAAGGCCGTAAGCGGCTGGTGAGTGACGCGTTAGCGATCGTCTGGTAAGGCGCACGATCGGTGTCGCCGCTCGTCGGGGCACGGAGCCACGCGGCGAGCGTGTGGCTGAAGGACTCGAGATAGAGCGGAGGACGGTCTGTCCTTCCTCCTCGCCGTCTCCGTCGCGGTGGAATCCGAGCTTTCTCGAGAGCGCGATTTTGACGAAGAAGCGCGCCCCCCAAGGCCGGGCTCCCCGGGCCACAGCGTCTCGCATCGCCGCGAGCGCCTCCCGAAAGTCAGCTCAGAGCACGCGGTGGAGCTCGTACTCGATCGCGTTCGGGCCGACGAGTCGGCCGCGCCCGAGGAACAGGCTCTCGGACAGCCACGCGTAGCGTCCGCTCCCAACCTCGAACTGCGGCGCGATTCGCATGTATTGATCGTCGAACTCGGTGGCTTGGCCGCCCGCGAGCGCGGCGACGAATCGCTCGGTCGAGCGGATCACGGCAAGCTCGTAGCGAAACAGGATCACCTCGCCGTCGTCGGTCATCAGCTGCGCGCGCAAGTCCGGTCGGCGAATGCCGTCGACCCCGATCCGGATCCAGTCGGTTCCGGGCATCGTCGACTTGGCGTTGATCCGCGGGCCGCGGAGGGTCGCGGTCGTGACCTGCCAGCAGAGCCGTTCGCCCAGGGGGGCGCCGGTCGTCGGTCCGAGCGGGCCTTCGATCGTCTCGGCGTAGGTCATCTCGTACTCGAGCTCAATCATGAACACCTCTCAAGTGACGTTTGGGAACGAGGTGCCATCTGGCGGCTTACAAAGGCGCCGCCGTCAGGCGCCGCCGACCATCTACCAATGCCGTGGGGGCCGGCCGGCAGCGCGGGTGAAGTGACCGTTGGGCACGCGCTCGTCATCGCGACAGACGTTCACGCCGCTGGCCCCGGCGAGGAAGATGCGCATGATCACCGCCCCCGGCGACGGCGCTGCTCGGGCTGGGCGCCCGAGAAGGCCTGGCTCACATACAGCGTGTCCATGTATTCGCGAACGGCCTGGATCTTGCCGTCGCGGACGGTGAAGACCCCGATGCAGCCGTTCTCGTACGGTCGGCCGTCACGAGTTCGCGCCCGACTCGTCCACTCCAACACGACCTGATCCTGCTCGGCCAGCATCGCCGTGATCTCGAGCTCGACCGAACCCGGCTCGTAGTTCGCCATCGCGGTTGCAAAGAACCCGTCCATGATCCTGTCGCGTCCCTCCCAGGTCCCCGACATCGGCAAGGCTCCGGCTTGAAGCGTCCACGTGGCGTCCTCGGCGAAGAACGAGCGAACCGCCCGCTCGTCCCCGGCCCGCAGCGCGGCGACGTACCGGCGGATCACGGCCTTGGTGCTGTTTGGCTGGTTCACGTTCGCTCTCCCTATGTGGCGTTGGCGTCGTCGACGGGAAGCGTGTCGCCGAGCGGGTGGGATGTGAAATACCGGTCCAGCATCTCTTCAGCACCGGCCGGCATGACCGGGCACCGCCGCAGCCGCGGCACTAGATCCAGCCGAGGGCATCCGCGATCCCGGTCGCCGCGTCGAGCATTCGATCCACCGCCGGGGAGCGGTTGTGGCGCCGGGCGAGCAGACTCACGTCGAAGCTAACCGGTGGAGACAGGGGTAGCCAGCGGAGCTCGTCCGGGAGCTCCGCGCGCGATGATTCCCCGATGATCGCGACGGCCTCCGCCCGCAGGATCGGACCGTAGGTCAGGTCGAAGCTCAGGGTTCGCACCAGCACCCGCGGATCAGCGCCCTGGTCACGACACAGCCCGAGCACCGCGTCGTAATGGCCCGGGTTGGCCTCGCGAGGATGCAGCAGCAACGTCTCATCCGCCATGTCGGCAAGGCTGGCGGTGGCGCAGGCGGCAAGCCGATGGTCGCGGCGCAACAGCAGCCCCTGACGCTCGCGGCGGATCGTGCGCGCCTCCAACCCCACGTTTCGCGGGAGGCAGCGCACCAGCGCCAGATCGATCGAGCCGTCGCGGACGCCCCCGACGATCTCTCCGACGGACTTGACCGCTGTCGTGATCGCGATCCCCGGATGGCTCTCCGCCAACGCGTGCAGTAGCCGCGGGGCCGTGTCGTAGCTCGCGCTGGCGCCGTACGCGACCACCACGTTTCCGCGCTCGCCCGTCGCGTACGTTCGGACGCTGCGCCAGAGCTCGTCGGCGGCGCTCAGCAGCGTCGGTCCGCGCTCGAGCAAGAACTCGCCCGCCTCGGTCAGCTCGAACTCGTGCGTGGTGCGGTGCAGCAATTCGACCCCGAGCTCGTGCTCGAGCAACCGCACCTGGCGGCTGAGCGCCGGCTGCGCGACGTGCAATCGCTCAGCCGCGCGCGTGAAGTTCCGCTCCCGCGCGACCGCGACGAAGTACTGCAACCGACGAAGATCGGTCACCACCTGGATGCTAACCCCGCGCGCGGGCCACCGGCGCGCTCAGCCGTCGGCGGGCGCCGTCATGCCGTAGCGCGCTGAAGACAGCGCAATGCGGTCTTTCACATCGAGCACGGGACGACCTAGCGTCAGCGGCTCCGACTCGATTGACGACTGGAGCCTCCATGATCACTTCCGATTCCAACCACACCCGCCGCTGGATGGTCCTGGCGGTACTCGGCACCGCTCAGCTGATGGTCGTCCTCGACGCCACCGTCGTGAACATCGCGCTTCCATCGGCGCAGAAGGCGCTGCAGTTCGGCAACCACGACCGCCAGTGGGTCATCACCGCGTACGCGCTCGCGTTCGGGAGCCTGCTGCTGTTGGGCGGCCGGCTCAGCGATTGGTTCGGACGCAAGTGGACGCTGATCATAGGACTCACGGGGTTTGCGGCCGCGTCCGCGGTTGGCGGCGCCGCCCAGTCCTTCGGGATGCTGGTCGCCGCGCGCGCGGTACAGGGCGCGTTCGCGGCGATCCTCGCACCCGCGGCGCTTTCGATCTTGACGACCGCCTTCATCGATCCGGCGGAGCGCGCCAAGGCGTTCGGCATCTTCGCCGCGATCGCCGGCAGCGGCTCGTCGATCGGCCTGCTGCTGGGCGGCGTGCTGACGCAGTCGCTCAGCTGGCGCTACTGCATGTATGTGAACCTCGTGTTCGCGGCGGTGGCGGTCGGCGGCGCCCTGATCCTGGTGCGCAACTCGCGGCCCGACAGACGGCCACGGCTGGACATCCCCGGCACACTCGCGGTCTCGTCCGGCCTGTTCGCGCTGGTGTACGGCTTCGCGCACGCGCAGACGGCGACCTGGGGAAGCCGCCCGACGATCGGAATGCTCGCGGCCGGCGTCCTGCTGCTCGCGGCGTTCGCCCTGCTGGAGGCGTGGACGAAGACCCCTCTCTTGCCGCCGCGAGTGATCGCCAACCGCAACCGCGGTGCCTCGTTCCTCTCGATCGGCATCGCCGGCGGGGCGATCTTCGCCGTGATCCTGTTCCTCACGTACTACATGCAGCAATCCCGCGGCTTCTCGCCGATCACCACCGGGCTCGCGTTCCTGCCGATGACCGCGACGATCATGATCGCGGCGATTCTCGGCCTCACCAAGCTGCAGGAGCGCTTCGGTCCGCGACCGCTCATCGCCGCCGGTATGACGCTGGGGGCGTTGGGAATGCTCTACCTGACCGAGCTCCGCGTCAACTCCTCCTACGCGGGCAACATCCTTCCCGCGCTCGTCCTGATCGGCGCCGGCCTCGGGCTTGTGTTCTCCACCTCGATCAGCAACGCCACGCTGGGGGTCGAGCCGGATGATGCAGGGGTCGCGTCGGCCACAGTCAACGCATCGCAGCAGGTCGGCGGCTCGCTCGGCACCGCCCTGCTCTCGGCGATCGCGGCGAGCGCGACCGCGCACTACCTCGCCGGCGCGCACCGTGTCCCCGACTTGATCGTGCCCGCCACCGTACACGGGTACGCGGTCGGATTCTCGTGGGCCGCCGGCATCTTCGCCGTGAGCGCGGTCGTCTGCGCAACTCTGTTCTCATGCCGCGCTCGCGCGTCAGAGCCACGCGACCGCGACACGCCGGCTCGCCATCGAGTGGTCGTGGTCGGCGGGGGGTTCGGCGGCCTACAGGCAGCGCTGAAGCTCGCCCGCCAGCCGATCGAGCTTACGCTCGTCGATCGGCGCAACTTCCACCTGTTTCAACCGCTCGCGTACCAGGTCGCCACCGGCGCGCTGTCGCCCGCGGAGATCTCCTACCCGCTGCGGCGCATCTTTCGCCGTCACCGAAACGTTCGCGTCGTGCTCGGCGAGGTCACTGACGTCGATCTCGACGCGGGTGCGGTCAAGCTCGGCCCGACCGAGCAGGAGTCCGCGCCCGACGCCGTGCCGTTCGACACCCTGATCGTCGCAGCCGGCTCGCGCTACAACTACTTCGGCCACGACCAGTGGCGAGAAGCTGCCCCGGATCTCAAGACGCTAGACGGCGCACTGACGATCCGCAGCCGGGTCCTGAAGGCATTCGAGGCTGCCGAGCACGAGCCCGACGCCGACCGACGCGCCGCCTGGCTGACGTTCTCGGTCGTCGGGGCCGGTCCCACCGGCGTGGAAATGGCCGGCCAGATCGCAGAAATCGCGCACGAGCTCCGCGGCGAGTTCCGCGCGCTCGAGCACACTGAGGCGCGAGTCCTGCTCGTTGAGGCCGGCGATCGAGTCCTGGGCGCGTTCCCGCCGTCGCTATCGGCCAAGGCGCAGCGCTCGCTCGCGCGGCTCGGGGTGACCACCCTCCTCGAACGGATGGTGGTCGGCATCGACGCTCGGGCGATCACCCTCAGAGACGCGAACAGCTCGACCCAGCAGGTCGGGACTCGGACCGTGATCTGGGCCGCCGGCGTTGTCGCCGCCGGCCTTGCGTCCGTCCTCGCCGCACGCGCCGGGCTCGACGTGGACCGGGCGGGGCGGATCGAAGTCCTTGAGGACCTCTCGCTCCCGGGTCACCCAGAGGTGCTCGCGATCGGAGACATGATCCGCATCCGGCAGACCGACGGCTCGTCGATCGTGCTACCCGGGCTCGCGCCTGTGGCGATGCAACAAGGCCGCCACGCGGCACGCGTCGTGCGCCACCGCCTACGCGGCCGCCCGGGGCGACGCTTCCGCTACCACGAGAAAGGCAACCTCGCCACGATCGGGCGCGCACGCGCAGTCGCCGACGTCAATCACATCCGGCTCAGCGGCTTCGTCGCCTGGGCCATCTGGCTCACGGTCCACCTCTGGTACCTCATCGGCTTCGAGAACCGGGTCGTGGTGCTGACCCGCTGGGCCTTCAGCTACATCGCACACGGCCGCGGCGCCCGCTTGATCATCGACACAGCGGAGCGATCGGCTCCCGTCGCACCGTCTCCGGTTGTGTCGTTGGCGGCCACGCCACCGACACCGGACGGTCGACATGAGCGTGCGGCGTGAGATCCGTCGTCAGGACGAAGCCGACCCGCCCATCAACCCACACCATCTGACCGGAGCAACAATGCAATCGAACCTACTGCCACTCCTGCGACCCGAGGCCGAGAACCGGCCCGAAGTCCTGCTCAGCGAGCACGTCGTGTTTCACAGCCCCGTCAGGGACTACCACGGTCGCGCGGACGTGGCACACATCCTGACCACGATCGGCAACGTCTTGGACGAGCTCGAACCGCAACGCGAGCTCGCTGCCGATCGCCAGCTCGTCACGATCATCACCGCCGCCTACCGCGACCACCGCATGAACGGAGTGCTACACGAGACCCGCGACCCAGCCGGCCGCGTCGAACACTCGACCCTCCTGCTCAGACCACTCTCCGCGCTCCTCGAGGCGATCACCGGCATGCGCGCGGCGCTCGAACGATCACCGCTGCCGAGCACTGACGCTTTCTCGGGGGACGTCGGGCAATCGCGTTCACGCTCCTCGTCTTGATCGCGCGGGATCGCGTTGCAGCGTCATGAGCCCGATCGACAGACCAACGAAACCCCGGAGGCTGCGGAGACGATCCAGATCGTGATCACGGACATCACCCTGACCCTCGAGATGATTTGGGCAACGCCCGAGGGGATCCGCCGGGGGCTCAACCACGTTCCCGGTAAGGGCGTGTTCGCGGAAGGCGCATCATTCACCGCCACTGCGGATCATCCGCTCTCAGCCCGATCGGAACTCGCGTTTTCTCGGCTTGTTCTCCGAGGCGAGTGTAGGCTCGTGTCGTGTCCGGTGCGGCGCATTCGGTCAAGCGTCATCTTCGCGTTGATGCCGACGGCTATGACGTTCAGATCCGGCGGTTCATTCCGCACTATGACGAGATGATCGCGACGGGTGTCGAGGTGCTCGCGGCGCTTGCTCGGGCCGATGCTCATGTCCTCGATCTGGGCGGCGGCACAGGCGCGCTCTCGTCGGCGGTGCTGCACGGACTGCCGGGCGGGCGGGTCACGGTGCTCGACGTCGATCCGGACATGCTCGCCGAGGCCCGCCGGCGGTTGGCCGACTTCGGGAATCGGGTCTCGTTTCAACAAGCAAGTTTCCTGGATCCGCTGCCGGCGGCGGATGCGGTTGTCGCTTCTCTGGCGCTTCACCATGTCCATGATCTCCAGACCAAGACCGGGGTGTACCGGGCGATACACGACGCGCTGTCGCCGGGCGGCGTGTTCTTGAACCTCGACGCCGCGGTGACCGAGGGCGTGCGACTGAACGGATTGGTGTTCGATCGGATGGCGAAGCGGATGGGCGATCACGGGATCAGCGACGCGGAGGCCCGCGGGCATTTCGCGTCGTGGGCCGAGGAGGACCGCTACTTCCCGCTGGACGCCGAGCTTGATGCGCAACGGGAGGCGGGGTTCGACGAGGTCGAATGCTTTTGGCGGCGCGGGCTGAGCGCCGTCACCTGCGCCTTGCGCGCCAGCTGACGCGTGCAGGCGGCCGGATGCGGGCAATGCGCGCGCATTGGCGCTGGCGCTCGATGGCCCCGAGCCCCGGAGTCGGCCGAGACCGTGACATTCCCCAAGAGGAGGAATCGCCGGCCCCGGGCGTCCACACATCTTCCGATCAGCCCCCCGGCGGGTCCGCTCGGATGATCCCGATGTCGCCCTTCCACTCGTCCGGGCCGGCCGCCTTCCCCATTGGTCGTCCACACGCCGAACTCACCGAGATCCATCACTCAGAGCTTTTGCGGACCCGGTTCATGTGGGGTGAACACGGCACACGGCTGCGGGTTTGTCCCGATGTGTTCCCGCGTCGCATCGTCAACGGTGAAGTGTGCGATGACCCCCTCGCCTGAGCGTTCCCCGGTTGCGGTGTTTGGACCCGATCCTCTGCTCAGCGTGACGATCGAGTCGCGCGGGGACCGGGACGATGTGCATGTGCATGCGGCCGGCCAGGGGGTGTGGGTCGCGCGCATGGCGGCGGAACTCGGGGCCTGGCCGATCCTCTGCTGCTTTTCGGGCGGAGAGACAGGAGCGGTGCTGGCGCCGCTGCTCGATGCGCTTCCCGGCGAGCGCAGGGTCACCGCCACCGTCGGTTCAACGGGAAGCTACGTCGTCGATCGTCGCAGCGGCGGCCGGCAACTCGTGGCTGCAGCCTTGCGTCCCGCGCCTCAGCGCCACGAGGTCGATGACCTGGTGGCGGCCACGTGCGCGGCTGCGTTCGGGAGCGCCGTGCTCGTGATCTGCAATCCCTATCCAGCGGAAGGCTTACCTGACGAGATGTACGACACGATCGCCGCTGATGTTGCAGCCGCCGGCGTGCCAATCATGGTCGACCTCTCGAGCCCTCGCGTCGAGCACACGCTCGCGTACGGCCCCGTGCTCGTAAAGCTCAACGATTGGGAGCTCGCTGAGTACGTGCGCGGTCCGGTCGATGGGCAGCGGGCGCTGGACGCCGCACGCCGCCTGATGGAAGCGGGGGCCGCCAACGTGGTCGTGACGCGCGGGGAAGGCCCGATCCTCGTGTTGCCGAACGCCGGCGAGCCGTACGAGATTGTCCCGCCCCGGCTACCCCGCGGATATCGCGAAGGATGCGGCGACGCGATGATGGGCGCGATCGCGGCGGGTTGGACACGTGGCATGTCGCTTCACGACGCGCTCGTGCTCGGCGCCGCCGCTGGCTCGGGCAACTTCTTGCGCCACGGACTGGGGACCGGAAAGCGAGCGGTCGTGGAGGAGCTGGCACAGCGCATCGCGACTCGGCCCCTGGCCCCGGAGCTGTCAGCCGAGCCGGTTAGCGCCGCGCCGGAAACGGTGCGGTGATATCTCGACCTCCGACGATCGCCCGTGGCCCCGTGCGGGCGACCCAGCCCAGATGCGCCGCCGTTGGCTCGGCGGTGGCGAGAACGCGAAGGGCCGCGGCGAGCGCAACCGGGCGCCCGGCTCGTGACGAATGCGAGTCGCTGCCGAGAACGTGGATTACGCCCGCGCCCGCCAGCGCCAGCATCCCCTCGCGGGAGTCCTGGTCAACGAAGAAGGCGGCCGTGGCCTGGACGAGAGACCCTTGATCGATGAGTCGCCCGAGTCGCGGGATGAGGTCCGGGGCGAGATGGCGCTCCGGATGAGCCACAAGCGCCCGAAAGCCACGAGCGCGCAGAACCCGCACCGCCCGTTCCAAGCGGTCGTCGATCGGTCCCGGAGCAGGCTCGAGCAGGATCCAACGGCCCGTTCCTCCTAACGAGACCGCGGAAAGCTCCGGGTCATCGAGGGCGTCAAGCTCCGCGGCCGC
>Ga0335080_10005589_pt1 | contig 12948 bp, 10 predicted proteins | sample Lox_Sample_34_FD_206720 | JGI IMG/M metagenome (GOLD analysis project Ga0335080, IMG submission 206720) | Soil microbial communities from Loxahatchee National Wildlife Refuge, Florida, United States - Lox_Sample_3.4 | ecosystem: Environmental > Terrestrial > Soil > Wetlands | place: USA... | reverse complement strand
CGGAGACCGGGTTGAAGATCGCCAGCAACGGTCAGATCACTTTCGCTTCTGGCCAGGCATTTCCTGGAACGGGGACGATCACCGGAGTCACTGCTGGAACCGGCCTCGCCGGCGGGGGCACAAGCGGAACGGTTGGGCTCAGCGTGGACCCAAGCCTGGTTCCGTTTCTGACCACTGCGAATACCTTCTCGAGCACTCAAGCGGTCTCTTCGGCCACTGAAATAGGCTTCCTGGGCGAGTCCAACAGCGGTTGGGGCGTGTATGGATCGTCGTCCAGCAACTACGGTGTAGTAGGCGCTTCGGGCACTGGCATAGGCACCTATGGCGGGTCCACCAGCGGTGATGGCGTGTTTGGACGGTCGAGCAGTAGCAACGCCGTTGAGGGTATCTCGGACACTGGAACGGGCCTCCGGGGCGAGTCCAGCAGCCTCTATGGAGTGTATGGATCGTCGACCAGTAGCTACGGCGTAGCGGGCGTTACTACCAGTGGGAACGGCGTATACGGACAGGTCACAGCCACCAACCAGTCTGGCGTGGTAGGACGTACCCTCGATTCCAGTGGCAACTGGGGACTCTTTGCCTTTGGAAATATTGGCGCCAGTGGAACCAAATCCTCCGTCGTCCCCGTCGACAATGGCTCGCGCCAGGTGGCCCTCTACGCGGTCGAATCTCCGGGAGTCTGGTTCGAGGACTACGGCGCGGGAAAGCTTGTTTCCGGCGTCGTGACGGTAAACATCGATCCGGCTTACGCCCAAACGGTAAACACCGGCGTGGCGTATCACGTCTTCCTGACCCCTGACGGCGACTGCGAAGGACTCTACGTGACCGCCAGGACAGCGACCAGTTTCGAAGTGCGCGAACTGCACCACGGGAATTCGAACGTAGCTTTCGATTACCGGATCATTGCTCTCCGGCGCGGCTATGAAACCAAACGGCTGGCGGATGTGACCAATGCAACTCCGAGGTCGCCAATCGAGACCCCGCGCCCGTAGGCCAAAACATGTCGTAACAGCGTCGCGAACAGGGCCGTATCCGCGCCGAACGAGCACACAAAGCCTATGATCAGTTCTGCATTCGGAATAGTCAAACTCCTCCAGCTGATTTACAAACTGCGATGTTGCACTGCATCATCGGCGCGCGCTGAGCAGTTTACGCCGAACGCCTCAATTAGTAGAGAGCAGTCGGGTGGTCTGTTCTAATGGTTCCCGCGTCCTGTTAAGGTGGGAGTCGCTCAAGACACCGAGGAGACAGTGAAACTATTGCCAGCGCGGATGGAACAATTCAACACGTGATGAATTTGGACGTAAATGCTTGAAATTGCATGAACTGGCGGAGAGGGAGGGATTCGAACCCTCGGTACAGGTGTTAGCCCGTACAACGGTTTAGCAAACCGCCGCATTCGGCCACTCTGCCACCTCTCCGGCGCTGCGGAACTACAGTTTACCACGGCGGGTATGTCGCCGGTCACGAACGGAGATCGCCGGTAGCGGGCTACTTTCCCCGAATTCGAAAGTAACCCATTACGATCGCGCACTCGGCCGTCGCTCGTGGCGGTGTGAGCTTCATCGTTTCGCCGGAGGAGTGCCAAATGCTATGCTTCCGCTCATGGACAATCGTTCCCTTAACGATGTAGGCGGAACCTCCGGTGGACTGGGCCAGTTTCTGCTCGGTTTTGCCATGGCTTGTGTTGGCGGCTTCCTTATTACTCATCAGGTGAGCGTGGTGGGTTCTTATTGGAGTTTCTGGGGAGGCAGCAGTTTCGGAATTACGCTGTTACCGATGTTGTTTGGCGTGGGAATTCTGTTCTGGAACGGCAAGAGCGTGATTGGCTGGCTGTTGACCGTGGGTGGAGCCCTGTTCATCTTCGCGGGAATCATCGCCAACATGCATATCTATTTTCAGCCGACCAGTCTCTTCAACACGATGGTGATGCTGATTCTGCTGGTCGGGGGATTAGCTTTGATTGCGCGCTCGCTCCGTCCGCACAGCCCGAAGCCAGGTCAGCCGTAGCACGCTGAAGTTCTGCAAAGTCGCTTTGCGAAGTGCAATATTCTGCCTTGATCCTGCCGTTGACATCACTCCCCTCAGGACATAGCATCCTTTGTTAGCCCGCCGCAGGGCTCAGCCCGCAGAGCGGGTAGACGTTAGTAGAGCAGGTACCCATCCCACGCGACCCTATAACGAGACGATCAATTTCAGTAACATACGGACAAACGAACGATATGGAGCCGTATTGTCGGGGAACTGTCGGGCAGACGTGTACGTAGCAGGAGACGAGTGGAGTTCAAGCCATGAGTAACAAGTTTATTGACGGCATTAAGCACGCGATCATCGAAGACGACGATCCCAAGCCAGCGGGGCAAGCACAAAGTCCGGCGCATGGCCAGTCTCACGCCGAAGTGGCGACGCCTGTAGCGGTGCCCGTCCCGGCGCCGGACAGTCCTTCGTATCAACCGGTAAGCACTCAACCGATGAGCGAAGAGACGGAGCACGTTTACCAGAGGATTCTGGCGAAGACGAATTTTGAGGGAACTCAAGTCGCAGCCACCATTCACAAATATCTGGACCCACTTTCTGCGATTCCTTCGCTCGACGAGCGCACGCGGTTCAAGACTGCCGTGATCCAGGCCAAGGCCCAGGAAGGGCTCTCTCCGGAAAAAATTCTCGCCACTTTCGACGGTTTGAAGGTCGCGTTGCAGAACGAGCAGGAATCGTTCGCCGCTTCCGCAGAATCCACCAAGCAGCGGGAGATCACGGATCGCCAGAAGAAAGTGCAGGACGTTACGGACGCCATCGCGCAGAAGCAGAAGGAAATTGCGCAGCTCCAACAGCGGCTGTCGGAAGTAACGACCGAACTGGTGGGCGCACAGGGCAAGATTCAACGCGCCGAATCGCAGTTCACCATCGCTGCCCAGCGGCGCGCCCTTGAGATTGATCAGGAGAAGGCCAAGTACGTCAGCCTTCTCCAGGGATGAGGAACCATGAGCATAACGCCTTCGACTCCTACAAATCTTGGCGATGAATTGAAGTCTTTCTGGTCACGCCCAGAAGGCAAGACGGGAATGATCTTTATCGCCCTGGCGGCGGCCGCGGCAATCTACGGCTGGGCCCAGATTGTGCCCTTCATCGTTTCCATGCTGGCCGACACGTTGCACATGGTGTACCTGGCGGGGATTCTGGCCGCGATACTGTTCGTGGTATTCAGCAGCCGCACCCATTTGTTGTTTCGACTGCTGATGCGGTGGATTACCGGGATGATCATCAACATCGATCCCATCGGCATCCTGAAAGATCACCTGTCGCAGATGCGCAAACGCCGCGACGTGATGTCGCAGCAGATCTCGAACGTCAGCGGACAGATCCAGTACCTGAAGAACATCATCGACAAGAACCAGGCCATGGCGAACGAGAACATGCGCCTGGCGGCTCACGCCAAGAAGATCGCGACCAGCACGGCGGATCAGAACGAGCAGCTCCGCATGGCGCTGCAGATGAAGGCCAAGGCCAATCAGGCCGGACGGCTGCAGAAGTCGAATCTGAGCTACCAGCAATTGCTGAACAAGCTGCAGAACATCTACGACCTCCTCAGCAAGTGGGCCGTCCACATTGACTTCTACATTGAAGACACCGACAACGAAGTGAAGCAGGCGGAGATCGAGTACAAGACGATCAATACCGCCTATCGCGCTTATCGGACCGCACTCGCTGTCATTAAGGGAACGGGCGACGAAAAAGAGCTCTACAACCAGACCATGGAGAAGCTCGCCGAGGAAGCGGGACGCAAATTGGGCGAGATGGAAGACTTCCAACGCCTGGCCCAGAACTTTATGGACACGATCGATCTGGAGAATGGCGCCGTCGAGACAGAGGCACTGGAGAAGCTCGATGCTTACGAGCAGAAACTGCTGACTTCGGGCGCGGCGGACACAGCCTTCTTGCTGCCTGGAGCCACGGCTGCACCGGTACCAGTTCCGGCAGGGAAGCCGGGCACGACGCCACCTCCGGCGAAGAGCGCGGGCGACTATGGAGATATGTTCAAGTAGATATCTAGGCAAACCGTCGTATACGGGGAGGAAAGGCAAGGCATGGCACATCTAAAGACTGGCCCAAAGATCATCCTTATTATTCTGCTCGTTCTGGCCTTCGTGTTTGGACTCCGCAAGGCCGCGGAACTTGGCTGGATACCCACTCCCGGTGTCATGAAAGCGCTCGTGCCTGAGAAGGCGGCGTTGCCGGATGTGAAAGAAGCGCTGGTGCAGAACGTCGATCCGATCGCACTCCCTGGTTCGACGGCTGCGAGCGTGCCCGCGCCTTTGATCCGCGGCGAGATCTGGGAATGGAACGCGCAGATCAACCTGATCTACGCCAACGGCGGAGCGACGACGACCAAGGGATCGCTGATGGAAAAGCATGGCGTGAACCTGATGCTCGTCCGTCAGGATGACACCGGCAAGATGCAGGAAGACCTGATCGCGTGCGCCCGCGAAATCTCCAACGGCTCGGCACAGTGCTCCAACGGCGCGAACTTCGTCATCATCATGGGCGATGGCTCGGGACAATTCCTGGCGGCCGTCAATCCACAGTTGAAGAAGCTTGGAAACGAATACCAAGCCAAAGTGATTGGCGCGACCGGTTACAGCCGCGGCGAAGACTCGCTGATGGCGCCTCCAGAGGTGAAGAGCAATCCGCAGGCGGCGAAGGGCCTGCTGGTTGAAGGCGTGCTGCGTGACGGAGACTGGAACATCGCCCAGAAATGGGAAGGCGACAACGGCATCAAGAACAATCCTGATGAGAAGACGTGGGATCCCGATGCCGTCAACTGGCTCAACGCCTCGGACTACAATGTGGCCGCCGCGGACTATGTTGCAGGAAAGTGCGACGACCGCAAAGTCGTGAAGGACGGACATCTCACTGGCGAGACGAAGCATGTTTGCGTGAATGGAGTCGTGACCTGGACGCCCGGCGACGTAACCATCGCAAAAGGCAAGGGCGGCTTGATCAAAATTGTCAGTTCGAAACAGTACCGCTCGCAGATGCCGGCCGTCATTCTGGGTCCGAAGAATTTCTTCGAGCGCAATCGCGCCGAGTTCGAGGGCTTGCTCGCAGCCACGTTCGAGGCCGGCGACCAGGTCAAGGCTTTCGATCAGGTGTTGCATAAAGCAGCCGCCATCAGCGCGAAGGTTTACGCTGACCAAGATGAAGCCTACTGGTACAAGTACTACAAAGGCGTAACCGAGACCGATGCGCAAGGACTGAAGGTCGATCTGGGCGGCTCGACGGTGAACAACCTGGCCGACAACCTGATTCTGTTCGGGCTGGAACCGGGTACAAACGACAACTTCCGCTCGACCTACACCGTGTTTGCGAACATTGCGACGCAGCAATATCCCGCCCTATTCAAAGACACGCCGATTCCTGATGTAAAAGACATTGAAGACAAGTCTTTCATCACCGGTGCTCAGGCTCGCATGAGTAGCGGAGGGGCCGAGGGCGAAGCGCCGCAATATGCCGCCAATCAGACGGGCCCTGTGGTGTCAAAGCGTTCGTACTCGATCAACTTCGACACCGGCAAGGCAACGTTCACGACCGAAGGCGTGAGGACGATGTCGGAACTGAAGGACTCTCTGGCCATCACCGGCTTGTTCATTCAGGTTGACGGCTACACTGACAACACCGGCAGCGAGGCAGTGAATCAGGCGCTGTCGGATGCCCGTGCTGCCGCAGTGAAAGACTGGTTGCAGAAGCACGCGCCACGCAACTTCCCAGACAACCGCTTCAAGATTGCCGGACACGGCTCGCAGAATCCGGTGGCGACGAACGATACGGCTGCCGGAAAAGCTGCCAACCGTCGCGTAGAAATCACGCTGCTCGGTAGCTAACTCGAACATTTAACGGGAGGGTCCAAACGACCCTCCCCCACTTGCACAGGAAGCCACATCCAGAATGCATCCAGCGATTGAGGTTTGGTCACCCAATCGGGTGATCTCCAAGCAAACGGTTCGATGGCTGGTTGGAATCCAGCTGCTGCTGCTTTTCTTTATCTGGATCTTTTCGCCGACCGTCTTCCTTCCCAAACCCAAGGAAGTCTGGCAGGCGCTCGGCGAGATGTGGATGGCGGGGCTGGGCGGCGAACTGATCACCAGCTTTTACTTGAACCTGCAGGCGATCGCGCTGGCGACTCTACTCTCGCTATTGATGGCCTATCTCACGGTCATCCCTTTCTTTCGTCCGATCGTTACCCTGCTCAGCAAGCTGCGATTTCTCTCCATGGTCGGCCTGACGTTCTTCTTCACCCTGATGGCGAGCACCGGACATGAACTCAAACTGTTCCTGCTGGTGTTCTCGGTATCGGTGTTTTTCGTCACCGGTATGGCGGAGGTGGTGGCCGGCATTCCGAAGGAGAAGTTCGACCTGGCGCGCACATTGCGGATGGGCGAATGGCGTGTGGTTTATGAAGTGGTGATACTCGGCCAGGCGGACAAGGCGTTTGAAGTGCTGCGGCAGAATGCCGCCATGGGCTGGATGATGCTGACCATGGTGGAAGGTATTTCCCGCTCGGAAGGTGGGGTGGGCGCGATGCTGCTCAATCAGAACAAGCATTTCCATCTGAGCGCAGTGTTTGCCATTCAACTGACGATCCTGGTCCTCGGTTTGGCACAGGATTACGGGATCGGGTTGTTGCGCGAGGTTTTCTGCCCGTACGCGGATCTGACGTTGGAACGGAAGTAAGAAGACGACATCATGCCATCGTACAGCTACGGAAAAACGCTGCTGAAGGTTGAAGACGTCTCGTTGGAGTATGACGGGCGTCCGATCCTCAAGCACGTCAGCGCAGAAATCAAAGACATCATCTGCACGGATCACGTCCAAGGGCAGGTGGTCGGATTTCTTGGCCCCAGCGGCATCGGCAAGACTCAGCTATTCCGCATTATCGCTGGACTGAACAAGCCCACCTCTGGACGCGTCACGATCAACGGCCTCGACCGCCCGGTGCAAGCCGGGGAAGTTGGGGTCGTCGCCCAGGATTATCCGTTGTTCGAACACCGCACCGTGATGTCGAACCTGTTGCTGGCGGCAAGCCAGAAAGAAAAAGATGTCAAGACCGCGCGCGATAAAGTGATCCAATACCTGACGGAATTCGAACTGATCGACAAAGCCCGACTCTATCCGGTGCAACTCTCTGGAGGACAACGCCAGCGCTGCGCCATCATCCAGCAAATCCTGTGTTCGGACCACTTCTTGCTGATGGACGAGCCCTTCAGCGGGCTGGACCTGCTCATGCTGGAAAGAACCAGCGAACTCATCCAGAAGGTTGCCAATATGGATGAGCTCAATACCATCATCGTCGTCACGCACGACATTACCGCGGCGGCAGCAGTCGCCGACCACCTCTGGCTGATGGGACGGGAACACGATGCGAAAGGCAATCCGTTGCCCGGATCGCACATCGTCGAGACCTACGATCTGGTTGAGCGCGATCTTTGCTGGCACCCGCAGATCATTACTCAACCTCGCTTTGTCGATTTCGTCCGCGAAGTGAAAGAGCGTTTCCGCAGCCTGTAATTCCGTCCTACGACGTCAGCGCTGGCCCGAGCTGCCGGATGATGCCGATGAACGGCGATACACTCTCACGTAATCCACCAGCATTTCCTGCGGATAGACGGATGTAGCGTCCGGGCTTCCGGGCCAGCCCCCACCCACAGCGACGTTCAGCAACAGAAAGAAGGGATGGTCGTAGACCCACTTCGCTCCTTTGGGAAGGTCTGCGGGGACGCGCGTCGCATACAGGTCTTTATCGACGTAGAAACGGATCGCAGTTGGCTCCCACTCGACGGCGTAAACGTGAAAATCGTCGGCGAACGGCTGCTTGTTCGGGAGAGCATAAGGAGCGCCGATGCCGCCGGCGCCGGAATATCCGGGGCCGTGAATCGTGCCGTGAACGAGCGCCGGTTCCTTGCCGATGTTCTCCATGATGTCGATCTCGCCGCAGTCGGGCCAGCCCGGTTTGTCGATGTTGTCGCCTAACATCCAGAACGCAGGCCAGATTCCCTGCCCCCGCGGAATCTTAATGCGCGCCTCGAAGCGTCCGTAAGCCTGTGTGAACTTGCCCAGCGTTTTGAGGCGTGCCGATGTGTAGTTCCTGGTGACACCGTCGGAACCTGTGTATTTCTCCTGCAGGACCTTGATAAGCAGATTGCCGTCTTGTTGATGGGCATTCAAGGGACGGTTCGTGTAGTACTCCAGTTCGTCGTTCCCCCAACCTCCACCGCCTGTTTCAGAGACCCATTTGGAAGCGTCGACGACGGAGCCATTCGCACCGTTGAACTCGTCGCTCCAGACCAAAGTCCATCCTGAGCTTGTTGGGGAACTGGCATTCACCTGCGCAGTTGCGCTCGCGTAACCTAAGAAAAGCACAACCACCAGCATCAAGCTCTGTGATTTCAAGCACAGTGAGTTTGATCTCATCGTGACTCCCGAGAAAATCGATATACTTCGCACTATACTCACAACGAACCGGTTTTTGCCAGGAGGCGACGATGTCAACGGAACACACGAGACGAGCATTCCTGAAGCTATCCGCGGCAGGGCTAACTGCCGCGACCGCCACGGCGAAACTCGCATCCGGATTGACGAGCGCGGAGGTTGCGCCACCTGCAGGCGATGTCGAGGTTCGAGTGACAAGCGGAAAACTTCGCTATGCGGCCGCAACTCCTTTGGTGTGGCGAAACGGAGGAGCCGCGGAAGAGCATGCGATCTCGCTGGACCCCGGCAAGAAATATCAGGAGATGCTTGGCTTCGGCGCTGCGTTTACCGATGCCTCCTGCTACATGTTCAACCAGCTTTCCGCTCCGGCACGAGAGCAGCTTTTTCATGAACTCTTTCATCCGTCGGAGATGGGCATCAACGTCTGCCGCACCTGCATCGGGTCGAGCGACTATTCCACCGAGGTCTTCAGCTATGACGAAGGCGAGGCCGACCCTGAGCTGAAGCGATTTTCCATCGCGCACGATCAAGCCTACGTTCTTCCCATGCTCCGGCTGGCGCGAAAAGTGAATCCTGACTTGTTCTTGTTCTCTTCACCGTGGAGCCCTCCGGGATGGATGAAGGCCGGAGGCTCGATGCTCGGCGGATCGATGCGTCAACACTATTTTGCTCCCTATGCGCAATATTTCCTCAAGTTCCTGCAAGCTTATGCTGCAGAAGGGGTACCGGTGCAGGCCGTCACCGTGCAGAATGAGGTCGACACTGATCAGGATGGCAGGATGCCCGCGTGCCTCTGGCCGCAGGAGTACGAAATCCAGTTTGTAAGCAGACACCTTGGGCCGCTTCTTCAACAGAACAACGTCAAGACGAAGATCTGGATTCTCGACCACAACTACAACCTCTGGGGCCGGGCCATCTGCGAGCTCGACGACGATGGGCTCCGGAAATACTGCAACGCGATTGCCTTTCATGGATACGTAGGCACTCCGGAGATGATGAACAAAGTGCACGAGGCGCATCCGGACGCGCAGATGTATTGGACGGAGGGAGGCCCGGACTATACGGCTCCCGACTACGCGACCGATTGGGCGAATTGGGGCCAGACATTCACGGCGGCGATTCGCAACTGGAGCCAGTCGATCACCGGCTGGAATCTAGCACTCGACGAAAAAGGCCGGCCCAATATTGGGCCTTTCCCCTGCGGCGGGATGGTGACGATCAACTCCCAAACGAAGGAGATCACGCGCAGTGGTCAGCACTGGGCGATTGCCCACTTTTCGCGCGCGGTCCGGCGTGGCGCGCGGAGAATTGAGACCGGAGGCAAACTGGCGGGCGTGGAACATGTAGGTTTCGAAAACCCGGACGGGCAGAAAGTGCTTGTCGTGACAAACTCCGGTCCAGCGAAGACCGCGGCCCTGAAACAGGCCAACCAGACGGCTGACGTCGAGTTGGCAGGCGACTCCGTAACGACGCTTTCGTGGAAATGACCGCGGTCGTTAGGCGCCAATGCCCGGCAATCGCAGGTAGTGCCGGGCATTCTCGTAGCAGACGTCTTGAATGAGCCTTCCCAGAAGAGCATCGTCATCTGGCAATTCGCCGCGGGCAATGTCTTGTCCGATGATGTCGCAGAACACCCGCCGGAAATATTCGTGGCGTGGATAAGACATGAACGAGCGGGAATCCGTCACCATACCGACAAAACGGGACAGCAGCCCAGTATTTGAGAGCGCTTCAATCTGTGCCGTGATTCCGTTTTTCTGATCGAGGAACCACCACGCGCTGCCGTATTGGATCTTGCCCGGAATCTCCCCGCCCTGAAAGCAACCCAGCAGTGTTGCGAACTGAAATGTGTCGGCCGGGTTCACGTTGTACAAGATCATCTGCGGCAGGGCATTCTCCTGGGATAGCAGGTCGAGGTATGCGACCAACTGTCTGCCCTGCGGAAAGTCTCCAACCGTGTCGAACCCGGCATCGGCGCCAAGCATGCGGTGAGCTGCGGTGTTGACGTTACGCTGTGCGCCGAGATGAAGTTGCTTGGTCCATCCTTTCTCAGCGTCGAGGCGACCGAAGTACAACATCATGAAGGACGCAAACTGCGTCTGCTCATCATCGGTGATTGGCCTTCCACCACGCGCTTTCGAAAAGATCGCATCTGCGACCCGCTCCGAACATGGCGTTGCATAACAATGGTCGAGCCCGTGGTCGGAAAGGCGGCAGCCAAGGGAGTGGAAATCGTCGTGCCGACGCTGCAGTGCCGCAAGGAAGGTACTCAGGTCCCGTATGTCGACGTTCGCGGCTTGTGAGAGTGCTCCAACCCAGGACGCGAATTCCGGTTTGGAGATCCCGAGCGCCTTGTCTGGACGAAAAGCTGGAAACACTCGTATCGTCAGATTTGATTTTGCGATCGCCTCGTGATGCCGCAGGTCATCAGCAGGATCGTCCGTGGTGCAGACAGCCTCGACCCGAAATTTCTGAAGGATCGCGTGTGCGGTTAGCCCGCTGGACAATATTTCATTCGCCCGCTCCCAGATGACTGGCGCGCTGGTCTCATCCAGCAAATCCTTAATGCCGAAGTACCGTTGCAACTCCAGGTGCGTCCAGTGATAGAGCGGATTGCGCAGCGTGAAAGGTACGGTTCGAGCCCAGGCAAGATATTTCTCATACGGCGAGGCATCACCGGTGCAGTAGCGCTCCGGGATGCCATTCGCGCGCATCGCCCGCCACTTATAGTGGTCTCCCTCCAGCCATATTTCAAATAGATTGGCGAACTGGCGATTCTCCGCAATGTCCTGCGGGCGAAGATGGCAGTGGTAGTCGAGGATCGGCTGCGGCGCTGCAAACTCGCGGTAGAGCCGGCGCGCCTCGTCGCTGGTGAGAAGAAAATCTTCGGTGAGAAAATCTTTCATACGCGAGTACTCTGCGACCCTGACACTGGTCTGCGCCATCCAATTTAAGCCATGAATCATAACAGTCAGCCGGTCCTTGACGGAATGCTCCGCACGATGTGTAGTGATGAACGTCACGAACGCGCATAGTACCGTGAACCCAGACCCCACACTCGCCTCTTCGGTTGAAAATGCACCGAGCCAGGCCGCGAGCCCCATCGGAGGCCGGCGTTGGTTGGTTTGTGCCTTGCTCCTTTTTGCCGCCACGGTGAACTACATGGACCGGCAGGTAATCGCGCTGCTCAAGCCGACCCTGCAAGTTCAGTTCAATTGGACCGATGTTGGATACAGCAACATCGTCCTGGCCTTCCAGTTTGCTTATGGCGCCGGTTTGCTGTTCGTCGGAAAGTTGATTGATCGGTTGGGGACGCGCAGGGGCTTCTCCTTAGCAGTTTTTCTGTGGAGCATCGCCGCCATGGCTCATGCGGCGGCGGGCTCTATCTTCCAGTTCGCTATCGCACGGTTTAGCCTGGGGCTGGGTGAGTCCGGTAGTTTCCCGGCGTCCGTGAAAGCTGTGTCGGAGTGGTATCCCAAACGGGAGCGCGCGCTCGCCACCGGCATCTTCAATTCTGGTACGAATATCGGAGCGATGGTGACGCCCCTCGTCGTGCCGTGGCTCACCTATCGCTTCGGGTGGCGCATGGCATTCATCGCCACGGGCGCCCTGGGATTCATCTGGGTTCTGTGTTGGCTGTCGCTCTATCGCCTTCCAGAAGAAGACAGTCGGGTTTCGGCCCCAGAATTGGCCCACATTCGAAGCGATCGTCAGAATCATGAAACGGACCACGAGACGACTGTTCCGTGGCAGACTCTGCTCGCGCAGCCCCAGACCTGGGCAATCGCTCTGGGTAAGTTTTTCACCGACCCCATCTGGTGGGTGTATCTGTTCTGGATGCCGGACTTCCTGAGCCGCAATCTCAGGCTGAATTTAGCGGGCATGCGGTTGCCCCTGTTCGTTATTTACACGGGAGCCAGCATCGGGAGCATCAGCGGGGGATGGCTTTCATCTTCGCTCTTGAAGAGAGGATGGACTCTGAATGCGAGCCGCAAGACCGCCCTGCTGGCTTGTGCGTTGGCCGTCACGCCCATCGTGATTGCAGCGCGCACGACGGATGCCTGGCTTGCGATCCTTCTAATCGCACTCGCCGCGGGAGCGCATCAGGGTTGGTCGGCCAACCTGTACACGCTCGCTTCCGATATGTTTCCCCGCAGTATAGTGGGATTCGTTGTGGGCTTTGCCAGCGCGGCCGGAGCTATCGGAGGAATGCTGGTCGCCAAAGCCGTGGGCTACATTCTTCAGGGGACCGGTTCCTACGTTGCGGTGTTCCTGCTGGCGGGATCCGCGTATCTGGTCGCGCTTGGGTTCATACAGGGTCTATCGCCGCGGCTCAAACCTGCGCAAGTTTGACGGCGAGCGAGGGCCACTCTTCAATTTCTCTTCATTTCTCGAGCTCACACATCAATAACGATTCCGGGAGATCGTGGGTGTCGTACACTGGTCGTCGTGGGGATGCCTTTC